>Ga0209902_100099_pt1 | contig 168774 bp, 133 predicted proteins | sample FECB27metaG_FD_188304 | JGI IMG/M metagenome (GOLD analysis project Ga0209902, IMG submission 188304) | Cyanobacterial communities from the Joint Genome Institute, California, USA - FECB-27 (SPAdes) (version 2) | ecosystem: Environmental > Aquatic > Thermal springs > Hot (42-90C) > Microbial...
GAAACCCCTAATTTTTTCGCATACTCCGATAGCTTCATGGCAATTTTATGTTTCCATGAACCCAGTCTAGCACATCTGCTATTGCTTGCTAATGTTTGCTAATACTTTATGCAACTTATTTCAATACCTTAATTAACGTGAGTTCTCAGGACCTCTCCCACCCAACGGATCTCTCCTACAAGGAAAGGGAGGAGCTACGTAAAAATGAGATTTTTAACCCTCTCCCCTACAAGGGGAGAGGTTTGGAGAGGGGTCAAATCATGATACATCGAACTCACGTTAATTCTCAGACGAAATCACCTTCCACCCAACATCCTGCTAACTTGCTGTGATGTCAATGGTCGGCGTTCCATTGTTTGAAAATGGGGCAATTTTTTCAAATGACTATACCCTTGTTGATAGTTTCTTAAATTTACTAACACAACATCTTCGTATACCGAATCTTGAGGAACTTCCACTTTCACAATTAAATCTTGCAATTTGTATTGTGTAATAGCAATGTCAAGATATCTGAAAAAAACGTCACGCTTTTTAGAAGAAACATTAACCAAATACCAGTTATCCTGTTTGGCAGTCTCACTAACTTGAGGTTTACTCTGCTCAGGTTTTGGTGTTTGTATGAGAGTACCTACAACTTCGACACGCGCTTTATTCAAAAACTTTAAAAGCCCTTTTAGCTTGCGAAGTAAACTCTCCGGGCTTAACCAGTTAGGAAAATGATAATGATGACTTTCTAAACTAGAAATTCCTGCTTGTAGCTGTTGGATGTCAAAATCCAATTTAAGTTGATTAACAGCAGCTATGAATTGTTCTGTAGATTCACTATTCCCCAAAATCGTATAGCAGTAATTTTCTCTTGCTTCATCTCCATCAATGGCTTCTGGTATATCATAAGGACCGCTATCACACCACCAGCCCAAATTTTTTCGCAAATTTTGTCCAAAAAGTAATTGAATATAGTAAATGCCAGTAGGTAGATCTAAAGAAACTTCACAAGCTGTGACACCTTGTTCAATTAAAGGAATTTTTATTTCCTCTGACTCCTTATCAGGTAAAAGTAAATTCCAGCAGGATAAAGAGTACAATTCATCAGGTAGTAGTCCTGACAAACGAACAGATTTACTTGTCCAAGTCCAACTTACATTTTCAGATAACATCTGCATTTCCATTAATCGCTGTGGTTCACACCCCAAACGCTGCTTATCCAAAGCATACCAAGAGGAATTAAGTAATAAATTATACAATAAATAGATGAATTACTAAAACTCCTAAGGCATCTGCTTGTAATTCATAGGGTATCTTTTCATTATCATTGGATAAGAACAAAATAATTTCTTCTAGAGGCAAAAGTTTCTCAATCTGGATAATTCAGGGCTTACGCAAGATTATAAAAAACGAACCGCGCTCGTACGCACTCGTACACAAAGAAATAAGAGTTTCACCAGAGTTGTTGCGTAAGTCCTATAACTTTTAGCCAAAACCTATGTGCTGTGTCATGTTTAATAAACAAACCTGCTTCGGAGAATCCGGAATTAATTCTAATCTCAAAAGGCAAAAGTGAAAAGTTTGAACCAGTCAAAAATCTGGTTTTTGGCTATTTGGAACCGCAGATGCACGCAGATAGATTATCTGTGTGCATCCGGAGGACACTACGCCCTTGGGAGTTCCCCCGTTGTAAAGCTTATGTTTTATGCCAATCGCTCTTCGACACCTTAAAGCTACAGATTTTCCAAGGCTGTATTGTAAAGCTTTGTTGCGTAGATAAGAATTCAGCTTTGGGCAAACGCTCCAACAAGTCCACCGACTCTCCCAGAGTCAACCCCAAATCACTTTGCAAGTGTAAATTGGCTGTCTGTCCATGACATTCGTAACATCTGAGAATCCATTGTTTTGAATCATCTTCCGCTTGCTTAAACGCCATTAATATCAAATTTTCAGCCGAGAAATCTAGGAAACTACCGACAGGTGATAAAGGTTTATCGCTCTTTTCCTCATCGTTCGCCAATAGTATGACTTCCATTGGTAGATTCAATTCATACCCACGTCTTACCGTATGGGCTGATTCCCAGCTACCAGCATGAGGATACAAGGCATATGTAAATTCATGAAATCCTTGGTCTGCTTCTGGATCGGGCCAATTGGGACTGCGTAGCAAGGTCAAGCGTAGTTGATGAGGTTGGCTGTCGTAGCCGTATTTACAATCATTTAAGAGGCTGACACCGTAGCTCGTACCGTCAACTGGGAGAGGATTTGTTAAATCTGCCCAACGCAAAGCCGGAACTTCCCATTTCGCCTTTTCTGCTGGAGTTTTGGGTTTCGTGGAACGGCGAATAGCCCCACAAGGAATTTCATAGGTAGCCAAGTCCGCCTCTAGATTCAGAGGAAAAGCAGCTTTCACCAACACCTGGCGTTCCAGCCAATGAACTGTTGTGGCGATTTTCAGAACAGGCGATCGCGCTTGTAGTATGTAATCTTGGGTAAATTCAGATTCCCCAAGTTGGCGCACCACCCGCACCCGACTTTGTACTGGTCCAGTTTCCAGGCACTCAATAGATTTAAGCTGGGTTGGTGGTAACGGATGCTGCTCGTAGTTGGGGTCAATATTCCATGCATCCCAATATTGACCACTGTCTTGGAAAGCTTGTAATTGATTTCCACCTGCTTGACTCAAAACTTCTTTCTCATTAACTTTGTCAAAAATACTCGACAAATTACCAGTTTGCTCGTCAACAATAACCCGCAGAAATTCATTTTCTAAAGTCAATCTTTTTGGAGCAAAATGTTCTTGCTTTTGCAAGCCCGATTTTGTATCATCATAATTGGCAATACTATTACCTTTTTTAGGCAGTTCAGGACAAAGCCAAAAAACGCGATAGCCAACAGAGGGGACATCGTTTGCTAAAAACAGCAGCTTTGAGCCGTCAGTGAGTTGGGAAGGCAAAGGTTCTCCTTGGAGATTATAAACGCAAGCATCCAAGTGAGAATCAGGAAGATCAACGGCAACAACCTCGGAGCGCTGCCAATTCAGGGAGTTAAAGACGAAAATTGGCAAAGCATCGGGTTGGGGTGGCTCTGGTAAGTTTATTTGGGATGCGATCGCACTCAAAGACTGCTGTAATATCTCATTACCAACTTTTTCCACCGACTGCCAAGTTGGAAGCGCATCCTCATAAACTTGAGTAATCGAAGAACCAGGCAGAATGTCGTGAAATTGGTTAAATAAGACCTTTTTCCACGCCGCTTCTAGTTCTGCTTTGGGATATGTCACCTCACAGCTTATAGTTGCCAAAGCCGCAAACACTTCTGCTTGGTACAATAAGCCTTCACAACGACGATTCCAACGTTTTTGGTCGCCGTGAGTGGTGTAGCAACCGCGATGGAATTCTAGATAGAGTTCGTCCTCCCAAGTGGGGAAGGAGGGGGATGAGGGGGATGAGGAAGATGAGGGGGATGAGGAAGATGAGGGGGATGAGGGGGATGAGGGGGATGAGGAAGATGAGGGGGATGAGGGGGATGAGGGGGATGGGGAGGAATTTTCATTTTCCCCTTGTCTGTTTGTCTCCTTGATTTGCTGTAGATAGTTTTCAGCAGTCGTAAATTCTAGTTGAGGAAAGACAGGAGACTTTTGCCAGCGTTGGGCGATTTCTAACATATCACGGGTGGGACCGCCGCCGTGATCTCCGACACCAGGGAGCCAAAGAGCTTGTGAAAGACCTGTTTGGATTTGCCATTCACAGGCATAGGATGCCATTTTAACAGGATCGATGCCTTCACCAACGAGGGCAGACATAAGGCTAAAGACTTCACTACCATCAGGCGATCGCCACCAAAAAGCGCCATACTCAAACTGAGTAGTGTCATTCCAGCGCAACTTCTGAGTCACGAAATACTCAATTCCAGCATTAGCCAAGAACTGCGGCAAAGTCGCGCAAAAACCGAAACTATCTGGTACCCAGACCACAGTGGAAAGCTTACCAAATTTCTCCAGTACATAGCGCTGACCATACAGCAGTTGACGGACAATTGATTCACCCGCAATCAAATTCAGTTCCGGTTCAACCCAAAAACCCCCCACAACTTCCCAACGCCCAGTTGCTACCGCTTCTTGAATAGCATCAAACAAATCCGGGCGATGTTCTTCAATCCAAGCATAAAGCACCGGAGAAGAATGACAAAAAATTAACTCAGGAAAATCCTGCTGAAGCTTAAGAACCGACTCAAAAGTACTTTGTGCTGCCCGCCAAGTTTCACTGACACGCCATAACCATGCTAAATCAAGGTGAGCATGACCCAACAGGTAAATTTTAGATTTTGAACCGCAGCCTGTAGCAGATGTACCCAGATAATTATTGATTTCGAGGAGTTTTCCGCGCAGAGCAAACAGGGAATTCTCTAATCCTCTGTTATCTTCCTCTGCGTTCTCTGCGCCTCTGCGGTTTATTCCTTCCCAATCAATCTCCGCCACAGTCGCCGCCAAATTATCGAACTTCTCAGACTCAAAAGATTCCAAATAACCCTGCATCACAGCCAACTCATCAGCCACAAAACCGGGATCAGGACGATTCTCATCAGTAGACTCATAAATAAGCAGCGACTTTACCAAAGCCCCATCACAATGGCTTGGACTCACCAAACGCAAAGCCACGATAAATTCCTCTCCTGGTGTCACCGCAGGATTAAGTAGCACCCTAGGTGAAGAATCAAATAAATCTCCTTCAAGTACCAAACTCCCATTCACATAAACTTGGGCAAAGTCCGCCCACCAAACCAGCGCCAGCCGTAAAGATAAACCCTGTAGTCCATAACCGTGTAAATCTTGGGGAATGACCAATTTTTGCACCAACCATAGCACTTTTTGCCCCCCAGCCCAAGCAATGTGTTCTCTGGCGTTAACTTTAGCAAAACTCCAATCAGAAAAGTCACAAGTGCTAATATCAGCTACAGGCAAATCAGCTTCTAAGCATCGCCAAGTAGACGAAATATTCACTCTTACATAAGAGCGCAACTTCTCAATTGCTTCCGAGATGAATTTGGTATTAGGTTGAGAGACTTGGGAGGTCATAATTTCGCTAAGATGAGGAAACTCACTGGTGACAACAGTCTTTGAATTTATTGTTTGGTGAGAGTCCGACAGCTTACCACGCTCTCAACAAAAATTTACTACCATGCCACCCATTTAATTTGCACACTAGCTAAGGGCTAGACCAATTGCTAGCACTGCTTGTCTTCCAGATTGACTTTTGAATTTTGAATTTTGAATTTTGAATTGCTTATGCCATCTGCTACCCCTGGTCGTTATCAAAGCAGACTTTTTAAATTTTTTCACCAGCAATCTCGGCGCTGGGGCGAACAGTTTGATCGCACTAAACGGCATCTACAAGTCACTGCTAGTTGGTCATTAGAGGCTTTACTTTACCCAGTGTATCTGCTGATTCAAAAAGCAACTGGATCAGCTGGTAAACAACTGCATACAGGCGAGCAACAACCTAGGCTCTATTTACCAACAAAGGAGACTGATTTCCAACCCGAAACTCCACCATCTTCTGACACTCCCATTCAACGAGTTCTAGAAGCAGTGGAAATGCAAGCACGCGAGATAGAAAAGCGCTTCTTAATGGAGAGGTGGGGAGATGGCGAAGTGGCGAGAATCTCCAATAAAACTCCGCCAATCACCTCATTCCCCCATCACCCTATCGCAGAAACCTCCATTCCCCCATCTCCCTATTGCCCCCCATTAGCCCCCAACTTTAGAGGCAACCCCGAAGCTTTCCATCACGTTGTCTCCTCTCCTCCTCAGGTGCTGGGAATTGCTTCACTTTTAGGAAACCGTAATTTGGTACTCGTTACTGCTGAAAATGAAATTCTGGACATTTTGACGCCCCAGCAGCAGGAAAAATTACAAAATCGCATTATTAACGAAGTTGCTAAATACTGGCATTCCTGGCGCTTGGTTCAAGTAGAAAATGAAACTAAGCTATTACCTGAAATTGACCAATTATTGAACAAGCTGACTTCGGGTAGTAGAGGCAAGGTACCTGCTTTACCTCAGGAAATGAAAACAGAAGATAAAACTGAGTATCAATATATACCTATTACTTCCCCAGCGCTAGCATTACTGGACACAGCTTTTGCCCAGATGGAATCTTATGCTGTAGTATCAATATCTCGCGTCAGTGGGCAATTGCTCGAAGCTGTTCAAAATCAGCTAAACATATTTCTCTATGGTAAACACCAGCAACTTACCGCTGAACAAGAAGTATTAACTCCTGAGGGGGAATATCAAACATCGAAGATTCAAGCTTTAATTTGGGGGGCAATTCATTACTTTTTTGGACGCAATCCCAAGAAATTAGAGCAAACAACTCCAACAAATAGTGTTGACCAACTACCAATAGGTGGAAATAAGAAACCACAAATTGCTCTACCACAGCGTCCTCCTTCCTCAGCTTTGCCCAAAAGCCCTGATTTGCAAAGCGAGAACATAGCAGATCCTTGGTTAACAATGGACGATTTGTTTGGGGATTTGCAAGAGGTTACAGAGGTTGTCGATGAGCAACAATTATTAGTTACATCATCCCAAACCACAAAATCTGCTCTCCCTGAGAGTCCCTCTAGGAGGACAAGGGGACAAATCAATTCAAAATCTGCCCTACGTACACGCGTAGCGTCTACGAAGTGTGTACATTCGCAAAGTGAGGGTAACAAGGGAGAAATTCTTCACCAGCAGCAGCGTCAAACTGATCAAGTCGAGGCGAAACCAGACTGGATAGAAACCAACGCCAAGACTATTGGGTATGAAAAGCACCCTCTAGAGCAAATACTCGAATGGTTTGATCGCGCCATGCTCTGGCTAGAAGAGATATTTGTGAAAATTTTTCAATTTTTGCATCGGTTTAGGCAAGGGAAATAAAAAGTTAAAAGTTAAAAGTTAAAAGTTAAAAGTTAAAATAAATTCCTTAGCTTTATTTATAAAGGGTAGGCTGAAAACCCTGCGGCTTCAGCCCAGGGATGAAAGCCACGACGCAGGGTTTACCCTGCCGTGATATTTTCTTTTTTTGGTTCAGGAAGTGAATCAATCCATTCATCAACCATACTACTAATAGTTCTGTCTAGTTCTACAGACAACAAAAGTAGCTTGCGATGCCTGCGGTCAGTCAAAAGACAGTTTAACCTTTTTTTCTTCATATTGTACATACAAACGTTTCATGTTCATGATAATATATATGAAACAGAGTAAAACAAGGAGGTGATAACGCAGTGCTGGTTTTAGAGTACAAAGTGAAAGGTAAGCAACAGCAGTATCGAGCTATCGATGAAGCTATTCGTACGACTCAGTTCATCAGAAATAAAGCTATTAGATATTGGATAGATGCACCTCGTGAAGCAAAAATTAATCGAATTGCCTTAAACAATTACTCAACAGCACTGCGGAAAGAGTTCAAGTTTGTCAAAGAACTAAATTCAATGGCTTGTCAGGCTGCGACAGAAAGAGCTTGGAGTGCTATTGATAGATTTTACGGTAACTGTAAATCTAAAAAACCTGGGAAAAAGGAATTTCCGCGTTTCCAGAAAGATAACCGATCAGTAGAATACAAAACTTCAGGATGGTCACTGCATCCTACAAAAAGACGCATCACTTTTACCGATGACAAAGGTATTTCAGAGGTAAGATTATTAGGAAAGTGGGATATTCACACCTACCCTGTTAAATCCATAAAACGGGTTCGATTGGTTCGGAAAGCTGACGGATATTACTGTCAATTTGCAGTTGACATTGAGGTAAAACCTGAATCCAGAACGGCTGATGGTGAATTAGGTCTTGATGTTGGGTTAGAGTTTTTCTACTCTGATTCCAACGGTCATCATGAAGAAAATCCAAGGTTTTTTCGTAAAGCCGAGAAAGCCATCAAGCACACTCAACGTCAGATATACAAGAAAGAAAAAGGTAAAAATCAACGACGAATAGCTAGACTCAGATATGCCAAGAAGCATTTAAGAGTAAGTAGGCAACGGAATGAACACGCTCTTAGAATTGCGCGTAACGTGTGCAAGCTTAACAGCTTAGTCGCCTATGAAGCCTTGAATGTGAAAGGCATGGTAAAGAATCACTGTTTAGCCAAGTCTATTAATGATGTAGCTTGGACTCTGTTTCGTCGTTGGCTAGAATATTTTGCTATTAAGTTTGGAACCACAGTTGTTGCTGTCAATCCTCGAATGACATCTCAAAAGTGTTCAGATTGCGGTGCAATTGTGAAAAAATCTCTTTCAACTCGTACCCATAAATGTGCTTGTGGGTGTCAGCTTCAAAGAGACGTGAACGCAGCTATAAATATTCTGAATCTTGGAAAACAAGCTAGGGACGGACAGTCCCGAAGTAACGCTACAGGAGTCGCGACCTCTACGCTACTTGGTGCAAGCCTGGTAGAGCAAGTGGCGACGGCGAATGTAGAATCCCCTGGCTTTACGAACAAATGAGCGACAGCGAAATTTGTTCAGCCAGGGGAGTGTCAATGGCTTAATTTTTGCAGGAGTTAAGCAGAAAGGCGCAAATAATCGGTTACCTCATAACAGTGGTAGAAAATGCTTGCTGACTCGTACTGACGGGGATTAGTAGTGATACTAGTCTAGTCAAGTGGGTATCAAGCAAGAATCTCCTGCTACAGTGACGTTAGGAGCTTGGCGGTGAGAGTGTCAAGACAGTACCTCAAAATCTGTAGGAAAATGCTTATGACTTACCCTAGTGAACTGGAAATCAAGATGTATGAAGTTTATGACGCAGGCTACCAAGTCTTTCTTGAAAACTGGCAGGTAAATCGCCAAGTGGCTCTCGATTTGATGCAACAATACCTTCAGCCACATCCCCCACAAGTAGCTGTGTTAAGTGTAGGGGCTGGACCGGGTGACTTTGATATGCAGGTGATACGTACTCTCAAGCAGCAGCTACCAAAAGAATTAACGCTTCGTTACGTGGCTGTTGAGCCGAACCATCTACATCGGCAGCGCTATGAGCAAAAAATGAGCGTCCCAGAGTTTGCTGATGTTGATTTGAAGGTTCACCGGGAAAAAATTGAACAGTTTCAGACAGATGAAAAGTTTGATATCATTCACTACACGCACTCGATGTATTATATGCCTGGTCACGAGAAGCAGCTTCTGCAACAGGGGATGGAGATGCTTAAAGATGATGGCTTTTTGATCCTCACTCTTGTGACTAGCGACGCGCTGATCTTCGACACCATTTTCAAGTATGCCGCTCTCACAGGACAGGGCTTTGCAGAAATGCTGCAGATGGAAAAAATGCAGATGATGGTTGACGAGCTTGGATTGTCGTATGAATTGGTAAGTTATTCAGAGTACGTCGATGTCAAACTTTGCTTTGAAGAGAATTCAACGGCGGGGAAAGCGCTATTGGATTTCTTCTGTCAGGCAGACTCGAGCGAGCTTAGGGGTGAACAACGGGCAGAAGTTTTACATATATTAGCGTCCAACGTGACTGAACAGGACGGACGTAAACTGGTCCCTGAGCCTACTGCGACAATGATTATTCCTAAGCAAATCGTTAATAATGACTGATATCAAGTCAGGTTAATCACCAAACCATAAATTCGCGTTCTGGTGTAGCCCGTCACAGCAAGAACATCTTCTGTTTTTCTGCTCTATGCAAGCAACCAAATGATTTGATAGTGGCGACTCTCTACAGCATCTTTGGCTTGACATGATATCACTTTCTCTTACCGCTGCCGCACACCACCTACAACTGGCTTAATTTCAGAAGGGTCAGAAAATGGGTCGGTACCACCAGACCAGTTGAAATCACTAATTCGGAAGCTGATACCACCTAGTTCCTGCACTGGGTTGTAACGCAAGCTGATTCCATAAGTGCGGCGACTATATTCCACCACGTAGTCGGTGCTGCTGCGTTCTCCAGTGTCCAAGTTGATTGATGTTTGAAAGCCGAGGCGGAATGGTCCATAAATTTGCTGTGTAATTCCAGCACTTAGCACGCGGTTATCAACCTGACGGTCAAACAAAAAAGGTGATAAGCCAGTGTTTAGACCTTGGGAGTAACTGATATTAAAGGCTGTATAGTCCAAAATGGGTCGAGAGAAATGACCGAACTGCCCTTCCAAACCAACGGTACCAATTAAGGTATTTTGACTATCGCCACTGCTGTAATAACTGGTAGTACCAGTCACTCCACCAAAAAGTCGTAAATACGGCACGACTGGGTTTGGTGTATACCGTAATCCCTCGGTAGCTGTAGCTGGTAATCCTTGCCCTTGCCAGAGGAAAACGCCTCCATTGAGAGCAGCACTTGCTTGTAGGCGAGTCAGTGAGATGCGGTTATTGTCCCGATCTGGTTTCAGTAAGTCTCCGCGATCTGTGTTGGCATTAATGTATTGAGCGCCACCTTGATAGCTGAGATTGATGCCGCTATTGCCCAAAGGAATGACAGGAGAGGTAAGAATACCGCCAAGACTACTCTGAACGGTTTGAAAGCCGAGAGTACCGTTGTAAAGGCGATCGCGGTAACTATATTCCAATGTGAGTGTGTGAGGATTTTGCTCACCTAATAATAACTGGCGCAACCGCAAACTCGCCCGCAAGTTGTCTTCTATATCGTTCAAGTCCAAACTGGTCAACAATCCAGAACCCTCAACTACGGTTCGTGGACTCAAAGTAGCACCTAGGCTTGTCTTTAAACCAAACAACGATGCAATATTACCAGTGTTGCCTTGTACTGCTTTTTGAACAAAAAACTCAGGTGCGATACGAAAGGTGAACGCTTCTGTATTGATCGGTTTGAAGCCACGCTCAATAAACAAGCCGCCTCGCTGATCTCCATCAAAGCCAAGAGAGAATAATCCAGGAGTGACTTCTCGCTCGCTGCGGTCAATGACCTGCTCATCTTTGGGAATAGGTAAAGATACCCCTCGGTCAAAGACTAAACGCTGTCGCTCTGTTTTGATGCGATCGCGTAAAGGTGTTTCTCGGGTCACGGTAACTTTATCTGCCCGTACCTCCAACTCTGGAGGTGAAAAAGGGTCGTTGGTGAGTCGGACATCCCTTGCTTGCCAACCTCGGGGATAAAAATCAATTTTTCCAGCTTCAAAGCGTATCCGTCTGACTTGACCCCCCTGTTTTGGCAAAGATATGTTCCTCGCACCTCCTGTACCACCTGCGTTAATGTTAAGACCTCCAGGACTGTTAGCTTGTAGAGGTTGGTTTTCTCGTATGCGATCGCTTAGAGGACGCGCTGGTACTCCTCCAGCTGTCACATCGGTGGGTAAGAAAGAGAAATCCGACCCGGCTGTTGGTATAAAAACTTCACCGCTGCCGTTTGTCAGTTCCCCACTATCTTGGACAATATTATAAGTAAAGCGTTGACCGCGCAAAACTTGGTCACCGCGTGTCAATGCCACATTTCCTTCTCCCACTGCAATCAAATTCTCTAAACTGACTTGCAGGCGATCGGCATCTATGAGTGCTCCATCAAAGCGCACAACTACATTACCTTCAGCTGTGACAATCCGCCGCTGCTCGTCATACTGCTGTGTATCAGAAGTAATTTCCACAATTCTTTCTCTGGCTGCAGGCGTGTTAGAAGGCGCTGTTGTACCGGATGGTTGACTTTCTTGCCTTGTTGTGCTGTCTTGCTGTTCTGTTGGTGCCGATTGATTTTGGGTATTAGGGGGAGCAGGAGTTGACGGTTCAGTTGTTTGGTTGCGAGTCTTGAATTCTATTTGTACTGGTTGATCACTTGGTGATTTTTCAGTTGAGGTGTTAGCCGGAGTTGGTGTTTGGCTTGTTTCAACAACTCTTTGCTTGTCCTTCTGAGATAAGTTCTCAAGTTTGGTAACTGTTTGAGCAATTTTCTCTCCAGTAAGGAATGTTTCATCTGCCGCATTTTTACTGTCACCATCATAGGGACTAAAGCCTTTGAGTTCCTGTAGAGGATAACCAACTGAAAGCTGATCACCTAGTGAAGCGGCACTTTTAGAAGCGGTGATGGGAGAAAATTCAGGTGGCAAACTTTCCGGTTTACTGGGTGCGGCTAATGTCTTAGCAACTAATAAATCACTATCAGTAGGCTTTTGCCCAGCAGTTTCGAGAGGCGTTTCCCGTTGTACCTCAGATTTTTCTTTAGACTTCTGTTTGTTCCCCAGTGTGTTAGTGTCAGCCTTCAGAACTGGGGTGGGATTTGCAGATTGTAAAGATTCAAGAATGGGAGGCGGTTCGGGCGGCAGAACTGGATGAAGCATACTTTAGCACGAATCAAGCTAACAAATAGCCAATAAATAGCCGGAAGGACATGACACATTATGCCTCCCAGCTTTTGCCTTCTGCCTAGATAAGATTTAGGCAAGCCACCCCGGAGGAGGACACTGGCGTTTCAGCCAGTTGTCCGTAGGCGTATAATGTATTCCGCCTTCCGGCAGTCACGGATAATTTGTCGCGCTTTTACTCGAGATCCCGACGACCAGGGTTACGAGCAGGGTCACTCGACAAAAATCCAAAGAAAAAGAGACCGACGAAGAAGGCAACAACTATATAAACAACGATTTTTAAAGTCAGCATTAAGATATCTCCTGTGGATATGACAAGCTTTCAGTGTCTGCAACGCAGAAAAGATAGCTCTATTATCTTACCCAAATCTTGTTCTCTTTTTGGAGAACACTAAATAGTAGATGTCCGGTACGATCTGTCCAAAAACCGGCTAACCACAGGGTAGTTCAGAGTCGTTCGCTTTGGAATGCAGGTATTGGCAAAGAATCGTTGCGGCAATTGAGTGTCCTTTGTTGTGGGTTATCTGACCTTTAAGTGCTCCTTAATTTTAAGTTGTCAACTCGTTAATGTCTCTAGTTAATGTTAGACGTTGACTCAAGGCAGATGTTTCCCAGTTCTGATGCCAATGAATGACAACTTTGTGTAAGAAACCCGGTAACTCATGAAGAAACCGGGTTTGGTGAATAGGCGTGAACCTATGAAATCAGATGAAATTGGTGTGACCACGCGAAAATCCAAAAAAGAACAGGGTGTGCTGGGTTCATAACTCACTCGGTTCTATGTCATTTTGGAATTCAAGCGCGTGCCATTTGACTGGAAATTTAGCCCACAGCAGAAAGTTCTTGTTGAAAGAAAGCTTGTAACACCTTTTGAGCTATTTGGGGACTTGTTAAACTAATTTCTGCTTTAGATTGATTAGGTTCGGCATGTTCCACTAAAACATCTGGCACACCAATGCGTTTGATGGGAACGACGATATCAGCATCTAACAGCGCTTCTGCAACTGCTGAACCAAAACCTCCCATAACACAACCTTCTTCCAAGGTGACAACGCGCTTAATTTTCTTAGCTAATGGGAAAATTAATTCGTTATCTAGAGGCTTGGCAAAACGGGCATTAATCACAGTGGCTTCAATGCCATGTTCTGAGAGAATTTCAGCAGCTTGCATTGCTGGGTTGACCATTGTACCATAGCCTAGCATCAACACATCATCGCCATTACGGAGAATTTCCGCTTTGCCGATTTCTAGGGGTTCCCAGCCTTCTTCCATTAACGGGACGCCGTAGCCGTTACCGCGAGGGAAGCGCATGGCGATCGCTCCTGTGGTATGATTTACGCCAGTCACCACCATCCGTTGCAGTTCCGCTTCATCTTTAGGTGCCATCAGTACCATGTTGGGGATGCAACGCAGATAGGCAATGTCGTACATTCCTTGGTGAGTCGGACCATCAGCACCAACGATTCCCGCCCTGTCAAGACAGAAGAACACTGGCAGGTTTTGGATACAGACATCGTGAATGATTTGGTCGTAGGCGCGTTGCAAGAAGGTGGAGTAAATAGCGACAACCGGGCGCATACCTTCAGATGCCAGTCCTGCTGCAAGAGTGACGGCGTGTTGTTCGGCAATCCCTACATCAATATATTGCTCGGGTAGCTTTGCTTGCAATTTATCTAACCCTGTCCCCGTTGCCATCGCGGCAGTGATTCCAACAATTTTAGGGTTTTGTTCCGCGAGTTTGACTAAGGTATGGGCAAAAACTTTAGAGTAGGCGGGGGGTTTGGGTTTGCTGGAGGGAACGGCTTTGCCAGTTGTCAAATTAAAAGGAGATTGGGCGTGGTAGCCAACTTTGTCTTGTTCAGCAATGTCATAACCTTTGCCCTTGACGGTTGCGACGTGTACCAAAACTGGTCCCGGTATTTGATGTGCTTGCCCGAAGGTAGCAATCAATTCCTCTAAATTATGCCCGTCCACAGGTCCGATGTAGGTAAAGCCGAGTTCTTCAAACACTGCGCCCACTTTCGGAACAGCTAAGCGCTTCATCCCTTCTTTGATCCGTCCCAGTTCCGGAGAAAAAGATTCACCTACGAAAGGAATTTGCTTGAATTGTTCCTCAAAGTTATCGGTGAGGAACTGCATTGGAGGGCTGAGGCGCATTTTGTTCAAGTAGCGCCCAATTGCACCCACGTTGGGAGATATAGACATCTCGTTGTCGTTGAGGACAACCAGCAGGTTAGTTTTGGGCAGGTGTCCAGCATGGTTGATGGCTTCTAATGCCATACCGCCAGTCAGCGCACCATCACCGATGATGGCAGCAACTTTAAATTTTTCGCCTTTGAGATCCCGCGCTAAAGCCATACCCAATGCCGCAGAGATACTGGTGGAAGCGTGTCCGGCCCCAAAGTGGTCAAACTTGCTTTCACCGCGCTTAAGATAACCAGCAATTCCATCTTTTTGCCGCAAAGTATGAAAGCTACTGTAGCGCCCTGTAATCAGTTTGTGAGGATATGCTTGGTGTCCGACATCCCAAATGACTTTATCGCGATCCAAATCCAGCGTTTGGTAAAGCCCTAATGTTAACTCTACAACACCCAATCCTGGTCCCAGGTGTCCCCCAGTGGCTGCTACAGTTTGAAGATGTTTGTCTCGAATCTGACGGGCAATCTGTTGCAGTTGTCGAATCGATAAACCGTGCAACTGGTTAGGATGGGTGATTTCACTCAAGTGCATATTGTAGGGTTTTCCTCTCTAGTTTTTGGTATTTTTGATTTTCCCACGCTCGGTTGGGTCTAAATGTGTAAAAATCCGGCATCGGAAAAATCGAGCACTAAAATTACTTGTTTTGTCACCAAAATTTAAGGTTTTGGGCGGTTTTTCTATGACAGTCGTTGGCTAAAACGCCGTTAAAGAGTTATAAAACTACCGAATTTTTCCAGTTTTCGTAAAACGGATCAAGTTGTGCTTCATACTAATTAGCATTTATTTACTTACATTGAAGCAGGGACAGAGCAATGGTAATAATGAAATTCTGGATTCTATCTACGAGTTTTTACGTAACACCTGATAGTATATAAAAAAATAAACTAGTAACTTTGACTAGAATACCACTAACTAGAGAAGCTTCGGCAGCTTACGGAGCAGGGGGATAATGTTAAAAAAATAGCAATTCCCCCAGAAGTGACTTCTGTTTGCCGCCAAGCGCAAAGCCGTTCTAGAAAAAAATGATCTTATTATTGAGAAGATTCTGGACTATTGTTACCACCGGGTACTGCCGGGGTTTCGGGTTGTGGCTGTTGCCTTTGCAAATATTTACTTAACACGTCAGCCATATCCCCACGAGTCATCGGTTGTAGCGGGGAAAGATTGCCTTGTGCATCTGTATTCACAAATCCCTCACTCGTTACCGTGGCGATCGCTTTTTTTGCCCAACTAGGAATAGACGCTGCATCTGGATATGGGGCAAGAATTTCATTGACAGTCTCGTCTGGAAACTGAAACACTCCATATGCTTGGGCAAAAATCGCCAAAGCTTCAGCCCTGGTGACTCGTTGATTGGGGAAAAACAGATTCCCACGATAGCCTTTCATAATATCAGTTTTTAAGACTATCTGGATATCCTTAAACGCTGGATTGGAAGCAGCGACATCTGCCACTTTTAGATTCTCTTTCGTGACAGCTTGTCGTTTATCCAGTTGAAAAGCCTTCACCATAATAGAAGCTAACTCTGCCCGACTCAGCAAACGTTCTGGATAAAACTCTCCATCTGGGTAGTTCGTCATCACTTTAGCAGCAATGACCTTTGCAATTGGATTGGATGGTTTTTCAGTACTGGGTTTTTCTTGGGCATGGACTATGTTGGGAACAAATTGCAGTAATGCTATCAATGAAAGACTACCTAGAAGCTGACGCATGATTACAACCATTTTTAGCTGCTACTGTGAATCCACAAAAAAAACTGCGGTACTTAGGTTAACACCATTTCTAATTTAGCTGTATCCAGAAATGTGTATGTCTGTATAGTGACGAATGACTGTTTAGTAATGTTGCGTAGACACTTATAGTTATTTAATCGCTGATCTGCACTCCTTGTGTCCAGCATTGTCAGGTATCAGCTTTTCGTTGCTAGCTTTGGTAATCTTTTTTATCATTTATGGTAATTGCAGTTATCAATATTTATCGCACCGCATACAATGACAGGTGTTCTTTCAAAGAAATTATCATGTCTCAAACTTCTATCGCCGTTTCCACCTTAGCCGATGCCGTCAATCAAGCGCTGGACGTAGTTGATCAAGCGCTGCAAGCAAATGCGAATGACGTCGCTGCTTTAGAAATTCAAACTCAAAAAGTTCATGATTTAACAGCGCAATTACAAAATGCAACTCAGGATGATGCCAAAACAGCTAAGATTCTTAGAACTCTAACTAACAAGCTCAAAGACTTAACGCAAAAAGCACATACAGCGACTCTTAACACATAGCATATATATAGGAATCCGGTTTGATTTTTAAAAAGATACGTAGGGTGTGTTAGCGCGAGAGTACGGCAGCAAACCCTTGATAATGGTGCGTTACGGATTTTATCCTAACGCACCCTACAATACCTAATTTTGTTCAAAAATCAAATAGTAGTCCTATAGCAATCCTAAATTATTTGTGAAATCTTTTCTTCTTTATTTACTTCGCGTTCTAGTCTTGTCCTAACACGCGACTATGCACTCAAAGCCTCCCGTGAGGAATACGCGATCGCCGTTCATTACAAAGTAATTTCCACACATTAAATAGGATTGCTGTAGCAGCTTTCAATTTAGTATATTACTACCTTGTTTCTAATGGAATGGGTATCTATACCATGCCAATTAAACTGTATTTAACTATTGATATCAAGAAAAAAAAGCATTTAATTAATGTTTTCAAAAAGGCAATCTTAGAATTCAAAGCTTTCAATTTTTCTACTGCTGTGTCAGAAAAATTGGTAATTTTGACAAAGAGTCTTTTATTGCAAAATTACAAACTGGCTTAGCACGAAAACTAACAGCAGAAAGCTTCATTCCAACGCAGTCCATTATTAAGAAGTTTTAAAAATCAATATACACATCATCCTTGGAATTGGCGATTAAGATTAACAAAAGTACTTCTTGACCATAATTAAGCGGTTTCTACTGCAAAAATCAAACTTCCGTCAGCTATTGATTGATAAAAATGGGCTATGAGTTTCAGGCTGTGTCATCTGCCCACTACTATGTTCTATAGTAAGTTTTTGAGGAGCTTTGGGAATGACCGCAGCAGCAGACCCCGTAAAGTTGAGCAAGCAAGAAGTTGGCAAAGCCGCCGCCGCCTTGGTACAATCAGGTTCTATTGTCGGGTTAGGTACGGGGTCAACAACAGCGTACGCAATTCAGTTTATAGGCGATCGCCTCAAGTCGGGGGAGTTGAAAGATATCGTTGGTGTCCCCACTTCGTTTCAAGCAGAAGTTCTGGCTAAGCAGTACGGCATTCCACTCACCACCCTAGACGCTATTGACCACATTGATATTGCAATTGATGGTGCGGATGAAGTTGATCCACAAAAGAATTTGATTAAAGGTGGTGGTGCCGCACATACCCGCGAAAAAGTTGTAGATTACCTAGCAAATCGATTCATTGTAGTCGTGGATGGTGCCAAATTAGTTGACCGACTCGGTTCTGTTTTTGCCGTCCCAGTAGAAGTCATACCAATGGCAGTTACGCCTGTAACGCGGGCAATTGAAAAACTTGGTGGCAAACCAGAACTCCGTATGGGCGTGAAAAAAGCTGGTCCAGTGATCACCGACCAAGGCAACATGGTTATAGATGTCAAATTTGACAATATTGATGACCCAGTCAATCTAGAAAAAACACTGAATAATATTCCTGGTGTTTTGGAAAATGGTATTTTCGTCAACTGTACAGATGTGGTCTTAGTTGGCGAAGTCAAAGATGGTCAACCTGTAGTCCGGGAATTGTAGTTATTTGAACTAAGGGCGTAAGGGTACTGAGAGGCAATGCCTTACGCCCGTGTTAAATCTTGTTCTAAATACCTGAGTGTAAAAAACCAGAAGCAATGTTAACTTCTGTCTTTAATCTTGTCTATAAGTATTATTTTTAACATCTATCAGCCATAATTTTTCGAGGTTAGCAACTTGTCTGCGGAAAACAGCAACTCGATACTTTTTATAAGTAATTATTCCTAAAAGGAGAACAATAGGAAAGGAAATAATAGAAAACCCTATAAGATTATTGGTATGGGCATCAGTAGAACCCTTGGAGTGGGTATTTACAGAGTGAGTTGTTGGCTGACTGCTTAAGTAGTGTGGCATCAATACCTCCAAAGACATTATCGTTCCATTAATAAGTCTTCAATGGGAACGTTTTATTTTTCGTATAAGTAGGAGATTTTCCGGATTGATCTAGACTGTGGTTGCTAAAACAAAGACTTTTCCTAGTTTTCAGGCTTAAAAAGGCTTTTTCCTTTGTTTGGTAACAAGTAAACTCAGATCTTGCACCTATCCGTATAACTGTCTTTACCCAAATCACCTTGGGCAAGCTCGATCACACCCATTGAGGTCAGTGTAGCGGTGGCTGTTTTTAATTGAGGTTGACTGTTATCTTTATTTGTTACCTCTGATGAAATTAATTTTCATCAAATATATTAGCGTGATGCTAGCCATTCTTTGAATCTGAATGTAATTTTTTGTTACTTATATAGTATTTGCTATCCCAAGAAGGCATTGGGGGCTGTTGATTTCAGATTTTAGATTGGGGAGATCCAAAATCCAATGATGTTATACAGACGATTTGGACGCACAGAATTAAAAATGCCAGTGTTTTCCTGCGGTGGCATGAGATACCAGCATAAATGGAAGGATGTCCCGCAATCGGAAATACCCCGTAATAACCAGCAAAATCTAGAAGCAACTATTCGACGCGCAGTCGAATTAGGAATTAATCACATTGAAACTGCCCGTGGTTATGGAAGTTCCGAAATGCAGTTGGGGAGAATTTTGCCAACATTTCCACGTGAACAGTTAATTGTTCAAACTAAAGTCGGTCCGATGGCAGATGCAAAAGAATTTCAGCTTGACTTTGAAAAGTCACTACGAAATCTGCAGCTAGATTATGTTGACTTGCTAGCAATACATGGCATCAACAATGCTGAGTTATTAAACTACAGTATCCGTCCTGGTGGCTGTTTAGAAGTAGCAAAAAAACTTCAGGCACAAGGAAAAGTTAGGTTTATCGGTTTTTCCACACATGGAGCAACAGATATCATTATCCAAACTATTGATACTAACCAATTCGATTACGTCAATTTGCATTGGTACTACATAAATCAAGTCAATTGGGCTGCAATTGAAGCAGCAAATCGCCAAGATATGGGCGTATTTATTATTAGCCCATCTGATAAAGGGGGAATGTTGTATAAACCACCACAAAGATTAGTGAATCTTTGCACTCCTTTGAGTCCAATGGTGTTTAATGATTTGTTTTGTCTAAGTCACTCTCAGGTACATACCTTAAGTATAGGCGCTGCAAAACCTGAAGATTTTGACGAACATCTGAAAACTTTAGATTTGCTGGATAATACATCCGCAATTTTGCCACCAATTTTGGCACGGCTAGAAGAAGAAGCTATTGCCACCTTAGGGGAAAACTGGGTGAAAACTTGGCATATCAATTTACCAACTATTGAGGAAACTCCAGATCAAGTCAATATTCGAGCGATTTTATGGTTAAGGAATTTGGCGATCGCCTACGATCTGTTGGAGTACGCCAAAATGCGTTACAACATGCTTGGCAATGCTAGTCATTGGTTTCCTGGTAACAAAGCTGACAAGGTAGATAAACTAGATTTGCGGCAATGTCTCAGCCGCAGTCCTCATGCTGAAAGAATTCCTCACCTCCTTACAGAAGCACATCAGATGTTGGCGGGTAAAGAGGTACAGCGCTTGTCCCAAAGTTAGTGTTGTATAAATTCTGAATTATCAATTATGAATGATGAAGCTTTTTCAATCATTCATAATTTTTTGACGCCATAACTCAAAAAACTTTTCGTCAACCGAAAGCTTACAGCAGAATTCAGAATTCCGCAGCTAGGAACTCAGAAGTAAAATTTGCTCGCTTGTCTTGCTTTTAGACAACAGCGTTGTACTTAATTTACTTGTAAGGTACTGTATATAGCGGTTGTCAGTTAAGTGGAATACATCAAGAAATAAGAACCACAGATGGACACAGATGGACACAGATAAATAATTACTTCATCCAAACGAGAAGCAGTATATTGAAATTCTTGTTGAATCTACACTTTGCAACATTTTAAACCACACACTTCCAGGAATATTTTCAAAAAATTAGGCAGACAACTTGGGCGTGCTGTGTCTTTTTTCGTTTTATCTAGCAAGCATACGTAGAAATATTAATACTATAAAAAAGTATTTATAAATAATTTACACTTGTCTGTGTCCATCTATGGTTAAAATCAAAAATCGATAAACAATTGGTCTAAATTTCAGAAAATAACAACTGAAATTAGAATTATTAGGCTGCAATCACTATTATGGCTATTAATCGTCGTCATTTCTTATTGTTACTCGGAGCTAGTGCAGGTGCTTTTACCTTAGATGCTTGTGCCTTGGCACAGAATGCGCCAAGCCAAAACAAACCAAGCCCAGGTAAAACAGCCGCTATTGAACTACCACCGTTGCCTTATCCGTACGAGGCGCTGGAACCACACATCGATGCTGCAACAATGCGGTTTCATCACGATAAACACCATGCGACTTATGTAAAAAACTTAAATGCAGCATTAGATAAACATCCAGAACTGAAAAACAGAACTGTTGAACAACTGCTGCGTGACCTCAACAGCGTACCAGAAGATATTCGTAGAACGGTACGCAATAACGGTGGTGGTCATGTAAACCACTCGATGTTTTGGAGAATTATGAAGCCGAAGGGTGGTGGAGAACCAACAGGGGCGATCGCATCCGCCATTAATCAAAACTTCGGCAATTTTGCTGCATTCAAAAAGCAGTTTAACGAAGCTGGTGCAAGTCGTTTTGGAAGTGGTTGGGCTTGGCTAGTCCGCACCAAAGATGGCAAGCTTGCGGTGACAAGTACAGCTAATCAGGATAGTCCCCTAAGTGAAGGCAACTACCCAATTATGGGCAATGACGTGTGGGAACACGCATATTATCTCAAGTACCAAAACCGCCGCGCCGACTACTTGGATGCTTGGTGGAATGTCTTGAACTGGGATGAGATTAATAAGCGGTTTGCAGTAGCAAGTAAAACTGCTTGAGTAGTACTGAGTGCTGAGTAAACCATTATCTTACTCAGCACTCATGACTCAAAGCTTCCGCACTTTAAAGCGGCTTTTGGGTAGGTATACCAACAGGACGGGGAAACTGAACTGGTGTGGTTGCTACTTTACGCAAGTAAAGGCAGTGACGGATGCTATCAGTTAAGGGAGTTGTAAATTTTTCAATTGATTCAACTACCCCACCCAACTGATTAACGGCATTTTCCAAAGCTTTTGTTTCTTCTTGTGTCCAATTGCCCCGGTAGATTACGGCTAAACCGCCCTGCTTAAGCAATGGCAAGGCATATTCTGCACAGACAGACGCTGTCCCAACAGCGCGAATAAGGGCAACATCATAAGTTTGTCGGTGCTGGGGATGCTGAGCGACTTCTTCAGCTCTACCAACAAGAGTTTTAATATTGGTAAGGTCAAGTTCAGCGCTGATTTTTTCAAGAAACACAATTTTTTTTCGGGTAGAATCAAGCAGTGTCACGGTAGAATCAGCCACAGCAATTGCGACTGGAATTCCTGGAAAACCTGCGCCCGTGCCAATATCTATAAAAGATAGAGAACTCGGGAGAGTCGGAGGAGTCGGGGCAGAAGTAACATCCTCATCTCCCTCATCTCCCTCATCTCCCTCATCTCCCTCATCTCTTAAAAGGGGGGCAATTCCTCGTAGAGAATCCCAAAGATGTTTTTCCCAAAACTCTTGGGGGTCGGTAATGCGAGTTAGGTTAAACTGGCGGTTACCTTCTAAGATGAATTCGTAAAGCTGTTGGAATTGCACCTGCTGTTGGACAGTGGGAGTCCAATGAAGAGTTTGCTGCCAAATATTTGCCATTTCAGGCAAAGAAGGCGATTTCAAGTTGTTCACAGTCACACAAATCGCTTTGGATTGTATCGCAAGTTTTCTTTCTTTATTGTGAGAGCAATTCTATGGAGTGTAGGGTATAGGGTAACAATGCCCACCTTATTTATAAAACTGTAAGTTTTTCCTATGTTGAAGCTGTATCACGATCCGATTTCTCCAAATTCGCGCCGTGTCTGGATTACTCTGTTGGAGAAAGAACTTGAGTTTGAATTGGTGGAGGTGAAACTGGATGGCGAACAGTTTCAACCAGAATTTCTGGCGCTCAACCCCTTCCACCACATTCCAGTTTTGGTAGACGATGGCTTTAATATAGTAGAGTCTTTGGCAATTTTAGATTATTTAGAGAAAAAGTACCCCAAGCCTGCGATGTTGCCAACTGATGCGAAGGATTTGGCGATCGCCCGAATGGTGCAACTAGTCACTGTGAATGAGTTGTTGCCTGCCACTGTTCCAGTGTTTCCGGTGATGTTAGGCTTACCTGTAGGAAATCCAGAAAAAATCGAACAGGCAAAGCAGAAAGCGGTAACGGTACTGAAGTTTTTTGAGAATTTATTAGGCGATCGCCCTTACTTTGGCAGTCAAAACCTAACTTTAGCCGAGGTTGTGGCTGGTACTGTAGTACCCTGGTTGCCGAGAGGGGGTGTGCCCTTGAGTGATTATCCAAAATTGAGTGCTTGGTGCGATCGCCTAATAGCACGTCCGACATGGCAAACTACTGAGGCTACACCGCAGGCAATGGAAGCGTTTAAGTCTCGTATGGCGGCAAGAATGGCGTAGAAACCCACACCCTAGCAGAAGGTTGCAAAATTTAAGTGTTGGGGACGGTTGTTGGGGGAAATGCTCCAAAATATAGGACTCCTCCGCAGATTTTTGAACGACACGTAGGGTGGGCAGTGCGAACGCAAAACCCGGATGTAGTGGGCAAAATACGGTAAGCACTGCCCACCCTACAATACTAGGTGTTGGGGACGGTTGTTGGGGGAAATGCTCCAAAATATGTCTAGGTATTTATTGCCCCGGACATCATTTTGAGGCTCCCTTACCCAATCCCTAATCCAAGGGTCCCCAATCCCCAGTCTGCTTTACTTGAGAACCGCTATATGCAATCAGCCTAGTTTTATAAAGGACTCAATTTTTGCATACTGTGTCTGTTTACCCTTTTTTTACTTGAGCTAAAAGCCTGAAAATGGCAAACTATCTGTAAAGTTTGTTTAAACCAAAAATTTCTATGAAAATAACTTGGAAGCTTTGACTTTGCATGATGAAATAAAAATGATTTAATACAATTCTTGTCAAAGTACTCTTAATGAGTATAACGAACGTACAGAAACAGTCTTGAACTATAAACAGTCTTATATACTTTAGTTTTCGTCAAGACTAATACTAACTTTAGCAAAACCTCTACTCACGACTTTATTCCTCGACTATGAAACAACCTGCTGCTATTACAACTGCAATATTCACGACTTGCGCTATCCTGCTAACAGCTTGTGGCGGCGGCACTAACAGTAGTACAAACACTGGAACTAACAGCACCCCAAATTCTGCAACCAACGCTGCTGCGACAACAAGTACATCTGGTGCTATTCCTATTGGTATTGCCTTGGCGCAAACGAGCAACGTGGCATTACTTGGTCAAGAGGGATTTGTTGGAGCCAAAATGGCGGAGAAGTATTTCAATGATAAGGGTGGCATCAATGGCACTCCAATTCGATTAGTTATGCAAGATACTGGCGGAGATGAAGCCGGAGCAATTAACGCTTTTCAAACTTTAATTAACAAAGATAAAGTTGTGGGTATTGTTGGTCCTACTTTATCACAGCAAGCTTTTAGTGCCGATCCGATTGCAGACCGTGCTAAAGTTCCAGTGCTTGGAGCATCAAATACGGCAAAAGGAATTCCAGAAATTGGTGATTACGTTGCGCGTGTATCTGCACCCGTTTCTATCGTTGCTCCTAATTCGGTGAAAGCTGCCCTCAAGCAGAATCCCAATATTAAGAAAGTTGCAGTGTTTTACGCTCAAAACGATGCCTTTAACAAGTCAGAAACAGAAATTTTTCAGAAGACAGTTAAAGACCAAGGGCTAGAATTGGTAACAGTTCAAAAGTTCCAAACCACTGACACCGACTTTCAAGCGATCGCCACCAATGCTCTTAACTTAAAACCCGATTTGGTAATCATATCTGGTTTGGCTGCGGACGGAGGTAACTTAGTTAGACAACTGCGGGAACTAGGTTATAAAGGCATAATTGTAGGTGGTAATGGCTTTAACACACCAAATATCTTCTCAGTGTGCAAAGCGCTTTGCGATGGGGTGTTGATTGCTCAAGCTTACAGTCCTGAACATCCGGGAGAGATTAATACAATATTTCACAAAACCTATGTTAATCAATACAAAAAAGAACCTGCCCAATTCAGTGCTCAATCTTTTACAGCAGTACAGGTGTATGTAGAAGCTCTGAAAGCTTTGGATAAAAAGACCAAAATTAGTACAATGTCCATTGATAAACTGCGGACTGAATTAAATAAGCAATTACTAGCAGGAAAATACAACACTCCTCTGGGTGAAATCTCTTTCACACCAGTAGGTGATATCGTTCAAAAAGATTTTTACGTCTCCCAAATTAAGATGGATAAAGACGGAAATAATGGCAAGTTTGTATTCTTAAAATAGCTGCAATATGGAGATAAATCTGGTTTTACAAAAGTTGTTGAATGGTTTATCCATAGGCAGTGTCTACGCTATTTTTGCCTTGGGATACACCTTGGTTTACTCCATTTTGGGCATCATTAATTTAGCTCATGGTGCAGTTTTTACCTTAGGTGCTTATCTGACATATGCACTCGTAGGTGGTGCTTTTGGATTTAATGGATTGCTGGCTAATGCATCGCTACCTATACAACTACCATTTGCTGTTGCCTTGATTTTAGGAAGTATCCTTGCAGGGTTAGTTGGCGTGGCAATTGAACGTCTTGCCTTTCTCCCTTTGCGACAGCGGGGTTCTGACCCTTTACTCACAGTTGTTTCCAGTTTGGGTGTAGGAGTGGTTATTGTTAACTTGCTCCAGTACCTGGTAGGAGCGGAAAGTTACACATTTCCAGCAAACACTTACGGAAATTTGCCACCTTCTATCAATTTTGGTACAGCCGAAAACCCGATTCCGATTCGCACTGTTCAACTGGTGATTTTTGCTATATCAGTAGTGATTGTGGCAATTCTGACTCTATTCATCAATTACACAAAGTATGGTAAAGCAATGCAGGCGATCGCCGAAGATCCAACGACCGCAAGTTTGTTGGGAATAAACAGCGATCGCTTTATTGTGCTGACATTTTTTATCAGCAGTTTTATCGCAGGAGTGGCGGGAACATTGGTTGCTTCTAGTGTCAGCATTGCGGGACCTTATTTTGGACTGAGTTTTGGGTTGAGGGGGTTATCAGTCATTGTCTTGGGGGGTTTGGGGAGTATTCCCGGTGCAGTGCTGGGAGGTTTGGTGATTGGATTGGTGGAGGCGTTTGTCCCTGGGGAATACTCAGGGTATAAAGATGCTGTTTCCTTTGGAATCCTATTTATTATGTTGTTAGTTCGACCCCAAGGTTTACTCGGGCGTCGATTTGTACAGAAGGTGTAAAAGCAATTGGTAACTCAATGATTATCGACCCAGAAAAAGTACCTACTGAAATCAGAACGAATTATCCTGATGAGTTCAAGCCAATTGTTGCAGGACGGCTTCGACAACGGTTAGGCAACTTTGCAGGGCTTAAGAACTTTGGGGTAAATCTGGTGAAGTTAGAACCTGGAAGCAGTTCTGCTTTGCGACACTGGCATTCGCATGAAGATGAATTCATATATATTTTGGAAGGTGAACTCACTTTAATCACAGATGCAGGTGAGGAAATTCTTAAACCAGGAATGGCGGCGGGATTTCCAGCCAATGAAGCGAATGGACACCATTTGGTGAATCGTTCGTCGGTAGTTGGTGTTTATCTGGAGGTGGGCGATGCTCCGAAGGAGCCGCTACGCGAACGCATACCCTACGACGAAGTGACATATCCTGATCATGATTTGATAGCAAAAGCCAGTCCTGATGGCAAATTCAGCGTATTTATCCACAAGGATGGAACACCCTACTAAAGCTTAGTCAAAATTCTTTAAAATGGCTGAATTTATCGCTACTTACGGTTCTCTTATCGTCTCTATGGTACTAGGGGCGCTGCTGGGGCTATCGCTATACTTACCACTGATGGCTGGACAGTTGTCTATGGCAAGCCCTGGCTTTTATGCTTTGGGTGGTTATATTGCTGCAATTCTCTCCACAACCGTTTTTTCTTCCACAACTGGTTCATTCCCGATTCCACTGCTATTACTGGAAATGTTGATTGCTGGTGTGGTTTCTGGTTTATTGGGTGTGCTGGTGGGAATTCCAGCATTGCGGTTGCGGGGGATTTATTTGGCGATCGCCACCATTGCCTTTGTGGAAGTTCTGCGAGTCATCTCCCTAAATTTAGATATTACAGGTGGTGCTGTCGGCATTTTTGCCATCCCTCAACCTTTTCAAACACCAATCGAATACTTGTGGATTGCATTGCCATTGCTGCTTATCAGCATGATATTCATTTACCGTTTAGAACGCATCCGAGCAGGAAGGGCATTCATCGCTATCCGTGAGGATGAATTGGCAGCAAGTGCGATGGGAATTAACCCAACTTACTACAAAGTTTGGGCATTCACATTAGGGTGTATTCTGGCAGGAGTGGTTGGTGCAATTAGCGCCCACTTTCTCAATACCTGGAATGCACGCCAAGGCACCTTTGATGCCAGTATTATTTACTTAACTTTCGTGTTAATTGGTGGTTCCAGAACTTTTCTAGGTTCAGTCGTTGGAGGTATGGTATTTACAGCTCTGCCAGAAGTGTTGAGAGCAATAGCAGATACAGGTGGTTTACCTACTTGGCTAGCGCAATTTTTGCGAGATGGTAGATTAATTATCTTTGGATTACTTATAGTTATTGGTACGATATTTTTCCCCCAAGGTCTTGTCACTCCAGATTTATTTAAGAAACGCAAGAAACGCAGCAATGATGTATTGAAATAAGACCTTTTGAAATAAGTAGAATGACTCAAGAAAATGTGACGAAAACTGTATTTGGGCTACCGATATTAGAGGCGAAAAACCTCACTCGTCGCTTTGGGGGGCTAGTGGCGGTCAATAATGTCTCTTTCGTAGTCAACCAACATGAAATTTTTGGACTGATTGGCCCCAATGGTGCTGGCAAGACAACTTTATTTAATTTAATAACAGGATTAATTACACCTTCTAGCGGGGAATTACTTTATCAAGGTGCAGAAATTTCTCAACAACCTCCCCATAAAATTGCAGGTTTAGGTATTGCGAGAACATTCCAAAACATTCGCCTATTTGCTGAACTATCTGCATTAGAAAATGTTAGAATTGCGCGTCATTTACAGACTAAGAGTAGTTTGCTTAAAGGTGCTCTAGGACTGCCACCTACTCTCAAAGAGGAACAAAAAAACAAGCAAAAATCTCTAGAATTACTAGAGCTTGTTGGTTTGGGTGAGCGTATCGACGAAAAAGCCAAAAACTTTTCCTACGGAGACCAACGACGACTGGAAATTGCCCGCGCCCTTGCCTTAGATCCGCAAATTTTACTATTAGACGAACCAGCTGCGGGTATGAACCCCAGTGAAAAGCAACAGCTAAGTAAATTTATCCGTAACCTCCGCGACAAATTCAACTTGACAGTAATTCTGATTGAGCATCATGTACCTTTGGTGATGGGTTTATGTGACCGAATTGCCGTTTTAGATTTTGGTCAATTGATTGCTTTAGGGGAACCATCTGTTGTCAGAAATGACCCAGCTGTCATTGACGCATATTTGGGTAACGACTAAGGATATTAACCACAGATGCACACAGATGAACACAGATATATTAAATAATCAACAAGATTTTAAAATATTAGAAATTAAAGACCTTTATGTTAACTATGGGGGCATAGAAGCTCTACAAAACATTAATTTAGTTGTGAACAATGGCGAGGTAGTTACTTTGATAGGTGCCAATGGTGCTGGCAAAACGACGACTCTCCGTGCTATCTCCAAAATAGTGAATCCTCGCCAAGGCAAAATTATGTACAGCGGACGTAATATTACCCGCCGCCAAACACACGAAGTTGTACAACTAGGTATTGCTCATTGTCCTGAAGGAAGAAGAGTATTAGCACGGCAAACAGTTTTAGATAATTTACTCTTAGGTGCTTATATTCGCTCTAATCAAACACAGGTAAGAAATGATATTCAGTACCAATTTGAGATGTTCCCCCGTTTAGCACAAAGGCGCAATCAACTCGCGGGAACCCTCAGCGGTGGTGAACAACAAATGTTAGCCATAGCCCGTGCTTTGATGAGTAAACCTAAACTTTTGCTTTTAGATGAGCCTAGCTTGGGTTTAGCACCTACGATTGTTCGGGAAATTTTCAGCATTATTCAGAATTTGCGTGCTACAGGCGTGACTATCCTTTTGGTTGAACAAAACGCTAACCTTGCCCTACAAATTGCAGATCGTGGTTACGTATTAGAAGCTGGTTGTATTACCCTGTCAGGTGCAGCATCGGAATTAATCCGCGATGAGAGAGTAAAAAAGGCTTATTTAGGGTGATTAAGTTATTAGACTTCTTGCATTCATTCCAAAAAAAAGAATAATTAACCACAGATGGACACAGATGGACACAGATGGAATCAAAGAGATGCAAGAGATGTATTACACATGGTACAGTTACAAACCCAAACTTTAACGTTGGAAGAGTTTATCAAATTACCAGAAACTAAACCAGCGAGTGAATATATTGATGGTCAAATTATTCAAAAACCAATGCCTCAAGGAAAGCATAGTGTAATCCGTGGCTCATTGGTTAAAGCTATTAACGAAGTGGTTGAAAGTCGGAAAATTGCTCTCGCCTTCCCAGAATTGCGGTGTACCTTTGGTGGACGTTCAATTGTGCCAGATGTCGCTGTGTTTGCTTGGAAGCGAATTCCCATAGATGAACGTGGAGATGTAGCAAATGTTTTTCAAGCTGCTCCAGATTGGACAATAGAAATTCTTTCTCCAGACCAAAGCCAGACGAAAGTAACAAGTAATATATTACATTGCCTTGAGCATGGTAGCTCCTTGGGTTGGCTGATTGATCCAGATGAGCGTGCAGTGTTAGTTTATCCGCCTGGACAACAACCACAATTTTTACAAAAAGAACAGGAAATATTACCCGTTCCTAATTTTGTCAACGAGTTTCAATTAAGTGTAGGGCAATTATTTGGATGGTTGAAGCTGTAAGTAAATGACCAGAATATTTGGTTCAGATTCCCGACTCCTTTAAACAGTCGGGAATCTTGTTGTTCACCAATGATTTAGGATTCTTATATAACGCAACTCAATGGAATGAAGTACAGATTTATCTGTGTCCATCTGTGTCCATCTGTGGTTCATTATTTCTTTGGTGTACCGTTACCACAGTTGCAAACCGCTATATTTAGGATAACCAAGACGGAATGTGAGTTAATAATGACTTTAGAGGATGTTTGTAAAGTACCGAGTTGTATCGAGATCCCCCCTAGCCCACGCCAGTCCGCTCAACGGGGGAAACCCCCGCACGCGGCTGGCTCCCCTTAAAAAGGGGGGAAAATAATCTCAAAATCCACCTTATGACGGGGGATTTAGGGAAATAGAAAAGTTTTTGATACATAACTAACTACTTTGAAAACATCCTCTTAAAAATTATTGAAAAACGCCTTATTAATAAGGAGTAAAGAATGCCATCTCAGGATTCAAATCGTACAAGCTCAAAACAAAGCTTGGAAAAACTGATCGAAACACTCGAACTGTCTGATTTACAAAAGCAGTTTTTGCGATCGCGCTGGCTGGAACAAGTATCGTGGATGGGGGGACGGGCTAGGGATGCTCGGAACTGGTATTACAGATTGCGACTCACAGCAATCATCGGTGGCATTATCGTTCCTATCTTGGTGGGTTTGAATACTAGCGACAACAAAAACTTTGCTTCATATGTTCGCTGGGGAACCGTTGGTCTTGGTGCAGTCGTTGCGATCAGCTCAGCTGTGGAAGAGTTTTTTCACTATGGCGATCGCTGGCGGCATTATCGGCACACAACTGAATCCCTAAAAACTCAGGGCTGGCAATTCTCCCAATTAGGCGGACTCTATAGTGGTTACAAGAGCCATCAAGAAGCTTTTTCTAATTTTGCTACCCAAATTGAAGATATCCTCCAACGTGATGTCGATGTATATGTCACCGAAGTTGTGTACAAGAAGGAAAAGCAAAAGGAAGAGAGTGAACAGGAGTTAATGAAAGAAATTATTCCTCAATCACCAACAGATAACAAAGCTTCTGAGAAAAATATTTCACAGTAAAAATTTTGATATTCTATTATCATTCATGAAAAACATTAAATATTTTCTTTTCCTCTCCTCTGTGTCCTCTCTTGCCTCGTGCGGTTAAATGAAAAAATAATTTCTTACAACTGAGTTTCTAAAATCTCGTTTCCAGGTTCCCCTTGGAAATGCGGTTGAGACGGTGCCGCAAGTCAGCAGGCAGCAGTTCGCCACTGGTATTCTCAGTCAGAGGCTGGGAACAAGGCAAAAGGTGTTGTAGTTGTAGGGTGGGCATTGCAATGCCCACCCTACGATTATTTTGGGTGAGAGGTGGAGAAAGTAATGGGTTTTGAAGATGACATTTTTATAAGTTACGCCCACATTGATAACCACCCGCTCACTGACGGGCAGGAAGGATGGATTTCTGATTTCCATCGCGCCTTGGAAATCCGTTTGGCACAACTACGGGGAGAAACACCAAAAATTTGGCGAGATTTAAAACTGCAAGGCAATGATTATTTCGGTGACACAATTCTAGAGCGATTTCCCAAAGTAGCGTTGCTGGTTTCTGTCCTCTCACCTCGCTATGTGAAGTCTGAGTGGTGTGTTAAAGAACTGCGGGAATTTTGTACAGCTGCTGCAACAACAGGTGGCGTTCGTGTTGCTGATAAATCGCGGATATTTAAGGTTATCAAAACCCCAGTTGAACGAAAACAGCATCCTCTGGAAGTGCAAGAACTTCTGGGCTATGAATTTTATCAGTTAGACCAGTCCGGTAGAGCAATTGAATTTAATAAGATATTTGGTGCAGAAGCGGAACGCAATTTTTGGAAAAAACTCGACGATTTGGCTCATGAGATTAGACAAATGCTGGACAAACTTTCCAGTCATGACAACGGCGCGAATGAGCAAACTCCCATTGCACCCACCGGAACCACGATTTATCTAGCAGAAACAACTTCTGATGTTGTAGAAGAACGCGATAAAATCAAGCGGGAGTTGCAACAGCGGGGTTATATTGTTGTTCCCGAACAATCTTTACCTCCTTATTATCCCGATTTTGAACAAGTTGTGCGTGAGAATTTGGAGCGCTGCAAACTTTCCATCCATTTGATTGGTGCTAGGTATGGTATTGTGCCAGAAGGCGCAGAGCGATCGCTTGTTGTTTTACAAAATGAACTCGCAGCTCAACACAGTCAAAACTCTCCTGAATTTTTGCGCTTAGTTTGGATGCCAGTAGGGTTACAGCCACAAGAAACGCGTCAGGAAGAATTTATCACATCTTTACAAAGTGATGCTAACCTGTTGCAGACAAGCTTAGAAGAATTCAAGACTATTATTAAAGATAAACTCAATCCTACGCCGCAGCCGACGAAAGATATTATTGCAGAAGATGGACCTTTGCGAGTTTACTTGATATGTGACCAGCGCGACAGAGAGGCGATCGCTCCTTTCGATGACTATCTCTACGACCAAGGATTTGAAGTGATATTGCCTTTGTTTGAGGGAGACGAAGCGCAGGTGCGTCAGTATCATCAAGAGCAACTACAGGTGTGTGATGTGGTGATTATCTACTGCGGTGATGTGAATGAACCGTGGCTGCAGATAAAACTAGGAGACTTACGAAAAGTTTATGGTTATGGTCGCTCAAAACCCATGCTGGCGAAAGGAATTTACATGGGTGAACCGCGTACAGAACAAAAGCGGCGGTGGTGTCGCACTCGTGAAGCACAGTTAATTCAAAATGTCAATGATTTAGAATTATTCGTAGCCCAACACATCCGGGGAGGGCAACGCTATGGTTAGCAGCCAAACTCGCCTAAATCCATTTCCGGGGTTGCGACCTTTTGAAGCGCACGAAAATGACGTGTTTTTTGGGCGGGAAGGGCAAACGGATGAATTACTTCGCAGGCTGCGGCGTCATCGGTTTTTAGCAGTTGTCGGCACATCGGGAAGCGGCAAATCTTCGCTGGTTCGGGCGGGGTTACTTCCGGCGCTGTACAGTGGATTCATGACCAAAGCTGGCTCAAGCTGGCGGGTAGCGGTGATGCGTCCGGGAAATGACCCGATTGCGAATTTGGCGCAGGCGCTGAATCATCCAGATGTCTTTGGTTTAGAGACAGAAGATGCCCCGATTCAAACAATTATTACCGAAACGGTTCTGCGACGCGGTGCTTTAGGACTGGTTGAAGTTGTGCAGCAGGCGAGAAGACCCAGTGATGAAAACTTGCTGGTTGTGGTTGACCAATTTGAGGAATTGTTTCGCTTCAAGCAAAACTCTCCCAGAAAAGATTCTGGAGATGAAGCTGCAGCATTTGTCAAGCTACTTTTGGAAGCAACTCATACTAAGTTGGATTCAAAAACCTCACCCCGCCCTCCGGGCACCCCTCTCCTTGCTAAGGAGAGGGGCGGGGGTGAGGTGATACCTATGAACGCAACTCAGTATCAGCAGCAGGAGTTACCCATTTATGTTGTGCTGACAATGCGTTCCGATTTTTTGGGGGACTGCGCCCAATTCCGGGATTTGCCGGAAGCAATGAATGACAGTCAGTACTTAATTCCTCGCTTAACCCGCGACCAATTGCAAGCGGCAATTACAGGTCCCGTCGGTGTTGGCAATGCTCAAATCACACCACGTTTGGTGAATCGGCTACTCAATGATGTGGGCGATAACCCAGACCAGTTGCCGATTTTGCAACACGCATTGATGCGGGCTTGGAACTACCACAAGATTGGAGAACCAATTGACCTGCACCACTATGAGGCGATTGGTGGGATGGACAAAGCACTGTCCCAACATGCGGATGAAATTTACAACCAATTACCAGATGACCGCTGCCAAAAGATTGCGGAAAAACTGTTTAAATGTCTTACAGAGAAAGGTCCCGATGGTCGCGGGATTCGCCGCCCGACAAAACTGAGTGAAGTTTGTGCGGTTGCAGAAGCAACCGAAGCCGCAGTAATCGATATTGTCGAGCAATTCCGCGCCCCTGGTCGGTCATTTCTCATGCCGCCTGTGGGCGTGAAGTTGGATGGGAATTCTGTACTGGATATTTCCCATGAAAGTTTCATGCGGGTTTGGCAGAAGTTAAAAGACTGGGTGGAACAAGAAGCACAATCGGCTCAGATTTATCGCCGTTTAGCGGAAACTTTAGCACTCTACCAAGAAAAGCAAGCCGGACTCTTGCGTGATCCGGAACTCACGATTGCTTTGAATTGGCGAGAACGTAATAAACCGAATCAAGCTTGGGCTAGGCGTTACAACCCGCAGTTTGAGCAGGCAATGCAGTGTTTAGATGAGAGTGCTAGAGCTCGTGATGCTGAGTTGGCTGAGAAAGAGCGACGCCAGCAAGAAGAACTGAGGCGACAACAAGAGGAAATTGAACGTCAAAAAAAAGCTCGCAGGAATATTACATATGCTTTGGTTGTGGCGGTGGCTGGTTTTCTTGCTGCAAGTGGGCTGGGGGTAGCGGCTTTCCTTCAGTACCGCCAAGCTCAACACAATGAAATCAAAGCTTTTAGAACATCCTCAGAGGCGTTTTTTTCTTCCAATCAGCAGTTAGATGCTTTGCTCGAAGGTATTAGAGCAGGGACAAAACTGCAAAAAGCAACCTGGCTAACAGCCGAACCCCAAATTAAAGCTGAGGTTGTGCCAACACTATGGCAAGCAGTCTACGAGATAAGGGAGCGCAATCGTTTAGAAGGTCATAGCGATGCGGTCATTGGCGTGAGTTTCAGCCCGGACGGTAAGACAGTTGCTTCCGCTAGTTCGGACAACAGCATCAAGCTGTGGAGCAGTGACGGGCGGTTGCTCAAAACACTCAACGGTCATAGTGCTGGGGTCATTGGTGTGAGTTTCAGCCCGGACGGCAAGACAGTTGCTTCCGCCAGTTCGGACCACAGCATCAAGCTATGGAGCAGTGACGGGCGGTTGCTCAAAACACTCAACGGTCATCGCCATGAGGTCTATGGCGTGAGTTTCAGTCCCGATGGCAAAACAGTTGCTTCCGCCAGTTATGACAACACGGTACGCTTGTGGAATATGCAAGGGCAGTTGCTCAAAACCCTCAACGGTCATAGCAATGCCGTCTGGGGCGTGAGTTTCAGTCCTGACGGCAAGACGATTGCTTCTGCCAGTAGGGACAACACGGTACGCTTGTGGAATATGCAAGGGCAGTTGCTCAAAACCCTCAACGATCATAGCGATGCCGTCTGGGGCGTGAGTTTCAGTCCTGACGGCAAGACGATTGCTTCCGCCAGTAGGGACAACACGGTACGCTTGTGGAATATGCAAGGGCAGTTACTCAAAACCCTCAACGGTCATAGCGATGCCGTCTGGGGCGTGAGTTTCAGCCCGGACGGCAAGACGATTGCTTCCGCCAGTAGGGACAACACGGTACGCTTATGGGACGAGCAAGGGCAGTTGCTCAAAACCCTCAACGGTCATAGCGATGCGGTCATTGGCGTGAGTTTCAGTCCCGACGGCAAGACGATTGCTTCTGCGAGTTTGGACAAGACGGTACGCTTGTGGAATGTGCAAGGGCAATTCCTCAAAACCTTGAATGCTCGTAGTGGTGCCGTCTGGGGCTTGAGTTTCAGTCCCGACGGCAAGACGATTGCTTCTGCGAGTTTGGACAAGACGGTACGCTTGTGGAATATGCAAGGGCAATTGCTCAAAACCTTGAATGGTCATAGCGATGCCGTCTGGGGCGTGAGTTTCAGTCCCGACGGCAAGACGATTGCTTCCGCCAGTAGGGACAAGACGGTACGCTTGTGGGACGAGCAAGGGCAGTTGCTCAAAACCTTGAACAGTCATAACGATGCGGTCATTGGCGTGAGTTTCAGTCCCGACGGCAAGACGATTGCTTCCGCCAGTTATGACAAGACGGTACGCTTGTGGAACGAGCAAGGGCAATTGCTTAAAACTTTGAATGGTCATAGCGATGCCGTGTGGGGCGTGAGTTTCAGTCCCAACGGCAAGACGATTGCTTCCGCCAGTAGGGACAAGACGGTACGCTTGTGGAACGAGCAAGGGCAGTTGCTCAAAACCCTCAACGGTCATAGCGCCGAGGTTATTGGCATCAGTTTCAGCCCGGACGGCAAGACGATTGCTTCCGCCAGTAGGGACAAGACGGTACGCTTGTGGGACGAGCAAGGGCAATTGCTTAAAACCTTGAATGGTCATAGCGATGCCGTGTGGGGCGTGAGTTTCAGCCCGGACGGCAAGATGATTGCTTCTGCGAGTTTGGACAAGACGGTACGCTTGTGGAATTTGCAAGGGCAGTTGCTCAAAACCCTCAACGGTCATAGCGATGCCGTGTGGGGCGTGAGTTTTAGCCCGGACGGCAAGACACTTGCTTCCGCCAGTAGGGACAACACGGTGATTTTGTGGAATTTGAATCTCGACGATTTACTGGTGCGCGGCTGCAATTGGGTGCGTGATTATTTGCAGACGAACCCGAATGTGAGTCAGAGTGATAGAAGTTTGTGCGATGGGATTAAATGACTCGGCGTTGAGTGTTGGATTCTCGGCGTCGAGTGTTAGACACTCGTCAGCGAGTCTTGGAATCTCACCATTGAGTGTTGGAACGTCGGCGGCAAGTGTTAGATACTCGACGTTGAGTCTCGGAACCTCGTCGTTCAGTGTTAAAGCTTCGTTGTCGAGTATCAAAACCTCGGCGTTGAGTATTGAAAACTCATTGCCGAGTATCAGAACCTCATTGTTGAGTGTTAAGAACTCGTTGCCGAGTATCAGAACCTCATTGTTGATACGCGCGTTGCATTCATACGTGTTACCTCACCCCGCCCTGACGGGCACCCCTCTCCTTAGCAAGGAGAGGGGGAGGGGGTGAGGTTCTTGAACGCAACTTGGTATGATATGAGTCGCTTGTAGGAGCGATCGCGATTCGGGGCACAGGCATTGTCAATCGCGCGGAGTGCAGGGCTTTTACAGGCGATCGCTGTCACAAACTATTGATTTGTAAAATGACAAAAAATTATTAAAATTAACTATTTAATAAAGAAAATGATGTACCAGTCGTAAATGATTTGTGAACAAACAAGATCCCCGACTTCTTTAAGAAGTCGGGGATCTGAAGAAGGTCAATGACTTGGCGATCGCTGATCAATATTCCATTGAGCAAATTTCAGATCATCTAGAGCATTTCCAACAAATAAATTATCCAATATTGTGGGGTGGGCATCTTGCCCGCCCAGTTTATAGGACAATACGGTTTAGATAAAACCAAAACCGTTATCAACACATCAATGTAGAGACGCAACCTGGCGCGTCTCTACACCTATACCTATGGCACGTCTCTACACGTATAGTTACACAACTTGTCATATTATTTAATATACAGCCCGCGAAACGGGCTTAGTTTATGTAGCCCTAAACTTTAGCCTGCGGGAAATGTATCAAATCATCGCATGAGTCAAATAGTCTGGATTGCAAGACACGCCAACCGCCTCGATTTCGTAAACCCTGATTGGTTTCTCACAGCAGAACGACGCTACGATCCACCGCTGTCTGAAGATGGTATGGTGCAAGCGCAGCAGTTAGCCAACCGCCTTAAGGGAGAAAACATTGCCCACATTTTTGCTTCCCCCTTCCTACGAACTGTACAAACAGCGATCGCAGTTGCAGAAGTTCTCGATTTGCCAATCAAACTGGAAACAGGCTTAAGCGAATGGCTGAATCCAGCTTGGATGACAGAAGAACCACAGCGACTCTCAACTCCAGCATTAGCAGAATTATTCCCCAGAATTGACATCGGCTACACTTCGTGCATTGCTGCAAAATACCCGGAAACAAGAGAACAAATGCTGGAACGTTCCGGGCAAACTGCTAGATGCTTAACTACAGAATTCTCTCCAGAGGATATTCTTTTAGTGGGACACGGTGCATCTGTATTGGGGGCGACAATAGGCTTAGTAGGTGAAATTGCCAGAACCGAAGTGAAAGCTTCGTTGTGTTCTCTGGTGAAAGTTGTGCGTCAACACCCAGAGTGGTTGTTAGAACTCAAGGGAGATACCTCCCATTTAACCCAAGTTGAAGAAGTCATTCGGTTTAATTAAGAAGAACTCATATGACACTATTATTGGCAGGAGACATCGGCGGCACGAAAACCATTTTGCGTCTGGTTGAGGCGTCAGATAAGCATCTATCACGTACTATTTATGAGGAACGGTACCGTAGTGGGGATTTTCCTGATTTAGTGCCGATAGTCCAGCAATTTTTGCTCAAAGCTAATACACCAACACCACAAAAAGCCTGTTTTGCCATTGCAGGACCTATAGTAAAAAATACCGCTAAGCTGACTAATTTAGCTTGGTTTCTCGACATCGAACGTTTACAACAAGATTTGGGCATCGCCCAAGTTTCTTTGATCAACGATTTTGCCGCCGTTGGGTATGGCGTTTTGGGTTTAGACAAACAAGATTTCCTGACTTTACAACCTGGTAAACCCAACCTAGAAGCCCCGATTGCCATTATTGGTGCTGGTACTGGCTTGGGGCAAGGATTTTTAATCAAGCAAGGAAACAGCTATCATATCTTTCCTTCTGAAGGTGGACACGCTGATTTTGCTCCCCGTACTGAGTTAGAGTTTCAACTTTTAAAATACCTGCTGGATAAGCATGATATTCAACGGGTTTCTGTGGAACGTGTGGTTTCTGGTATGGGAGTTGTCGCAATTTACCAATTTCTACGTGACAGGAAAATAGGTACTGAATCACCAGAAATTGCCCAAGTTGTTAGAACCTGGGAACAAGAAGCGGGACGCCAAGAAAAAAGCGTCGATCCCGGTGCTGTGATTGGTAAAGCAGCATTAGAGAAAAGCGATCGCCTTTCAGAACAAACGATGCAATTATTTGTAGAAGCATACGCCGCAGAAGCAGGTAATCTGGCGCTGAAACTTCTACCTTACGGTGGTTTATACGTTGCTGGAGGAATTGCACCTAAAATACTACCCTTAATTCAACAAGATAGATTCCTACTTAATTTCACGCAAAAAGGTAGAATGCGTTCCCTCCTAGAAGACATCCCCGTGCATATTATCCTTAATCAACAAGTGGGATTAATAGGTGCTGCGATCGCTGCTGCTAGGTTATGACAGAAACAATTCAAAATAAAAAAAATGAGAATTTTGGATTTTGAACAGAAATTGTCGAGCGCAGTCCCCACCCATAATCTGATGCACGGTGGGGTAAGCCAGACGCAGTCCTCGTGGTAGTATAAAATAGGTACGGCAAAACGAGATTTCGTGGAGGCACGACCAATTTCAGCAATCATTCTCTTATCAGATTGATTTTTTCTCTGGGGTTTCCGTGGGCAAAAGTCCCACGACTCGCTGTGGACGCCAGTGTACCTGGGGACGTTAAGACAAGTTCTTAGCGTAAGAATCCCCAACTATAATCGTCAGATTTAGTTGGTGGTGCGTTCAAAAAAAAGATATAGCAATCCTCCGCACATTTGTGTGATGCCTGCGAGAAGCGCATAAATCGCGCCAGATTCTTCAGATTCCCGACTTCTTAAAGAAGTCGGGATATCTTGTTGTGTTTCTTACTTTTCACGGGATGTGGAGAACCTCGCTTCCATTCCTCTCTCCTACAAGGAGAGAGGCTTTGATTTTCCCCCTTCCCTACTAGGGAAGGGGGCTAGGGGGTTAGGTTTTTTGTGGATTTTTCCAGATAACGTGAAAAGTCAGGTTGTGTTTATGGTTGACGCTGGCGATTTTTGTAACGCTGCCAAATTTTATCTCCTCCCCAAATCAACATTCCTACAACAACTCCAAAAAGGAGACTGTAACCAAGCGATAAGGTGAAGCGATGAGGAATAGGAGTGGAAAAGGGAGGTAACAGAGGTTCTTCTTTTGTGATTAAGGCGTAACTCGATGCCAAAATCCCGCCAGAACCAATCGCACTACCTACCGCAAGAATAGTGATTTGCAAGTTGCGATTGCCTCCGGCACTGCCCCTTGGGCAATCGCCTATTTCTTTCTTTTCCTCTGCAAGGCGATCGCTTTTCGCCCTGTCTATCGCCACACGTCCTCGGATTGAGGCGATCGCTTTATCTAGCAAGCTAGAACCATGATGAAAATATCCCAACTCTGCTCTAATTTGTTCCTGAAAATAAGAGCAGTTTTCTAAGCTAAATATTTCTAATAAGATAATATCTTCATTTTTCATCATACCACGAATTTGTTGCAATCTATCAGCATAGTTTCCAGCATTGATGGCGATTGTATTTTGGTATGCTTCCAGATATCGCAGCAGATTAGCATAATCTAATCCCATTTTGGGAAGTGTCTTTAATTTCTGGCTTAATTGCTCTAATTGTTCTTCTGTTAATAACTTATCGTCCCCAAATTGTTCTAAAGTCTTAATTTCTTTTTCTATTTTGCTATATTCTTTATTTGTATCCTGATAGACTTCCCGGCTTGTTTGAAAAGCTTTCACAACTTTAGCACGAAAGAAAAATAAATCTAAGAATTGTTCCTGATAAAAATTAAACTTTTCTTCGGCTTCTGGATGGCTGAAGAACCAAACTAAAATATGACGGTAATTGGTTAATTGGTTAAAAAGCCCGTATTCAAAAATAGGGCTACCAAATAAGGTAGCGTAACGAGCAAATGGGGGTATGGTATAGTCTTGAGGAAAGAAAGCTTTGAGACATTCATCAGCAAGTTCCTTCAAAGCTTTCTGATTTTGAGGGTCTTGTTCTGATGACAACCAAGCGGTAATGATTAGGGTTTCACCAAGAAACTTTTTGCTTCCATTTAACAGGAAACAATTATTTGGGTTCAACCGACTTAAAAGCTGAATATCGACATCCTCAGTTCTTTGACTATTTTCTGTTTGTGGACGATATAGATTGAGCCACAACCCGTAACTATCGTAAAGTCTTAAAGGATAAGCAAACCCGTCAATAATAATTGACCGACCATTTAAAGTCACCTCACCTTCAATAGGCTTAACTTCTGTTTGTTTCTCCGCTTTGATTAAAGAAACAGTAGGATTATTTGGCTCTTTTTCTAAATCCAGCCATTGCATCAAGTTTAAATTTTTATGCAGTATTTGGCTGATGATTTCATCGCAGGTTTGCCAGAGCCAATGTTTCTCTTTTTCTTCTCCATCATCACCATCAGCGCTTTTTTGCAGAACAAAGGCAAATAAATGGACATTGGGAGCATAAACTTTAGGACTCATTAGGAATTTTTACAAAAGTATGATTAATTAATATTTAGAACCACAGATGGACACAGATTAACACAGATAATTTATCCATGTGTATCTGTGTTAATCTTACTTTTCACTCTTATGTGGAAAACCTCTCTCCAAACCTCTCCCCTGCAAGGGGAGAGGCTTTGAATCTCCCCCCTTCCAATAAAAAAACTTTTTCCGCTTCCCTCTCCTAAAAGGAGAGGGTTAGGGAGAGGTGAAAAGTCAGGTGTTAATCTGTGGTTTCATTTTTATAAATTTGGCTTTTGCAATCTTCTTTATTTTTTATGAGGTTCTGGCTGTGGATTTTTCTGCCGCTCATCAATAATTTTCTCGTAATTTGGGAACTGATTGATTAAAGTTCCTTCTTGGTTTGCTGGATTACGTTTTTTGATAGTAATTTCTCTAGTAGCAAATCGGGCAGCATTTGCAACGTCTGGATGTTCTCTACACCAAGCGGTAATTGCATCAGCAGCAGCGGAAAGTGGTTGATTTTCTAATTCTGCCAAGGTTTGCTTAATTGTCAACAAATCTTCGCGGCTTTTTTCATCAAAGACAAATCCTTGCTCCTTTACGACTTGCAAAAAAGCCTCAATGATGATGCTAGCTTCATTAGCTTCCATAGGTTATACCTCCACTAGGATTTGAGATTTTGTTCTTCGTAGTGAGGAATGCGCGTCCTCTTTTACAAAAGCAAGGACTAAAGTCCTTAGTACGAACTTTATTGCCCAATAGCACAGAAACCAGCCCAAGCCTCAGGTTCGCCAAAGGGTTTATACTCAGGAACATACCACCTTTGTAAATCCTGCTGAATTGTTTGCTTATGTTCTTCATCTATATTCGGGTGACTTTGAGTCCATTCTATGAGTTTGGCTTGGGTAGAGTTGCGTAACCAGCACTGCGCCTCACAAAGTGCTTGGGCAATTGGCAAAGAGTGCTGATTGTCGTAAAATCGAATCATTAATAAGGTAGTCGCCAAATCATCCACCGACCACAAACTGCTGACTATACTAGAACTGCCTGCCTTGAGAAAGCCACTCGGTAAACCGATATACTCATCGCTGGTGCTGAAAGGATCGGAAAGTCCAGTTTCACAAGCCGAGAGAGTGACGAGGCGACATTCTGGTAAATTGAGATTAAAGATGTCAGGTAAGGTGAGGCATTTTTCTAAGTCAATGACATCACCATTTGCTAACTTTCGATAGCGTTTGCTGGAGTCAGCATCGGCAGGTATGGGAGAAATGCAATCTGCTAAAGCAATAGCTGAATCGACAGGGGAGTCAATATCAAAATAGCCGTGACAAGAAAAGTGAAGAACTTGAGCTTGACATAAACTCTCAAAAGCTGGTGCTTGGAATAAAGCTTGTTTGGTAGCGTCGCCTTTTTCTATAACAGTCGTTGGCTGGAAGTTACGCTCAATCGTTTGTACTTCAATATTGGTATAAAGCAGGTTCTCGTTGGGATCTTGAATGGCGAATAGAGAACGTGATTCCTCCGCGCCAGTGCGCGTCCCCCTCCTCGCTTGCGGGGAGGGGTTAGGGGTGGGGTTCCGAGATTTGGCAAATTTTAACAACTGACAACTCGGCGCATATCTCACCCCACCAGGAAATTTATCCAAAAGACAATTCCCCTCTTCGCCAATGTTACTTTTCACTGGATCGGTGGAACCTCTCTCCAAACCTCTCTCCTGCAAGGAGAGAAGCTTTGAATTCTCCCCCTTCCCTTTTAGGGAAGGGGGCTGGGGGGTTAGGTTTCGCGCCCCAATAGGCAAAGCATGCAGCGGTAATAAATGCAGGTAGCGATGGGGTACGAGAATTAAGGCTTGGCAGGAAGATGGTATGAGGTCGAGAATATCGTTGATGTGCAGAATCTCAGCTAATTCTCTCAGTTTGGCAGCCAGTTGATATCGCCAGCGTAGTTTATCGGTAGCGTAAGTTTCCAGATACTCATCTGACCATTTCTTCAAATCTTTGACATCTTGCGGGGACGATTGCCAAATTCTCGGGTGTTGGTTGTCGCGAGTGATGATAAAAGCGCGGAAGCAATTATCAAAGATATACCATTGCACAATTGCAGTGCAGTCATCCACAAGCCCTTGAATTTCAGCAAAGCGGATGTGTTCTAAGGGGATGACTTGCCCGATCAACTCTTCTCGCTGTTGACGTAATTGGTTGAGGTATGTTGTATCTGGGTTTTCTGCGGCTTCGAGACGACGCTTTTCTTCAGCAATTTTTTGGTTGATTTCTTGCAGTTGATTCCCCCTCACCCCGCTTACAAAAGGGGGAACTTTGCCCTGGTTTTCAAGGGGGATTTGTCGGCTTTGACTTGCTAGCAGTTCCACCAAGTTACGCGTTTTGCTGCGCTCGATGTATTCCACTGCCTGGTCGTAGTATTCTAATTCCAGACAGACTTCCACCATGCGGCGATAAAGCTCATTCCATTCCTCTGCAAGCTTTCGTTTGACTTCATCGCCAGAGACAATTTCACCCCGCAGAAATTCTACAGTGTCGATGGCAGATTTCAAGATGTTGTAAGCATCGGCATACTGCTTAGCATCTATGTAAGTTAAACCCAAATTAAACGCAGTTTCAGCATGGTTTTGGGGCAAAGCATCGCGCGTGCGGACTTGCAACGCCTGTGTGTAGCATGAGATCGCAATTTCTAAATTCTCGGCACGCTCCCCCCGGATGCGATTCCTGTAAGCTGCGCCCAGGTTGTTTTGCGTCATTGCCCAGTCGATGGGAAAGCGAGCGCGCGTGTATTCTTGCAACGCCTGTGTGTAGCATGAGATCGCAATTTCTAAATTCTCTGCCCGCTCCCCCCGGATGCGATCGCTGTAAGCTAAGCCCAGGTTGTTTTGCGTGGTTGCCCAGTCGATGGGAAAGCGAGCGCGCGTGCGTTCTTGCAAGGCGTTTGTGTAGCATGAGATCGCAATTTCTAAATTCTCGGCACGCTCTCCCCGGATGCGTTGCCAGTAAGCTATGCCCAGGTTGTTTTGCGTGGTTGCCCATTGGATGGGAAAGCCAGCGCGCGTGTATTCTTGCAACGCCTGTGTGTAGCATGAGATCGCAATTTCTAAATTCTCTGCCCGCTCCCCCCGGATGCGATCGCTGTAAGCTGCGCCCAGGTTGTTTTGCGTCATTGCCCAGTCGATGGGAAAGCGAGCGCGCGTGCGGACTTGCAACGCCTGTGTGTAGCATGAGATCGCAATTTCTAAATTCTCTGCCCGCTCCCCCCGGATGCGATTCCAGTAAGCTGTGCCCAAGTTGTTTTGCGTCATTGCCCAGTCGATGGGAAAGCGAGCGCGCGTGCGTTCTTGCAACGCCTGTGTGTAGCATGAGATCGCAATTTCTAAATTCTCTGCCCGCTCCCCCCAGATGCGATCGCTGTAAGCATTGCCCAGGTTGTTTTGCGTACTTGCCCAGTCGATGGGAAAGCCAGCGCGCGTGCGTTCTTGCAATGCCTGTGTGTAGCATGAGATCGCAATTTCTAAATTATCTGCCCGCTCCCCCCGGATGCGATAAAGGTAAGCTATGCCCAGGTTGTTTTGCGTCATTGCCCAGTCGATGGGAAAGCGAGCGCGCGTGTATTCTTGCAACGCGTTTGTGTAGCATGAGATCGCAATTTCTAAATTCTCGGCACGCTCTCCCCGGATGCGATCGCTGTAAGCTAAGCCCAGGTTGTTTTGCGTCATTGCCCAGTCGATGGGAAAGCGAGCGCGCGTGCGTTCTTGCAAGGCGTTTGTGTAGTATTGAATCGCAATTTCTAAATTCTCTGCCCGCTCCCCCCGGATGCGTTCCCAGTAAGCATTGCCCAGGTTGTTTTGCGTGGTTGCCCATTGGATGGGAAAGCCAGCGCGCGTGCGTTCTTGCAAGGCGTTTGTGTAGCATTGAATCGCAATTTCTAAATTCTCTGCCTGCTCCCCCCGGATGCGTTCCCAGTAAGCATTGCCCAGGTTGTTTTGCGTGGTTGCCCATTGGATGGGAAAGCCAGCGCGCGTGCGTTCTTGCAAGGCGTTTGTGTAGCATTGAATCGCAATTTCTAAATTCTCTGCCCGCTCCTCCCGGATGCGATAAAGGTAAGCTAAGCCCAGGTTGTTTTGCGTGGTTGCCCATTGGATGGGAAAGCCAGCGCGCGTGCGTTCTTGCAAGGCGTTTGTGTAGCATTGAATCGCAATTTCTAAATTCTCTGCCCGCTCCCCCCGGATGCGATAAAGGTAAGCTAAGCCCAGGTTGTTTTGCGTCATTGCCCATTGGATGGGAAAGCCAGCGCGCGTGCGTTCTTGCAAGGCGTTTGTGTAGCATTGAATCGCAATTTCTAAATTCTCTGCCCGCTCCCCCCGGATGCGATAAAGGTAAGCTATGCCCAGGTTGTTTTGCGTCCTTGCCCAGTCGATGGGAAAGCTTTCTCTGGTAAAAACCGTTAATGCTATCTCGTAACCTCTGATGGCAATTTCTAAATTATCCGCCCGGTTGCTTAAGGGGAAGTCCTGCATCCGGTTACTAAAAGTAAAGAAATCGGTTGCGATGCTTTGTGCTGTAGGTTTGAGTACCTGTGATAAAAAGTCGATTTGAGTGTCGGGCGTGGGGTCAATCTCTGCGTCGTTCTCCTGGGCGGAGGTGAATCCTAGCGTACTCGTGATTTTTTGGATAATGTTTTGTAAAAAAGTACGCAGCATTGCTCTTTCCCAGATTTTGATAGCTTCGTAGTAGGGCTTTAGCGCTAAAGCGCTGACTACAAATTAGGCTTACCTCTCAATTATTTTGTAACAAACCACAAGGAGAAATGTGTCAGAAATCTTGTGGACGAGTCTCAAAGACTCGTGTGCGAGTATTGTAACCTCGTCAACGAGTATTAAAGACTCATCAGCGAATATCAAACACTCATCAGCGAGTATTAGAACCTCGTGCGCGAGTATCAAACACTCATCAGCGAGTATCAAACACTCACCAGCGAGTATTAGAACCTCGTGCGCGAGTATCAAACACTCACCAGCGAGTGTCATAACCTCATCAGCCAGTATTAGAACCTCATGAACGAGTATCAGAAACTTGTGAACGAGTATTAAGGGATTTCCAACAAATAAATTATCCCCTAACAGTGGGGTGGGCATCCCGGCATTGGTGCCAGCTTAAGCCACAACCCTTTGACAATCTCGTTTCCAGGTTCTACCTGGAAACGCACTTTCATTGCGGCTCTGCCGCTTTGTAAGGGAGGCTCCGCCTCTTGGGAGGCATTCCCAGCCTGAGGCTGGGAACGAGGCATTAGGGGATTTCCAAGAAATAAATTATCTGTCTTGTGGGGTGAGCATCTTGCCCGCCCTAAGTATGGACGAGTATTAAGGGATTTCCAACAAATAAATTATCCCCTAACAGTGGGGTGGGCATCCCGGCATTGGTGCCAGCTTAAGCCACAACCCTTTGACAATCTCGTTTCCAGGTTCTACCTGGAAACGCACTTTCATTGCGGCTCTGCCGCTTTGTAAGGGAGGCTCCGCCTCTTGGGAGGCATTCCCAGCCTGAGGCTGGGAACGAGGCATTAGGGGATTTCCAAGAAATAAATTATCTGGCGAAGTGGGGTGGGCATCTTGCCCGCCCTAAGTATGGGACGGGTGGGGACACCCATCCCACAAGAAAATTTAGGATGTTTTTTCATTGCGGCTCTGCCGCTTTGTAAGGGAGGCTCCGCCTCTTGGGAGGCATTCCCAGCCTGAGGCTGGGAACGAGGCATTAGGGGATTTCCAAGAAATAAATTATCTGGCGAAGTGGGGTGGGCATCTTGCCCGCCCTAAGTATGGGACGGGTGGGGACACCCATCCCACAAGAAAATTTAGGATGTTTTTTAATTCGGAAGTCCCTAACCTGGTGATAAAACATAGCCTCAACGCTAACGCCGCTTAATAAACGTAGTAAAAGCCACTCCTAGCATAATTAAAGCCATTGCACAGACTCCATGCCACTGCCAGCGACTCCAGCCATAAGCACCAAGGAACGAACCCAACGCTCCACCAATAAAGTAAAAGGTAATATAAAGTGCATTCAAACGGCTGTGAAACTCTGAAGGTAAACTGTAAATTCTTGCTTGGTTAGAAACCATTGTGGTTTGCACACCCAAATCCAAAAGGATAACCCCAGCAATCAACCCCAGAACGTGATAACCAAACACCCAGAAAATCAGAAACGATAAGCTTGTAATCACAAGACCTAACCCTACAGTCAGCTTGGGATTTCTCTTATCTGCTATCTTACCCACAACAGGAGCCGCCGCCGCTCCCACCACACCCACCAGCCCAAACAATCCCGTCACTTCACTGCCGTAATGATAGGGTGGCTGTGCCAAAAAGAATACCAAAGTACTCCAAAAAGCGCTAAAGGCACCAAAAGACATTGCCCCTGCAAGGGAAGCTTCACGCAAGATAGGCTGCTGTCTTATCAACTTGAACAAAGATCCAATTAATTCAGCGTAGGAAACACGCAACGATGGTTGGCTTTTTGGGAGCATCCGCGACAAAACAACAGCCAGAACAATCATCAACCCACTCGCAAGCCAATACATCTCCCGCCAGCCGAAACTAGCTCCCACAAAGCCGCTGACTGTCCTAGCTAAAAGAATTCCGATCAACAGCCCACTCATCACCGTGCCAACAACTCTTCCTCGCTGCTGCGGTTTTGCCAGTTGTGCTGCAAAAGGAACGATCAGCTGTGGGGTAATAGTCGTGATGCCGATCGCCAAACTTGCAACCAACAACCAAACAAGGTTGAGTGACACCGCCGCCGCCGCCAACGCCACAGATGTTAACACCAGCATCGTCAGAATCAATCTCCGCTTTTCCATCAAATCGCCCAGTGGAACGAGGAGAAAAATTCCCAAGGCGTAACCAATTTGGCTCACTATAGGAATCCACCCAGTGGCATGACTAGGAGCCTGTAAGCTTTGGGCAATCACCGCCAGTAGCGGTTGGTTGTAGTATAGATTAGCAGCCGCCGCCCCACTTGTGATCGCCATGATCCAGACGAGTTTGCGCCCTAATGGGTCTTGGTTCAGCCTTTCGGTAGATGCATTATTGTTAACAATTCTCACAGGATAAGACTCCAGTTGCTTATTTAGCATTCACTTGGGTGAAAACCAGGTTTTTTGTAGAGGCACGGCAGTGCTCATGCGTGTCAACTTAAGCCAAAACCCTTCTAAAATCTCGTTAAATCTCGTTTCCAGGTAGAACCTGGAAATGCCCTTGAAGCGGCTAGTAACGCTCAATTGGCAGGCAGAGCCTCCCAGTAGGCATTCCCAGCCTGAGGCTGGGAACGAGGCAATCTTTAAAAGCCTGTTCTATACGGGTTTTCACCTTAAGTTGACACCAATGCCTCGTTTATCTGCGGTTCCAACAAAAAAGTTATCGCCTGTCTACTTAAAAATCAAATCTAAGCGCTGCTGAGATTCTTTGAGTGCTTCTTCAGGCTTACTTTTCCCCAATATCACAGATTCCAACGCTCGCCCGATATTTTCTGAAACCCGATTATAACCCGGAAAAATAGGACGACTGCGCCCATATTTTGCCTGATCCAAAAACACTTTCACTGCTGGTTGTTTCTCAAGATATGCTATATATTTCGGATTTTGACGCGACTTAATATTGGCAGGTAAATATCCAGTCCCCAACGCCCATTCTGTTTGAAATTCTTCACTTAAAACATATTCAACAAAAGTAAATGCTGCTTTTTGCCGTTTTGGTATCGTTTTGAATAGGAAAAGATTTTCGCCGCCAATGCTAGTAGCAGGACGTTCACCAACAGGAATTGGAAAAACAGCAAAATCTCCGTTGGGAATATCTTGTTGCAAATATCCTAGAGTCCAAGGACCTGTTATTTGCATTGCTACCTTACCAGCAATGAAATTATCTGTTTCATAACCTCGTTCTGGTCCAGATAATATTGCTGAACCATCAGTAATTAAATCGCGCCACAGTTGCAAAGCAGCGATCGCACCTTTATTATCTTTTAGTTGCACTGCTGCAGCTTGTTGCGTGTCACCACTCATCAACTCACCGCCGCCACTCCACATAAACGGTAACCAGATAAACACCGAGAATTCTCCCTTCCCTAAAGGTAGAAAGATGCCGTGTTGGTCTATACTTCCGTCACCATTCGTATCACGAGTCAATTTTTTAGCAACTTGGCGCAACTCTTCCCAAGTGCGGGGTAATTCAGTAATTCCTGCTGCTTGAAACAAACTCGGTCGGTAGTAAATACCAACATTATTTGTCGCAAACGGCACCGACCAAATTTTTCCCTTGTATTCCATCGACTGAAACAAAGCAGGGTCAATCTCTTCTTTGACTGGTGATGCTAACATTTCATCTAAAGGTATCAAGGCATTCAATTCCACGAGTTGACCGCCAATTGCTGGGTTATACCACAACAAATCGGGAGGTGCATTTCCTACCACCGCGGCTAAAATCTTTGGCATTTGCTGATCTGGTTGTCCCACATAAAGCGATTCCACTTGGATATTTGGGTGGGTTTCATTAAATCGGTCTACCAGCTTTTGCAAAACATCCCGATTTGGCGGCGGATTTACCCCCTGCCATAAGGTCAAATGAATCACTTGATCTGTGTTCTCACCTTTTGGTAAAGCTTGACATCCAGTCAAAATCAAGATGCCCACTATGAGTAAAATCAATAACCTTGCTCTCAGGAAAGAGTAAGTGGGAAGTTTAATGAATTTCATTTGGGTGCTATAAAGTACAATATTATTTTTGAATTTCGCGCTCTACGCTCAAGACGCAAAGGAAAGACGCAAAATAATTATCTTGTATATTATTCTTAATCACTGATGATTCCATCTGTGTGCATCTGTGGTTCAACATTAAGTTCCCATTTTTTGGGAAACTTAAGGATGAGTATGCAAAAGCTAGAATCTAGCTATATCGTATCTGGTAAATAGATAGCATTATTAATTTCCGAATATGGCAGGACACAGTAAATGGGCAAATATTAAGCGCCAAAAAGCGGTAGTGGATGCAAAAAAGGGTAAGACTTTCACCCAGTGGTCCCGTGCGATTATTGTGGCGGCGAGAAGTGGCGTTCCAGATCCAACAGGAAATTTTCAACTTCGCACGGCAATTGAAAAAGCTAAGGCGGCTGGTCTTCCTAATGAGAATATAGAAAGAGCGATCGCCAAAGGTGCAGGTACACTCTCAGGCGGTGCGTCTAGTTTAGAAGCTATTCGTTACGAAGGTTACGGTCCTGGAGGAGTTGCTATCCTTGTTGAAGCCCTAACAGATAATCGCAATCGTACTGCTGCTGACTTACGTGTTGCCTTCAGTAAAAACGGTGGTAATCTCGGTGAAACAGGTTGTGTCGGCTGGATGTTTTCCCAGAAAGGCGTTTGTACTGTTGAGGGAGTTGATGATGAAGAACAGCTTTTAGAAGCATCTCTCGAAGGTGGTGCCGAGTCTTATGAGATGACTGAAGATCAGACTGCTGAGGTGTTTACCGAAGTCTTTGATTTAGAGAACCTCAGCCAAACCCTGAAAGAAAAGGGCTTTAAGGTAACTGATGCCGAATTGCGCTGGATTCCTAGCAATAGTGTAGAAGTGAGTGATCCAGATCAGGCGCGATCGCTTTTCAAGTTAATAGACACTCTAGAAGGTCTAGATGATGTACAAAATGTCACGGCAAATTTTGATATGTCAGAACAACTGATGGCTGTGATGGCTTGAGCAATGTTACAGCAAATTTTGATATAGCGGTTTTCATTTGGATGCAACACGCTTGAAACTTGCTCTCCCATGGCTGCTTGCGTCAAAATAAGAATGAAAACGCTGTAATTTATCTTAACAATGGCGCAAGCGCAGCTTACTCAAACCTTTAACGCTCCCCAAACATCAACACATCAGCGGGGATACGATTATGATTTGGTTATCGTCGGCGGCGGGATAGTTGGCTTAACTCTAGCCTCTGCATTGAAAGATTCCGGCTTAAGTGTGCTGCTGGTGGAGGCAAAAGTAGAATCAGCAGCAGTCGCCAAAGGGCAGGCTTACGCAGTGCATATGCTTTCGGCGCTGATTTACCAAGGAATTGGAATTTGGGACAAAATATTGCCCAACATTGAGACTTATCGCCGTGTGCGTCTTTCAGATGGTGATTATCCCGGTGTGGTGGAATGGGAAACCGGAGATATAAACGCACAAGATTTAGGTTACGTGGCGGAACACCAAGCACTGTTGCATCCCTTGCAAAAGTTTGTCAAAGATTGTTCTCATGTCACATATTTATGTCCTGCAGAAGTGGTGAATATCCAGTATCAGCAGGATGTGGTGACGATAGATATCAAATTTGCAGACCAGATGCAGACGGTTCGCACTAAATTAGTAGTAGCCGCAGATGGTTCACGTTCCCGTATTCGTCAAGCTGCTGGAATTAAAACCCACGGCTGGAAATATTGGCAATCTTGTATTGTTGCCTTTGTCAAACCAGAAAAATCTCACAACAACACAGCATACGAAAAATTCCAGTCAAGTGGTCCGTTTGCCATTTTGCCTTTGCCAGGAAACCGTTGCCGGATTGTCTGGACTGCCCCTCATGAAGAAGCAAAAGCTTTGTGCGCCTTGGATGATCAGCAATTTTTAGCAGAATTACAAGCGCGTTATGGCAACCAGATGGGCAAGTTAGAATTATTGGGCGATCGCTTTATTTTTCAAGTCCAACTCATGCAAAGCGATCGCTATGTTCTCCACCGACTCGCTTTAGTTGGTGATGCAGCACACAATTGCCATCCTGTCGGCGGACAAGGTTTAAATTTGGGCATTCGCGATGTTGCTGCTTTGGCGCAAGTGTTGCAAGAAGCCTACGCTAAAGGTGAAGATATCGGTAACATTCAAATCCTCAAACGTTACGAACGCTGGCGTCAGCGGGAGAACTTGACAATTTTAGGTTTCACTGATTTGTTAGACCGAATGTTTTCTAATAACATCTTGCCAGTTGTGCTAGTTCGCCGCCTCGGGTTATGGATCATGCGTCGAGTACCTGTGGTAAAAATATTTTCTCTGAAGCTGATGATCGGTTTGAAGGGGCGGGTTCCGAAATTAGCACAGCAGTAAATTGCAAGCAAAACCCATTCAGTGCTAAGTCCTAAGCGATGAGTTCAAATTAACTTTCTCCAAGTTTCCTTTATTCTACTACGAACTCAATACTCGGTACTTAGGACTGTTGTAGTCGTGTGTATTTAGACGAAACAAGCACAATTGTAAAGAAAATATAGCGCTTCTCGTTTGGATGAAGTAATAATTCATCTGTGTCCATCTGTGTCCATCTGTGGTTCTTATTTCTTATGTATTGCACTCAACACCAGAACAGCTATAATTCCAAAAATTATATGGCTTAGCGATCGCTCACCAAAGTTTCTAAAATACTATGGTGAAAGAATATATTGTTATTGATACTTATATCTTGCTAGCATCCTCCATTAGGGGGATAAAGATGCAAATCAAGGTTCATCCAAAGACTTAACTATTAACAGCATTGTTGAAAAAATAATTGTATGTTTTTGTACTAGTATTTCTATAAAAAGTGTTTAATTCCTAAAATTATCCTCTATTTTTTAGATTATATATTTGTTATATAAAATACAGCAATACGATTTAATTCAGTGTTTATGTTGATAAACATGGATTTAATAGTTGGAGTAATATGTCTTTGTTTTATGAGATATGACAAAGATTATCTAACTTAACAAAGTGCCAATGATAAGTTCGGATTTGTGATTGACATCTCATCGATCCCCAACATTAAAAATACAAAAGTTAAAAGTGACGACGTTGACCACTAGTAATGCTAAAGTGGCAAGAAATTCATGTGAAATTTGCAGCGGGAATCGATGCTGAAGAAGCTACAGACAAAGCATATTTCTCTAATTGCGGGTGCAGGGCTGTGTGCCTTTTTAGCTGGGGCAATCGTGTCAGCTCCCGAAATAGGAAAATCCGTAGGACAATGGCTTAAACCACGGAAGATTCAGCCTGAACAGCTTTCGGAAGAAAGCAAAGCTAAATCACCGGTTTTTGCCTTGGTGTCACAATCTCCACAAGAACGTGCTGCAAAATTAGAAGCACTCAAGGAGGGGGCAAAATCAGCAGATCGAAATCGCGCTCGTTATCTTTTAGCAAGTGACTTAATTGAAAGGAAGCAAGCTAAACCTGCACTTGAGTTACTAAAAGGACTAGAGAAAGATTACCCACTCCTTGCGCCTTATGTGTTGCTTAGGCAAGCGCAAGCAGAAGAACTCCTAGGAGAAGAAGGCAAAGCCTCGGATCTTAGGCAGAAAGTGGTGAAAGAGTACCCCAAACAAGCAGCAGCAGCGAAAGCTTTGTATCTGATTGCCCTACCAGAGTATCAGGACAAAGCGATCGCGGAATTTCCTTCGCATCCCCTAACTTGGGAAATTGTCCGTAAGCGATTGCAGGAAAATCCCAATCAGCCGCAATTACAGTTAGTGTTGGCTAAATACGCTTATGACCAACTAGGAATTGTTCCTGTATTAGATCAGCTGGCGAACAACTCTACCCTAAAACCTGAAGAATGGGAAATCATTGGTACGGCTTACTGGGAAAACAGTGAATTTGGTAAAGCGGCGACAGCATATGGCAAAGCGACGCGCACACCCCAAAACTATTACCGCGTTGCACGGGGATTGCAGGTAGGCGGACAACGAGCAGAAGCCGTTGTCATGTATCAACAACTGGTGAAAACATTTCCGGATGCAAAAGAAAGTGGCACTGCTTTGATGCGTTTAGCAGAAATGGCAACAGTACGCAAAGACGCCTTGCCTTATCTCAACCAGGTCATTAGTAAATACCCTGACAAAGCAGGTACAGCGCTGGTAGAAAAAATCAAAATTCTTCAAACTCAAGATCAAAAGGCAGCCTCTGAAGCTCTGAAGCTCCTTCTTACCAAGTATGGTAACTCTGAGGAAGCCGCAGAGTATCGCTGGAAAATGGCACAACAAAAAGCGAAGGCAAAAGATTATAAAGCTGCATGGCAATGGGCAGAACCGATTCCCAAAAATAACCCCAACAGTATTTTGGCTCCCAGAGCCAGCTTTTGGGTTGCCAAATGGGCAACCAAATTAGGGAAAAACCAGGAAGCAAAACAAGCTTATGAGTATACAATCAGCAATTTTCCCTACTCTTATTATTCGTGGCGAGCAGCGGCAACCTTGGGACTAAATGTTGGCAATTTCAACACAGTGCGTAAGATGAACCCACAGGTCGTCCCCATCCAGCGTCCGTTACCAACGGCGGGTTCGGAAACTTTTAAGGAATTGTACCTACTCGGTCAAGACCGCGATGCTTGGTTGCAATGGCAGACGGAATTTCAGAACAAAATGCAGCCAACAGTCGCAGAGGAATTTACCGATGGTTTGATGCAGCTGGCAAAAGGAGAAAATATCAAGGGAATTGATCAAATTTCTAAATTGGAAGACCGAGAAACGCCGCAAGAACAAGCTGAATATCAAGCTTTAAGCAAACAGATCACCTATTGGCAAGCGCGTTATCCCTTCCCCTATCTCAACGAAATTGAGCAGTGGTCTGAAAAACGTCAGCTCAACCCCTTGCTCGTTACTGCCCTTATACGTCAGGAGTCCCGGTTTGAGACAAAAATTCGTTCTACGGCTGGTGCGACTGGTTTAATGCAGGTTATGCCAGATACAGCTAAATGGATTGCCCCACAAATTAAGTTCGATACCAAAAAAATTGATTTACAAAACCCCAACAACAACATCATGCTGGGAACTTGGTATTTGGATCACACTCATCAGCAGTATGGCAATAACTCCCTGCTTGCAATTGCCAGTTACAATGCTGGTCCTGGTAACGTTAGCAAGTGGTTGCCAATTCTGCCTAAGGAAGATCCAGATGAATTTGTAGAATCAATTCCCTTCGATGAAACCAAAAATTACGTGCGTCAGGTGTTTGGTAACTACTGGAATTACCTGAGACTTTACAACCCGGAAATTTCCCAAATAGTATCAAAATATTCGGCTGAACACCCAGAATTACCGCTTCAGTGATGTTAAAGAGTGCAGAGGCGCTAGAGATGAAAGCGTCTCTACATCCACCTGCTTCCCAGTACAATGGTTAAAAGGTGATGCTCTCTAGCTAACTCATGACATCTTCACAAGACATAGACACAACAACTCCTCCTAGTATTGACGTTGAAGTACAGGGCGACTCAAAACCAGAAATAGATCCTATAGATCCTCTTGATGAATTGCCTGGTGAAATCGAAATGTCAATTTTCGATCACCTAGAGGAGTTGCGACAGCGAATTTTTTACTCGTTAATTGCTGTAGCAGTAGGTATTATTGGCTGCTTTTTAGCTGTTAAGCCGATTGTTCAGCTGCTAGAAGTACCAGCACAGGGAGTAAAGTTTCTGCAACTGGCTCCCGGAGAATATTTCTTTGTCTCCCTCAAAGTCGCAGGCTACAGTGGGTTAGTGTTGTCTAGCCCTTTTGTGCTATACCAAATTATCCAGTTTGTCCTCCCTGGACTGACTCGGCGCGAACGCCGCTTACTGGCACCTGTGGTTTTGGGGTCAGCTGTTCTGTTTGGCGGCGGGATAGTATTTGCCTACCTTTTGTTGATACCAGCTGCTTTAAAATTCTTTATCAGCTATGGTGCAGACGTAGTCGAGCAACTGTGGTCGATTGACAAGTATTTTGAATTTGTCTTGTTGCTGCTCTTTAGTACTGGATTAGCATTTCAAATCCCCATCATCCAAGTGCTACTTGGTGCTTTAGGGATTGTTTCTTCTAAACAAATGCTTTCTGGTTGGCGCTACGTCATTTTGGGGGCAGTGATTTTAGGAGCAATTCTCACACCTTCAACAGATCCCTTCACCCAAAGTCTTTTAGCAGGAGCTGTGCTGGGGCTTTACTTTGGTGGTATTGGTCTAGTTAAGCTGATAGGAAAATGACAAAAATTTCCTATGAAGACTTTGAAAAAGTAGAAATTCGTGTTGGTAAAATCATCAAATTAGAAGATTTTCCCGAAGCGCGCAAACCAGCATACAAACTTTGGATAGACTTTGGTGATTTGGGTATCAAAAAATCTAGCGCTCAAATTACCAAACTATATCAAAAACAAGATTTAACACACAGGTTAATATTAGCTGTCACAAACTTTCCACCCCGTCAAATCGCTGATTTCATGTCTGAAGTTCTTGTCTTAGGCGTAGTACTAGACGATGGTGAAGTCGTGTTAATTCAGCCAGATAGAGACGTACCTCTGGGTAAAAGAATTCTATAACAATTTTCTTTCTATTCTTTTCTTAGCGCCCTAGCACAATGTGGCGAAAATAAAGCTAGCATTCTAAAGCAGTGAAAAGCCTACGTAATTAGCTTTTTGACTTTTGACTTTTGACTTTTGACTTTTGACTTTTGACTTCCGCGCATTTTATAACAATTTTCTTTCTATTCTTTTCTTAGCGCCCTAGCACAACGCGGCGAAAATAAAGCTACCATTCCAAAGCAGTGAAAAGCCTACGTAATAAGCTTTTTGACTTTTGACTTTTGACTTTTGACTTCCGCGCAGCGGTACTCGCCTACCCTTCAACAAGGGCTTCGTTCGCCCTAACAGCACACCGCTGAACGTCTAAAGCGTCTACAGACGTCTAATGCCGTTCATATTTTCAACTACTCAATCAACCATTCCGCAGCGCGTTCACCCAAATCTAAGGGCATGCTCACAGCTTTACCAAGTCGTGGGCGTTCTCGTGTTTCTCTAATATACTTTTTCACCTGTGTCTCACAACCCAAGCCAGTAAGATAATTGGCGATACTCTGGAGATGCTCTTGGTAGTCTGCCTCACTTAATGGAAAGGAAGCTTGCTCTAAATATTTCCACATAACTTGTAAGAATATTTTACCCTGTGTCCGACGCAACTGGACATCATAAGAGCGTCCCCACTTCTCAATCAATAGTTGGTGTAATTCCTGTCCCGTCATAGCTTTTCTCAGATATTTTTACATTTAGTTATGATGTTAAGTTCCATTACTCAAGTATGATAGGACTATAAAGAAATGTAATCCTACTAAGAAAGATGCTAGAAATATCTTTGCATAGAGCATTCTCGCATCCTTGTAGGTATTATCATTTTGGCTCAGACAAGAGTTTTTTCATGAGAAACTCTTGTCAAATTTGTTAACAAAATACACAAAGAACGCGTAGGTTATGGCGCAATTTTCTGAATCAATGGACGTTCCCGATATGGGGCGTCGTCAATTCATGAATCTTCTGACTTTTGGAACTGTAACCGGAGTGGCACTGGGAGCATTGTATCCCGTTGTCAAGTATTTTATTCCACCAGCAACTGGTGGTGCTGGTGGTGGTACAACAGCAAAGGACGAGTTGGGCAACAATGTCAGCGTTAGCAAGTTTTTAGAAAGCCATAATGTAGGCGATCGCGTTCTGGTTCAAGGACTCAAGGGAGACCCTACCTATATTGTGGTAGATAGCAAAGAGGCGATTACTGATTACGGTATTAACGCTGTTTGCACCCACTTAGGTTGTGTTGTTCCTTGGAATGCAGCAGAGAACAAGTTTAAGTGTCCCTGTCATGGTTCGCAGTACGACGCTACTGGTAAAGTTGTCCGAGGTCCAGCACCGCTATCTTTGGCTTTGAGTCATGCAAAAGTAGAAGAAGACAAAATTCTTCTAACTCAATGGAGTGAAACCGACTTCCGCACTGGGGAAGCACCTTGGTGGGCTTAATCAGGACTAAAGTGCATAGGACCAGTCTGGAGTCGAAATTTGACTCTTGACTAATGACACATCAGGCATGACTAATAACTAATATCAGAGAACGTTGTCCAAGTTGTCCTTATAGAGATGAGAAATGTTTGTCAAACAGCGAGTATAGCTCGCAGTGCTAGAGCAGTTGTAAAAACATTGCTTATAGCGATCGCTACAGTGACATTTTTCTTCACCAGCGATTTCGCCTTTCCTCAAGCAGCTTCAGCATATCCCTTTTGGGCACAGCAAACTTACCCCGAAACCCCTCGCGAACCAACAGGGCGGATTGTGTGTGCCAACTGTCACCTAGCAGCAAAGCCAGCCGAAGTAGAAATTCCCCAGTCTGTTCTACCGGACACGGTATTTAAAGCCGTGGTCAAAATTCCCTACGATACCAGCTTGCAGCAGGTGGGTGCCGATGGTTCCAAAACCGGCTTAAACGTTGGTGCTGTGCTGATGCTACCAGAAGGCTTCAAAATTGCTCCTGAAGAACGCATTCCTGAGGAGTGGAAGGAAGAAGTCGAAGGTCTGTTCTACCAACCCTACAGCGAAGAGAAAGAAAACGTCGTTATCATCGGACCACTACCTGGTGAACAATATCAGGAAATCGTCTTCCCCGTTCTTTCTCCCAACCCCGCAACGGACAAAAACATCCAGTTTGGTAAGTATGCTGTTCACTTAGGTGCTAACCGGGGACGTGGACAAATTTACCCGACAGGCGAAAAGAGCAACAACGCAGTATATGCTGCTTCTGCTACTGGTACGGTTAGCAAAATCGCCAAAACAGAAGATGAAGACGGTAACGTCAAGTATCAAGTTAGCATCCAGCCAGAATCTGGGGATACAGTCGTTGATACCATCCCCGCTGGACCAGAATTGATTGTTTCCGAAGGGCAAGCAGTCAAAAAAGATGATCCTTTGACCAACAATCCAAACGTCGGTGGATTCGGTCAAGATGATGGGGAAATCGTGCTACAAGATGCCAGCAGAGTTCAATGGTTGATTGCATTTGTCGCACTTGTGATGTTGGCTCAAGTTATGCTTGTTCTCAAGAAGAAGCAGGTTGAAAAAGTCCAAGCTGCAGAAATGAATTTCTAATTAACGAGCCAAATTATTAGTTATAAGACAGGCATTTTGCCTGTTTTTTTTTGCGGTACAAAACCGCTTTGCGTGGCACCTTTATGAGACAATACGGTTCAGTTAAGGTTGATGTGTAAAAAATAATGTGTGTAGAGACGCTTCAAACAGCGCGTCTCTACATTGTGTTCCTGATAAGAGTTTTGGTCTTATCTGAACCGTATTGCCCTATGAGAGACTTTCCTAAATAGGAAGGAATGACCAAGGTTGGGCAACTTTGTCCAAGTTCAATGAAGGAGAATGAGCGTGGCGATGCTCCTCTGGAGCCGCCCAAAGGGCATAGCCGCAAAGCGCCCGCCGTAGGCGGCGATTGCGCAAAGCGCACCTGGAGGAGGCAATTGCAGCTTCTTGGCGGGAAAGCGATCGCCTTTGTTATGCGCTTCATAGCGATCGCACACCTTCATCTAGGACTGAGCGATCGCCCCTCGAATCAAAGAGCGAAAGAGCCAAGTACATCAAGACCCACAGTTCTTGACGCGATAACACCAATAAGCACACCAAGACCTAGCGCTCTACGAAAATAATTAACGCCTTGAAATAATTCTAGCCACGCCCAAGTAAATAAAGAGCCAAAAGCAAGTGCCTCTAACCCTGTATTCACAACCCCTGTTGTAAAAACTAATTTGAGCAAACTAGCTGTTATCCAAACAATAAGCGGTAAGTTTGGCATCTGAGCTAAAACAATTTTGCCATCGCTGTCACGGAAAATTTTATCGAATAATGTATTTTTCATAACTTGAAATTGCAACAATCAGCCAAAATTATTAACTTACAAAAACTACCATTCGCATTACAACATTCAGGTTTCTCTCTTATCAACCACCATTATGCTGAGATTAGAGCGGCAAAGCATATTCATATTGGACTTGGGTTTGAAGTTGAGCAATGACCGTTTTTCTACTCATTTGTGGTATTGCATAGTGAGCGACAACCTATGTAAATTCTTCTTAGGTAATAACTCAAAACAGCGATAATCGTAAAAATATGTCCGTGGCAGGATGTGGCTTAGTTTCACCAAAAAAAGTCGGACTTTGAGACAACTGTTTAAACTTCATACCTTAATAGTCATTGTCAGCCACACAAATCCCTTTACATTTAATACCGTTCGTAGCGGTGCGCTGACAATGAGAACATAGAACTTTTTCGTTTTCTGTTTCTTGATTTGTTTTGATACTAGTGCTTGCGGTAAGAAAGTCTTTTTCGGTCTGGATTTTTTCACTCATCGAAAAATTGGGTCTGAAACCCCGTCCTTCTAGGACGGCTTTACAAATTAACCTGCTATGCGCCACAAGTTGTAAGACAAAAACTTACAATCTGTGGGCAGCGCGTTTTGACACAATCGCTTACCAGTCCTTAAACTATGCAAGCTAATTGTTTTTCTTTTGGAATCTTTTTTTGTTGGTGACTCTTGCCAACCTCCGACGTAGCAGAACCCATATTTAGAATGTTTGACAACCGAACCACGCTTAAACCCGGCGCTCAGGGTTCCGCCATAACGAGGTCTAATGTGTCCCGCTTGATGTTGTAGGCGGTGAAGTTGACGGCGATGAAACTCTAAAGGAATCACCTCAATTAACATTGTGTTGTCTGGTCTAATATGCCCACCAATAAACGAGTTAGCTAAAACCCATGAATCAACGCAATGAGCGTTAAACGTATTAGAGAGTTTATTTTTGGATTTTTTCAACCCCAAAGTTTGACGTTCGTCGTAAGTATTGTTTCCTGTACGAGTCTCTAAATTAGCAAGTTGCCGCAGTTCAGAATAAAACCACTGCTTACCAACTTCTAAAGGAGAAAACATCACATTCCATTTGCGCCCGTTCTTCCATGTCTTAGCTTTGATGTCTTCGACAACAAAAACCGTGACAGGAAATATTGATACTAACCATTTACAAATCCTAAGTTTCCATTGCCATCTAGCTTTAGTGGATGGTGGCAACTTTGGAAAGTTGACAAGTCGTAAGCCACGATTTTGACGACAGGGTGTTTTACGAAAACGTCTAGCGCGTCGCATATTTCGACGAACTTCTACATGGTCTTTGACCCAATCTACGCTATGAGTCTGTACGTTTAGGTAGGTGTGGGATCTGGACTTAACCGTGAAACCCTCACGCTTACTGCCAGGGTCAATTCCTATTGCGATAGGTTGGTAATTGCGGTTGGATGGTTCTACGTTGAGCCGAACACAAAATACTCCTTTTTTAAAGAACGGTGTAGCCTTACCTGATTTAATCCAACGTCTCGCCCTACTGGGGGTTGTTGGCATTAAAGGTCGATTGTTTGAGTCTACGACTGGTACAAACATTTGCTATAAACCTCTTACGAGTATGTCTTTCCCTTCGCTACTGACTATTAGAGAGGTTACAGACTAGGGAGGCATCCAGTAACGTCTTGTAAGTTGCCACACTTAAATAGTTCAGTTTGGGTTCGTACCCTAAGCTAGACACTGGTTTAACTTGGATTAAGAGAATGGCAAAATCTCCTCGGACAAGCCCCATCCCTTTTAGGGTGGGGTCAGTGACAAGGTAGTTCTTGTTGGATAGCGATTAGTTCTCGAACATCGTCCATACTTAATTTTATTAAACTTGCCCAATGTTACGGTTTTCCCTCTTATCAAATTAATTCCTCTTCTCTTAATCTGGCTGCTTTTGGAACCAGTGACGGTCAGATATTTTTCTCGGATAAAGGATTTAGATTTCCTCGTGATTTCCCAGCCTCCCAGTCATGACGACAGGATTCTAAACGATAGTATATAACCTAAGCTCCTAATGAGTTGAGGGATTGCCAATGACAGCCGCAGTAGAGTATTTTCCTATTACTCCAATTGAGTACCCAGATGAGGACGGTAAGCCAATGGCTGAAGGAGATATCCAGTGCAGTTACTTAACTTATGCAAGAAACGCACTACGGCTATATTTCCAAAACCGTTCTGATGTATATGTTGCTGGCAATTTATTTATTTACTACGAACAGGGTAATCCAGAATCAGTTGTAGCACCAGATATATTTGTGGTGTTTGGAGTAGATAATCGTGATAGACGCTCTTATAAAACTTGGGAAGAAAATGATGAAACTCCTGATTTTGTTCTAGAGATTACCTCAAAAGCAACTCGTACAAAAGACCAAGGTGCAAAAAAAGGAATTTACGCCTTTTTGGGAGTTTGCGAATATTATCAATATGACCCTACAGGAGATTATCTCACTCCCCAACTCCAAGGTTTGCGCTTAGTCAATGGAAACTATTTCCCAGTCCCTACCAGTACTTTGCCAGATGGTACAGTATCGTTATCCAGTGAAGTCTTGGGTTTAGAGTTGCGAATTCAATCAGGAGAAATGCGCTTCTACGACCCAGCGACAGGTCAAACACTGCTAAGCTATGAGGAAGAAGCAGCAGCACGACAAGCTGCTGAAGAGAAAGCGCAACGCTTAGCCGCTAAACTTAGGGAATTGAACATTGACCCAGATACTCTATAATACCAAAACACCTCACCCCCAACTCCTCTCGGTGCTAGTGGGGTGAGGTTCTTGGTGTATTTGAGCTAAGTCAAAACCCCTATAATTACAACGGACGATACACTCGGTAGTTGATATTAGGGAAAATATTGTCCATCAACTCAACTTTTTCCAGCCAACCACTATCGATTTTGCCAATTTTAACGTCTTCGTAAAGCTTGTTGAAACGCATGAGGTGCGATCGCGTCCTTCTGACAGCATAAGGTACCATCGTTCCCGTCCGCATAATAAATGCCCAATCGGAAGATTGCGCTAACAGCAATTCCCGCGCCGCTTGGTTTAACGCTTTCCATTCCAACTCATCTGCTGGTTCCCTGTTTGATATTTCAATCATCCGTTCTGCTGCTTTATGCAGATGTGGGTAAATCCACGCATTTGTTTCGTTCAACCAATACTCGTGGAATCCTTTATAACCCCAACTCGATTGCGAAGGACGGCAGACTTGCTGAGTTGGTTCCGCCCGCAGATAATCTGCCAAGTGGGTCATTGCATAAGTCTTTTGGTCAAACCAGGACTTGCGGAACAGGTAATCGATGAACCAGGGACCCTCGTACCACCAATGTCCAAATAACTCTGCATCGTAGGGAGAAACAATAATCGGCGGACGATGCATTATACCATAGAGATGCCCAGCTTGCTGTTCTCTATTATACATAAAATTAGCAGCGTGTTCCGCAGTTTTTTCCCTTGCCCAGTAGGGGTCGTAGAGCGCCTTATCTCCTAACCCTAAACCGCGTCCAGTAATTTTGTGATACTTAATGCCCGTATTTTTCCGCTGACCGTTGGGCATGATGTAGGGCTTGATGTATTCATATTCAGCTTCCCAGCCCAAGTCTTTATAAAATTCCCGGTATTCCGGCGCACCAGGATAGCCTACCTCAGAAGACCACACTTGCTGAGAAGATTCATGATCTCGACCAAAGACAGCGACACCACTTTCTGTAAAAATTGGGGCATAGCTGCCAAATCGCGGACGAGGACGGGCATAAAGAATGCCATGTCCATCAGTGAGGAAGTAGCGCAACCCTGCATCGGCTAACATTCGATCTACACCTTCGTAGTAGGCGCATTCTGGCAACCAAATACCTCTGGGTGGCTGTCCAAAAGTTTCCTCGTAGTGTTCGCACGCTACCTTAATCTGTGCCCACACAGCTTGCGGGTACATTTTCATCAGTGGTAGGTAGCCGTGGGTGGCACCGCAGGTGATGATTTCTACATTATTAGTATCTTGAAACTGCTTAAAAGCTGTTACTAAGTCCCCTTTGTAGCTTTCCCAAACTTCTCGTATCGCCTTAAACTCACTGGCGTAATGCTCGGCTAAATACTTGATATGACCATTGTGCGCATTATGTTCGAGTTCTAGTTGTATAAGTTCTTCTAGCTTGGCTAAGTGAGCGTCGTAGCGTTCTTGCAGTAAAGGATCGCGGAGCATTGACACAAGAGGTGGTGTCATGCTCATCGTGATTTTAAAGTCAACGCCGTCTCGCTTTAAGCCTTCAAATACTCGTAGCAAGGGAACGTAAGTTTCAGTGATGGCTTCATAAAGCCATTCTTCTTCCAGCACATAGTCACTTTCTGGGTGACGAACGAAGGGCAGGTGTGCGTGGAGTACAAGCGCAACGTAGCCGATAGCCATAATAAATAGTTCCGGGGTGTTACCTATTAATTGAAGGTTGGGGATTTGGTAGATTTAAGATTATTTTAAGACTTTATGGTGGTTAAGAGACATTGCCTGCATTAACACAACATCGGCTATGATTCTTCACTCTCTTGATACAAGTGTTGCAACTCCTGCAACTGCGTCCTGCGGGAACTACGGCGATATTTTTTAGATTCCAGCTTCGGTTCGTACTGAGTTTGTCCCTTTCCTTTGCTTTTCACCTTGAGAGTGGATTCAGGATCTGCTTGCTGGTTCTGGTGAGTCTGGCGGTCAATCGCTTCTGTTAAGAAATCTAAGTAATGTTGATATCGTTCCCATTCTCCCCGAACGATACACTCCGGTTCGTCTCGGTGTAAACAATCACTAAAACGACAGCTACCAACCGCTAATCTCTGCCTTGCTTCTGGAAAATAACTTGCTAATTCTTCTGGAGGAGAATCAAGGTCAGGTTGGTTAAATCCCGGAGTATCTGCGAGTAAACCCCCGGTAGGCAATTCAAATAATTCTACGTGACGAGTGGTGTGCCGACCCCTTGCTAGTTTGCCAGAAATCTCTCCGACTCGTAAGTTAGCATTGGGAATCAGTCCATTGATGAGGCTGGACTTGCCAACCCCGGAAGGTCCAGCAATCACCGTAATCTGATCTTTGAGCTTGTCTGCTGGTTCGTCAATATTTATACCTTGACCAACACTAATAAATATTGGTTGGTAGCCCCAATTTCCCAACTGGTGATAAATTTCTGCCTGCTGTTCTTTTGAGATTAAATCGCACTTATTCAGGCATAAAATCACATCTATATCGGTAGACTCAGCCTTTACCAAAAATCGGCTGAGTTGGTATGGTTCCAAAGGTGGATCGGCGACGGCAAAAACTAACAGAATTTGGTTCACATTGGCGATCGCCGGACGATCCAATTGACTTTGACGGGGTAAAACGGACGCGATCGCTCCCCGTCCGCCAGCCCAATCTGGTTCTTCCACGACCACGCGATCGCCCACCATAACTTGTTGCCCAATTTTTTTCAGTCGGCTTCTGCGGGTACATAAGAGGATGGGGGCAGGCAAGGGATGAGGAGGATCAGGGGGATTTTGCTCCCTCATCTCCCTCATCTCCCTCATCTCCCCTATCTCTACATCCAGTTGTACTCGATAAAAATTAGCTTGCACGGCTAAGACCGTGCCTATTAACTGGTCAGTAGTTTCTAGTCCTTCCCCTGTCATGAGGCACTATCGGGACGGCGGACTAGCAAGGAAAAATAACCAACGCAGTCTGTGATTTGCTCTACCTGATAGCCCGCCATTGTCAAACTATCAGGAACCTGCTCAATCGGCTCCCCAGGATCTAGCCAGACTTCTAGTAACTCTCCCGGTTGCATTTGCTCCAAACGGAGTTTTGTCCGTACAAAGTTTATCGGGCAAGGGGTGCCGCGCAAATCGAGTTGAGCATTAGGAGTTGAGAGGGCAGATAGACTCATCGTTGGTGAAAAAAGTTTCCCAAAAATCCTTCTAGACCACCTTTACCTGTGCGATCTCCTTTTATTTTAGCGAGCTTCTCCAGTAGTTCACGTTCCTCAGTGGTTAACTTGTTGGGGATATCAATTAACACAGTAATCATGTGGTCGCCACGGCTGACAGGATTCCCCAAACGTGGTACACCACGATTTTCCATTTTCATCACAGTATTTGGCTGAGTTCCAGGTGGAATTAACAATTCCTCTGGTCCATCTACCGTATTTACCTCTAAGCGGCAGCCTAAAATCGCTTGCAGGTAGCTAATTTTGATTTCTGAGAGAATGTTGATGCCATCCCGATGGAATTCCTCATCCTCATTGACAAATAAGTAAACGTATAAATCTCCTGGAGGACCACTGCGTTGACCTGCATCTCCTTCTGAGGAGATTCGTAAGCGTGTGCCGTTGTCCACCCCAGGTGGAATGGAAATTTTCAGTTTCTTCGTGACTTGTTTTGCACCCTTACCGTCACAAGTATCACATTTGTCTTCTATGACCATTCCTGTAGCATTACAGGTGGGACAAGTCGAAACTTGGGTAAAGCTCCCAAAGGGTGTTCTAGTGACGCGACGTACTTGACCTGTTCCAGTACAAGTCGAACAAGTGCGGGGGCGAGTACCTGGTTTTGCTCCAGATCCGCTACAGATTTCACAAGTCTCTAAATGAGAAATGCGAATTTCTTTTTCACCGCCAAATACTGCTTCCCGAAAGTCTAGCTTTAGGTCTAGCCGCAGGTCATCGCCCCGCACTGGTCCACTACGCCGTCTTTGCGTTGTCCCACCCATACCGCCAGCAAAACCGCTGAAAATGCTTTCAAAAATATCAGCAAAGCCACCCATGTCGCCGATATCTTGGTAGCCTACACCAGCTCCACCATTTACAGCAGCTTCACCAAAGCGATCGTAACGAGCGCGAACTTCCGGTTCGCTAAGCACTTCATAAGCACGGTTTATTTCTTTAAAGCGCTCTTCAGCTCCCGGTTCTTTGTTCACGTCTGGGTGATACTTCCGGGCTAAGCGGCGGTAGGCGTGTTTGATTTCTTCTTTGTCGGCGTCACGAGAGACACCTAGAATTTCATAATAATCGCGAGCCATATAGCAAAGGTGAAAGTTAAAAGGTAGAAAGCGGCTATGCACAGAGAACAAGGGCAGCAGCGGCTTGTTGCCGAAGCGCGTTAGCTCCACTCTAACGAAAAGCCGCGCTACGCGCGTCTTGTGCAAAGTGAGCTCAGAAGTTTGTCAAGGCAGAAGGCAGAAGGCAATGGTTAAGTTTTATTAATACTAAATTATTTTACCTTTTACCCTTTAGAAAAATCACCATAACAGTCTTCAAATCTGAATACTGAGGATATTTTCCTCTGAAGAAGGTTGCCTGCAGTTGTAGACCCAAAGCAGCTTCAGAGAGGGTTTCCCGCTCTCACAGCCAGAAGCATTGCACTTCTCCCTGTTTAATTAAGTGGCAGGCGAGTGGCGTTGCCCAGTAAAAAAATCTGGAATTAGTTTTGAAATCAAAGACTAAATTGAAACCAGAAAAATTTTTACTTGCGCATCAGCACTGATTGATCAGCACTGATAACTGCAACAGGTACTTCCCTCGTGGTAGACGACAAAAGCATCTTTTACAATTGTGCTATGTAGATGGCAAAAACTCCGCTCATTTTACAGACAGGCTACCCGCCCAAAAAAGTGTGGAAAACCCCACAGACATCATGAAATTGCATTTGTACTGTAACATTATTTAGCCGGAAGTATAAACCTCCGGCTAGACAATTCAGTGTTATTACGAGTGATATTATGATGCTCAGTGCTAAATCAAGAATTACCTTTTGAGAATTTATAATTCATAATTCATAATTTCCTTAGTCTATCACTTCATAATCAGCCTGCGTAGTATTTTCGTCATCAAAATCAAAGTTAAATTGTGGTGTTAGCGTTCCATTCACTGGCGCGGCTGCTTCTGAGGTCAATAAAGTATCTGAAGCTTCAGTCATTTCATCGTGGCTATTAACACGGTTATACACCTGGGAGCCAATGGCAAACAAACTTTGCTGGAAGTCATCCAACCGTTGCTTAAATTCTGCTAGGGAAATAGTTTCATCTGTCATTGCTGCTTGTAGCTGTGTCATTTTTTCATTTGCCAAGGCTCTCATCTGGTCGCTAATCAAGTTGCCATTGTTCTTTAATGTCGATTCGTAACTGTATAACAGATTATCCGTCTGGTTTTTGAGTTCAACCAGTTGTATGCGTCTTTTGTCTTGTTCGGCAAACATTTCGGCTTGTTGCCGCATTCTTTCGACTTCGTTGGCACTCAAGCCACCTGTATTGGTAATCCGAATACTTTGTTCTCGAAGAGTGCCTTTGTCTTGTGCTGAAACTTTGAGAATGCCATTGACATCAATTTCAAAAGAGACTTCAATTTGCGGTACACCACGAGGAGTCGGCGGAATTCCCGCGAGAAGAAATTTACCCAAACTCTTGTTGTCTCGTGCCATTGCCCGTTCACCTTGAAGGACGTGAATTTCCACTGAGTTTTGCCCATCGATTGCTGTGGAAAAGACTTGGGACTTACTGGTTGGAATTGTGGTGTTACGTTCGATAATTTTGGTGAACACTTCTCCCAAAGTTTCAATACCTAAAGACAAGGGCGTGACATCTAACAAAAGCAAATTATCAACTTCACCACCCAGCACCCCAGCTTGGATAGCTGCGCCTAGTGCGACTGCTTCGTCGGGGCTGACAGAGCGATCTGGAGTTTTGCCATTAAAAAATTTGATCAAGGCATTTTGCACCGCAGGAATGCGAGTGGAACCGCCCACCAAAATAATCCGGTCGATATCTTGTGGTTTGAGTTCCGCGTCTTTCAGCGCTTGAGTCATCGGTTCAATGGTGGCTTCCACCAGATGTGCCGTTAACTCTTCAAATTTGGCGCGGCTGAGTTCCATCTCCAGATGCTTGGGACCGGTTTCATCAGCGGTAATGAAAGGCAAGTTAATTGAAGTACTGAGCATACTGGAAAGTTCAATTTTTGCTTTTTCCGCTGCTTCCCGCAAGCGTTGCAAAGCCATTTTGTCCTGAGACAGGTCAACTTTCTGTTCCTGCTGGAAACGTTCCATCATCCAGCGTACGATACAGTTATCAAAATCGTCCCCACCCAGGTGGTTGTTACCACCTGTCGCCTTAACTTCAAACACTCCATCCCCAAGTTGTAGGATAGAGACATCGAAAGTACCGCCTCCCAAGTCAAATACCAGAACGATCTGCTCTTGCTCAAGCTTTTCCAACCCAAAGGCTAAAGCCGCTGCAGTTGGTTCATTGATAATTCTTAAAACTTCTAGTCCGGCAATAGTGCCAGCGTCTTTAGTTGCTTGTCTTTGACCATCTGTAAAATATGCTGGTACTGTGATCACTACCTGAGTTACAGGTTCACCCAAGAAGTTTTCCGCATCCTGTTTTAGCTTTTGTAGGATCATGGCGGAGATTTCTTGTGGTGTATAGTGATGTCCACGAATCTCGACATCAACAGTATCGTCTCGACCTTTGACACAGGTGTAAGGTACACGATCGCGTTCAACTGCGGTGTCATCCCAGCGACGACCGATAAATCGCTTGATACTGAAAATTGTGTTTTCGGCGTTCGTGACAGCTTGACGCTTTGCCAGTTGACCGATTAAGCGTTCAGTGCCTTTAGCAAATCCCACAATACTAGGAGTCGTTCGTCCGCCTTCTGAATTAGCAATGACAATCGCTTGACCACCTTCGAGAACCGCGACACAACTGTTGGTAGTGCCTAAGTCGATCCCAATAACTTTTCCCATAAATATCGGTATTTTTATCGGTATTTTTACTGAGTGCTTTTCGCTTGAAGTTTTAAGCGCCATCCGGTGTTAGCGCTACACAAACACCGGTCAAGGCTGCTCAACTTCGGGCGTGATGTTTCGCGGACTATTTTTGTTTGTGGTTAGATATGCGATGCTCGCCCAAGTTTGCCAGGCACTTTTGGTCAGTAAGGCGAGCGACTACAGCTTAGCTGTTAGCTGGGCTCGACTGATTTTCTTCAGAAGAGGGTGCATCTTCCTTTGGAGCAGCCACCTTCACCATTGCATGGCGCAGCACGCGATCGCCCAAGTAATATCCGCGTACTAACTCTTCTAACACTGTTCCTTCAGGATATTCATCCGTAGGTTCGCGCAATACTGCTTCGTGCAGATTTGGATCAAAGGGTTGACCTTCAGGACGCATTGGTGATACACCCAAACGCTTTAAGCTATCAACTAATAGCTTGTAAACGCCTTGGTAGCTCTTATGAATGGTCATTTCCCCATCATTTTGGGGTTTGATTTGCGACCTTGCCCGTTCAAAATTATCGACGATTGGCAGTAATTCAGTAATTGTGTTCCGCTTCACCTGCTGTTCCAAGTCTTCTTTCTCTTTTTGATTTCGTTTGCGGTAATTCTCAAAATCAGCCACAATCCGCAAATATTGAGTGTTACGCTCTTCTACCTGCGCTTTTAGGGACTCAATTTGTTGATTGACTGCTGGTTCTTTGGCTGTGGACTCATTACCAGCAGCCTCAGTTGCAGCAACACCACTATCTTCACTCTGCGTAGCTGTATCTCCAGAGACGTTGGCTTGAGTTGACACTTGATCAGTCACTTCGCTTTGGGTTGCGTTGGCATTTATTTCGGCTGTAGAGTCGCTAGTCATTGCTTGCTTTTCCTCGGTTTGTTCACCTAATGGCTGGTTTGTATTGTTTTGCTGTTGCTCGTCTATCATTTTGCACTCTTCCCAGATGCTATATTGGGCAGTTATCCCCATATTTTGCAGCTCTTAAATTCAGCTACAAAAAGCGGTCACCTAAAGTATCAAGTTATGAACTCAAGGCAAAAGAGTGTAGACGCCCGGAGGACGGCTTCCCGTAGGATTGTAGGAAGTATGAAGTGAAGTACGGAATATTTCATCCTTCATTCTTCATCCTTTAGCCTTTATTTGGTCACCGTCATCTATTTTGACAAATGCTGAGTGCGTTAGCGTATACGCTCCTAGGGCGGCTTTCCGTAAGGTAAAGGAGCTGCAAAGAGCGGACGCTTGCTTTATCTGACAGGTTATTGTTTTTTGCCAGATAAAGCAAGTGTGAAGTCTCTACATGAAATACAGGGTTTTTTCGTACGTAAAATGTATTACTTTATAAAAATTTATTTTCTAGGGCTTACGCAATAACTCTGGTGAAACTCTTATTTCTTTGTGTCCTTTGCGTCCTTGGCGGTTCGTTTTTCATAATGCATGCGTAAGTCCTGTTTTCTTGACTTACCCTGAGACAAGCAAAAGTTTTTCTGGCAGGCGCTCTAGGACACGCTCAAAGAGTACAGTATTATCTAAACTTCGAGCTAGTATAAGAGAACCCTGAATTTGCAAGCATAGCATCTTCGGCTCTTTGCTGTGCTTGAGAACGCTCAATTCCCGCTTCCATCAATACTTGCACTAGGGTATCAATCCAAACATTAAAGGCATTCTGAATTTTGTTGTGAAACAAGTTTTTCGCTTCACCAAGGGCAAGCACTGCTAAAAGACAACTTTGTTTGCCACCACTATAAAGTTTATCCACATTTGTTGTCATCACACGAATTCGGTCAACGGGTTCGCCACTGTTGCGTAACGCTTCGATAATGCTGGCTTCTTGGCGATCGCTCATCGACTTAAGAACAACCGCCGCCATTTCTTCCTTGCCTTTGGGGAAATGGTGATACAGGCTGGCTTTACCTAAACCTGTGGCTTCTGACAGTCGTGCTAGGGTTGCACCTTCGTAACCGTATTGCCGAAACACCCTTGTCAATTGGGCAATTATAGTCAACCCCACCGAAAGGTTATCTTCTGTCTCTATCTTTTCGGTGTTCCGAGTTTGTCAGTGGAGCGATCGCAGATTCTCTTCAAGTTGAATTGGTGTTGAAGTCCAAAAATAGTGTTATTTGTGACTACATTTACTTAAAAAGTGATCTGGAAGAACGTCGTCCTAGTGATCCTGACAGGACTTTTGCGGTAGGAGATTTCACTACACTCTTTCAAAAAGCTATCACTACTGTTGACCTGATCTTTCGTAATGGAGTGAATTGGGAAGCCTTTGCATACTCCTTCCGACAACTTCAAGTTAAAGCTGACACAACAGACCTTATCATTCAATCTATTGAAAACAAAGGGGATGGGAATTTTGTGATCCGAGTGAGTGTGCCTCCCAATGCAGACAAGGTAGAAGTCGAACAGTATTTTAAGCGAGAATACCAGACGGCTTTGAAGGCGATGGAGGAAAAGTATCGATACCAGTTACAGGCAAAAGATAGGGAGATAGAACTTTATCGACAGCAAAATGAAAGTCTTTGGGAAATGGCGAAACTTATGGCTAGCAGAACTGTTGATGTTAAATCAATAACACCTGAATCTTGATAGTAGGTAGCACTGCCCGCGAGTCTTCTGTGAAAATCAGTTGCTACACTCAGAGGGCTAACAAATCGTTGGAGCGGACAGAACAGAGGTTGTCGGTTAGAATTCAAAGCTATCTGCCGCCGCTCAACTCAACTGTTAGCCTGTTGAGTTATCGGTAGGGACTCTCCTTGAATGCTGCCGATGGGGTGTTGAGTGTTCATCAACTTCGCAGTCAAACTCAGCCCGACTAAAATATGTTTAGGATATTGGGCAGGAGAGTGAAATGGATACCTCTATTCTTGACAAGGTGGTTGAGCAACTGAGAGCCATGCCCCAAAGTTTGCAGCAGCAGGTGCTCGAATTTGCAGTTGCTTTGGCAGGTTCAACAATTCAAGGTGTTCCAGGTCAGCAATTGCTGCGTTTTGCTGGTGCAATACCATCAGATGACATCCAGTTGATGCGCGAAGCAATTGAAGAAGACTGTGAACAGGTTGACACCAATGAATGGTAGATATCTGCTGGATAGTAACATTATTATTGCTCTGTTTGCAGATGAGATGACGGTCAAAAACAGCCTTGCACAAGCAGACGAGGTCTTTATCCCAAGTATTGCCGTTGGCGAGTTGTGTTATGGTGCAAAAAAATCGGGACGCTCAAAAGAGAATTTAGAACGTATTGATGAGTTGATAGCTAACAGTGCTGTACTTGGATGTGACGCAGAAACCTCTCGTTATTATGGGGAGATCAAGAATAAGCTACGCCTAAAAGGGCGACCGTTACCCGAAAACGACATATGGATTGCAGCACTTGCACTTCAATATAATCTGACATTAGTTACACGCGATGCTCACTTTCAAGAGATTGAAAATCTCCAAACAGTTGCTTGGTAAGGCAATTGCTGCTGGCTAACAAATCGCTGCAAATGCGTAACTCTAAACGACTTAAAAAACTTTTGCCTAAATTTAACTGAGTATATGTGTCAATTCTAACTGCCAGTTTGGGAATACTCTAATCAGAGGTTTCTGCAACGAATTGCTCACATATGACCCAATCGTCATCACAAAGACGTAGTACTGCTCTTACTACAAGAATAGAGTTTTCGCCCTTCGGCAACAAGCTGGTGCAATCTGGCTTTGTCAATAGCGAACAAATGAGACAGGCGTTGATTGAAAGCCGCAAGTCTGGCAGACCTTTGACACAAGTGCTGGAATCAATTTCAGGACGCCAGCTCTCACCAGAGTTATATAGGCTACACAAAAAGCAGCAGTTATTTGAACTCAAAATACTCTACGGTGTTGAGTCCCTCGATCTGGAAGTTAGGCAAGTTGGCAAAACAAAAATTGGTCAACTGATTGATACTCTCATTCCGGTGGATATCTGTCGTCGCCATCACTTGGTACCACTTGCTAAGAATGAAGACCAAAACCCGCCCTCTGTTTTGGTGGCGATGGTAGATCCGGATAACCTAGACGCTTGCGATGATTTGAACCGCATTTTGCGCCCACAGGGATGGGCTTTGCAGCGGATGGTAATCACCCAAGAAGATTACCAGCAACTGATTAACCAATATTTAGATGAACTGACTGTTAAACAAAAGAACTTAGAACAGGAAAAGTCTACAGATATCAACCAAGATTTAGAAAATATTGAAAATCTTAATTTAGATGATGCCCCTGAAGATAAGGATACTGACTTGGGCGCAGCGATGAAGGGTGCCCAGGATGCCCCGGTAATCAATTTAGTTAACAGAATCCTTGCCAGAGGACTACATGAGAGGGCTTCTGATATTCACGTAGAACCGCAGGAAGACAACTTACGCATTCGCTTTCGTAAGGATGGTGTGCTGCGTCAGGCTTTCGACCCTCTGCCCAAAAAAATTATTCCTGCTGTCATAGCTCGTTTCAAAATTATTGCTAACTTAGATATTGCTGAACGGCGTGTCCCTCAAGACGGACGCATTAGGCGAGTGTTTGAGGGACGCAAGGTAGACTTCCGCGTCAGTACCTTGCCCAGTCGCTACGGTGAAAAGGTAGCACTGCGGATTTTGGATAATTCTGCAACCCAACTCGGATTAGATAAGTTAATTACTGATCCAGAAACTTTGCAAATTGTCCAGGAGATGGTTAGCCGTCCCTTTGGTCTAATTCTAGTAACCGGACCGACAGGTTCTGGTAAAACAACAACGCTGTATTCGGCTTTGTCAGAACGGAACTCTCCAGGCATCAACATCTGTACGGTTGAAGACCCAATTGAGTACAGTTTACCTGGAATTACGCAAGTGCAGGTAATTCGGGAAAAAGGGCTAGATTTTGCAACAACTTTGCGAGCTTTTTTGCGGCAAGATCCCGATGTGCTTTTAGTGGGTGAGACGCGAGACAAGGAAACGGCAAAAACAGCGATTGAGGCAGCATTGACTGGTCACTTGGTTTTAACAACGTTACATACTAATGATGCTCCAGGGGCGATCGCCCGTTTGGGAGAAATGGGCATTGAGTCTTTCATGATTTCCAGTTCTCTGATTGGCGTGTTGGCACAGCGTCTAGTACGGCGTGTCTGTTCCAATTGTCGCATTCCCTACACTCCCACCTTAGAGGAACTCGCTCGCTACGGTCTATCAGCTTCTCAAGAGGCTGGTGTCACTTTTTACAAAGCTAACACCCTCATTTCAGAGCAAATTCAAGAAGCCAAGGCAAACAATCAGCTTTGCCCAGAATGTAATGGCGTTGGCTACAGAGGACGTTGTGGTGTTTATGAAGTCATGCGAGTCACCGAAAACCTGCAAGCCCTAATTACCGAAGATGCACCAACAGAACGCATCAAAGAAGTGGCGGTGGAAGAAGGGATGAAAACTTTGCTGGCTTACAGCTTGGATTTAGTGCGCCAAGGCGACACCACCTTAGAAGAAGTAGAACGGGTAACGTTCAGCGATACAGGTTTGGAAGCAGAGTTAAAAGCCAAACGCAAGAGCAGTCTGACGTGCCGAACTTGTCAAGCTGGGCTGCAACCCGAATGGCTAGATTGTCCTTACTGCATGACACCACGATTTCAAGATTAGTCATTTGTCCTGAGCTAATCACAAATGAATTTGCAAAAGGAATTTTCAAACAGGAAGCACAAAAATGGAAATAATGATTGAAGATTTAATGAAGCAGTTAATTGAAATGGGCGGTTCGGATTTGCACTTATCCGCAGGTTTGCCTCCCTACTTCCGCGTGAGTGGTAAACTCACACCCATTGGCGACCAACCGTTATCAGCAGATCAATGCCAAAGCCTAATTTTTAGTATGCTCAACAACTCCCAGCATCAAACCTTAGAGCAGAACTGGGAGCTAGATTGTTCTTATGGTATCAAAGGATTAGCTCGTTTTCGGGTCAATGTTTACAAAGAACGTGGTACTTACGCCGCATGTTTACGGGCATTAAGTTCTAAAATTCCTAACTTTGAAAAATTAGGTTTGCCAGATGTTGTGCGGGAAATGTCAGAAAAACCAAGGGGATTAATTTTGGTAACAGGTCCCACGGGTTCTGGGAAAACAACAACCCTAGCCGCAATGATTGACTTAATTAACCGCACCCGTGCAGAGCATATTTTAACAGTAGAAGACCCGATTGAATTTGTTTACGAACCTATTAAAAGTGTGATCCACCAAAGGCAACTTGGTGAGGATACAAAAAGCTTTGCCAATGCTCTTAAAGCAGCGCTGCGGGAAGACCCAGATATCATTTTGCTAGGGGAAATGCGCGACTTAGAAACAATTTCATTGGCTATTTCGGCAGCGGAAACAGGACACTTAGTGTTTGGTACTTTGCACACCAGTTCAGCAGCGCAGACTGTAGACAGAATAATCGACGTTTTCCCCCCAGAAAAACAAACTCAAGTGCGAGTGCAGTTATCTAATTCACTAGTAGCAGTCTTGAGCCAAACTTTGGTTCCGAGAAAAAATCCCAAACCAGAAGAGTTTGGTCGAGTGATGGCTCAAGAAATTATGGTTGTGACTCCGGCTATTTCTAACTTGATTCGTGAAGGAAAAACATCTCAAATTTATTCCGCTATCCAGACTGGCGGAAAATTCGGGATGCGAACTTTAGAAAAGGTTTTAGCAGATTTATATAAAGCAGGAGTTATCTCCTTGGAAACGGCAATATCTAAAACTTCTAGGGCGGATGAAATTCAGCGTATGATCGGTGGTGCACAACCAGCAGGGGCAAGACCAGGAGTCGCTGTAAAACCACATTAAAAAGTTCAAGTCAAAACGCATAAAACTAGAAAAAATACTTTTTAATATTCAGATTTGACTTAAATAATCTGAGAAAATTTATTTTCTAAAAGTATGATTGATAGATATTTAGAACCACCACACAGATGCATGCAGATAAATTATCTGTGTCCATCTGTGTCCATCTGTGGTTTAATTTGAAAAAAATCTTGGCTTTTGGACTCTTGTTAAATGACTAATTCATTGTTTTGAATTTTTAGACCATGCCAACATTTATTGCCCGTGTTAGGGACTCGCAAGGAAAATCAAAAATAGAAAAAATTAGGGCTGACTCCTTAGCTCAAGCCCGTACTCATCTCAGACAGCGAGGTTACGTAGTCCAAGACCTGAAAAAACAACCTCAACGCTTGAATTTAAAACAACTTCAAACCAAATTTACGAACGTTTCAGTCAAGGATAAAGCCGTGTTTTCTCGTCAATTTGCTGCTTTAGTAAATGCGGGAGTGGCAATTGTCAGAAGTTTGGGTGTGTTATCTGAGCAGTGTAGCAACCCTAAACTCAAACAAGCTCTTTTGGGGATTAGCGCCGATGTCCAAAGTGGAATTAATCTTTCTGAGGCAATGCGGAAATATCCTGATTGCTTTGATAATTTGTATGTCAGCATGGTTGAGGCTGGCGAAGTTGGTGGTGTTTTGGACGAAGTGCTAAATCGTTTAGCCAAATTGTTAGAAGACGTTGCTCGATTACAAAATCAAATTAAATCAGCACTGGCTTATCCAGTTGTTGTAGGATTTTTGGCAGTTGCCATTTTTATCGGGATGACCGTTTTTCTCATTCCTATTTTTGCAAATATTTTTAAAGAATTAGGAACTACATTGCCTCCTCTAACGCAGTTTATGTTATGGATAAGTGAAATTTTGAGAAGTTGGCGGCTGTTGCTTGTCATTGGTATTGTGATTGCAGCAGGAATTGCTTATAGACAGTACTACAAAACTCCGGCTGGACGTGAAACTATAGACCGCCTTTATCTAAAAATGCCGTTGTTTGGTGACTTAATCCAAAAATCATCAGTTGCCCGTTTTAGCCGCACGTTTGGTTCTTTAACTCGTTCAGGTGTGCCAATTCTCACTTGCTTAGAAATTGTGCGGGAAACATCAGGAAATCAGGTGATTGCCAACGCCATTGATGCAGCGCGTGCAGAAATTCAACAAGGAGGTATGATTAGCCTTGCCTTGCAAAAAGAAAAAGTTTTTCCTTCTATGGCAATTCAGATGATTAGTATCGGCGAGGAAACTGGTGAATTAGATAGTATGTTGATGAAAATTGCCGATTTTTATGAAGATGAAGTCGAACAGACAGTCAAAGCACTAACCAGCATTTTGGAACCAGTGATGATTGTGGTTTTGGGGGGAATGGTAGGTACAATTTTACTGTCGATGTACCTGCCTATGTTTAAGGTTTTTGATACATTGGGATAGCCAAAGAAAAATGATGAATGATGAACAATACCAAGTTGCGTTCAAAACCTCACCCCTGCCCCTCTCCTTAGTAAGGAGAGGGGTGCCCGTAAGGGCGGGGTGAGGTAAGACCTATGAATGCAACTTAGTATAAGAAAGAATTCCAGAATTCATAATTTCTAACTTTTCTAAAGACTATATTAATCCGATAATTTTGAATTTTGAACTTTGAATTTTGAATCTTTTAATCTATGTCCGTGCAAAAATCGCATTACGAAGCTTGCTTAGCAGAGTACAGCAATTCCCTAAGTGCGATCGCCTTGTTGAAGCAGCATCGTCCATACTTGGAAATGATTCCTAGTTTGCGTTGTCCAGATGAAAGCGTCATCACTATTCCACTTCCAATAGCCCGTCTTCGTGGTAACGTGACTACAGTAGCAGAGGCAACTCGCTTACCTTGTGATTTGGCAATTTTGATGTGTGATCCAGAATGGAAAATCAAAACATCACCTGAAATTCTCATTTTTATTCATCGTCCCCATGAAGATTTTTCTGACTTTTTGGGACGTTGGCGACAAACAGAGGTTTGGCTAGACAAGGACTATGAGTGGCTTATGCCTAACCACTACACACACATACTTAGTGAGGGGACGAATATTATATATCCTCTATTTGTGGTTTATTCAGAAACACCAGAACGTATCAAACGGGGTCTTAAAGGAGCTGAGTTGCCGTTTATAATTCAAACACCAGAATCTCTGGTAGAGGAGAACACAATGGAAATTTTCTCTTCAGAAAGTCCATAAATATCATTAGACAAGATTCCATCTCTTTGATTCCATCTGTGTCCATCTGTGTCCATCTGTGGTTAATTATTCTTTTTTGTGGAATGAATGCAGGAAGTCTATTGTTTGTGTTGGGCGATTGCCCAACAATAGACATCTTTAAACTCGACTTTATAACCTGTTTAGGGCTGCTTTTCTCAGCACCATCGAAGCCCGCCATCTCAAAATTAGTGTCGTCCCGGCTGTAAATAATATACCAAGTAACAGGCTTTTCAGGCTGAGACTTTTGCCGCTATCATTTACCAAAATACTTTCTAGTATCAGGGAAGGTAATAATATTCCGCTAGCAAGCAATAACCTGTTAAAACTTAACTTTCTTTTGGCGAGAGTCGTCAAAAGCGCTAAGCAAAGCCCTAGAGGGATAAAAGTCAGTCCATAGTAAAAAATTTTCTGCTCTTTGGGAACCAATTCCAGCAAATTCAAAGAATAAGCATTTTGTGATTTATCTACGTAAACTTGGATAGTCGCCCCAGAATAAGTGATGACTATCTGATGGGGGTCAGTATCTGCAAAAATACCAGGGATACTTAATTTTGTGTCTGCTCCGTTTGCTCCAGTTATGGGTGTTCGTATTCGTAAGTCTAGGTCACTTCCCTGCTGTCCCAGTGTAAAATTGCGATGAAGAGAATCACCTGAAAGTGAGACTATGCGTGCAGGTCCAGTCTGATCTGTATCAGCAGTAGCAACGGTAGTGATTATTGTAAATTGAGAAGTTTCACGTATCCTTTCACTCAAAAAGGTCGCAGGCTCTCTTGTTTTTAACCAATGGTTAGAACTCAAAGCAACACCTTTTTCATCTTTGTCTGGTGACAGTCCTTGTGACAATAGTTCGGGAAGTTGACCAGTACGATCCTGATAACTTCCTTTACCAGTTAAGTCATAGGAAGCTACCAAAGACTTTCCGATAGTCTTCGAGTCATTTTGGTGATTCAATACTTGTGAAACTTCATTTTTAGAAATTGCTCTGTTAGCAATAGAAACTTCGGAAACATATCCCTGCCAAGGTCTACCACCGGTTTGCTCATTGCCTATCAAAAGTGGATAGTTCAAAGACCAATTGCTCAAATTAGTTGTATGTTGCCAGCCAATTGAAATCAGAAATGATATGAGTATGTATCCAACAAAAAATAAAGTTATTTGTTTGATAGAGTTGGTAGATCTACTATTTCCTCTATGTATTAAGGTATAGATAAAACTTTGTGAGTTCCAGAAATAAAAGCAGATTAAACCTACCAATCCACCTATCGTATTGTTAAAAATATCGGCAGGAGTAGGTGTTCTTGAAGGCAGAAAGACTTGCAATGCTTCAACTGTGAATGATAAGCCTGCACTCACAAGTATAACTGCTAAGAATTGAATGCCCGGTTTCATCTTTATTCTCTCTAAGAGACTGGCAAAACCGAAACCTAAAGGCGCAAACAACAAAACATTGTTTACCTGGTCTTTAAAAAAACTCGAGTTGTCAAAACTGGCAACAAGTTCTGGTAGTGAAAAAGTATCTGGAAAGGAGAAATTAAAGGGAGACAGCGTAGCTACTAGCACCACTAAGATGCTAAGAATGACTAGGATAAAATCTCCGGGAAGTACTGATTGATCTAGGTTAGATAATTGGCTAAAAATTTTGCGTCTCTTCATCATGACCTCTGTTATCTGTCTTTTTATTAATTGATAATTGAACCATTAGCTACTGCTAGACGGTTAAACAAGAGGAATTAACAAAAAGTAAATGAACGGTTTTCTTAATGTTATTTATTCGTCAATCATAATGGGGAAAGAATTCTAAATCTTTCATAAAGACGCCGTAAAGATAAGTTTCCAGAAAATACATTTAATAAATACATTGCGCGATCAGGTTTTTCCGGATCTCAAACTATGCCGCACCAACCACCGATGCAGAACAGCCATAAGAATTACCAATGGCACCATTAACGCTGGAATACTCTCCAAACCAGCACGAGCTGCTACCCAACCAGCGGTAGTTGGTACAGTGGCTGCACCCAAACTGGCAACGCTGGTTACAAACCCGATTGTTGCTGGCACAAGCGAAGTGGGTACGCGCTGTGGCACTAACCAGATTGTTGCCGGAAAGATGGCAGCCAAGGCAAAACCAATCCAAGGCAAGCTCAGTAATTGATTTGGTAATAACCACCACATCACTAAACCACCTACTAGCAATGCCAAGGAAATATCAAGTGTGCGAACTGCACCAAGTCGCTGCATAAAGAACCCAAGGCTGAAGCGCCCAATTGTCAACCCTAGCCAGTAAGCAGTGACGCTGTAACCTGCAACTACTTCCGGTGTGCCACGACCGATGTGTTGAACTGTGTAAGCCCAGTTGCCCAGAGATGCTTCCGTACCCACGTAGACTAGCAGCAACAGCCCTGTTACAAGGACTACGGGTGTTCTAAGGGCTGAACGTAGGTTTGCCCAAGCATTCGTATCGGATGCTTGAACTTGCACGGTCATTGGACTGTAGTGATATACAACAGTCCAAAGGACTCCTGCAACAAGCAGTCCTACAACACTAGCAAACACCAGGTAGATGAGTCGCCAGCCAAGCCCTAGCAAAAGAAGCGTGGTGGCAACAGCAGGTCCGAGTAATGCACCAATCCCATAGAAGGCATGCAACACACCAATCAGATTAGCATTGCGTTGGTCATTAACGATGTAGGCGTTAATACCAGCATCAATCAATCCGATTCCAAGACCCAGCAGTGTTCCACTGGCAACCATGACGAACCAGTAAGCGGTAACCGCGTAGATGATCAGCGCACTCGTAAGCGTGACCGAGGCGAACAACAGCATCCACGCAAGCCCCAGTCGGTTGCTGATTAGGCTACTGGTTAGTGCAGCAACGACATAACCCGCAATTTGGCTAATGAACAAGAATGTAATGGTTGCAGGGGTGAGGTGATAGGTGGACAGGATTGAGGGCAGCAGCACTCCCAGACCTCCCTCGGCAATGCCAATGGCGATAAAGGCATAGAATGCGATCGCCACTCCAATCCAAGCTGGATGATTTGATTGTGGCGATTTTACTCTATTATTCAATTGATTTGACTTGATGGTCCAGATTCTGGTTCTACGCCGAAGCAAACGCTTTACCAATCGAAAAAACATGATTTTGGGGTTAATGTTATGGTTGCTTAAACTTTGGAGACAAAATAATTGTGGCTGATAGTAGTACTACCATGTGTAAGGATCCCAATCACGCTTTTGTGACCTGCGATGGTAACGTTCCTCAAGCCAGATAAGCACTTCTTGCTGAGATTCTAATTGAAAGAACTCATCGCTTACGGGGTCATAGATTTTCCACCAGGCTTTTCCAGATTGGTCTATTGTTTCCGAAATCTGAGGTTCCTCGTTGAACGTCAAGAGGTCTCGGAAATACCCCCAAATCCGATTAAAGAAAGAGAGTGGTTTGAGACTTTGCGTTTGAGGCTTTGGTTCAGTGGAAATGAATTCAAGTTTGTCGTTGCGCCACTGTTGGTAAGTTCTCATGCGAAATCCTCATGGTTAATGGGACTTCTGAATCGATTCAGATAAACACACAGACTATTGTAAGCACTCTATCTTGAACGATCAAGAGGTCGTTAGCTCGATATAGCGGCAAAATTGAGGAAAGATTGTTGTCAAACGTATGCAGCACGATAAGGCACTGAAATCCGTGACTCTACAGGATCTCGCTAAGGCGATCGGAGTGTCGCGAACTACGGTATCGAACGCTTTTAATCGACCTGACCAGATATCTGCAGAATTGCGGGAAAGAGTGCTGGCAATGGCAAAGCAAATGGGCTATGCAGGTCCAAATCCAATGGGGCGGATGTTGCGCACAGGAAAAACAGGTGTCATTGGCTTAGTCTTTTCTGAAGCACTGCCATACGCTTTTCAAGATCCTGTGGCGATCGCCTTTTTACAAGGTGTTTCCAGCGTGTGTGAAAAGGTGAAAGCAAGTCTGTTGATCGTACCTACCCTAGAGAGTGATGCAGCGCAAATGACAATCCAGCAAGCAGCAGTAGATGGATTCATCGTCTACTCGATGCCAGATGATAGCGAGGCTGTGGCGAAAGTCTTGGAAAGAAAACTGCCAGTCATCGTAGTCGATCAGCCAAACCTAAGCGGTGTTCCCTTGGTTCGCATTGATGATCACAAAGCAGCCCGTGAAGCAGCCCTTCACTTACTCGGTCTCAATCACAGAAGACTGGGGATTATCGCGATGGATTTGCTGTCTGACTCTTATGTAGGTCCAGTCAATAGCCAACGACTCGAACGCGCTGCGTTTGAGATTTCGCTGCTGCGCCTACGCGGTTACGAAGATGCAATGCGAGAGGCTGGTCTTGACTTAAGCAAAGTTCCGATTGTAGAGTGTCCGCCTAGAAACAGTGAAGATGATGCTTTTGAAGTTGCGCTGACTTTGCTCAAACAAGATCCAAGACCAACAGGGATTCTTGCCATGTGTGATATTTTGGCAATTGGCGCTTTACGTGCCGCAGAACATCTTGGTTTGTCTGTTCCAAAAGATTTATCGATTGTTGGTTTCGATGATATTCCGTTGGCATCTCAGATCCGACCATCTTTAACAACAATCCAGCAACCACTTATTGAAAAAGGGGCGATCGCCGCTGAACTGCTTCTTGGTATTTCAATCGCTGATAGGGATTCACACAAAACAGCCACTGTCACCTCAGATAAAATACCGCATTTCGTGATGAGTGGTGTGTTCGACTTAAATGAAAATCGGCATAAGGTTCTTGAGACGAAACTAGTTGTGCGAGAATCGTCAGGACCTGCTCCAATACAGTTGAGTTGACATCCTCACCGCCCTAAAAGTGCGGGGAAACCCAAAACTCGCGACTTGGGTTTCTGTTTCATAGCAACTGCCTCTACCCTTAAGGGATTTGGTCTTATGTTCGCTCCACAGACTGTAACGGTGTGTCCCACCGCCATATGTATCGAAATCCAAAAAGGAATTCTTATGCCTGCTTGTTGATTCAAGGGATGGTCACCATTGCCCCATCCAATAATCCCGGTCTACCGATTTTTCTTAAGCGTTGCAATATTTGCAAACTTTGGTGTTAGGGTTTATGTCTCCATCGTCGCGGGTGGGTCAGTGACCTCCTTCATTGTATCAGTAAAGCCGTCCTATAAGGACGGAGTTTTATACCCAAAACTTTTGATAAACCTGAGATAAACTATAAAACATCATACTTACGACTGTTGCAATAATTTTCTGCAACCGCAAACTATTAGTACTTATTAGTACATAATAGATAAGTTTTATCTTGTGTTGTCACCGTGGCAAATTCCACTCCCGTTGGAAGAGTACACAACGACCCGAGTTGTTGTCTACTTTTTCTTCGACGGCAGATGGATTCCAATCAAATTTTGTACCTTGAACAAGGCAATAAAGCTTTGTTATGACGCATTGCTCTCAAATCGGGAAATTTTTTTATTTCCTGTTGACATAGACCCCAACGACTTTTATACACCAAGTTCCAAGTAAATGAAGTAGAATGCTCTTGTCTAAAAAGCCAGACAGAGAGCAAATTTTACTTTTGAATTCTGACGACTGATATCTTACTTTTCACTCTTATGTAGAAAACCTCGCTTCCATTCCTCTCTCCTACGAGGAGAGAGGTTTTGATTTTTCCCCCTTCCCTACTAGGGAAGGGGGCTAGGGGGTTAGGTTTTTCGTGGATTTTTCCACATGGCGTGAAAAGTCAGCCTCATATATTTGGGCGCATCTTCATACAGAATTGGTATGAGTCCTGAACTGTATTGGAACCTGCTTCAGGTATAATCTGAGGCAACGATAGACCTATGATTGAATATTTATTGAATATTTTTAAAGTTATTCTTCTATCTGAAAAAGAGATGGCTGGGGGGCTTTCATGACAGCATCATAGCGCTCTATTCCCTTTTTGTCCTTGTTCCAACCATCCAGCAGCACTCTAGCAGAATTGGGTATTGTGTAGCGAACAGACTCTCCTGTCTTTTTGTGCTTAATCACGACGACTCCAAACAAATCCGCATTGGTTTTACTTGGCAAAACACGCAGCGAATTTTGCCCAGGTGTGGCGACTGTCGCAATCATAATGCCATCGACAACGCAAGGACAGGGTGAGTTTGGACCGTCTTGATAAGTTACGTCTAAATCGCGTGGTTGTGCTTTGAGCTTTTGCTTGGCATCTAATCCAATACGGATGCCTAAGGCAATATAAGTTCCAAACCCACCATGAACTCGTTCCCCTAATGTTACCCACTCTTCTGGTGTTTCTGCCCTCACTTCAATAAGAGAAAATGTCAGGCAGAAACAGGTTAATAAGCTGACGAATAAAGTTGGCTTATTTAGGGCTTGCAACCAAATCATCCAAAATTCAAAATTCAAAATTGGGTGTTAAGCTAAATTCTTTCTTTGAATTTAGCTGTTAAGCTAAATTCTTTTTCTTACGTAATGCCAGCAATCCAACTACACCAAGACCAAGTAATGCCGATGGTTCAAAAACAGAGATTTTTTGGGCTGTAAAGCTACTTTCGTAAGAAATTCTCACATTTCCATCTGACAAAAACGAGTAGCTAGTTTCAATTTGTTGCAACCCTCCAACACCAATGGGGATGGAAAAGTTGCCGTTGTTATCTTTAGAAACTTCTTCACCCAAGTATTCTACTGTCACATCTGAAAGTGGTTGTCCTTGATAGTATACTTGAACTTCCAGATTGTCTCCTTCCTGAACTGCATAAGGATTTTCCAAAGGTATAATTTCCAGTGGCTGGTTGAAGGGTTGCGCTAGAGTGTCAGACCAATCATAAAGAGCTTTGGTGTACTTCAGATTATGACTCACATTTTGGTATTGACTAATTTCAGCTTCTGAAATATTGCGAGATTCATTTTCGGATATTCTGGCATAATAGCCATTATCAAAAAATGCAGTTAACGCTGCTATTTCGCCGTCAGGGGTTAGAGAAAGTCCATCTTGTTTCTGATTAATAGTAAATGGCACTATCTGTCTTGTTGCATCATAAGCTGTGGCTTCCTTAAGTTTTGCCGGAGAATAAGGTAGTGGTCCTTCTTCTGGATGACCATACAATAGATTGTATTCTCCGTTTTGATAATCAAACCAGACAACGTGTGCTGAAGCTGGTTGCAAAAGCAATGGTAGAATTGCACCCGCTAATAGCAATTTTTTCAAATTGCGGATAAGCATCTCAATTTCCTTAATTGAGTTATTACATCATTATTAAACGCAGGTTTTTTGATGCCGAACAATCCCCCTATCAGGGATAGAATTGTTAATAAAAATTTCGATTTTTTATTAATGCTGAATTTTTTATTTGTTCATCCTAATAATCATCAAAAATATGATATTCTACAATGTTTATCTATAACAACCGGACGTTATATCATGTCCGCCTAATTACTTATAATTCCTGCTTTACCTCACCCCAACCCTCTCCTTACAAAGGAGAGGGTGCCGTGCCTCCTAAGGGAGGAGCTGAGCGCCGTTAGCGCACGCTGAGCGCAAAGCGCACGCTACGCGAACGCGTAGCGTCTCCGAAGGAGATACGCGAACGCTAACGGCGTTCGCGCAGCGTGTCCGAAGGACTCAGCCGTTCCGGAAGGGTAGGCGGGTGAGGTTGTTCGTTTTTTATAAGTGTTCATCCGGACATGATAGAATTTGTGGCTCTAACGTGTGAAAGGCAATAAATAAGCTGGGTTTTGTTCCTCAACCCAGCCTACAAAAGATAAATAATTGAATACTCAAGCGGGTAGCTAATAGCTATTTAACAAACTGAGGCATGATTTCAGCAGCGGTGAATAAACCGTAAATACCGCGCTGGTGCAATGCAATACCAGCTTTGAGATAGCCAAAGGCAGGACCACAGACGTTGGCTGCCATGCTGGTTTCATCACCTAATGTGAAGGTATGGGTAGAAATTTTACCTTCAAAGGTACGACCAGTAATTTTAACGTTGGTGCTGATGGGCTTTTTTGGATTGCGGGTATCAACTATGCCACCAACAGTGACGCGATCGCGTCCCACAATTCCCGCCAACTCCAGCATCACATCATCGGCGTGTTCCATGTTCTCTAACTTCAGCACACCATTGGTTTTATCCAGAAGTGCTTCTACTTCCTCATCCGTCATTGCCCTAGCAGTTTCCACACTAAACCCTGGCATATGAGCAATATCTTCGCGGATGGTGGCGCGGTAAGCTTCCCAATTGGCAATTCCCACTCCAAAAGTAATTTCCACTCGATGAATTTCGGCGTAGCTTTGGGCGGCTAAGGCTGCTGCTGCTGTTAACAGTCCTGGTGTTGCCCCACATCCTGTCATGTAGGTAATTCCTGCTGCTTGCAGTTCCTGTTTCATCGCCAGCAGTTGTTCCACGGCGCTGGTGCGCTTAATTGCATCCACCAAAACCCCGCGCCATCCAGATTTGATAAACTGCTGAGCTACAGAAGCAATAAAATTATTAGGTAAGTTGGGTAAAGCCAGAAAATATCCATCTACAGGATGAGATTTTTCAATTAAATCCTCAATACTGCGATGAGTTAAAGTCCCCAAGGGTTCTAAATAACCCACTGAACCTTGAGATTGGTAAGTTGTAATACATTCTTGAGCATTTAAACCATCAGCGGCGTAGATATAGCCTTGCTTGTCTGCCGCTGCCACTAAAATCATTTCACATTTTGGGGCGAGTACTTTGGCAGCAGCTTGCCCCAGTCCACCAAAGCCCAGTACTCCTACGCGCATCGCTTTGGGGAGATGAGTAGAACCTGTTACTTGCTCTGCATTCATCTAAAAATCTCCGGGAGTGTGGAAACGTTGATCCTAAAGACCAAGGAGGAAACACGACACGAGCAGATTTATCTGCCGTCAAATCTCTTAAAATACCATTACCGCCTTGGAGTTACTTAGTGAGCGTGTACTTTTGTAATGTACTTTCAACGGGACAATTACCGTTTCAAACCTTTCACCCCTTCGGGTTCGCCAGTTCCCTACGGCGGGAAACCCGCCTTCAGGACTGGACTCACCTGTACGCATAATGGTTTTGCTCATTCGAGCCTCCCTTTCGGGGTTAAGTTAGCTTCGACAATGTTATTGGTCGGCACGTCCAGAAGACACTGGCTTAACCCATAAACCTGTTTAATCCTCCGGTTCTAGAGCCTGGAACTAGCTACGCATTTCAGGGTAGGAACTTCGGCACTTGCCAATAACGTAGTACTTAAGGTACTTAGTCTGGTAAGCTAGGGCTTCAACGAGAACGAAGTCTGCTGAAGCCTTCGGATTGAATCCGAGGGTTGCTTACGGTCAACTTTCTAGAGTTAAATAACAGCTTACCCTACCCTTTAGGAGTCAGTAATCCTCAGTTGTGAGTTCGGATTTGTTTTTACTCGCACCAATACTCATGGCGATCGCCACCGACAAGATTGATCCGGCTTGTTAAACTAAATTTACGTAGCTAAGCTTTAATTCCAAATCCATCATTCAAAACTAATTTTTAACTTTAATTTTGAATTTTCAATTTCAGTAGCGGGCTAGCTTTTCCCCATACTCACAACTCTATGTGGCTCCCCATCGCTGCTGGTAGACTCATAAAAATTAGAGTTCAACACTCTACCGAGGCAAACTTTGTTTGACAAGTCATAGGATTTGATTCCTACAGGCAAGTCAGGTGCAAGATATGAAATAGCTTATTTATGATGATAATAACAAAATTTTTGACAAATTTGACCGTTTATAAGGCTCTTACTACCGCTTCTGCAGGTTTTTAGGCGTTATGTCTCTTCAATTATCAGTCGAACTTTTAGCTTGACTAAATTGATAAGGTTAAGAGAAACTAACAAATATCAGAAGTAGTACCCTATACAAATAATAAGTTTTGTTAAGTTTATGAGATATATATTTTGAGAGATGGAACATTAGTTAACAAATGGCAAATTTGTAGCTAAGAGAAAACGCTGTCTCACATAGCTACTTTTGTAGCAAGTTGCTACAGCAATACTGTCCAAGCCTAGGATTTTGGTTAGCAAAAAGCATGGAGACTTTAGAGTTCGTAATTTATCCAGACGGTCGGGTACAAGAAAAAGTCACTGGCATTGTGGGTGCGTCCTGCGCTGAAGTTACAGCAGCGATAGAGGCACAGCTAGGACTAGTACTAACTCAGGAGTCAACCTCAGAATACTTTGCTACCAAGGTACAGCAATCTGGTGTGGTGAATACGCAAACCAGCTACAGCGATTGGTAAGTTTTCAAACTAGTTTAGTTACATTGATTTAGAACCACCATGTCACACTTTAGCCAAATCAAGACCCAAATCCGTAACATTGATTCCTTGAAAGAAGCATTGACAGAATTGGGTATAGACTGGAAGCAAGGTCCACGCGAAGTCCGTGGTTATCGCGGTCAAACCCATAATGCCGAAGTTACCATTGAGCAGGAAAATGGTTATGATATCGGCTTTAGATGGACTGGCAAAGAATACGAACTGGTTGCTGACTTACAGTACTGGCAACAAGACGTATCGGTTGAAGGTTTCTTACGCCGCGTCACACAACGCTATGCATACCAAACAGTAGTCAAAGAAACTGCTCGTGCTGGATTTCAAGTTGCTGAACAACAAAAAAATGAAGATGGTTCCATCCGTTTAGTCGTACAGCGCTGGAGTGCGTAATGTCTGATTTTTTGCCGTCGCCGGAACAAGAGGAAGACAACCGCTCAGGTTTTGAACCAGAATTGGGCGGTTTTTTACGAGACGCGCCAGAACGTTCTGGTTTTGAGCCGGAATTGGGCGGTGTTTTGCGGCAAAAGGGTGTCTATGTGGACGAAGTTACCTGTATTGGCTGCTTGCACTGTGCCCATGTTGCCCGTAACACGTTTTATATTGAACCAGATTACGGGCGATCGCGTGTGATTCGTCAAGACGGCGACCCAGAAGAGGTTATTCAAGAAGCAATTGACACTTGTCCTGTTGATTGCATCCACTGGGTTGATTACACCAAATTGAAAAAATTAGAAGAAGAACGCAAATATCAGGTCATTCCCTTAATTGGATATCCAGTGGAAGGGGCAGTTGTTGCTGCCCAACGACGACGCAAAAGGCAAAAACTAACCCGTAAAAAATCTCGTTATTAAAGTTAGTTTCACCTCATGTAGGAGGACTGGTCAAACTAGTCCTCCTATTTTTAATGATTAAACTCACGCACTGTCTGTTGGCATGTCTGTTGGCATAAGTGGTATGGATCAGCTTGCTCAACTATTCTTTCTCAGGGAAAGTCTGCACCTTGCCATCGGGACTAAAAACAGCTCGAATTTTTACAGATTGTCCATTTTTATTAGGAGAAACAAAAGGTTCACCAATCAGAGGCATCCCTGTCCGGTCAACATAATCTCTGGCAGCTTTTCCTAAAGGTAAAATTTGCTCAATTGAGCCGTCAACAGCCACGACTAAACTGTACTCAATGCTTTGGCTCAATCCAGAAGGCGGTTGCCAACCTTTTTTCAATTTTTCTCTAGCTTGTGCCACTTGAGCCGTATCAAACAACGTGTCACTACTGGTAGCAGTACCACTACTAGTTGTAGCAACTTCTGTAGGGAGATTGCCTCTATTTCTACGGGCTTCCCGCAATCTAGTGATTAATGCATCAGTAGCACTTGGTTCAGAGGTGCCTGGTTGCGAGAAAGATGGCTCACGGCTAGCACCACCACTGGGATTGGGTAAGGTGGCTAGTGGTGGGGGGGCGCTTGAGATATCGGGAGATATGTTACCTGTGCTGGGCAAATTGCTTGGTATTGAATTCTGTTGCTCTGATGCAGAAGAAGTGCCACTCTTTGGAATTGATGTTAATGCCGTACTGTTTTGCCTTGGTTGGGATTGAATAGCAATTTTTGGCTTTAGTTCTGTGTTGAGTGGAGAGGTTGAGAGGGTTGGAGCTTTTGGTGTTCCAGGTATATTCAGCGTAGTTCCTAAAGATGGTAAAGGTGCTGTGGGGACATTACCTAGGCTAGGAGATGTTTGGGACGCAGAGGGGAGTGTAAATTTTCCAGATGTTTGAGGTGTTGCAGGCACACTAGGCAATGTTTGAGCGATCGCTGGTGGAGAAGCAGTAGAATTAGGTACTTGTAAGGGAGAACCAAGGGGTGGTAGCGACTGCGAAGGCAAACTATCAGGGGGAGCGAATGTAGGTAATGTTGATGAGGGTTGGTTCTGTGGTGAGGATTCTAGAGCAATCTTCTCTTGTGCCGTTGGTTTTTTGGCTGTCTGCTTTTGTCTGTTTTGGTTAGCATACTGCCAAGTCAGTGGTGCTAAACCCACAGCTACCACCAAAACTGCTGCAACCGGTGCCCAAGTCGGTATCCGACTCCTCGTTGTACGAGGAGTGAGATTTGGTAGCGCCATGACATCAGCAGAATACTCATCTAGGGCAGTTGCTAAGTCGAATAATTGCAGCAGACTAAGTTCAATGACAGGACCAGATGCTGGGTTTGCCAGAGAACCAAGAAAAAGGTTGTGAGTTAAGTGAGTGCTAGGTTTTATGTGTATATCTGCAACTGGTCTCTGGGTAAACGAGTTTATCGCTTGAGTTTCTAGTAAAGAGGAGTTGTTAAAATTTCTTTGTTCAGCTTCATTAGATGTGAAGCTTGCGTCATGTGTTCTGGAGAAATTTGCCCAAAAGCTTTCAGGAGACATTTGCAGGAACTCTTGGACGTAGTTTGTCACCACTGCACACAAAGCCTCTAGCTGGTCGCTGTCGCCTTTAATTGCGATTCTCTTTTCCTCTGGCAATCGCGGATCGTCAAAGCGAAGCTCAAACTCTAGCTGCTTCAGGACAGATTTACCCATCCACTGAGACAAAGCTGAACTCTGCGCCAAGACTTCTAGCGTGCAAGTGGGCGGTGTATACCGACGGATCACAGAATTTGATACAGGCATGGCAGGAACTGCGAGCAGGATATTTTTGATTTTTGATTTTTGATTTTTGGTTTTTGATTGGGAAATCTAAAATCTCACAAATCTCAAATCTAGAATTTGATGGAACGGTCAATCAGTGCTAACCACAAACGCCGATGCCCACCAGGTCCACTGTAAAAAAGTAAATCTATAAGCATTTTCAGTGCCAGGTGGGTAAGTTCATCAGTGGAAATTGTCGCGTCTTCCTCCATCCGCTCTTGGTAAGTGTTGCAGAAAGCATCAATATAATCTCCAAGTAAAGCAGCCTGATGAGGTTCGCGGTTGTCTTCCGCCATTTGTTCCAATAGACCAACAGCACGGCGAATCAATTCTTGGTGCTGTTTGGCAAGATAGCAAGTAATGAGAACAAGCGCCCTAGCTTCCTCCACATCTAGTTTTTTTCGTCCTCCTTGACCTTTACGCAGTGGATTCGACTGGCGCAGTCGCCATAATGCCACGCGGTCCGGCACTCTCGACTCTAAATTGAGATTGACTGCCGCTTGTAGCATTGCCTCGGAGCCAATGCCAGTTAAAGTTTCTAACGCCAACAGCACCAAGTCCAACTGGGTTTTGATATTGTCCCATTGAACAGAATTCGGGGCTGGGAGGTTAATTAAATCCTCCCACTGAGAACTTGGAGCGGGTGAATTCGCGGCAGAGTGCATAACTTTTAGCATAGGTGATCAGGCTGGTAGGGGCTGTTGCTGTTACCCATTTTGAAACCAGACTCTCAAGGGTGAAGATTGGTTTCCAATCACTATTAGCCGAAGCGAGGAGCTACAGCTTCTATCATTTTGGTGAACAGCAGAGGTCTTTGTCTTAACTCTATGACGAAAAGCTATTTTGAAAAAACTATAAGCTTTATTAATTGTGTTTTGTCTGCCGAACACATATGGCTGATTTTTATTTTTTATTAAAAATACACATAGCTATACAGATTTTTACTAATAGCCGATCGCTATTTATAGTAGCGCAATTGTTTACTAGTGATTAAGCTAACACACGTATAACTTGCTTATTTTTTTGTTAAGACATTCATTTGTCATGAGTCATTTGTAATTACAAATGACTCATGACAAAGCACGCCTCTCACCAGTCATGATGCAATTTTCATGCGTCACAGCTTATTTCACTTATACTCATTGCCATAAGAAAAACCCGGATTCTTGCTTGGAGAATCAGAGTTTTTCAATACTATTCAACATAAGCAACCGTCACACCAGTACCGCCATCGGCTTGTTCGGCTGCTTCGTAACGGCTGACTCTGGGGTGATGCTGCAAGAAGGCGTGAACTCCTTGCCGCAGCTTACCCGTGCCATGTCCGTGAATAATCCATATTGGTCCTGTTGCTTCGGAAATTGCCTTGTCTAAAGTTATTTCGGCATCAGACACCCTACGCCCACGCAAATCTACTGTATTTTTAGATGTGCGAATTGCAGGAGTTTCTGTCAAGGTTGTGATTTTTGACTCTCCTTTGCTCCTGGCGTCCTCTGCTCCTCTGTTCCTAGACTCCTTAACGACTGGTTCAGCTTTTTGACCATCTAAAGATTCTACGTCTTGTACCTTCACCGTCATCTTCATAATCCCAAAGCGGACTGTTAACTCACCATCTGAATCAGGAGCAGTTAAGACTTCCGCTGTTTGCCCTAGCTTGGGTATACGGATGCGATCGCCCACTTTGGGAACAAATCCCACTTTCGGTTTTGGTGGTGCTTTTGGTATAAATTTTTCTTCTATTTGTTTCAAAGCATTGCTTGCTTGTTGGGCGTCTTGTGCTGTTGGCTTACCTTGCTGCAAACGGCGAATGACTTGAGCTATCTCACCTTTTGCTTGAGTTATTGCCTGCTGCACTGCCACCTCTTGCGAGGCACGCAAAGCACGTTCCCTTTCCTCTAATCCTGTGGCTTTTGCGGATACTTCTTTGTATAAACGCTCAGCTTGCTGCAACAAATCTTGTGCTTGTGCTGCTTTGGTTTCCTGACTACGGCGTTGTGCTTCCAACCCAGCAATCACCTGGTTCACTTCGTCTGTTGCTCCTCCCAGTTGCGTTTTCGCCTGTTCCACAACTTCTGGTTTCAAACCCAAGCGACGCGCAATTGTCAGAGCGTTGGAACGTCCAGGAATTCCCCATAGTAGACGGTAAGTAGGTGAAAGAGTACTTTCATCAAATTCTACAGAGGCATTTTCAAACCGCTCATCTTCATATTTCAGTGCTTTTAGTTCACCAAAGTGAGTGGTCGCAATTGTCAACAGAGCATGGTCTGCTAGATATTGTAGTAGCGATATTGCCAAAGCACTCCCTTCAGCAGGGTCTGTTCCTGCGCCCACTTCGTCGAGCAGGATTAAAGACGAGGGGAGGGATGAGGATGAGGAGGATGAGGAGGATGAGGAGGATGAGGAAGAAAATATTGCTCCCTCATCTCCCCCTGCTCCCTCATCTCCCTCATCTCCCCCTGCTCCCTCATCTCCCTCATCTCCCTCATCTCCCTCATCTCCTACTTCGTCTATTGCTGCCAAAATCCGACTAATGCGTCGAATGTGACCAGAAAAGGTGGATAAGTTCTGCTGTAACGACTGTTCATCCCCTATATCTGCCAGCACCTTGTCAAACCAAGGCAATTCTACGGGTTCACGAGCTGGCACAAATAAGCCTACTTTTGCCATCAATACAGCCAAACCCAGAGTTTTCAAAGTTACAGTTTTACCACCAGTGTTTGGACCGGTAATTGTAACTACCCGGATGTGCGGCGCAATGAGCAAATCAACGGGAATCACTGCAGATCCTTGTTCATGGTGATGCTGCCACTCCAAAAGCGGATGACGCAACTGCCGTAAGGTAATGGTTTCGTTTTGCTCGCGGTGAATAAAGCGCGGGGGATTTGCTTTGAGCCAGAAACTATAACGCGCTTTTGCCAATGCCAAATCCAAGGTTGTGACAATTGCTAACAACCTTTCCAAATCCGGCTTGACAGCAGCAACTTGCTGAGTTAACGTACGGCGAATCGCTTCTTCTTCTGCTTCCTCTCTTTTTACCAACTGCCGCAATTGGTTTCCCAAAGGAACTATGGAATTCGGTTCCACGTACAACGTTGCGCCGCTTGTGGAAGTATCGTGGACAATGCCCGGTATCGCGTCTTTTTGTGGCGCTTTCACGGGAATCACAAAGCGATCGCCTCTTTGTGTAATGATTTGTTCTTGAACTGCATTCGCTTTAACTTGTAAGATATTATGCAGTTTTTGGGTGATTTGACTGCGTACTTGCCGAACAGAAGTGCGAATTTCACCGAGTTTTAGGCTGGCGCGATCGCTCACCTGCCCTCTTTCATCTATACATCTGTGAATTTCTTGCTCTAATTCTGGATAAGTCCGTAAATCGGCAACCAAATCATTCAATATCGTCAAATCTGGGTGGTTATCGATCACACGGCGTAGGTTTCTTGTGCCAGCGAGAGTGGTGGCGATCGCTAACAGTTCATCTCCTGCCAAAATTCCTTGCAGTTCTGCGCGTTCTAAAGAATCGCCAATATCTTGAATTCCCTCAAACGACAGCCCTGGACCTAGGCGGTTTTCCAGTTCGTAGATTTCCTTTGTTTGCGCTAACAACTGCTCACTTTCGGCTGGCGAGACCGGAATTTTTAGATGGCGTGCAGCAATAGTCCCCAGCTTGGTTGCCGCAAAGGTGGACAAATGCTGGCAGAGGCGAGACCATTCAAGTAGTTCTAAAGTTTCAGATTGGATCAAGGCTTAAAAAACATCTAACCTGAATGAAATATGAAATTATGGTAACAACACTATCGCCTAAGCTGCTCACCCGCTAAGGTGAAATTTCCCGTAATCATTAAATAATTTCTTTGTCTTGCTAGTACAAGGAGTCAGAAGTCAGGAGTCAGAAGTCAGGAGTCAGAATTGAGCACCTATGGATTTTGTACTAGTGGTGAACTTGTTCGGCACAGCCGTGCCGTAGACATAGGGCAGATGAGTGTTGGCAGCACACGCTCCTACTGATTGGATTCTGAATTCTTCAGTGACACACTGTACGTGGTTGAATTCAAAAAATCTCTGCAAATCCCCCCATAATTTTGATACCCTAGCTAGAACAGATTGGGGTACAAAACCGTGGACATTCAAATTGGGCGGGGAAAAACGGCTCGCAGGGCATACGGAATAGATGAAATTGCACTCGTCCCTGGAAACAGAACACTAGATCCTAGTTTGGCTGATACCAGATGGCGCATTGGCAATGTTGAGCGCGAAATTCCAATTATAGCCAGTGCGATGGATGGCGTAGTTGATGTCCGCATGGCTGTGCTTCTGTCGCGCTTAGGAGCATTGGGCGTTTTGAACTTAGAAGGGATTTACACTCGCTACGCCGAGCCAGACCCTATTTTAGACCAGATTGCCTCAGTGGGGAAAGAAGAATTTGTTCCCTTGATGCAAAAACTTTATGCTGAACCGATTAAACCGGAATTAATTGAACAACGGATTGCGGAAATAAAACAACAAGGCGGCATTGCAGCAGTAAGTGCAACTCCCCTAGGGGCAAGCAAATTTGGTTCAGTGGTGGCAAAAGCAGGTGCAGATTTATTTTTTGTGCAAGCAACTGTAGTTTCTACTGCACATCTATCACCAGAATCTGTGGTGCCACTTGACTTGGCTCAATTTTGCGAAGAAATGCCCATACCTGTGATTTTAGGAAACTGCGTCACTTATGAAGTTACTCTGAATTTGATTAAAGCAGGGGCAGCAGCAGTACTAGTGGGAATCGGTCCTGGTGCAGCCTGTACGTCTCGTGGTGTGCTAGGTGTCGGTTTACCACAAGCAACTGCGATCGCCGACTGTGCTGCGGCACGCGATGATTACTACCAGGAAACTGGCAAATATGTGCCAGTGATTGCTGATGGGGGTTTAATCACTGGCGGTGACATTTGCAAGTGCATTGCCTGCGGTGCAGATGGTGTGATGATTGGCTCTCCTTTTGCCAGAGCCGCCGAAGCTCCAGGAAGAGGATACCATTGGGGAATGGCGACTCCTAGCCCCGTCTTGCCTCGTGGTACACGCATTCGTGTCGCCACCACTGGCACCCTAGAGCAAATCCTTACAGGACCAGCACAACTCGATGATGGAACTCATAATCTTTTGGGAGCCTTGAAGACGAGCATGGGCACTTTGGGAGCCAAAAACATCAAAGAAATGCAGCAAGTGGAAGTTGTGATTGCTCCTTCTTTATTAACGGAAGGTAAAGTCTACCAAAAAGCACAACAATTAGGTATGGGTAAATGAAGCGACTGGGTACTCGAGTTTGAGTTAGTGGTTAGTAGTACTGTATGACAACGAATGACCAACAAATGTAGAGACGCTTTCATCTCTAGCGCCTTTCTAAGCGCACTTCTCCATACCCGATACTCAATGCTGCACATCAAATTATTAAATAAATTTTCCAGACTCTCAAAGTATTACTGGAAAAATCTCATATGTCGCCTAAAATAGAGATAGCGGAGACGCATGTTTCCGTTCACTCCTCACACCACACTCCGCCCGGCTACTGTTCGGGCGGTTCCTTAATAAATAGTTATTTTGAATAAGTTCAAACGCCATATGCAAAAGTATGTGTCTGACTCCCAAGCAGTGGTTTTTGCTATGGTAGAATTTTCACCAAACTCCAACATAATAATAGGCAAAGGTTTTTAGGCATGTCAGCAGCGGCACAAGTTACAGACTCTACCTTTAAACAGGAAGTACTAGATAGCGAGATTCCTGTTTTAGTTGACTTTTGGGCACCCTGGTGCGGACCTTGCCGGATGGTTGCTCCTGTTGTCGATGAAATTGCCGCCCAATACAACAATCAACTCAAGGTAGTTAAAGTCAACACTGATGAAAATCCTAATGTTGCTAGCCAGTACGGCATTCGCAGCATTCCTACATTGATGATTTTTAAGGGTGGGCAAAAAGTTGATATGGTGGTCGGTGCCGTTCCGAAAACTACATTAGCTAACACTGTGGACAAATATCTTTGAACACAACCGCCGGGAAATTGCTCAAGAGCCTTCGATTTGCTCTTTTGTCGTAAAGATTCGTAAAGAATCGAGAGGCGGCAATCGCCTCTCTACACATTTGTTGCCTTTGTGATTCAGCTTATGTTTAGTAGCGCTTAGGCGATCGCAGCTCTTGAAAGTTTTTTGTTGTGGGCGATTATTTGTAAACTAAAGATTAAATTACCGTAGGGTGAGTTTTCAGCCTCTGTACTAATCTCTGATTATGTATAAAAGTCGAAAGTGCTACGTAAGGCATCATAAGGTGAAGTTACGTTACACTTTGTTAATACACCCAACGGCTGCATAAGTCCTATCGCGTCATCGAGTACACAACAATTAACTAAAGCAGTCCAATAGACATTCCTTGGCTTGCACCAGTCAGGCAAAGTGGGTTAAGTTGGCAATTGCAGCAGCTGGCATTGGCATAGCGATGCCCGTTAGGGGCTGTTTGTTACCCAATTGCCAACAGACGTAGTTCGCTGCGTCCGTTCCAAATAGAATCCGATATCGAACCATTTGCTCTGATCAAGACAGGTTGGCGACAGCAACTATTACCAGTTCTTTGGTTTGTGTTGAACCAAAGGTACTTTATGTTGTGAAGAAGTCGTTAAAAGTCAAGAGGAGGCAGAGTGCGTTGCTCCCGCCAGTACCTGCAAAGGATTTCCTGTTATAGGTGGCTGGTGAGTCCAGTACTGTAAGCGTTTTACGCACACTACGTGAAGCGCATGAGCTCCGAAGCGGGGCAAGGTATGGGCAGCGAGCGTGCTGAAAAGCGAATGAGGGTTTGCCGAACCACTAGTCAACTGGCGTGCCACAATGAACCGCACTCGTACGCAAAGGATACGAAGAAATAAGAGTTTCACCAGAGTTATTGCGTAAGTCCTAAAACTCTGGACTTTGGACTTCGCGTAGCGGTTTAGAAATTCCACATGAAATTTAGATAAAATGTAATGCCATTTTGGCAGCACTTCTCATGACCTCATCTGCGTCGTTTGACACATTAGAGTCTCTCCAAACGGATATCGCTAAATTATTTGAACACTTACCTACGTCAAAGCATCAGCAATATATTATCCAGGCGCTATCGACGATAGTGCGTCTGGCTCAGAAGAGTGAAGAAATTGAACGTCTCGATTGGAAGATATTGTCCACTGCTTTAGCAGACATGGAGCACGGTTTCCAGCTGTTTTATGCTTATCGACACGTTCGCAAAGTCACAATTTTTGGTTCTGCTCGTCTATCGCCAGAAACACCAGAATACCGCATGGCGTACGAATTTGCTCGCTATGTTTGTCGATTGGGGTTTATGGTGATGACAGGCGGTGGTGGCGGAATTATGCAAGCGGGTAACGAAGGTGCTGGACGAGAAAATTCTTTTGGTTTAAATATTCAACTCCCTTTTGAGCAAGAGGCAAACCCGGTTATTCAGGGAGATCCGAAGCTCATTAACTTCAAGTATTTTTTCACCCGCAAGCTGTTTCTCCTGAAAGAAAGTGATGCTATAGCCTTGTTTCCAGGTGGTTTTGGAACACAAGACGAAGCTTTTGAGTGCATGACCTTAAGCCAGACAGGTAAGTTTGGTCCGGTACCTTTAGTTTTAATCGACCACCCTGGAGGTGATTACTGGCGGTCTTGGAGCGAATACATCGAGAAGCAACTCGTGCAAAAAGGTCTAGTAAGTCCTGATGACCCCAGCCTTTACACAGTGACAGACAACTTGGATGTGGCTTGCAAAGCCATTACCAGCTTTTACCAAGTCTATCATTCCTGCCGCTACGTAGGCGATCGCTTAATCATTCGTCTTAAGTCAGACTTATCAGATGCTGAGGTCGAACAACTCAATGCTGACTTCAGCGACATTCTGGTTACAGGACAAATTGAAAAAAGTCAGGCTTTACCACAAGAAGCCCAAGATGAAACTTTTGGGCTACCTCGCCTGATTTTATACTTTAATCAAAGAGATTTAGGGCGATTGTACCAGCTGATCAAAGTGATTAACCACATGGGTACTCCCTCGCCCGAGGAAAAGGCGCATCCGGAGAGGAAGTAGGGAGGAAGTAGGGGAGCAGGGAGCAGGGAGCAGGGAGCAGGGAGCAGGGGGATAAAATACAGCTTTATCTTTTTCATCTCCCTCATCCTCCTCATCCTCCTCATCTCCCTCATCCTCCTCATCTCCCTCATCCTCCTCATCCTCCTCATCTCCCTCATCCCCCTCATCTCCCAAGCACTGTATTAGCTATCGCTGAGCACCCAATTTACGAGAGTACGAACGCCAAAGCCAGTCGCACCGGGACCGTTGTAGCCATTTTCTTTTTCTGTCCAAACTGGACCTGCAATGTCTAAGTGCGCCCAAGGAGTTTCTTTGACGAATTGCTTGAGGAATAAAGCCGCAGTAATTGAACCGCCGGGACGTGGTCCAGTATTTTTCATGTCGGCAATACCAGATTTCAGCCCTTCAAAGTATTTTTCTTCCATTGGCAAGCGCCAAAACTTTTCCCCTGAGGCTTCAGCCGCTTTCTCTACCTGCTTAACTAAAGCATCATCGGGAGAGAACAAACCAGCAATGTCATCTCCTAAGGCAATGACACAAGCACCCGTGAGAGTGGCTAAATCAATAATTGCATCGACTCCTAGCTTCTCAGTAAATACCAAGGCATCTGCTAGAGTCAAACGTCCTTCTGCATCGGTATTATTGACTTCAATAGTTTTGCCGTTGGAAGCTGTCAAAATGTCGCCTGGGTGCATGGCACGACCGCTGATCATATTCTCTGTCACAGCGGAGATGAAGTGAACTTCGACATCTGGTTTAAGTTGACCAATCGCTTTAGCAGCTCCTAAAGTTGCGGCAGCACCACCCATGTCAATTTTCATGGTTTCAATGCCGCTACCTGCTCCTTTAATGTTAAGTCCACCAGAGTCGAAGGTTAAACCTTTGCCGATAATCGCTAGCTTACGTTTTGGTGTTCCTTCTGGCTTATAAGTTAAGTGAATAAACTTAGGTGGCAGTTCAGAAGCTTTTGCTACTCCCAAAAAAGCTCCCATACCTAATTTTTCACAGTCTTCCTGTTCTAGGATTTCTATTTGCAAACCGTGATCCGAGGCGATCTGTTGAGCAGTTTCCGCCATAGTAATCGGCGTTACCGCGTTCGCTGGTGCTGCAACCAACTGCCGTGCCAAGAATACACCAGCGGCAATTTGATTGGCGCGGGTAATGGCTGCTTCCTGTCCACCCAGTCCTAGTAAATCGACTGTTTCGACTTGTGATCCTTTATCCTCTGGTTCCGATTTAAAGCGATTATCCTGGTATAGTGCTAATTGAACTCCTTCGGCGATCGCTTGCGCGGTTTGTGTTGGATCGTTGTTCCAAATTGGCAGGCTAATCCCCAAAGTTTTGGTCTTTTGCTTTTTAGCTAACCTGGCTGCAGTGGCTGCGGCTCTGCGCAAGCTGTCTAATTTTAGAGCCTCGGGTTTCCCTAAACCTACCAGTATAATTTTACGAACTGGGCTATTAGCACCTACTCGGGTGACAACACTGCTGCCTTGTTTGCCCTTAAATTCCTCTTCGGTTATGAGTTCTTTTATACTACCAGCCAAGTTTTCATCTAAAGTTGCAAGTTCGCCAGTTAACTCTACTGCATCTTCAAATAATCCAATTACTAAACCATCCCCCGTCCATTCTAGTAGGGGAGTATCAGTCGCACGAATGTCCATTTCCTGTATTCTGTGTCAAACTTCTTGTACCAGTATTGCGCAAAATATGCGCTTTATGCTAATTGGAAAGATGGGGGAGAGAGCGAAGCAACTATTGAGGGAGGGAGGGAGTGAGGGAGTGAGGGAGTTAGGGAGTGAGGGAGTTAGGGAGCACCCAGTGCAGCGGAGAATAATTTTTGACTAATGAAAATGTAGAGACGCGCCATGGCGCGTCTCTACAAATAACCAATGACTAATTCTGCGACTACATTTGCTAGGTGATCTGGCATCACGGGCTTAGAGAGATGTCTTTGGAAACCTGCTGCAAGTGCAAGGCTACGATCCCTGTCTCCAGCATATGCCGTTAGGGCGATCGCCGGAATGTCTCCTCCCTGTTCGCGTGGCAATGCCCTAATTTGGCGGATCAGGCTGTAGCCATCTTCTTCTGGCATACCAATATCGCTAATGAGCACATCTGGTTGGAATGTGGTCAGAACTTCTAGCGCTGAGGAAACGGAGGTGACAGCAGTGGCGATCGCTCCAAAATCTTGCAAAGCGAATACCAAAAAATCTCGTGAGTCAGCGTCATCATCGACCACCAAGATGCGCACTCCTTCTAACGGAGATGATGGGGTGTTGGGCTGAGCAGGTAATGAGGGAAAAGAATTTTTCCCCCCATCTTTTCCTTTTCCCTTTTGCTTATCTTTTTTCTCAAGGAGTGGCAATTGCACCGTAAATGTTGCTCCTTGTTTTTCTCCTGAACTCTGTGCGCTGACAGTTCCACCATGCAGTTCTACCAAGTGACGTACAATTGCTAAACCTAATCCTAAACCGCCGTGTTTACGAGTGGTAGAACCATCTGCCTGACGAAAGGAGTCAAACACGTAAGGAAGAAAGTCGGGGCTGATACCAATGCCTGTGTCTCTTACTGTAATTTTGGCATAGTTTACCGAGTCGGAAGTCGCGAATGAGGATGAGGGGGATGAGGAGGATGAGGGGGATGAGGAGGATGTTACTCCCTTATCTCCCTCATCTCCCTCATCTCCCCCATATCTCTCATCTACCCATTCGAGATCCACTTCTACGAGTCCTCCGTGTGGAGTAAACTTGATAGCATTAGACAGGAGATTCCAAACAATTTGCTGTAATCGGTTGGGATCGCCTAAAACAAGGAATTTTGGCTTTTGGATTGTGGATTGGGGAGGTAAAGAGAATTCTCCTTGTGCGCTTGTGATTTTGTCTTCGGTTGCTAATCCAGAATTTAAAATTGTAAATTGCAAATCGATTGATTTGGCTTGAGCTGCTAGACGCATCGTGTCAATTGCGGCTTCAATTGCTGGAATCAGATTTGTTGGGTAAGGACGCAGGGTGAGTTTCCCACTTATTATGCGAGATACATCTAGCAAATCTTCTATAAGTTGTGTCTGTAACTTGGCGTTGCGCTCAATTGTTTCCAAAGCACGACTTAAGCTTGTTGCATCCAATGTGCGGCTGCGTAGTATTTTTGCCCAACCCAAAATGGCATTGAGTGGCGATCGCAATTCATGGGAAAGCACTGCTAGAAACTCGTCTTTAATTCGGTTTGCCTGTTCTAATTCTTCTTTTTGTTGCCGTAACTGAGCTTCATTTATCTGTAATGCCTGCTCTGCCAGCTTATAATTTGTCACGTCACGACCAATCGTCAGTAATGATTGGACCGTTCCATTTTGTGTATATTCCGGCACTATACGTGTTTGGTAGTAAATGCGTCCTTTTGATCCGGTAAAATCGAACTCCATCGAGCACCCAACTCCTGTGGCAAACACTTGGCGCAATTTTGCTTGCCAAGTCGCTACTTCCTCTGGATATCCCATTTCGGCAACAGTTTTGCCAATCCATTTTTCTAGGGGTATCCCGGTTACTAGTTCTATTGCGGGATTTACGTAGCAGTAGCGGAGTTCTGTATCAATCCGGGCAATCACGTCGGGTGAATTTTCTGCTAAAGCTCTAAATTCCTGCTCGCGGCGGTACAGTTCTGCTTCGGCAATTTTGCAGGCGCGTTGATATTGGGCTTCGCGCAGTGCACGGCGTACCGAAGGGACTAGACGGTCTAACCGTTGCTTGAGAACATAATCAGTTGCGCCGCTTTTAAGGGTTTCAATGGCGACTTCCTCGCCCATTGTTGCGGTAACAAAAATGAAGGGAATATCTGGGCAGTGATGCTGCGCCATCTCTAGAGCTGTTATACCGTCAAACCCAGGTAAGGAATAATCTGAAAGAATTAAGTCAAAGCCATCTTGCTCCAACGCTGTCTGGAATTCAGCTTGCGTCTTCACATGCACCTGTTCGCAGGCAATACCGCCTTCGTTGAGCAGGGCATGGATCAGTTCTGCATCCAGCAAACTATCTTCGAGCAAGAGAATCCTTAGACCTGACATTGCTATATTCCTGCTACTCCTTGAGTACTCCGTGCCGGAGGGATGGAACCGGGGGGCGGTTCATTAATTATTGCCCAAAATAACCCAAGTCCTTTAATGACTTCAACAAATTCATGAAAATCGATAGGCTTAACGACGTAGCCGTTGACGCCAAGGTCGTAACAGCGAGCCAGATCCTGCTCCTCTCGGGAGGAGGTCAATACGACCACCGGCACGATTCTCAATCCTGGATCTGCCTTGAGTTGCGTCAGGACTTCTATGCCATCAACTTTTGGCAATTTGAGATCCAGCAGCACCACAACGGGATGACCCTCACGACGCAAACGATACAAACCTCGACGATACAGGTAATCCAATGCTTCTTCGCCGTCACGGACGACAACGACTTCATTGCCCAAATGGTTTTCTGCTAGTGAAGTCAGGATTAACTCAACGTCGTTAATGCTGTCTTCAACTAGGAGAATGCGCTTTAGTTCCATCGTATACTCTCTACTCTCCACTTCTCACTCCAGACCTCCTTGGTAGCGAAAAATAAAAGGTCGCGACCTTGTCTATTTCACTTTCTGCCCAGACGCGTCCGCCATGACGGTGAATAATGCGTTGGACATTTGCCAATCCTACACCCGTGCCTTCAAACTGTGGGTCGCTGTGCAACCGTTGAAAAACGCCAAATAATTTGTGAGCGTATTTCATATCGAAACCAATGCCGTTATCTCGCACGAAGAATACCACTTCTTGCTCACTGCTGGTACTGCCTACAGTAATTTCTGTTATGGAGCGGGTTTTGCTATACTTAAGAGCATTTTCCAGCAGATTACGCAGAACCAGCCGCAACATTGAGGGATCACCATATACTTGAGGCAAGGATTCTATTTGCCAAAAAACTTCGCGGTTTCTATTTTCTGATATGAGATCGCGTTGCACCTCTTGCACGAGTAGATTCATGTCAGTCGTGGTATGACGCATTTCAGAGCGCCCAACACGGGAGAAGGTTAACAAATCATCGATTAATTTACCCGCTTGTTTGGTGGCTTCGGTGATGATGTTCACGTAACGCTGGCTGGTGTCATCCAGTCCTGTTGACCCAAGGCGTTTTTGCAGCAAGTCTACAAATCCTGTAATATGCCGCAGCGGTGCCCGCAGGTCATGGGAAACTGAGTAGGAGAAGGATTCTAGTTCTCTGTTGGCAGCTTCTAGTTGAGCTGTGCGCTGTTTTACCCGTTGTTCCAAAGTTTCGTTAATTTGGCGAATTTGAGCCTCGGCTTGCTTACGGTCTTCAATATCAATACAAGAGCCGATGTAACCAAGAAACTCACCTGCCGGGGTGAACCGAGGCACACCAATATCTAAAAGCCAACGATACTCTCCATCAAAGCGTTGCAGGCGGTACTCCATTCGGAATTCTTGGCGGGCATCAAATGCATGAGTATATGTTTCCAGACAGCGCACCATATCATCAGGATGGACGCCTTGAACCCAACCATCACCGAATTCCTGCTCCAACGTCCGCCCAGTAAAATCTAACCAAGGTTTATTGAAGTAGGTACAGAGTTTATCCGTACCAGACATCCAAACCATCATCGGAGCAGTATCTGTGACATGGCGAAAGCGCTGCTCGCTTTCCATAAGGGCTTCGGCTCGTTTGCGTTCACGCAGTGCAGCGTTTCGCTGTTCGCTGATGTCGATAGTAATGCCGTCAAAGCGTTTTGGTGTGCCACCTGCATCACAAAAGGTGCGCCCAATCGCCCGAATCCAGCGTACTTCTCCATCTGGGGCAACTGTGCGGTAGTCAATATCATAGCCACCAGCTTGCTCAATAGAGGCTTGAATTGCCTGCCGTGTGGGTTCCCGGTCATCAAAATGCAGCAGTTGATAAAATAAATCGATAGTGACTTCGGCATCGGGTGGTAGACCAAAATGCGCTTTGCACTGGTCATTCCAAATTAGCTTGTCCAGTGGTAAGTTGCAGTACCACAAACCAAGTTCGGCTCCCTGAATAACCAAATCCAGACGTTCTGTACTAATTCGCAGAGCATCTGCCTGTTCTCGCAGCGTCTGCTCTATCTGTTTGCGCTCAGTAATATCATGGGCAACCGCATACACCAACTTTAACTCAACATCAGGAACAGAATTCCAAACCAGCCATTTGTAGGAACCATCTTTGCAGCGGTAGCGATTCTCGAAATTGACGGTAATGGCTCCCGTTGTCAGCTTCTCAACTTCTTTTAAGGTTTTTGCCCGGTCTTCTGGATGGACAAACTCAATAAATGGTGTGGTTAGCAATTTTGCCTGAGTATAGCCGAGAATTTTTTCACACGCTGGATTTAATCGCTTGAAGTAGCCATCAAACCCAGCAATGCAAAGCATATCAGCCGATAGCGTAAAGAAGCGATCGCGTTCTGCTTCTGCTCGCTTGCGTTCGCTGATGTCCAAAATGAAGGCGATCGCCTCTTCCTGTTTCTCCCCAGCTAAGGCAAACCCAACCAACACGGGAACACGAGTGCCATCTTTGCGGATATATTCTTTCTCATAAGGAGGATAGACTTTCTTGACTTTTGCCTCGGCGATCGCCGCTTCATCGAACGGCAGATACTCTGGTGGCGTTATATCAGTCCAGCGCACTCCACCGTCTAAAAAATCTTTGCGGCTATAGCCAAGAATATGCAAGTAGGCATCGTTTACCTCACTGAGTCCCCCGTACACATCGCCATACTGAATACCAATGATGTCTGAGTCTACAAATAGCCGCAGCCGCGCTTCGCTTTGACGCAATGCTTGTTCTGTCCGTTTTTGGTCATCGATATCTGTACACGTGCCAAACCACTTGAGAATTGTGCCGCCTTCATCACGTAATGGTAAAGCTTGTGCTAGATGCCAACGGTAAACGCCATCAACTCGTTTGACACGGCACTGTACCTCAACTCGGTTTCCTGTCTTAAGCCCGGTTGTCCATTTTTCTACGGCTTTTGGCAAGTCGTCGGGATGAACTACCTGCTGCCAATTGGACACCAAAGTTTTTTCAAGTCTAAGTCCAGTGTAGTCTAGCCAGCGCTGATTGAAGTATTCTACAAAGCCATCGGGACGCGTAATCCAAACCATCTGAGGAACGTTTTCGGCAAGCAGCCGATAGCGTTCTTCACTTTCGCGTAGTGCTGCTTCTACTTGTTTGCGTCCAGTTATATCGCGGTTGACTTCCAAAAACCCAACGAGTTCACCCTGCGAATTGTGAATCGCAACCTGACGGCTTTCTACCACAATTTGCGTCCCGTCTTTGCGCGTGTGAATCAGTTCGCTTTCCCAGCACCCTGTTTGCTGTAAGGCTGTATCAATGTTTTCAACCCCACCTTCTGGTACTTGGGTTTGCAAGAACTTATGGTTCACCTGTCCTATGGCTTGTGCTTTTGAGTAGCCATACATTTCCTCGCTTGCTCGATTCCAGTAGGTAATGACATTTTGGGCATCACGAACAAAGATTGCCTCATAAGTTAGTTCCAACAGTTCGGCTTGCTCTTGCAGCGTCGCGGCTTGCTGCTTTAGCTTCTGCAATATCTGTTTGCGTTCCCCATCCACCTGGTTCATAAACCTAGCATTACGCCAAATCAGCGCCAAAAACATCACATCCAGGGACACCACGAGCAGCGATATGCTAAAGTTGGGGTCGTATTGTTTTGCCCTTTGACCTAGAAGAATCAACCAGCCGAGAATTAGGGGGAGCACGATCGCACTTGGTATGAGTTGACGGGCGATCGCGCCGCCGTTCAGTTCACTAGTAATTATTTGCATGAACCCGCGATCAGGATGGGTGTACAACACTCCCACACAAAGCACCCCAAACGCCAGTGCTGTGTGTAACGCCATTGAGGTAGTATAAACGCCGAACTGGTAAAAATTTTTCATCCCGTAGGCATAGCCAACAAATGCTTGCAAAGAAATGAAAGCGACAATCAAGCTCAAACCCTGAGCCAGCCAATAACTGCGGTGAGTCTTCTGCCCCAACAGCCATAGTGCCACACCTGATAGGAGAAAATTAACGGCGGTATTTGCCCCCATCCGACCTAGATGAGATGTTTCTACAGCTTCTAGCGAGTCACGAAACAGCAGTTCGTCAATTCCCAAATTCAACCCAAATAGGTATTGACATAATGTCAGGAAGCCTATGATTGTAACTGCGATTGCGCATCCTTGGGCAATGAGGAGTGAGGATGAGCGAGTGAGGGAGTGAGGGAGTGAGGAAGTGAGGGAGTGAGGGAGTGAGGGGGATGAGGGGGATGAGGAATTTATCCCTCTTACCCCCCTTATATCGGTTGACAAAAGCCAAAGTGACAGCCCAGAGAGCAACAAAGCGATCGCTGTATTGACTTTCATTGTAACGAGTCCTGGCATTACACTTTTTAGCAGGGCAATGTCAAATACCCAGCCACTCAATACGACACAAGCAATGAAAATCACAAAGGCACTTGCAGCTTGTGCAACGGTTATGGTAGAGGTGAAGTTACGCATACTTCACCCCAACTTCAGCCTTCAGTTGTTTAATATAATAATTGCAGGACATAGTTTCCTACATTGCTTAGCCAAATGAAACACTTTAAAAGTGTTCCTAAAATCAACCTTAGGATTGATGGCAATGTTTATGGATTTACCTTGAGATAGATTTCTTGATTTTTTCCGTAAAAAATTTTGAGTACATATGAACAAAAAACCCGGTTTTTTTGGAAAACCGAGTTTGTTGATGAAGGGTTATTTCTATCCAAAAAGCCACAAAGCAAGAACAAAAGGTTACTTGTTATTAACAAAGTTTTTTGATGTATTCACACTCAATGCAATAGAATTAACATCAAGGTCAAATTTAGTGGCTATTGCTTGAATGATATTTTGTTCAACTGGTGTTGTCTCACCGTTCATTTGGGCAATTCTGTAACATTGAGCCAACAAGGGTACAGCAAAATCACGGTTAAGTTGATTGAGAAGTGTATCCAAAGGTTGAGGTGATTTGATGTTTTGAGAGATTGCTTGCAAGGAGGTAGAACTTAAGTTCAAAGCTTGCAACTCAGGCAAAATGTCTTCCCATGTTTTTTCTGGATGGCTGGCAAGGATCATGTGAACCAAGATTTGATCCATTAACGCTTCTTGACCTAGGGCTTTTTGCAGATAATTTTCGCTTTGTTGTTTTAACTCTGTCAGCGTCTGTTGGGAAGTAAGCGCCTTTGATTCATCTAGCTTCGCTTCATAAAATCGACACGCCGCATACCCCAATGAATAAATCATCGTTGCATTAGAACTAGCACCAATCATTGCACCAGCAAAAGGTATATTTCGCAGCAAACCTAAACCTGTTGCTTTCAAAAGACGACCGCCACCCAACGCCAAACCAAAAATCCCCAACACTTCTCCCTTACGGGAAGGGTCTTTCAAATCCAACCCATAAACAGCAGCAATTTGATAAACCATTTCTGACTGCAACTCTGTGGTAGCTGCTAAATCAATTGCCAATAAAGCCGCCGCGAATCCAGGTAAAATACTAGTTGCCAATCCAATACCGCCTGCCTTTGTTGCTTTCTCAACCATGATCCGGTGGGCAAGCTGGCTAGGAGATTCATTAGGATATTTTTCCTTAAGCTTTTTGGCTGCTGCTTCCGCTTTGTCCAAATTAACGTTATCAACAGAACCAAGCAGCCAATTCAAATTTAAGACTCCAGATAGTTTGCGGATCAGCCAGATTTCACTCAAACGATTGACGACCTTTCCTGCTGTTTGAGTCCCTTGCGAAATCAACTGGTTTGTTTGTTTTGCTGCTGCTTCTTTGACCCCAACGACTTTTTCTGCTACGCCTTTTCCAGCTTCCAAGAAGGATTTTAAAAAAGATTCTCTATCTTTTTGCGGAACCTTGGTCAACTGATTATCGGCTTGTTGTGATGCCGAAGCGGGTGAATTCACGGTTTTTTGTTGGGGTTCGGTTTTCATTTTTCAGCCACCTAGCAAACATCTTTCTATTTTGTTTGTAGCTTTGGTGCCATTGCTTTTTCCTCTCTCTGTAAGCACAATTTGTCGAATATCTTTCGTGGTTTATCCACACCATTAGTCTAATAAACGTTCATCAAAGGTACGACAACAGCCAACACCGACTGTTGTAAAGTATTCGTTAGGGCTGTCAACACTCTACAATCAAGAGTCAAAAACTCTCGACGTGTTAAATATTGTGAGGTTTTATGAATCATTAAGGATTTCTATAATAAATCAAAAAAAGAGTGCCGAAACCCGCTTAGTTATGCAATTGTTAAAGATATACTAGTTCTTGTTTTCAGCCATATCTCACTTGCTTTGTCAGTAACCACCGATTCATGAATGTCAACGAGTTTTCTTTGCAGATCAAGGTATGGCGCTCACAATTGGCTGGACTGCTTGAGCATACTCAGAAATCGACAGCCCCAAAGAAACTTCTGAGCAAAGCGTTGGAAGAGCTACACATCGCTGTAGAAGAACTGATGGTAGCCGAGGAAGAACTACGCCAGCAGAATGATTGGTTGGAAAACGCTCAAAAGTTGGTGGAAGCAGAACGTTGCCGTTACCAAGAATTGTTAGAGTTTGCACCTGATGGCTATTTACTCACAGATCACAATGGAGTCATCGAAGAAGCTAACAGCGCCGCTGCTATCCTCCTGAAGGTTTCGCCGCATTTGTTGGTAGGCAAACTCCTAGTCACCTTTATTCCCCTTACAGAACGACAAAGTTTTCGCTCTCATCTGAACAAGCTTCATCGGCAAGAGAAATTACACGAGTGGGAAGTACGCTTTAAACCCCGTAAATGTGAGCCTGTTGAGGTTGCCATAACAATGGCAGCTGTGCGCGATCGCTCTGGAAACCTGATTGCTATACGCTGGCTATTACGTGATATCAGGGAACGCAAACTCTTAGAGTTGGAACGCATCGAGCTTTTAGCGCGCGAACAACAAGCAAGGAAAGAGGCTGAAGTAGCACGCGCACGAATGACTAATATTCTCGAAAGTATTACTGACGCTTTTGTCACTATAGACACCGAGTGGCGCTACACTTATGTGAATTCTCAGGCAGAAAAACTTTTAGGAAAAAGTGCTAGCGAGCTAACTGGTTTGATAGTGTGGGAGGTATTCCCTGATACTGTCAATTCACAATCATATACACTGTTTCATCAAGCAGTAGAACAGCAGGTGAGTGTCACCTATGAAGAGTTTTTCCCAATATTCAACAAGTGGTTCGCTGTTCGCTTGTATCCATCTTCAGATGGTCTATCGGTTTACTTTTTAGATATTACAGAGCGCAAGCAGACAGAGAAGGCTTTGCGGCAAAGCGAATCTCGGTTTAGGCGTTTGGTTGAGTCCAACATCTTTGGCAGCACAGTCATGGATTTTCTTGGCAACATCACAGAAGCTAACGATGCTTTTCTTTTGATGGTCGGTTACACAAAAGAAGATTTACGTGCTGGCAAGCTGCAATGGATAGATATGACTCCTAGAGGATACTTAGGTTTAGATAAGCAGGCGATCGCACAGGTGAAAAAATCTGGCAGTTGCAACCCTTATGAAAAAGAGTTTATATGCAAAGATGGCAGCCGCGTCCCCATTCTTATTGGGATGGCTTTATTAGAAGGTTGTGTTGATTGTTGCATCTGCTTTGTTCTTGATCTAACCCCGACGAAGCAATTGGAAAAGGCTTTGCGGCAACAAGCTGCGGAATTGGCTCAGGCAAACCGCACCAAAGATGAGTTTTTAGCCGTAGTCTCACACGAGTTGCGATCGCCCCTCAGTGCTATCTTGGGCTGGGTACAAACACTACAAAATGGCTCTTTAAATCCAGCCACAACCGCACGCGCTATAGAGAAAATCGAGCATAGCACCCGAACACAAATACAGCTAGTCGAGAATCTTCTGGATATTTCCCAAATTATTACAGGCAAGTTGCAGATGAACCTTGTTTCAATTGCACTTGCCCCTATCATCGAAGCAGCGATTGATCATGTCCGTCCTGCTGCTGATACCAAGCAAATTCAACTTCACTCAAACTTAGATCCAAGGGTAGGCAGAGTGTTAGGCGATCCCAAGCGCTTGCAGCAAATCATGTTGAATCTGCTATTTAATGCTATTAAGTTCACACCGCAGGGGGGAAGGGTAGAAGTAGATCTCGAATGGGTAGATGGGGGAGATGGGGGAGATGAGGGAGATAAGGGAGTAACATCCTCCTCATCCTCCTCATCCTCCTCATCCTCCTCATCCTCCTCATCCTCCTCATCCTCCCCGCTCCCGACTCTACACTGCCTAAACTATGCCAGAATTACAGTGACAGATACAGGCATTGGTATCAACCCTGAATTTCTACCATTCGTCTTCGAGCGCTTTCGCCAAGCTGATAGCACAATGACAAGGTCATACGGTGGTATGGGATTAGGTTTGGCTATTGTGCGCCATCTGGTAGAAATGCATAGTGGGACTGTTCGCGTAGCTAGTCCGGGGGTAGGACTGGGTACGACGTTTACAGTTGAACTTCCATGCGACAGTTGCGACAGTAAAGCCCGTTTTTCTAATTAAACTGATGAACTAACTGTTCCGCCCGTCAATCTGAGCGATCGCCTCTCCTCCTACCCCAGCGCTTCAACTGTTTGGGCGCTACTTTCTAAAAAATTGTTAGCTTTCATAATTTCATAAAGATTCGTATCTGTTTCTAATAAGCAAGCGTGTCCGCTTTGTGGTAGTACCACCATTTTGGCGTTAGGCAAGATATTGACTAAACGTCTTGCTTCATCCAGAGAAGGTAAAAGTCGGTCGTTGGCACCGGCAATCACCAAAACGGGTTGAGTGAGGTGACGTAATTCCACATCATCGACATGAAACTCTCTGAGTAAAGAGATTCGCCAAAGGACAGTTTGTGGTGGTACGGTGCGCATGGTTTTCAGGAGTTCTTGTCTATCACTCCTGGAAATACGTGCCAAAGCTGCTAAAAACGGCAATAAACCGAATGCACCGATGTCATAAAGGTTGGATGGGACTAAGTAAGTCAGTTGAGACGTCCAAGTTAACAAAGGGCGAAGATTAAAGGCACTGGCTGAGTTAATCAGAACAATGCGCTTAAAGAGCTGGGGTGCTTTGATCGCTACTTTCTGCGCCAAACAACCCCCAAAAGATTCTCCACACAAGTAAACAGGACGTTGGGAGCTTTTTTCTAATTCTGCATGGATCAAGTCCAATACGTTATTCGCTAACTCATCCCAACTGGTAAGGTCTTCCCTTGGAATTGCTAAACAACGGACATCAAAGCCGGCTTCTAATCCAGCAGTTTGCGATCGCAATAGTTGACCGGTTCCATCCATCCCTGGCAAATATACAAACAACGGAAACTCTGGCTGGAGTCTTTTAGGTGTGAGGAAACACGGCTTTAGCTCAACTTTTGGAATAGTCATGAGTCAACAGTCATTAGTCATCAGTCATGAGTTAACAGTCATCAGTCATTTGTTATTTGTCAATAGTTATTCGCTGGCTAAGGACAAAGCATATTGGACTAATGACAAAGGTTCTTAGTAGCAACCTTCATGTAGTAACTTTGCAATTTCAGAGTGACAATGATTTGTCAATTCCGTCACCACAGTTTTTGCTTTTTTCCCTTGGTATTTTTCTTTTTGTAGAGGCTTAATCCAATATGGGCGACCAATCAATACGGCGACACGACGATATGTGACTAACGGATGCCAACCTGGTTGATTAAATAAAGGTTCTGAAGGGTCAAACAAACTTAATACCCTCAAAGGTACGGCAGATGTGTTAACTTCTTCAAGGGACGCTATTGCAATTGGCAAAATTGCTAAATCCTGCACTTGGGCTCGCAATGCCAAATGAGCAAAACCTCGTTGAAATTCGCCCACTCGATTGGGCTGGGTAAATTCCACCATCGGTTTTGTGCCTTCCGGAAAAACTCCTACTATTTGCTTTGACTGCAACAGGAGTTGTGACTGCTGAAAAAAGCTTTGCTGCCGCTGTTGGTTTGCCTCCTCTAGGGGAAAACAGCCTAATTGTCCCGTGACAATCTCCCGCATTATTGGCACTTGCCCCATGTAGTGATGGCAAGCAAAGCGAATCGGATTTGATAGCGCCGCCATTAAAATTGGTGCATCCATAAAACTGCGGTGATTGCTCACTACTAACACACTGGCATCTTGGGGAATGCGATCCTCGTAATAACGAAATATTTTGGTTGATAGCGCCGCCAGTAACCAGCGAGAAATCTCAAGGGGGCTACTTACACTCATGTCTTTTCAATATAAATTTTCCGAAAATTTCGCAGCTAAACTTGATGAAATTTTTACATTTCTTTACTAATAAGGACGACTGTCTTAAGGTAGAAATGTCAGAGCAACAAAATCGTTAAAACCCATTGTGCAGCCATAGGTTTATCCTTTAATAATGTGAAATGTAATGACAAATTTTTTGTGGATATTAACAGGGATTTCTTGTCTTTTTTATAGAAATTAACTGAATTTATACCTATCATAAAAAAAATTAAACCAGAGAAATTTGCTATTATGAAGATATTGATTGAAAATATGAGAGTTATGTTATATAATGACGTGGTTTTAGCAAAAGAAGTAAGATAGAAAACATTTTTTACAAGTCGTTTTTTATTCTCCATGAATCAAGTGAATAAAACAGAAAAGACATTTGCACTCACAACGCCGCTATATTATGTAAACGATTTACCCCACATCGGCAGTGCTTATACAACCATGGCAGCAGATGTGGTGGCGCGATTTCACAGACTTTTAGGGCATAGGGTGCTGCTGATTACGGGGACAGATGAGCATGGGCAAAAAATTCAGCGGACAGCCGAGAGTAAAGGGCGATCGCCACAAGAATATTGCGATGAGATTGTGCCTAGTTTCGTTTCTTTATGGCAGTTGCTGAACATTCAATATGATCGCTTTAGTCGCACCACAGCTCCTCGTCATGAGGCGATCGTCAAAGAATTCTTCCAGAGACTGTCCAAAGCAGGGGACATCTACTTGGGACAACAACAAGGCTGGTACTGCGTCTCCTGTGAAGAATTCAAAGAAGAAAGGGAACTGTTAGAAGGACACCGCTGTCCTATCCACACAAACAAAGAAGTCGAGTGGCGAGACGAGCAGAACTATTTCTTCCGTTTATCTAAATATCAAGAGAAACTGCAAGCACTTTACGACTCTCGACCGGATTTTATCCAACCAGAGAGTCGTCGAAATGAAGTCCTCAACTTTGTCAATCAAGGGTTGCAGGACTTTTCCATTTCGCGGGTGAATCTAGATTGGGGTTTTCCAGTACCAACGGATCCCAAGCACACCCTTTATGTTTGGTTTGATGCGCTTTTAGGTTATGTCACCGCATTGTTAGAACCGGACGAAGAACCAACTTTAGAAAATGCCCTAGCTAAATGGTGGCCTGTAAACCTGCACCTAATTGGTAAGGACATCCTGCGCTTCCACACAATTTCCTGGCCCGCAATGTTGATGTCAGCTGGTTTGCCATTGCCAGATCGAGTTTTTGTGCATGGCTTTTTAACCAAAGATGGTCAGAAAATGGGCAAAAGTTTGGGTAATACCCTTGATCCTGTAGCGCTGGTGGAGCGGTATGGTAGTGATGCGGTTCGTTATTACTTTCTTAAGGAAATCGAATTTGGCAAGGATGGAGACTTTAATGAAAGTAGATTCATTAATGTTCTAAATGCAGATTTGGCAAATGATTTAGGTAATTTGCTAAACCGCACTCTAAACATGGTGAAGAAATACTGTGCTGGAAATGTGCCGCCAATCACAAATGAAGATATTCCTATTGACAATCCGTTAAAAGCCATTGGTTTACGTCTTGCGGAACAGGTGGAAAATGCTTATAAAACGCTAGCTTTCAATCAAGCTTGCGAGGCTATCCTTTCACTGGTGCAAGCCAGCAATAAGTTTATTGATGATCAAGCACCTTGGTCATTGTATAAACAAGGACAGCAACAAGCAGTAGAACAAGTGCTGTATGCAGTTCTTGAATCAGTCAGACAAGCAGGTTATCTCCTGTCTCCGCTAATTCCGGATATAAGTAGCGATATTTACCAGCAATTGGGCTACGGAATAAATTTTAATGAACAAATAAAAACTGCCATAGCCGCTCCTTTTGCCATTCATGGCACATGGGGGGTGCTAACCAATCAAAAAAAGCTGGGTGAACCTCGACCAATCTTTAAGCGAATAGAACCTCCTAAAAACAATTAGTTGTTTCAAATTTCAATTACTGATTTTGTCTGGATTTATCGGGACTAAATTTATTTGTCCTGAAAGATTATCATAAGCGGCTCTAACCTTGCATCTAAAAGTAGACAATTAAGTATCAATTATTACATTTGATAAAAGAGGTATGACAACAATGTTGAATAATCTGGAAAACGACTCGATATTTACGCCAGAGCAAGTTTTAGAAAATCGGGGTCGTGTTGCCATATTTATTGATGGCTCAAATTTATTTTATGCAGCGCTACAACTAGGAATTGAAATTGATTACACAAAGCTGTTATGTAGATTAACCGCTGGCTCTAGACTGCTGCGAGCCTTCTTTTACACTGGAGTAGACCGCACAAACGAAAAACAGCAGGGTTTTCTGTTGTGGATGCGGCGCAATGGGTATCGAGTCATTGCTAAGGATTTGGTACAGTTGCCCGATGGCTCCAAAAAAGCCAACTTAGATGTAGAAATTGCCGTCGATATGATGGCTTTAGTAGATTCCTATGATACAGCAGTGTTAGTCAGTGGGGATGGAGATCTGGCTTATGCAGTCAATTCTGTGAGCTATCGTGGTGTCAGGGTAGAAGTGGTGAGCTTGCGCTCAATGACGAGCGACAGTTTGATCAATGTTAGCGATCGCTATATTGATTTAGAAGCGATAAAAGACGATATTCAAAAAACCCCTCGCCAAAGCTATCCTTATCGACCATTAAGTATGGGTTTTTTGGAAGACCCTAGGGAAAGTGATGGTCATCTAGAAATCCAAGAGTAATGCTGCAGCAAAAAAGCAAAAAAAGAAGAACGAAGAGTGAAGACAGAAAAATTTTTCTTGTTCTTTCTTCTTTATTCCCTCTTCTATCTTCTTTCCTGGTCATAGGACTCGTTGCTTGTGGCGGAAGCCAATCTCAGGTAACGACCAAACCCCCTTCTGAAAGTCCATCACCTGAAGAAAAAGAAAGCAATTTGACTTTCTCTGATGTCACCTTAGAACAAGCAGATGAAGTTGGACGACCTGTATGGAAAGTCAGAGCAAAACAAGCAAAATATACCAAAGAAAAACAAATTGGTGAAGCAGAAACTCCATATGGAGAACTTTACCAAGATGGCAAAGTTGTTTATCAAGTACAAGCTCAACAGGCAGACATAGCACAAGATGGTAAGCAACTTTTTCTTAAGGGAAAAATCATTGCTACAGACCCTCGCAATGGTGTAGTGTTGCGGGGTAATGAGTTGGAATGGCGACCTAAAGAAGATTTGCTGATTGTCCGCAACCAGCTTAACGGAACCCACAAACAATTACAAGCGATCGCCCAAGAAGCACGAGTGACAACCCGTTCTGAACGCGTAGAATTTTCTGGAGGAGTAGTGGCAAACTCCTTGGATCCGCAATTACAAATGCGAACAGAGCATTTGATTTGGCAAATCAAAGAGGAAAAATTGATCGGCGATCGCCCTGTGCAAATGGATCACTATAAAAATAACCAAATTACTAATCGAGGTCGAGGAGACGCTGCTGAAGTCAACTTAAAAACAAAGATTGCCACAGTTAAGAAGAATGCCCAGATAGAATTACTAGACCCACCAATGCAAGTTGCTAGTAATTCTATGACCTGGAATCTAAACACAGAAACAGTCACCACAAATTCTCCTGTGCGGGTATTCCATCGCGCTGAAAATTTGCTGGTGACTGCTAATCAAGGTGAAATGAAGATACCACAAAAAACTGTTTATTTAACAGGTAACGTTTACGGTGTTGGGCAGCGTCGCCAGTCTCTCAAATCTAATACCCTAACTTGGTATCTTGACAATCAATTAGTTGAGGCTCAAGGCAATGTGCTTTACCGCCAAGTAGATCCTCCATTCGCTTTTACGGGTGAAAAAGCCTCTGGTAATCTACAAGCAGAAACTATTGTCGTCACTGGTGGCAGTTCTGGCAATAAAGTGGTGACAGAGATTATTCCCCAAGAAGGAAAAGTGAAAAGCCAATAGTCATTTGTCGTTTGTCATTTGTCAAAACCAAGGACAAAGGACAAAGGACACATGACTAACCTCCATATAACATCTCATTACGATTGGCTGCGCCTAATTGGGGTAATGTGTTGACGGTTATATGGGGAGCAAGGGTCGCAGGGACACTTGAGGCAACTTGTAGTCGTTGCGAAAGACGTTGTAAGAATTGGTCTTGCCCTGTACGGAAAGCTGAGACATTTGTACCACGGTTAATAATAGCAAACCAGACCAAACCGCGATCGCGTGTGGGCATCACACCTGCCAAAGCACTGACATCGCGCAGAGTGCCAGTTTTCATGACAGTGGCAACAGGTAGGTGTCTGGAGTGCATTGTTCCCCGATTGTCGAACCCTGAGACGGGAAATAAGTCAGCCAAACTCAACTGATGAGTGAGTGCTTCCTGTTGAATTGCCATTAACATAGCACAAGCTGCTCTGGGGGAAATGCGATTTTCCTGTCCTAGTCCTGAACCATTGATTAACTGAATTTCTGATTGCGGTACCCTTGCAAGCGCTGCTGCTGTTGATTGTACTATCGGCGCTCCCCCTACAGCCTCTGCCAGCATTTCAGCCATTTCATTGTTGCTGAAAACGTTCATCTCCTTGATGATTTGCTTCAAGGGGAGCGAGTAGTGACGCAGCAGCAAGGTAGATTGGGGATTTGCTTGAGCTTCTACTTTCACTCCAGAAGCAATGACAACTTGAGGCTTGGGAGTTCCTTTTGGCATCAGCGAGTGTTGGAAAGCGACTCCACGAGACCAAGTGCCAGAATTCAATGCTTGTTTGAGCAACTGACCTGCTAACAGTGGATTACGTTGGAAATTCATGGCAAAATTGCCAGTAATGACCAAATTTCCTGTAATACGCTTAATACCCATCTTGTTGAGACTATTACCAAGGGCGATCGCTTCCTCCCAAACAAACAACGGATCGCCGCCACCAGTAATCACTAAATCGCCTTGTAATACCCCATTTTGCAATGGTCCTGTCCCACTCACCAAAGTTTGAAATTGGTGATCTGGCCCAAAATTCTTTAAAGCAACCAATGAGGTAGCAATTTTGGTTAAGGAAGCAGCCGGCAGAGGAACCGTACCTTGGTGATTGCCCATGAGCATAGGTCCTGACTGTATCCAAACTCCCTGGCTCTCGGTTTGATTCGCTGCCACTAATTTTAATGTTTGCAGCCCCTTGAGATATTCCAGCACTGTAGTAGCCCCAGCTGGATTTGGATCGGCGGCAACAACCAAGCCAGGGCTACCTTGCCAAGCCAATAGATCCAAAGCATTTATCGGCTTAACTTGTACCCCAGCCATTTCGAGCCAAAAAGAAATTAAACCTGAACCAAACAATTCCAGCATGCTTCATTCCTCTGTAGAATGTGCTACTTTGTTTACTGTATTATTATGTAAGTGTTTAATGCTGCTAAGCATTGAGTCATGATAACTGGTCATTTTGCCTTGTGAAAGTGGGGCGCATAATAAAGTTTTTGTAGAAAGGATAACTCTCACTTTAAAATTTCTGAAAAGAGGGATTTTCATCTCAGACTGTTAGTTAATCTAATACTTAATGTCAGGGTATCTATTTCTGGGCTTGCGGTCTGTTGTTGCCTAGATTCCAATCTACATTTTCTCCTCAAACATACACTGAGGTTCTTTCCCTTAAAGTACAAAGAGAAACTTTAGGGGAAGAGCGATTCTACTGTATTAAGAGAAGGAACGTAGATTTCCAGAAAGAATGGATGACATCAAAGGAGGGAACAAAGAATGAAGCAGCAGGATGAAAAATGAAAATTTTATACCTCTTACTTCATTTTTCTGCTTTTTCCGGACTTGCTCCTAGCAAGACGGTAAGCTGTCCTGCAGGAGAACACACACTTTTGCTTTTATTTCATCCTTCTCAATTGCGCCTTCAATTAAGTTGGTTTTGTCTATCCAACATCTTCCTGATATGAGGGCTTCAATCAGGCTATTTTTTTGATTTTAAGCAGCCATGTGCTTTTTGTACCAAAAAATGCTATTTCACCTGAAAGCTACTAAATTTTATCCTCAGTGCCGTGATTTCACTCCTCAGTTATAGAGGGTAATTCATGCTATGTTGGGCTTGGCAGAGCCTCTCAAGAAAGGATGAAAGAAAGGGTAAAGGAGAAAGGATAAAGGACGAAAAGCTTATACTTTATGTTTCACACTTTATACTTGATTCTTTTGCCTTTATCAGAACATCTACGACTTTCAGGGGAGGCATCTGGTAAAATTTGTAAGGTTTCTAGAAGCTCTGAGCAATGGGATCGACTTGCGTACGGATAGCAATTGACGCAATGGGAGGGGATCATGCACCCAGTGAAATCGTTGCTGGCGCACTGCGGGCACGAGAAGAATTGGGTGTAAAAGTATTATTGGTGGGCGATCCCCAACAAATAGAAAGCAAACTGCCGCCAAAAATAAATATGGCGCAGTTAGAGATCGTTCCTGCTGAGGATGCGATCGCAATGGATGAGGAGCCTTTAAGCGGCATCAGACGCAAACCGAAGGCTTCAATCAACGTAGCAATGGATCTGGTAAAACAAAAGCAGGCAGATGCTGTGGTTTCTGCTGGTCACTCTGGGGCAGCGATGGCGTCAGCTTTGCTCCGGTTGGGACGACTACGGGGAATTGACCGTCCAGCAATTGGTGCGGTATTTCCCACGATGGTAGCGAGTAAGCCAGTCCTCATACTTGATGTCGGCGCAAACGTAGACTGCCGTCCTAAATTTTTAGAGCAGTTTGCCGTTATGGGGTCGGTTTACAGTCAGTATGTCTTGGGTATTCCAAAACCATTAGTAGGTTTGTTAAATATCGGTGAAGAAGACAGCAAAGGCAATGACGCCGCTGTTCGTGCTCACCAACTGCTGCGTGAAAATTCCCGAATTACTTTTGTGGGCAATGCTGAAGGACGTGATGTCCTTTCTGGTCACTTTGATGTGATTGTGTGCGATGGATTTGTGGGCAATGTGCTGTTAAAATTTGCCGAAGCAGTCGGGGAAGTCATGCTGCAGATTGTGCGAGAAGAGTTACCCCAAGGATTGCACGGTCAAATTGGTACAGCAATATTAAAACCAAATCTAAAGCGAATTAAGCAGCGCATGGATCACGCAGAACATGGAGGTGCTTTACTTTTAGGTGTTGACGGAATTTGCATTATTAGCCACGGGAGCTCTCAAGCGCCTTCAATTTTTAATGCAATTCGTATGGCAAAAGAAGCTGTAGATAACCAAGTGCTGGACAGAATTCAGTCACAATATCAAAGCATTCAGCGCGAGAGTGGTTAGCAGCAGTCACTAGTCATTAGTCATTAGTCATTTGTAATAACTCCAGACTAAGGACTAAAGACTAACGACTAAGGACTAAGGACAACTATGCTGATAGCTTTGGAGATGCTAGAGTGCAAAATTTAGGAATAGCAATCACAGGAAGTGGATCAGCAGTACCAGCAACTTTCCTGGATAACCAGTCACTTACAGAACTGGTTGAAACATCAGACGATTGGATTACCACAAGAACAGGAATTCGTCAACGGCGGTTGGCTTCTTCAAGTCAAACCTTAAGTGAGCTTGCCACTGCCGCTAGTCAGCAGGCGATCGCGGCGGCTGGAATCAATCCACAAGACTTGGATTTGATTCTACTGGCAACCTCTACTCCTGATGACTTGTTTGGCACTGCTTGTCAAATTCAGGCTCAATTAGGAGCCACCAAAGCGGTAGCCTTTGACTTAACAGCAGCCTGCTCTGGCTTTGTGTTTGGACTGGTTACAGCTGCCCAATATATCAGGACTGGCGTTTATCAGAACGTACTACTCATTGGAGCGGATATCCTCTCTCGTTGGGTAGATTGGCAAGACCGACGTACTTGTGTATTGTTCGGTGATGGTGCTGGGGCTGTGGTCATACAGGCGAATGAGAAAGATTGCTTGCTGGGATTTGAACTCAGAAGCGACGGAACTCAGAACAACTGCCTTAACCTTGCCTACACACCTGAACCTAAAGAACTTACCCAAGGCGTCAACGTTGGTAAAGGCAACTTCCAACCCATCACTATGAACGGCAAAGAAGTATACCGCTTTGCTGTACAGAAAGTGCCAGAAGTTATTGACAAAGCTTTGTTCCGCGCCAACCTGAGTGTTGACCAAATAGATTGGCTACTCTTGCATCAAGCAAATCAGCGTATTCTCGACGCTGTTGCTCAACGCCTGAACATTCCAGAACAAAAAGTTATTAGTAATCTTGCCAACTACGGCAACACCTCTGCCGCCTCGATTCCCCTTGCCTTAGATGAAGCAGTGCGGCAAGACAAAATCAAACCCGGTGACATCATTGCCACCTCTGGCTTTGGTGCAGGACTAACTTGGGGTGCAGCAATCTTCCAATGGGGAAGATAGGGATTGGCGACTCTTAACTGGCGATTGGGGATTAAGTTTTTTCATACCCAATCGTTATTTTCTAATAGCTGATCCCCACTTCCCAAAATTAATGACCAATGACTAATGACCAATGACTAAAACTGCATGGGTGTTTCCTGGGCAAGGTTCGCAGTCCCAGGGAATGGGAATAGACTTATTAGATGTGCCATCCGCGAAAGATAAATTTGCCCAAGCGGAGGAAATTTTAGGTTGGTCTGTGATTGAAATGTGTCAGAATGCCGAAAATTTATCGCACACTCTGTATACACAGCCTTGCCTATACGTTGTAGAAAGCATTCTTGCTGATATCTTACGAGAAAAAGAACAACCAAATTTAGTTGCAGGTCACAGTTTAGGAGAATACGTTGCTCTCTACGTGGCTGGCGTGTTCGAGTGGTCGGCTGGATTGCGCCTGGTGAAACGTCGTGCCGAACTTATGGACAACGCCGCAGTTGGCGGGATGATGGCAGCTTTAATGAATTTTGATCGCGAACAGTTGGAAAAAGTGATTGCCGAAACTCCCGACGTAGTGCTGGCAAACGATAACAGTCCGGCTCAAGTGGTCATATCAGGTACACCTGGAGGAGTAGAAGCCGTGATGTCCCAAGTCAAGGCAAAGCGTGCTAAGCCCTTGAATGTTTCTGGAGCATTTCACTCACCCTTAATGGCTGCTGCTGCTGCTGAATTCCAAGATATTTTAGAATCTGTCGAATTTCAACAAGCTTTTGTACCAGTATTATCAAATATAGAACCAGTTCCCACTGTTGATGCGACTGTTTTGAAACAGCGCTTGATACAACAGATGACTGGGGGAGTGCGGTGGCGAGAAACTTCACTAGCACTACCAGAAAATGGCATCGAGCGCGTGGTAGAAATTGGTCCTGGTAACGTGCTAACTGGTTTAATGAAACGTACTTGCCCTGACTTAATTTTAGAAAATATCCGTAGTCTGGCTGAGCTAGGAATGCAGAAAAACTAGGGGAAGCAGGGAAGCAAGGGAAGCAGGGGAGGTAAAATTAATCTCCCTCCCTCCCTCACTCCCTCCCTCCCTCACTCCCTCACTCCCTCCCTCCCACTCCACTATGTCTCAAAGCCGCGAACCGTTTGCCAGTCTGTTACTCTACCACGCCTTTAAGTGGTCAGTGGTCAGTCCCATGCTCCACAGTTACTTTCAGGGACGGATCTATGGTGCCGAAAATGTCCCTAAAACCGGACCACTGGTGGTAGTCAGCAATCATGCGAGTAACTATGACCCACCAATTGTTTCTAATTGCGTACGCCGTCCGGTGGCGTATATGGCAAAGGAAGAATTGTTTAAAATCCCGATTTTCAGTAAAGCAATTCAGTTGTACGGTGCTTATCCAGTGAGTCGGGGTAGTAGCGATCGCACTGCTATCCGTGCGGCATTGAAGTATCTTGATGATGGATGGGCTGTAGGTATTTTTTTGCAAGGAACTCGCACACCAGACGGACGCATTACAGACCCTAAACGGGGTGCAGCGCTGCTCGCAGCTAAAGCAAAAGCCCCTATTTTGCCTGTATGTTTGTGGGGAACTCAGGCGATCGAGCAAAAAGGTTCGATAACTCCTCGTTCAGTTCCAGTAACAGTGCGAATTGGCGATTTGATTGATGCTCCCAGTTCCACTGATAAATACGAATTGGAGGCGATAACGCAAAAGTGTGCAGCAGTGATTAACGCGCTCCACGATTTGGGAAGATAATTTGGAAAAGCCGGAAAATATGCTTAAAGGAAGTGGCAAGAGCCGCTAAATTTGTGTCAATTTAAAACCATGCGATTTTTGATTTTAGATGTTAAATCGCTAATGGGCATAAATAATCATCTAAAAATTGATATATTTTTTGCGTCCACGGCTGGGGAAAAATACCACAAACCCCGAATCTAAAATCTTCAGTTCAAACTTATGCTTGTTCCAGGCTGCTGGACGCAATTAATCATAATTAGGCTCTTTTTCAAGCATACTTCCTAAACAGTATATGAGCGGTTTTGATGCCAACAATTTGTGGGATCGCCTGAATAATCTGGCGTTAGTCCGTTTTTTGCTTCTAGTTGCTTCTGGCTGGGCAGTTGTACAACTTCTAGCATACTTTGAACCAGTTATCGTTATTTTCACATTTGCTACTATTCTAGCTTTTTTGTTGAGCTATCCCGTACAATGGTTGCGGCGTTTTTTGCCTCACGGTGTAGCAGTTTTTGTAGTTTTTTTGTTAAGCATTGTCATTCTTGGTGGTCTGGCAATTACTGTAGGCTTAACAGTGTTATCTCAAGGACAACAATTAATTGATAGTGTCAGTGCATTTTTAAACTCTTTAATACCCCTCATAGAGCGAGTAGAGGATTTTTTTCGTAACCGGAATCTGCAAATAGATTTAAGCGCGCTCGAAGAGCAATTGCGAAATCAAGCTATATCTCTACTTGTTAACAGTTTAAATATTTTTCAAAGCTTTATCACTAACTTCGTAACTTTTATCTTGATTGCAGTTGTCGCTTTTTTTATGTTACTGGATGGCGAAAAACTTTGGCATTTTGTTATAAAGATAGTACCACAGCGACGACGAAATAAATTTACAAAAATCATTCAACGCAACTTTTTAGGTTTTTTTCAGGGGCAGTTGATATTAACCTTATTTTTAACATCTTCAACTTTCATTATTCTCTTAGTGCTTAAAGTACCTTTTGCATTGATATTATCAGTTATAGTTGGAATTCTTGACATAATTCCTGGCATAGGAGCCACTTTAGGAGTTAGTGTCATTACTCTAATTGTGTTATCACAAAGCGTTTGGATGGCGCTCAAAGTTTTGGTAGCTTGCGTCATACTTCAACAAATACAAGACAACTTGATTTCACCTCGGATTATGCAAGGTGCTCTCAATCTTAATCCTGTCGTTGTATTCTTTGCTTTGCTTGTTGGGGCTAGAGTCGCAAACTTATTGGGAATTTTTATTTCTATTCCTATTGCTGGGGTAATTGTTTCTTTGTTTGAAATTGATGAAATGAAATCAGAAATTGAGTAAGGAGGATTGGAGGGGAGCAAGTCTTATCCGAACCGTATTAAATTATATTAAATTTGTTTAAAATAGTAACTAATGACTACTGACTTATGACTGATGACTAATACAGATTTAAGAGTGCAATTAACAGAAAATCTGGATGAGGCGGAGTGGGAATGGTTAATTCCCCATGTACAACGAGATGCCGTAATTTTAGTGGCGGTAGAACTGGATTTAGTTGATGTAGGGGTAGCGATCGCTAGCGATAATACCTTGAAAGTGCAAACATGGATAGATGAGGCACTGATTACCAAACCTTCAACGGCACAACTGGGAGAGTGGAACACTCAGCATACAAAGCGGTTTAACACTTTGATTATCCAGCCTTATGTACTTGTACAAGAAAAAGCTGCTGCTTAACAAAATATAGCCATTTGCAATTGGGTAAGGTACACAAAGAAATAATAAACCACAGATGGACACAGATGGACACGAGATTTATCTGTACTTCATTCAATTGAATTGCGCTATATAGAATGATGGCAACAAAGAAACCCAGTTTCTTAAAACCGGGTTTCTTTATAGAGTTTTTTAATTCATGAGATCCCTTGCAAAAACTAAATAAAGTCTTGAAAAGAGCTTTGCCTTTGAAGCAAAGTAACATTCCTTCACTGCTTGTTGTAAGATTCGTGCTCACCAGCATAACCAGTTGCTACCCAAACTATAGCTCTGACTCCATCACGGATAGATTTTTCAATGGGTTCAGGAGAACTTTCAGAAGGCACTGCTACAGGTTTAAAATCAATTCCTCGACTACTTAAAACAATCTCACCGATCACTCTGGCGCGGCGCATATGGTAATCAGAAGTTACTAAATATACACTCTTTATGCCACTTTTTTTTAAATCATCGACTATTGTGGTGAAGTTTTCCACAGTATTGTTTGCTCTGTAATCTAGGTGCAACCGTCTTGGATCAACCCCAAATTTAGCAAACACCTTTTTGGTCACCCTCGGCGGGCTACCCCCAGAAATCCAAATGGGTAGATTCGGGTGTTTGCGGGCAAAATCTGCTGTAAATTTCTCTCGCTCTAATTTAGATGTCGAACCACCCAAGACTAATATTGCTTGGGGCTGGACAAATTGGCTTTGAATTTCTTTATAACCCCACAACATCATCAGTGGTAGGGCTAGGAACATAAACCGAGAAGAAATACCTTTAAATCCTGTCTTTTTCAAGGGTCTATCACTTCGGTTGCTTGAACAGAATTTGATCGCCAGAAGAATAATAATCTAGATTATCAGAGTTCTGAAAAGTATAGCGAAATTTGTATTTGACTATACTTTTCAGTTGCATGTGCCTATACCAAATCCGCTGTAGATACCTCCCCTAAAGACTGCTGATGCGGTCTTTTTTTGACAAGCGGCAACTTGCAACCGGAACTGGTGGAGGTAACAGACGCAGATTTGGTATCAACTGTGCCTATAAATAAGAAACATTTCTAGATTCAAAGCACAATTGTTTCCGCAACTGGAGCAGATACAAAGGTTTTTTGACTAGTTTATCGAATGTATCAGACAACGGGACTGGCCAGATTCGAACCGGCGACCTAGCGCTTAGGAGGCGCTCGCTCTATCCTGCTGAGCTACAGCCCCAAATAACTACTATTTTTGATAATAGCAGTTTTAGCGCGACTGCCAAGAATTGTCCCAGGGTCCGCCGCCTATTTCTAATCCACACAGAAAAGTACGTGCTTTCAGGATAGTTTTTCTTTTTCCTATACTTAATTCTCGCAGTTCTAAATTTAACTGACCCTGCATAGTGTCACGACAGCAAAATATCAAACCTTTGGCTGTTGGCGCACGTAGAGGAGTCCCAGGTAAATTGGTAGTTCCTGTTACCTCAACCTCGTACTGCAAATTTCGCGCTTTCATTTGCCATCTACCCCAAGGCTGAATATCCCAGTGTACTTGGGAATTCCAGGGTACAAATTCATAGAACTTGCCTTGATGGTGTATGCCAATCATTGCGACAGATTCCATCCACCATAAAACACCACGCCGTCCGCCACCAGCGGTGAGGGCGAGGTCATCTTCGCCTTCAAAGCTATTGCAGTTCATCCAAAACCATTTTTGGGGAAAAGCGCCTCCCCAATTTTTCTCGCTGTAAGCTGGGGCGTTAGTAAATTCGTAGCGTTTGCCATTCCAGTCAATCCAACCGGAAGCCAAGCCGTGTGCCATCAAAATTTGCCATCCAGGCTCAAAAATCTGCAAAAATGACAGCCAACCTGCTGTTGATTGTTGAATACTTCCTTTATCACCCCATCCGTAGATAGGATGGATTTCATACTGCCAACGACAGTAGCGACCAGTCGCAGGGTCGTGAATTGACCCCTGATTCAGGGTAGCTGTTGCTTGATAGCCTTCTTGCACATGCTGTTCAAACTCGGGTGGTAGTAGGTACAGAGGTTGAATGTCTAGATTTGTTTTACCCCAATGACCCAGGCTCAAAACGTCACGACTCGCCCAAAATTTGGTCACATCCGGAAAAGTCCGCCACAGATACTCATCGTTGGGACCGAGGATTTGTGCTGCACCGCCACTATGGGGTTTACCGCCAATGGGGTCTTCAATAGAATACATAAAGGCAAAAGTTTCACCTTCTGCGGGCAAAGTGACGCGGTAGTACCAACCTTCAAAGAAGCGACGACTACTACCGTCCCAGTGGTAACCGCTGTGGGGTGTTTGGGTTGAATGATCAGGGTTTGTGGGAATAGTTAACATAGATTTACCGTGGTGCAAAATTCCTCTGTATGAGCGATCGCCTTAACATAAATGATGCCTACTCTATTCTGGGACTGAAACCCGGTGCATCGCCAACAGAGGTTAAGCGAGCTTATCGTAAGCTAGTTAAGACTTGGCATCCTGATCGGTTTTCTCATCCACAGAAGAAACAGGAAGCAGAACAAAAAATTAAACAAATCAACGAAGCTTACAACAAGCTTAAATCTGATCTGCCAAGTTCTGCACATCAGCCTAGTCAAACAAAAGAAACAAAAATTTATGCGAATCGCTCCAACGCCGAACTTTTCTACAACTCGGGAGCAGAAAATGCAAAATTAGGAAGATACGAGGAAGCACTTACAGATTTTACTCATGCCATTCGCCTCAATTCTGACTACATCGAAGCGTACAAATACCGTGGCTTTATCTGCTCCCTACTTGGATATGAATATCGAGCCACTGCTGATTTAAATAAAGCTGCACAGATGGAAGCGAAGTTAAAAAATAAACAGGCTCATTCTGCATCGCCATCATCAAAACACTCCACGAGAACCCGAGGAAGATCAAAGCTGAAAATCCTTTTAGAAAGATTTTTGCGGTGGATAAAGTCCTTTTTCGGGTTCAATCGGCGCTGGCGGTGAAGTCTCTACCCATTGATGCACTTGTTTTTGTCATGTTCCATTGACATGGGACAGGATAAGCACAGATTCGAGAAATTTATTGGAAGAAGATGAGGATAGGCTTGTGAAACCGCGTTACGCACTCAAGTTGTTTTTTGATTCGAGGACCAAGCACAGCAATCTCCCTATTATGACCAAATTCCACTGGCTAGAAGTTAGCGAATACGCCTCCCTCTCTCTGTCTGCACTAGGATTAGTCACAGCGGCTGTCACTCAACAGATGATTTATGCAGCTGCTCCCTTGACTGTTACAGTTTGTTTGAACGCCGCTAATCGGGAAAGGTTAAAGTCTTTGACCCAGCAGCAACAACAAGCAACAATTGCTAAACTTGACCTACTCATTGACCCACTCCGACAGCGGCTTGCAAACTTTGATACTTTCACTCAAAAACTCAATACCACAACCCAACAGCAGCTTGAGGAATTACGAAACAACCAGGAGCAAGACTTTAATGTTTTTACAGAGCAATTTGAACAACTTTATGCCTCTTTGCTAGAGATCACTATAAAAATTCAACAACAGATACAGGGATTACAGCAAACTCAGCAAGAACAAAACATTGATACCTTGAAACTACGCCTGATTGAACTTGATAACTTGACGCAACAGTTGAGTACAGCGGCTCAACAGCAGATTGACCCACTTTATGAACGCCTTGCACAACTTGAAGCGTTGACACAACAGGTGAGTCAATCGACTCAGCAGCAGATACAAGCATTACAGCAAACTCAGCAAGAACAAAATACTGGATCTCTCAGACAACGCCTGACTCAACTCGACGCCCTGACGCAACAGTTGAGTACAACCACCCAACACCAGATTGACCCGCTTTATCAGCGTCTTTATCAACTGGACTCGTTTACACAGCAATTGAATCAATACACTCAGCACCATATACAAGCATTGCAGCGAACTGTGAACGAATTAAATGTCGATGCGATGAGACAACACCTGACTCAACTCGACGCTCTCACACAACAATTGAGTACAAATACTCAAAAGCAGATACAGGAATTCCAGTATGCGATCGCCGTCATTCAGACGGAACTACAAGAATTATCTCAAAGCAAGCAGCAATACCAAAATGTACCCGAAAAAAAGAAAAAACCAGAAGGTTTCAGCCCTCACCCAGGTCAAGCAACGACTAAATCACCAGCACCCGTCGCGCAAAACAAGCAACGCACAAATTCTTCTCCACCCTTATCCCCAGTTACGGTAATACAAAGCTCGAATCAGGCAAATAACACAACAAATGAAGTGTTGGCACCCATTGTAACGGCACCCACATTAGCGCCAACACCAGAGAATTTAACAGTTGAAAACACTGTTAAACAACTTTCACATAAAGTGACTTCCGTCGCCTTTAGTTCCAACGGGCAAATATTAGCCAGTGGTTGTGATGACAAAACCATCAAAATATGGCATTTGGCTGACGAATCCCGCATCCTCAAGGAAACCGGAGGGTTTTCCTGTACTGAAGCAGTTAATTCCCTAGCATTTAGCCCTGATGGCAAGATTTTGGCGAGTGGAAGTGACGACAAAACCATTCGCTTGTTGGATATCTCGATAGGGAAGGAAATCTGTAGCTTCACAGGACATAAAGAAAAGGTTTATTCTGTTGCCTTTAGCCCAGATGGAAAAACTTTAGCCAGTGGTAGTAAAGATAAGACCATAAAGCTTTGGTCTATAGATACATATAAAGAAACATCTACACTCCACGGGCATTGTGACGAGGTTTTATGCGTTGCTTTCAGTCCAGATGGCAAGATTTTAGCGAGTGGTGGTGCTAAAAACGATAAAACTATCAAAGTTTGGTATTTGGCTGAAAATAAATTTTTGACTCTTAAAAGTCATTCTCAGGAATTGGGAGGAATTCATTCTATTGCTTTCCATCCAGATGGTAAGCAGATCGCAAGTGGCAGTACAGACAAGACAATTAAAATTTGGCAAATATCAAGCGGTCAAGAACTCCGTACTCTGACGGGACACTCAGATGATGTGTCTTCTATTGCGTTCAGCCCAGATGGCAACCAGATTGCAAGTGGCAGCAAAGACAAGACAGTAAAACTTTGGCAGGTAGATACAGGACAGGAAATCCGTACTTTCACAGACATTGAACAGCCGATTTATTGCTTAGCTTTCAGCCCAGATGGTAAAACGCTAGCAGTTGGTGGCAATGGTGATCATAATGTCATGTTATTGCCTTGCAATTGAGGCTGGCACAAAAGAGCTACAGTTTGCTCTTCTTATCAACTCAAACATTGGCAAATCGACTTCTCCAGTAAGTCGGTCGGTACAAATAAAGTTTACTCGTTAAGGACCGTCATTAGTCATCGATAAAGGCTTCAGGCGTTTTTACAAATCTTTATATAGCTCGATTTTTTTCCGCCTATCTACTTAACAATCTAAAACAAGATTATTTTTATAAGAAATTTTGGAAAATGTTAAGACGGATGAACCGTTATAAAATTTGGTAAATTTCTAGACCTCCATCAACTGGGCAATGCTACTTTAAATATAGGCACGCAGAAGTTAGAAGTTCATCTAACATCTTAAGTATTAGAGCCTGTGCCTCCCGCTCTAATCGATTCGCAATCATTTCTCAGTTGTTGTGTTTTGTATAATGTGTTTTCGCCTAAGTTGAGTGATGAGTTCTGGAGGTTTTTGAACGTATCAAGAAAAATGCCTGCCTAGCTGGAATAAAGAACACACAATTGTGAATAGACTGGTTGCGAAAGTTGTCCACCTTAGTCTAGTTACTTTCCTCTGATTTTTAACTCTTCTAAATCGTCTCAACCAAATAAACCGCCGAAAGCCCCTGATAGATTCGATCTTAGCTTTCGGCGGTTTAATCGTTAATCGCCACTTAGAGTAATCACAGTCACTTCCGGTGGGCAAAACAAACGTCCTGGTGCATAAGTTCCCAACCCACGATTAATGTAGAGTTGGTTCGTTCCCACCTTGTGGAAACCCTGCGCCCATTCCCAATGTTTCACGACTTTAGAACAGTCTGCTCGCAAAAATGGTATCCATCGCCGCACTTTTCTGGGAAGTTTGCGAACCGCCTGCTTATAGTACATCACCACAGGACCAATTCCTGGGAGTACGATTTGACCACCGTGGGTATGACCAGACAGTTGCAAATCTACTCGCCATTTTTGCAAAATCTCAGCACTATCTGGGTTATGGGATAGTACGATACAAGGTGTAGTACCGTCTAGCTGATTCATTACATCTTTAGGTTTAAATTCTCGTGACCAATAGTCAGCTAACCCGACGAATGGTAATTCTTTTCCTAAAGGATAGGCTATTTCATTCCAAAGAACTTTAATACCGATGCTATCCAATGCAGCTGTCACTTCTGCTTTTGAACGGCTGTAATGTAGGTCATGATTCCCGAGTACCGCATAGACCCCAGCGCGACTTTGCAGATGTTTGAGTCGTAGCACCAGCTGATGAATTGGTGATGGATCGTCAGTCACATAGTCGCCTGTTAAGACAACTAAGTCGGGTTCAGCTTCGTTGCTGAGAGCGATCGCTTGTTCCAACATTTTTTCTGACAGCCGCTTACCGTCGTAATGCAGGTCTGACATATGTACCAGCTTCGTATTTTGTAACGATGCTGGCAACCCTGCAATATTAACCGTCAACTTCTCGACGCTTAGAGGTCCAGATAACAACCAGTGCATTGCGCTGACATTACTCCTCCTACCAGCGTCTAACAGCTTAACAAATCATCTCTGAATGAGTATAGAATTCTGGACGACTTTTTGAAAAATTTATGAAAGTTTTTGTGAATGTTAAACTAAATCCCGTCTCAATCACAAAGTAATTTACGCTACTATAAGCTGTACTGTATCTCCAAACCAAATCTATGGAGCCTGCTTACATAAAAGACTACAGCCATTTTGAACAGCACGTAGCAACACTTCTCCATAGGGCAGGTTGGACTGTGATAACTGCCAAATCAAACCAGCCTGGCTACGATTTAGTTGTTAAAAAAGGAAACTTAGTTGGCGCAGTTCATCTCAAGTGGCTCAGAAACAATGTAGCAGCACCACAGCTTTTAAAATTTGCCAATTTTTTAGATTCTGACGAGGGAAAATTTTTTAATTTTGGCTTATTCATAACAACAAAAGGTTTCAGCGGACCTACACTCGCTTTAATTAGGTCTTGGGGTAAAGATACTAAAATTCGCTGTGGAATTGCTAAGGAAAATAAGCTTCTTGGAATCGATAGCGCTGATTACGAAGATAGAGTTCATCATAATTCAATTAGACCAGAAAAGATTTATTTTGGCATTTTTACCTGTAAAGGCGGAGTAGGTAAAACGACTATAGCAGGGCATTTAGCAGGAGCATTTGCACTACAAGGATTCAATGTAGCACTTATAGATTTAGATCCAGAACAAAATTTGCAAAAGCTCGTGGGAGATGGTGTTTTTGTTCCTAATCCTAGAGGAATGGGAACCACAATTGAAGTGTTTGATGGCAGGGATTGGCATGAAGATTCGGCTCGTGATTGTAAAATAGTTATTTGCGATTGTTCACCCGCGATTGAACGCAATCCAACACATTTAGTTGAAAATTTTCACTATTGCATCATCCCAACAACCTTAAATCCACTAGGGATAAACAAGCATGGAAAAGTGATTCGAGATACTGTGACAGAAATACGTCTCATCAACAAAAATGCTCACTTATTTGTCTTAGTTAATAACTTCAAAAATCCCGGTGCTCAAAAATTAAGTCTTCTAAGAAAGGTTTATTTCGAGACGTATCAAGACATTATTAAAACAGATGAGAAGTTTCATTGTATAGATCCAACAGAAGTTTGTATTCGCACTAGTGAACAACTTTATTACTGGGGAATACATATTCTAGAAAATCCAGAAAATCCATCGAGCCGATTAGCATTTGACTTAATTGGTGGAAGGTGCTATCCACGTGATGATTTTATCAGCTTGGCAGATTATATAGAAAGAAAAGCTGGTATCGGAATTCTCAGAGATTAGTAATACCAATTCTCTGTAACAATGCGCTTAATAATTACCCCCCGCCTTTGGCGTCCCCCCGATGCCTTGGGGGGACTACAGTTCAGTTGAATTAAGCTCAACTTCATAAAGAAATGGTATAAGTACAGACGTTGCATTGCAACGTCTTAGGTGATGAATATGCAAATTATCTGATCTAAACAGAATTGCTTTTTAAAATAAAAAATTAAAAATTTATTTGCATTTCTATGTAAAAGTAAACACCTTTATAACTGAAAATATGTTACGTGCATCTGTCTTAAGCAGCGATCGCCTTTTATGTCTGTAGCAGGGTTAATATCCAGTTCTTAACTTATTAAATGTTTATTAAGTGATGTAAAGCAGTTGCTGGTAAGCGATGTAAGTAACCTAGGCAACTGCGTGTTTAGTAAGCGATCGGAGATTTTTTATGACTTTCACTAGCGACTCAGGAACAACTTTCACTAGCGACTCAAAAACAAAAGAATCTGTACAACAGTTTCTGCGCTTTGATGCAGATACTCAACTAGCCATGCTGTGGTTCGGCTACTTAGACATCAAAGACCAATTGGAACCAAAAAACCAAACTTCTGCACAAGACACCGCCGCAGCTTTATATGACACAATTGTAGCGCTCCCCAAAGAACAGCAGCTGCAAGCACAGCGTGATATAGTCAGCGGTGCAAATAGCGATATCAGCCGCGCTTATACAGCTTTAAGCTCTAGCGCTAAACTGGATGTATGGCTAAGACTGGCACGAGCAATGGAAGATGGTACTGTTACTCAAGTACCCTCTGATTATAAATTGCCCGATGAAACAAACGACTTTGTGAATCAAATCAAAGGCTTGGATTTTGAGCAACGCATTGACTTTACTCGTAGCGTAGTGTTCGAGTATGGTGCTAAATAGTCATTAAAGTCTTAGAAACTGGGTTTTTCTAAGGGAATTCTAAAAAGTCAAAAGCGCTCTCACGATATCGAGAGTGCTTTTTCGTAGTTTATCTCGTTACCAGGTTCAACCTGGTAACGAGGGTTTGGAGGCTTCGCCTCCTGGGTGTTGCAACTCTTGCAAGATCTCAGTCAAAAGGTTGTCTGTTTTTGAGGACCTCTATAATGTCTGTCGTGCTTCCCATTCTGAGCGCAAAATGCCATATAAAATCAGGTCAAAGCGCTGTCCCTCACGGTGGATCAAGCCACGTTGGACACCCTCCTGACGAAACCCTACCTTTTCATGTACCTTGATCGACCGGATATTGTAGGCGATCGTAGATGATCCTACTCGGTAAAGGTTTAACTCTCGGAAAGCATATCCAAGAATAAGTTGCAAAGCATCTGTACCATAGCCTTTACCCCAGTATGCGGGATCGGCGATCGCAATACCTAACGACCCAACCTGATGCATCCATTGAATTTGAAACAAGCCAACGACGCCAATTAAGGTATCATCAGCCAAAGTTCGCAAACGGAAGTGGAAGCTGTTTGGTGAGTTGAGAAGACTTGCTTCAAACTGTGTCCAGCCTTCAGGAGTCATCGGTTGTGCTGGATCATTATCCGCAACCCGCAAATACTCATCATTCTCAGACCATTTAGCAAAATATTTGTTGTCCTCAGGTTGAGGTGCAGCCAGACGAACTAACTTGCCTGTAAAAAGAGGCTTGAATTCCATGTAAGATTCCTTTGTTGAGATGTCTTTGAGGTTGTAAATTAATACAAAAATCCCTCGCACCAGAAGCGGAGTGCGAACTCATACCAATTTGGGCTGTTTGGGAAACAGCTATCAGCCCAAAATGACGTTTTTACTCAATGACAGGCAACAAAGGCAATCCTTAGATTAAAATGTGATATTACATTTGTATTTCTTTTGACTGTAGCTTGTCAAGTCACTTGCTTATAAACCAGTCCATTTGAGTAATGAAAAGCGTGGATTGAACTTTAAAACCATAGATCCAGACAGATTAACACTAGTTATTTATCTGTGTCCATCTGTGTCCATCTGTGGTTCCATTTTCTTTATTCTTAACTTTTAGAACAGTAGTTTAATAAACTTAAATTTTTATTGAAAATTTCATGCAAACAAAGTTTAAGTAAAAAAGTTAAGTATTATAACTTTGCCACAAAGCGACTTGCTGCCTTAGCTCCGACATATCTAAATGATTGCTGACAAAAGCTTTGCGTAAAAGTGGGTAAGGAATAAATTCATCATACTTTTCAAGTTGTGGTGCTTCAGCATCAGTGAGTAAATCTTCATTTTTTATTCTTTGTTCACAGAAGGAAACAATTTCAGGATAAAGATATTCAAATTTTTTAGGAGCTAATTTAATAGTCAAAAAATAAGGATTATTGCCACTGCTCCCGCTAATTTCCAATGACTCGCGGCAAAAGCGGTTAACCAACCTTTCTAAAGTACAGTAAGCGACAGTACCCATCCAAGGAAATATCCAGCACTTACCTTTTTCTAATTGCAAAATATTACGTTTATCTAGTCCAGCATCTCTTGCTAATTCACGAACTGACTGCAAACGCTTTAAAGCATTTTTTTGTAAGTAACTATACTCTACATCCTCAAACAGGACTTGTCGCATTCGTTGCAAAATTCTTGTATGAATGATGCCACTACCACCCCGCCAATAAATACTAGCTTTACCCTCTACCGGCTTCACCAAAATAACCTTTCTTTTAAAATCAACATCTACAACTTCCCAAGTTTTTCCTGCTAGGGCGAATGAATGCCCCACAGGAGACGGCGTAACGATACTGCCAATTTCTGTCGTTCCGTACTTAACAATATATTCCTGATTATCAGGAAAGACAGCATAAAACTGAAATTTACCCACCACCTTTTCCCCTGCTAAACCGATAATTAACTTACCTTGTTCAGTTAAGTGAATATGGTCAATATCAATGAGATAGCGCAACAATAACTTAAAATCTTCTTGAGAAATAGCAGCAAAAGTTGGCAGACTTAAAACCTGTTTAGCAAGGGCAGCAGGTGAAAGTTCTCCTGTTGCTACTAAAATGCTCATCGTCTGATGATATAACAAACTCAAAGGATATTTTAAAGGCTTTATCGGTTCAATCCAACGCTCCTCCAAATAAAGTTGAATAATCGCAATAGATTGCAAAAGTTGCCAAGGAATTTGTTCCGGTAACGATGCTTCAGGAGATACCTCCTCCTCAACACAAACAAATCGCATATCAGCAGCTTCACCTCTTCTTCCAGTACGTCCCAACCGCTGTAAAAAACTAGCAACAGAAAGAGGCGATTCTAACTGAATAACTCGCTCCAAATAACCAATATCTATACCCAATTCCAAAGTCAACGTAGCAGCAGTCACCGCTGGTTGATTGAGTTCACGCATAGCAGCTTCAGCCGCTTGACGCAAAGAGGCAGAGATACTGCCATGATGCACATAATAAATATCTGGATACCCCTCAACACCTGCAACTTGACGCAAACAAGCAATAACAGATTCCGTTTGCGATTTATTATTAGCAAAAATCAAACACTTTCGAGACTTACTCAAATTAAAAATATATCTATCATATGCACTTATACCTCCTTCTCTCTCCTCTTTTCCTCTCTCTGCGTTCTCTGCGCCTCTGCGGTTCGTTTCAGAAACATAAAAATGCTCCACAGCAAGTCTAATTTGACGCTTCCCTCCCTCAATCTTTGGAGTCATCACCAACTTATCAGTCCCAGAACGCAACCACTCCTCAGCCATTAAATAATCACCAAGAGTCGCCGATAAACCAATTCTTCTAGGTTGTCTTTGCGTCACCCTTGCCAACCGTGCCAATTGACAAAGAATCTGACAACCCCGTTCCGAACCTATAAACGCGTGGATTTCATCAATGATCACAAACCGCAAATCACCAAACAAACGTACTAAATCATTATGTTTATTAATTAACAAACTTTCTAAAGATTCCGGCGTAATTTGTAAAATGCCCTGAGGATTCTTAAGAAGCTTCATTTTATGACTTTGGCTAACATCACCGTGCCAATGACAAACTGGGATATCTGCCTCTCTCAACAAATCATTCAGACGTTCAAATTGGTCATTAATTAAAGCTTTAATAGGACCAATATAGAGTGCGCCAATAGTACTAGAAGGGTTCTCATGTAATAAAGTCAAAACTGGTAAAAAAGCTGCTTCTGTTTTCCCCGAAGCAGTCCCAGCAGCAACTAGCAAATGAGCATCAGTGTCAAAAATAACTTTACAAGCTTCGATTTGAACTGCTCTTAATTCAGTCCAATTGTGATTGTAAATATATTCTTGGATAAAAGGGGCGAGTCTGGAAAATGCAGCATTGCTCATCTTGTACTTACACCTTGACAGAATTAGGTTAACGCACCCTCTAAGTCTGTGTCGTCTATGGTTTTTTTATAAACTAAATTCCGCTACATCATCCTCATCCGCATCTGTATTTTTACTCAAAACGGTAGGTTTAAAATCAGCACCATGAATGAGTTCACCAAAAGAAAGATTTGGATTTTGATAAAGAATATTCAACACACTAAGAAAATCCCGCACTATTTCACCTGGAGTCAGCAAAGCTTCTGCACCCAATCGGTTAACAATTTCTTGGACAAAATCTTTTAATTCACGGGTTTTTAAAGTCTTTTCGTAACCAAAGTTAATCGCATGAATTTCTGTTAATCTTTGCAAAAGCGCGAGGATTTCTTCTTCTGTTAGTGTGTTAAGCCGCATCACTGGTGCCATATATTCCTGCACACCCGCTTGAGTCACAAAACGACTTTCTTTTGTCCGCCTTCGCCAAGCAGCATCTGCAAAAAGCCCCCGATTTGGATCTTCTAAAAATCTTAGAGTACCACCAATAAAAATGCCAAGATGCTCTGCTTTACACTGCATGGTATCGTTGAACATCCCCAGCAGTCTGTTATAGTTTTTTTCCCGCGTCACTGTAGGAGAGATTTGGTATAAATGTGCAGCTTCATCAAGCAGAATTAAAAGACCTTTATAGCCAATTTCAGCAACAAACTTAGCTATGATCTTGATGTAGTCATACCAACTTTCATCATCAATAATAACACGCACTCCTAAGGCGGCTTTTGCCTCAATCTTGGTTGTAAATTCGCCCCGCAACCATCGTAGTGCGGCATTTTTTAAATCATCATCATCCAAGCGATAACCACGCCAATAGGCAACAATGACGGTGCCAAAATCAAATCCGTGAACTAAATCCTCAATATACTGAACAACTTCCCTAATTTTTTCTTCAACTTTGTCATCAAAACCTTCGTCATTGGGACGCATTCCAGTTTCTTTGGCGACTTCTTGTTGGATTTTATTAATCCATCCTTCCAAGATGGAAACCAACGCACCACCATCTGGACGAGTTTTTGTGGCGAGGTGACTCATTAATTCTCGATATGTTGCCAACCCTTCGTTGTTGCTTCCTGCGAGTCGGCGTTCCCAGCATAAATCAGCATCAGCTACAACAAAACCTTGTTCCATAGCACGGTTGCGAAGCAGTTGCAGCATGAAACTTTTGCCTGAACCGTAATTGCCAATAACGAAGCGAAATGCTGCTATCCCTTCTGCTATATCATCAAGATTTTGCAATAGGCTTTTGAGTTCTTGTTCGCGTCCGACTGCTATGTGTTCCAGCCCAACTCTAGGTACGACTCCTGCACCAAGAGAATTTATCAAAGCAGTTGATATTTTTTTCGAGATTTTGAGCTTTGTCATTTAGATTACTGCACCTCATTTTTCTCATTCCTACGAAAGGCGTGGCAAGGCATTCAGTAGGCTGCTACTTCCTGTAATTTACCAAAGGTAGAGCCGTGAAAGCTTCCCCAGGCTAAAGTTGGGAATAGGAATTTAATATAAAGATTTAATTTGATGAGGTTTGTCCAGCCATTTTCCCTTCGTAAATTGCAATAATTTTTTTTACATTTGTCATATGTTCTTGATAAATCTCTGGCGTTTCTGAATTTGGATTAATTATTAATTCACCAATAGTATCATTAGCACATTCATTAATAAAATCAATCAGTAAATTTGGCATTGTAATATTTTCTTCAGCAATCTTTTTAATAGTGGTATTAGGGTTATTCTGCTCTACAATAGCTTTTAATACCTGAATTGTATAAGCGGGTAGCTGTTCGATAAAATCAGCCCATTCTTCAGAAAAATTTTCTAACTGAGTTCCAGTTTCTATTGTTTCTAAGGATTCTATTAATTCAGAGAAAGGAAAAAATTCTTCGCTTGCTTCCTGTTCGTTTTCATTCAATTGTTCCTGAGTAGTCAGGGTTTCGATTTGATGAAGCAGTTCCCAAACTTGGCTTTGCAACTCATCGCGCTCCTCTTGCAAGACTGAGACTTGCCCTTGTAACTGTTGTAGTTGAGTTTGTTGTTCTGCAAGTTGGGTTTGTAAGGAATTTAGGCTTGATTCTATAAGTTCTTTCTCAACTTTTTTATCTAAAAGAAATTGCTTTTGCTGGTTTTCCTGAGCTTCTAACTCTTGTATGTGGACTCGTAAGTCGTGTAATTTTTCTTCTAATTGAGGCTTTAATCTGTTCAGTAAAGTTAAGTTACTTTCTAATTCTTGCTTTTGCTGCTGAAGTTCACTTATTTGAGTTTGCAGTTGAGTGATTTCAGCACGCGAAACATTATGATTCAATTCTAAACGGCGTTTTTCTGCTGTTAGGGCAGAAAAGGAATTATTGAGTTCTACTTTTGATTTATCTAATGCATGAAGCTCATTTTGTAAATAGTTTATTTCTGCTTCTAACTGTTTTTTTTCTATAATGTAGGTGCTTAGCTCTCTATTAAGACTATCTCTTTGATTACGTCGTTCTAAGACTTGATTTTGCAGTTTATTTGACTCTGCATACAATGAGGCGTTATGTGCTTCAATTTGATTCATTTCTGCGACAAAGCGCGACTTTAATCCCTCAAGGTCTCTAATTCGCCTTTGTAGGGAATCTAAAATGAGCATTTCATGATTTCTTCTTCTTTTATCTACAAATAATGCTGATAGATATGTCGCAGGTACAGTGATTACACCTGTGAGAAGGGCATTGCTAAAATTCCAGCTAAGGACGAGACTAAGACCAAAACTCACTCCAAAGGCAACTATACCTATAATAAGTCGATTGCTCACCGTTGCTGATTGCATATTGCTTGTTTTTAACATAGTCAAGTCGTCAACCTAAGCATTTTCTAAATTACTAAGCCTCACACTGTCGCGGGTGAAAGCTATCGGTGTCATCATTTTCATACAACAATAAAGAAAAATGAAAAATGAAAAATGAAATTTATCTATTTCATAATTCTGGGTTCGCTGGAAAGTGGGTTGAACTCGATAGTGACAAATCTGCTTTCAAAAAATCAACAAATTGTCTTGCTGTTCTTCCAGAACGACCATTATGGCGAGTCGCCCACTGTAAAGCTTGGCGTTCCAAATCTTCCTGACTGATATCAATTTCAGCTTGTGCCGCAAGATGCCGGATAATTTGTAAGTAAGTTTTCTGATCAGCTCCTTCAAAAGTTAAGGTCAAGCCAAAGCGATCGCTAAAAGAAAGCTTCTCTTGCATGGTATCCCATGCATGGATTTCTTCGTTGTCCTTGGGCGATGGTCTATCGGCAAAAAACTCTCGAATTAGGTGGCGGCGGTTGGAAGTAGCATACACAACAACGTTTTGCGGTCGTGCGGTTAAATTACCTTCCAAAACCACTTTGAGTGCTTTAAAAGCATCGTCATCTTCTTCAAAAGACAGGTCATCGACAAAGATGATAAATTTCTGTGGGACACCGCGCAACTGCTCCACAATTTTTGGTAAGTCTTTCAATTCAGATTTTGCCACTTCCAGTACGCGTAAGTTGCTATCGCCATACTCCTTCAACAAAGCTTTTACCAGAGAAGATTTTCCGGAACCACGGCTCCCGTAAAGTAAGACGTGTAGCGCCACCTGTCCAGATAATAAAAACTCTGTGTTTTTCAACAAAGCTTGTTTTTGCGACTCGTAACCCACGAGTTGACTCAACTCAACTGAATCAGGATAGCGTATTCCGATAAACTGCCCAGCTTGCCAACGCAAAGCCTTATACTCTGCAAATAAACCTGTACCAAATTGGCGATAATAAGCTGCCAATTCTTTCACAGCATCAGCCCAATTTTCCAACTGTTGTAGTTTCTCTAGGAGCGGTAATTCGTGAATTCCTGCTACTCTATCTTGCTCTACATACCACACAACTGGTGAAACGGGTAGATGAGCTACGGCTTGCACCCACTGACTCAAAGCAGCGCTGCTGCACTCATAAAGATTTTGCAACGCTTGTAAATCATGCTGAACTGCTGCTACTAGTGCAGGAGGTAAATTCTCAAATTCTTGCTGTTGAGCTAGCTGAGTAAAAGGATTATCTGCTCTCAGAATTTGAGTTATCAGATACTCCTCCCAGTTTTGATGTCTGGCAGCTAAGCACTTGAAGTAATTGCCGTACGCCTGGAGACAACTCTGCGCGTCCGCATCAGTGTAACGTATTGCTTGTAACAGGTCAAGATATGCAATCCCCACTTCGCCTTGGAGGACGGATTGGTAGAGTAAGAGGGACGCTGCTTGGCGCTGGAGATATTGGACCTTTGCGATTGCTCTATTATCCATCAATCAATCATGGTGATGTAGCTAAATAGCTATGGTAAATTGTCTGCTGATGCTTGCAGCAAAATCAAAATCTACATAGGTTTTAACAATGACTTTAGGTATTGTTGCAGCCCTTGCCTATGGCATCTTAGCTATTATCGGTGGCATCATTGGCTACCGTAAAGCGAATAGCAAAGTTTCTCTTATTAGTGGTATCATCAGTGGTTTACTACTGATGATTGCTGCTTTTGTCTATCTCCAAGGACAAACTTGGGGTCTGACATTAGCAGCTGTGATCACTGGTGTTTTGATAGTTGTTTTTGGATTTCGACTGGTTAAAACACGCAAATTTATGCCTGCCGGATTCATGACTCTTTTAGGTGTGGTCGCACTAGCGACGATGGTAACTCAGCTGGCGGTACTGAGGTAACATAAGCTTACTCGTCATAACCATTCTCGGTTTTTGACATAGCTGCACTTTCCCTGCTCCACTCTCCCTGATCGAGGTTGTTAAATTAGTACATTTATATTATCTCAAAGTTAATTTTGTCACGCCAAATCCGCATTTACAACCTCTATTTGTTCTGGAGACTGGAGGCCGCACGCCGGACGCCAGATAGGTGGGGAGACGCTCCAAAGGGCGCTGGCTCCCCAACGCACAAGCTTGGCTACACACGCAGGCTTTAGCTGTGCGCTATCCTTGTCGCTTTCCGCAAGGGTAGCGCATATTCTATTCTCCTGGGTGTGGTGCAACATCTGATACCCCGTAAAGTTAACTAGCCAGACTATGAGTAGTCTGTCACACAAACTATGTAGGGTGAAATAAAAAACCACAAAGGCGAGGCAGTGCGTTGGGCGGTGCCGACAGTCCCGCAACTGCCGTCCAAAGAACGCAAAGAAAGAGGAAAAGAAGATAAATTCCTAAATGGGTTTACGCCTCAAAGTTACGTTGACGAAATACGAGTAAGGAAGAAGGGTTAGGTTTCTTGGCGTAGCCTAAGAGACTGAAAATTATTGTAAACGTAGTGCATCACGTTTACGTACACGCCCATTGAGTTGTGCCTTCTTTAAAACAGCAATGCTTACGCGTAGAGTAACACCCTACCTTAGCAATATTTGCTGTCAAGTGTTTTTTATTGTTGTCAGAGTTTATTAATATATGTTTCTCAGTTTAAGAAGAAGTAAAAACATTAGTTCATCTGTTGATTCAAAAATGTTTTTGAGTTTAAGAAGAGGTAAAAATTATTGTTGATTAGCATTTTTGGGATTGTCAAGAAAATGTTGCAGAAACTACAGAAAAGAGAATTTGATTTTCAGTGAAAACATGCCTAGTTCAAAAGCACAATCAGTAACTTCTCTGAAGTTATTTCATACTTCACAAAAATGTAAGCTTCACAATAGCGTTGCTGTAAGAATTTCAGCTACTAGTCATTCTAAAACGCAAGATTGGAGGGTAACCAAATCATTGGTAAGCTCCGGAAATCAACTCAGATGTCATGTACTTTAGGATGTCATCTAAACGAGGGGGATAGGTCTGTTAATGTATATTTATCATCCAAAAGTTATCAGCAATTATGGAATCAAAATGCACATTTACAAAACTTTATTTATAGCCTTAACTATGTAGGCACAGACATTTGAAAGATTTGGCTGAACGCTGACGCAAAATTTCAAGCAATAGTAAAGGTAGCATTGCCATTTTGGCAGGTTCATTTTAGAAAAATCGGATATTAGTAGATTGTGTCAATCGTTATTGATACTCGCACGCTTGTTGCTATCTACTGAATACTGTTGAAGCAAAGCCAATACTGAAATAGCGGATTATCCAAGCAATCTTACGCTATAGGAATTAATACATGGTACTTTCACTGTCTTCTCATAATGTTATCCAGTATCTGCATAAAGCAGGTCTGTGTAGCTCAGAAGAAGGCGTATATGCCGATTCTGAATTACCGTTAAGTAGCATGAAAAATTGCAATTTACTTGTGAATTTTACGGCAAATCACAAGCTACTGGTTAAACAGGAACGATACATTAATAATGATGCAAACTCCCATGAGTTTTTCAATGAATGGCTGTTTCACCAATTGCTTCAGCAGTTTCCAGTTTTAGGAAATATTCCTGCGATCGCATCATTATTAGTACATTTTGATGAAGAAAAATCTATTATTGTTCGCAATTACCTAAAGGAATATTTTGAACTAGCAAGTTTTTATCAAAAAAATTTGTCCTTTCCCAAAGCAATTGCAAGTGCTATTGGCACGAGCTTGGGAGCGCTGCATCGTGCTACTTTTAATCGCCGAGAATATCGTGATTTTATGGCAACTGCTCCTGAAGGACAGTTTCGCTATCAATTTTATAATCCAGCGCAAGGAATAGGGTCAATTGGATCTGAGATTTTTGGGAATGTTCCCACAGATGCACTGAAATTCTACGTTCTTTATCAACATTATGAAAGTTTGGAAGCAGCAATTGCAGAATTGGCATACGAATGGAATCCCTGTTGCTTAACTCATAATGATTTAAAATTGGAAAATATTTTAGTCCATTCAAGGTGGGATCAGTTAGATAATTGTCTTGTACGACTGATTGACTGGGAAGCTTGTGCTTGGGGAGATCCTGCTTTTGATTTGGGAACTTTAGTAGCAAGCTATCTGAAAATTTGGTTAGAAAGTCTAGTGGTAGATCCCACTATCGAGTTAGAAGAATCTTTGCTTCTAGCAGCAGTACCATTGGAAGTTCTCCAACCCTCAATAATAGCCCTAACTCTGGCTTATCTTGATTCTTTCCCAATGATTCTTGAGTATCATAGCGACTTTGTTCAACGAGTTATTCAGTTTGCGGGTTTAGTTTTAATTCATGAAATTGAGTCAAAGATTAAGCATCACAAATACTTTGATAACTCAAGTATTTGTATGCTCCAAGTTGCTAAAAGTTTACTCACTAAAGCGCAAGAGTCTGTGCTGACTGTTTTCGGGATTGCAGAGTCAGAGATTATAAAACATTTTGTGAACTTCGCTCAATTCTCTCAGCCAGAAACAGAAAATAACTTGCTTCGCCTTTATTACGACAAAACTCGTTTGCGTGGTTGTTAATACGAGAAGGTGACGAGAATGGAGAAGTCAATAAACAATCGATTTCTTACAAAAGTATGATTTGGATATTTAGAACCGCAGATGCAGACAAATAAATTATCTGTGTCCACCCCCCTCATTCCCCCCTAAAAAAGGGGGGAAGACAGAGGAAAAACTTTTATTTAATGTCCATCTGTGGTTTAATTTTCCAAAAATTGCCAAAAAATTTCATTTCGCACTTTTGTTTAATTACTATCCCTGTATACTCGCTTTGCTCTCTACCCTGAACTCTCCTTTAATAAGCTCCAATAATGCTAGAGTCTTCTACCAAACCGCTGCTAAATTCTCTATTAGATATTGCTAGCAATATCCAAATTGAATCTAACTTTTGCATTCGCCACCCTAAATATCAACCCTTTGCTCTACCAGCCAAAATAGCAGAGCGATTCCGGAAAAATTCGCCAGGATTACAACACAAGTATCTTGCTCTACTTTTGCGAAATTTCCTTCACGGGATTTACTACAATGGTTCGCTACAAACCACATTGTCACTGAATGGTGATGCGAGTCATAACTTAGCATACAAAAGCCTAGAGAGCCATTCGATTTTGGAGATTGATTGGCAATTTTACGAGCAATTACATACCAGCAATCACGGTAGAGGTTACTTTGATCCTGGTTGGCTGGTGTTGCGACGAGAACCAGATGGTAGTATCGCAGTTACCAAAGGCGGTTTGACATTGTATGTTGAGTACAATAGCAACCTAGAACCATCAACGCAAAGCGCCAAAGTAGGAGAGTATATTAATATCTGGATGCCTAAAAACCGACTGGAAAACGGCTTTTACGTAGCGGTTAGTAATGTCAGACAGGATTTGCAGGTTCACCCAGATGCTCATTTGGGCGCAGGGCGAATTTACTTTAATGTCACTCCATTTGGTGCGATCGCCCTCATGAAACGCCTCACACAGCAACTGAACGCTGCTGCAATTCCTTTTAATTTTCAGGTTTTACATAATCCATTAGCCTATGGGCGCTACGACTCAGGAGTGCTGTGCTTTGAACGCGAAGACTACCCAGCAGTGCGAAAAATCCTTCAGGCTGTGTATGCAGATTATCAATCGCATTTTGACAAAGAAATCCCCTTATTTACCAAATTTTTGGCACCTGGGCTAGGTTTAGCTGAAGAAGTCAGCCAAAAATTTGCAGCGCAGGAAAGTTTTGGAATGAACCGCTGTCAAATTGTGGCTAATGCTTTGTTGGAAGTTTGGCAACAAGGTAACAATTCAACGCACGAGCGAATGAGGGCAATTGAGCTACATTTTACTCGGTTCGGCATTGATTTACAGCGTCCTTACCTCAATCCTTGCTCTGAGGATATTTATTACCCATTAAACTGATATAGCAGGGAACGCTTATTACGTCCTAACCACCTTGGCTGTTGCTGTACTATACTCGGGATTCAAAGTCAACAAGCAAAGATTATTTTAGATATTAGACCAAAGGAGAATTAAAACATATGTAGCAGTTTATCTTTAATTGTATCAATCTTATTTTCACATAGATCAACTAATCGACCTATTGGCACATCGGTAAGAGCAATAAAACAGATTGCAACAGTAGTGTCAGGCAAGTCATAAAAATAGATCATCAATTGTCTGGCTTCTAGCTTAAAAATAGAATACTGTAGGGAACCGAATTTTGTGGTTTCCCCAAAAGAATCTAAAGCCTTTGAAACCTGCTTTAGATTCTCAAAATGTTCAAATGCCTGACCAATATCATTATCCCCAAAAACAATTTCATCCATCTTTGGGCGCGTGCTACTGAAATAAAGAGGTATACCTGCATTGAGATCAAATATAAAAATTTCCTGTAGTTGATCTTTTGTTTGATTAATAACGTCAGCTAGCAAATCAGAAACCCGTGTGTAATTTACTGCTCCGGAACTGAGATCATTCTGCTCACTTTGTTTCTCTTCAATAGGTGTCCTTAACACCTCTTCGTCAAATCTCCGCAAAGCTGGGTTACCAGGATTGTCTTGACGAGCAGCAGTTAATAGCTCTTTCAGTCGCCCATTAGCTTCAGCCCATAGAATCAGTTGGAAGACGCTGATCTGATAGTTTTCACCTGTTGTGATCGCATCTAAATTCTCATTTAAGCTGAAGCGAACCATCATTTTGAGTTTTCCTGGAATAGGAAATGCACTCAGGAGTGCTTTGTGGAACTCCTGAAACCATCCTTCAGTATTTAATATTTGAACATCCTGGTCACTCATTAGACTTTAATATAGATTATTTTTTGGAGTCAGAAGATGGAGGGTATTCGTTAGTTTGTAACTATTGCTCGATTAGTTCCGTCATTACTTGGCTCATGTTGCGTCCCCACAAAGCGCAAGCAGCATGGAACCGTTTCTTGAGGTCATATACAATGCTAATTGCATTATTATAGCAACCGCCTTGGCGATTTGAGCAGAAACTGGATCTAGCTGGCAAATGCTAGAAACCAGATGATTGCGGTAAAATTGTTTACTGTAGCAGGCTATTTGTTTGCTACCTATTTTTGAACTTTGGCTTGAATTATGGCCTTTACTTATAACCGCACCATTCGCTTTCAAGACACTGATGCTGCTGGGGTAGTTTACTTTACCAATATCTTGAGTATTTGTCATGAGGCTTATGAGGAGTCTCTAATTATATCTGGCATTAATCTCAAAGATTTTTTTACGAATCCTTCTGTAGCTTTTCCGATTGTTCATACTAGTGTGGACTTTTTTCGTCCTCTGTATTGTGGGGACAATTCGGTTATTAGATTAATGCCACAACAGCTTAGTGTCGATAGGTTTGAAGTGGCTTATGAAGTGATAGTTGGTGAGGTGATGGCTGCTAAAGCAGTGACTCGACACGTTTGTATTGAGACAAATAGCAGAACTAAAAGAGAGTTGCCAGAAGAAATGACGGAATGGTTGGAAGCGAACCGCCGAGGCGCAGAGAGCGCAGAGAGAAGAAAGTCAAGAGAGGCTATTTGAAAGAGTTAAGAGTTGAAAGAGATTTTTCTTTCATAAGTGAGGTTTGTTTGAATGAGGACTTACGCAGTAATAACGGAAAAACGAACCGCAAAGGACACGAAGGACACGAAGGAAAGAGGTTTTCAAAGAGATTTTGCGCGAGTCCTGTGAATAAATTTTGTGGCTATTGTCTGTAGCTGTTGGCGGTTGATTTTGCCTTGAGAGTTACGAGGTAAGGTTTGTACAGGAATCCAATGTTTGGGGATTTTAAATTTGCTGAGTTTCTCTTTTAGGAGATTTCGGATTTCTAAATCAGAAGTATTCGAGTTTTTCGGAATGTAAATTGCTGTGACTGCTTGTCCCCAAAGTTTATCTGGTATGCCAATGACACAAACATCAGCTACCATTTTTGTTGCTCTTATGGTTGATTCAATTTCGATTGGATAGACATTTTCCCCGCCTGTAATGATTTTTTCGCTGTTACGTCCAACAATATGTAAATAACCTCGTTTATCTAAAAATCCCAAATCATCTACTTGCAAATATTCTTGATTATCCCAAGTATTAGGATAGTAGCCTAAAGCTAGAGATTGAGAATAAATTGTGATATTTCCTATTTGATTTGAATTCAATTCCTCGCCTTGCTCATTGCAAATTTTTACAGAGGCATGGGGAAGGAGTTGAGTACAGCTATCTTTACCATTAAGAAAATCATCGGGTTTGAGGGTGGCAATTTGTGAGGCGGTTTCTGTCATGCCATACGTGGGAGCTAATCGGATGTTGTAATATCTTGCTTTTTCTAAAAGTTCGTTCCAAGCTGGCGCACCTCCCAAAAGTACAGTTTGAAATTGGGATAGCCACTCGGTTAGTTCTGGATTTTGTAGAAGACGCTGTAACTGTGTTGGTACTAAAGAAATACAAAATTTTGATGGTTCAATAGTGCTTATTTGATTTTTTATTTGACCAGATTCTAAGTCTTTAAATTGCTGAATAACGAGTTTTCCACCAGTATTGAAGGAGCGCATAAATTGCATTAAACCGCTGACATGATAAAGCGGTAATACGCAAAAGGAATTAACTTGATTGAGCGAAAAATGTTCTGTAAATCCTCTTACGGATGCCATTAAAGTTTCCCAGGTATGAATGGCAAACTTCATCTTTCCCGATGAACCACCAGTCGGAATCATAATGGCTGCTGAGTGGGGAGGTAAGAAAGTAGGAATGAGGGAGTGAGGGAATGAGGGAATGAGAGAAGTTTCCCTCCCTCTCTCCCTCTCTCCCTCCCTCTCTCTCTCCCTCTCTCCCTCCCTCTCTCCCTCCCTTTCTCTCTCCCTCTCTCCCTCCCTCTCTCCCTTTTCTCTAGTTTTTATTCCCCAATTCCTCGTCCCTAGTCCCCAAATTAAATCTGGGTTGACTAAATCAAAAACCTGTTGCCATTCTTGTTTTCCCCAATCGGGATTGCAAAGAAAAACTGGACAACGAGCTGCACAAGCAGCAAGAAACCCTGCTAAAAACCGCACTGGATCGCGTTCAGCTAGGAGAATTTTCAGTGGTCTGCCCTGATAATATGAAAACTGCGTTAATTCTAAATACAGTTGTTCGCTTAACTGGGCAAATAAATCCCTATCATCACAAATTAACCAGTCTTTAGGTAGAGGCTGGTAAAATGTTTGCTGCACAATATTTTCTAGAGTTTTTTCCATAAAGCTTCTGGCAAAGTTTCTTCTTGGGCAAACCAATGGTTGACACCAAAACCTACTGCTCTGTTACCCTGAGATAATTCAGCGGCTAGCTGGAGTGCAGCTTGTCTACCAATTGCGGTTTCAAACACGGATGAAAAGACAGCATCAATTTTATGCTGCTGACAAAACTGACGCAGGCGCGATGGTGAACCGACTATCCCAGGCTTGATCACAAAAATTCCTCGCCAACCTTGTTTGAAGCATCTGGCTAGTTGGTTAAGTGTGGCGACAGACTCATCTAGGGCGATCGCCGTCTGATAACAATGGCTCAATTCCAACATCGTCTCGAATTGAGCCACAGACAAAGGCTGTTCAATAAATTCAATTTCTAGGGATAATTCATCATTTGCCTTAATATTGTCGCAAGTCCGCAGCCATAAGTTAGCTTCTTCATAGCTCAATCCACCATTAGCGTCTAACCGCAGTTTTGCAGAGGCTGGCAAAGTTTGAGCGAGTCGTTCAAAAATTTCTAGTTCCTGAACAATTGGATAAACACCCATCTTCCACTTAAAGGTACGATATCCCTCCTTCCATAACTTCTCCCACGCCTCTAGCGCCGCTTCTCCAGCTGGCATTAACCCACTGTAACTCAGGTTATGAATGCTTAAATTCTCTTCTTGCTCTGCGCCCTCTGCGCTACGGACACTTTCCTCAACGGAGGGAACCTCCGCACGGAAGTGTCCTCCTCTGCGGTTCGTTTCCCAAGCCGACTCAAATCCAAATTGACACGCCGGTAACTTGTCAGGAATAGACAAAATCGTCTCTTCTGTGATTTCCTCTGGAAGCTCGTGGCAAAATTCTAGAGCTTGTTCCAGAGTTTCCGAACCAAACCAGCTGATGGGCGCAATTTCCCCCCAGCCGATTTTTCCTGTTTCATCAGTGAGACGCAGGATAATACCTTCGCGAACATCCCAGCTTCCGTAACTTGTAGTCAGCGCTTTGAGAAATCTTTGCTGATAAGGACGAAACTCAAATCGATACTGCATCAAAAACCTGCAAGCAAAAATCCCAAACCGAACAGTAAGCTACTCCAAAAATGCACTGATACGGCAATGAATTTACAGTTACTCACTTTTTCCGGGTGGTTATGATTTTGCTGAACATGGCTACATAACTTTCGGGCAAAGGGTAAACTCGCAAAACTTAGTAAAGTCCACACGGGAAAAATTCCACAAAGCACAAACAGCAAAGTTAGGGCATAAATGCTACCAGTAAACCAAGTTAACAACTGAGCCGCTTTTTGTGTTCCTATGCGGACAATTGGCGAACGTTTTCCTGCTGCTATGTCATCCTCAACTTGGTGAAAGTGCGAACAAAACAAAATTAAGCTTGTAGCAATTCCAACAATCACCGAAGCTGCGAGACTCATCATTGACCAGGTAGCAGTTTGACTGTAGTATGCTGCTCCTATAGCCAAGGGACCAAAGGCAAAAAAGCAAATGATTTCCCCTAAACCCTGGTACCCTAGACGAAAGGGAGGTCCTTGGTAAGTGTAGCCCAAAGCACAACAAAGCAAAATTATTCCGATTACGGTTAAGTCTTGTTGCCACCAAGCTATTGCTAGTATTCCCAGCAAACCCAGACCTAAAAATAAATTTCCCAGCCAAAATATTAATAGCTTATTGCCTGTTAAATTCACTAAAGAATGGTGTTTATTTTTGTCAATCCCTGTTTCAGAATCAAAGACATCATTACTGAGATTTTCCCAAGCCAGGATAAAAATTGCAGCGACTGAGAAAGTAGAAAAAACTGCTCCATGAAATATCTTAGTTTCCGCAAATGCGATCGCCGTTCCTACCCAGATGGGCATAAGAGCAACGCTGTACATTGGCGGTTTTATTGCCGCCATCCATAACTTAGTATTGGGATAAGAAATCAGCTTTGTAGTCATCAGTCGTGAGTAATGAAATTGCCAACAACTTTTTCAGCAAAAGTTCTTATGGTTTGTAAATACACCATATACAGACAACACATTCAAAAAAGTCGCTTTCTCTGTAAGAGTGAAGCATTAATCAGGTGCATTAACGCACTGAACCTGGTTATGGTCCTTCTCACTCTCAAATGACAGCATAAACTTGGCACTGCAATCAGGTTTTTGCCAAACCACAATCTGACAGAGCCACTACGCTGGTTACAAGGCGACTGTTTTGTGTTACCTGTAGAAATACGACCACGAATTATCACTCTTTTGGAAGTTAACTTTAGAAAAATTTACTCTTTCTAGATCATGACAGTTTCTCCATGTAACGCTGACTTTTTTGTATATAATAAGGAACTATGCCGCTTTCTTTTAGCCGTTCAGCAAAATTGCATCAAGAATAATGTCACACAAATTGCAAGTCTTTCCCTGGAGATTGACTGGGTTGACCCTTTAGTTGTCCTTGAGCGGCTGGCACAACCAAAGAAAATTAATTTTTATTGGGAGAATAGAGGAAAAAAAGAAGCGCTTGCTGCTGTTGATGCTGTCGCCAAATTAGAAATTGTTGGGAAAGAGCGTTTCGCTCAATCAGAAGAGTTTATCAAAGAATGTGTAAAAAATATAGTTTGCTTTTCTAGGACAAACCAAGCTTTCTCTGGAACTCAATTTTTATGTAGTTTTAGTTTTTTTGATCAAAATACCCAAGCAGACTATCCATTTCCAGCCGCTACCATTTTTCTGCCGCGTTGGCAAGTGGCTGTTAAAAATGAGTGTTGCGTATTAGTTTTAAATACAATTATCAATGCTGACGTAAATATTCAAAGAATTCTGCAAATTTTCTGGCGCAAGATTGAAATTATCAATTCCATAGGATATGAGTCACAAACTCTTGATTATTCTTTGCCAAAATTCAGCAAACAATCGGTTGCAAATCCAGAAAAATTTAAACTTTCAGTTTTGTCAGCTTTGGAAAAAATTCAGTCTAATCATTTAAATAAAATTGTTTTGGCAGATGCACTTGATGTTAGGTCAAATGCTGATTTTAACTTAATTCAATCCTTAAATAACCTGCGACAACTGCATCCTAATTGTTATGTGTTTTCTATAGGAAACGGTAAGGGACATAATTTTATAGGCGCAAGTCCGGAACGCTTAATTAGTATTCAGGAAAAACAGTTAATGACTGATGCTTTGGCTGGTTCTGCACCACGCGGTAAAACACCTGCTGAAGATGCTGCTAATGCCAGTTCTTTGCTCAATAGCATGAAAGAAAGACACGAACATTCGTTGGTGATTGATTTTATCACTCAGCGTCTGTCTCAACTGGGTTTATCACCTCAAGTTTTAGCACCTCGCTTGCGACAATTATCTAACATCCAGCACTTGTGGACACCTATCAGCGCCCGAGTTCCTGCTCATGTCCATCCCTTAAAGATAGTCGCCCAGCTACATCCTACACCAGCAGTTGCAGGTACTTCCCAAGAAATTGCTTGTCACGAAATTCGTCGTTACGAAAGCTTTGAAAGGGGTTTATACGCTGCGCCACTAGGTTGGGTAGACTTGGAGGGAAACTGTGAGTTTATTGTGGGAATTCGTTCAGCACTCATAGATGGCGATCGCGCCAGACTTTACGCAGGTGTTGGTATCGTTGCTGGTTCCGATCCCGACAAAGAACTTGCAGAAGTTCAACTCAAACTACAAGCGTTGCTCAAAGCATTAGTTTAGAATTTTGTGTAATGCTTGTAACAATTGCTTAACCGTGTAGGGCTTTGGCAAAAATGTTTCGACACCAAGGGCTTCCGTCCGTTGCTTGTTGTCTGAAAGTCCACTAGCAGCCATAATCTTGACACATGGATTCATTTTTAGCAAAGCACGGCTCGTGGTTAAACCATCCATGATTGGCATCATCATATCCACCAACACGACTTTAATTTCTTCCCGATGTTGAGCATACAATGCAAGTGCCTCAATGCCATCACAGCCTGTCAACACTTTATAGTTGTAGCTTTCCAGCGTGATTTTGGTAATCTCTCGAATTTCCGCCTCATCATCCACCACCAAAATCAATTCTCCATTTCCCGCAGGTAATTTCAAAGTTTCTGCTGGCGGTGTTTCGTTCTCTAAAACTGCTTTTAAAAAGACCTGAAATTGTGTTCCTTTACCAACAGTGCTAGAAACACTGATAAAACCGTTGTGGCTTTTCATAATGCCAAGCACTGTTGAAAGACCTAGCCCTGAACCTTTTGCGACCTCTTTGGTTGTAAAGAAAGGCTCAAAAATTCTATCCAATATTTCAGGAGACATACCAACTCCAGTATCCCTCACGGTGATCACAATGTGGGATCCAACAGTTGCATCAAGATTCATCTGCGCATAGTTTTCGTCAATCAAGAAATTTTCGGCTGAAATACTCAAAACACCACCATTTGGCATCGCATCGCGAGCGTTAATAACCAAATTTATGAGCACCTGATGCAGTTGTGTCGCATCTCCACAAACAGTCCAAAGATTTGGTGCTATGTCAGTGCAAAATTCGATAGATTTGGGAAATGTCTGTTTGGCAAACTGCTCAATTTCCAATATCAAATGCCGTAGTTGTAAAATCGTGCGCCTACCTTCGACACCGCGTGCAAACGATAGCACTTGCTTAACCAAAGTCGCACCACGTTGAGCGTTTGTTTCTAATGTCTCAACCAGCTGCTGGTTTTGCTCATCAGAAATTCTCATCCGCAAAAGTTGAGCAGACATGAGCATCGGAGCCAGTATATTATTGAGGTCGTGGGCAATACCGCTCGCAAGTGTGCCGAGGCTTTCCAGTCGTTGAGCGCGAAGAAACTGTGCTTCAAGTTGTTTCTTTTGGGTGATATCGGTGTCAACGGCGAGAATTGATTTTGGGTTCCCGCGTTCATCGCGTACTAGTGTCCAACGACTTTCGACGATGATTTCCTTGCCATCTTTCATCACTTTATGCAACTCACCATACCATTCGCCTGTAAGGTGAACTTGATGCAGAGCCTCTTCTACCTGCGGTGAAGTTTCCTTGAACAACAGCTCGTTGGCATCCTTGCCCAGAGCTTCTTGTACTTTCCAACCGTAAAGACGCTCAGCGCTTCTGTTCCAAAAGACAATTTTGTTTTCTAAATCTCTAACTACAATGGCATCTGTCGCGACATCGAGCCAAGCCGCTTGTTCGCGGATTTTCTGTTCCGCTTGTTTGCGCTCGGTGATATCCATTCCTACACCAACCATACGGACTGCTCTACCAGTTTCGTCATAGTACACTTGCCCTTTATTTCCTATCCAATGCAGCGCACCATCTGGTGATACTAATCGAAATTCGGCTTCATAATCTGTCCTATTTTCAATAGCATCTGTAATGGCAGCAAGGACGCGATCGCGATCTTCAGGATAAACAGCATCGAGAAAAGCTTCAAATGTGTGGTCATGGGAGCCTAAGGCAAGACCACAGAGCGGTTCCATTGGGTTATAATCCACAACATTATTGGTTGTGATGTTCCAATCCCAAGTCACCATGCGGGCGGCTTCCAGAGTTAACCTCAGTCGCGCTTCACTGTCTTGCAGTGCTTCAAGCGTCAGCTTTTGCTCTGTGATATCCATACAGGAACCAATGTAACCCGCAAAACTACCATCTGAATGGAATCTTGGGGTACCTGTATCTAAGAGCCAACGATACTCACCATCAAAACGCTTGAGGCGGTATTCCATTGTGAAACTGCGGCGAGCATCAAATGCAGTTGTGTAGGTTTCCAAGCAAAACTCTAAATCGTCAGGATGAACAAGTTCTGCCCATCCGTCACCTAGTTCTTGTCCTAGTGTGCGTCCACTAAATTCCAACCAGCCCTTGTTGAAATAATGACAAAATTGGTCAATACCAGCCATCCATATCATCACTGGGGCTGTGTCTGCCATAGTGCGAAATCGTTCTTCACTTTCTTGCAGCGCGGCGATCGCATTCTTGCGTACAGTGATGTCAATAGAAATGCCAACAATGCCGACTAATTCCCCCTTGTCATCGTGTATAGGCGAATCAGTGATTAAGATTGGGAACAAGGTGCCGTCTCGACGGCGAACGAGAAATTCACCAGACCAACTTTCACCGCGCTGTAGCTGCGACATAATCTGGGCGGCTTGCTGTTGTGAAGTCTCAGCAGGAACGACTTCCAAAATATTTTGACCTATGACTTCCACCGCTGACCAGCCGTAGAGTATTTCCGCAAAGCGATTCCAGTATATAATTTCCCCGTCCAAATTAGTGGCAATCACTGCCTGTTCCACCGTTGATAGCAGATGCGCCTGAAAGTAAATTGCTGCTTCTTGTTGCTTGCGCTCAGTAATATCAATAGCTATGCCCAAAGCCTGCACCGGCAAGCCATCGGCATTTTTGGTAAACAGAGTATTTCGGCTACGCATCCAACGCCACTCGCCATTGGCATCTCTGATCCGGTACTCTAGTTCTCGAACTTCACCTTCTTTGAGATTTTCAAAGCCTTTATGGTATTCTGTAATTCGCGGTATATCATCTAGATGAACCAGATTCGGCAATACTGCCTCTCTCATGGCTTCAATTTCTTGCGGCGCATACCCTAAAATCTCAACAATTTGTTTGTTTACATAAATAGTGCATTCTTCAACTAAGTCGTAGACATAAATGATATCTGGGCTGGTTTCAACAATCCGCTCAATAAAATACTGCTTTTCTTGCAAAGCAGCTTCTACTTGCTTGCGTTCGGCAAGTTCGCTTTGTACCTGCAACAACAGCATGGATTGCTGAATTGCGATCGCCAGTTGATCAGCCACTGCACAAGTTAATTCCACTTCCTCCTGTTGCCAAGAAAAAGAGTAGTTATTTCTGATCAGGCTAAGACTACCCCAAAGAATAGAGCCAAAATGCACTGGTACCAGCAACCATGCTCCCTGATAAGTTTCGGCAAAGTTACGGTTGATTTCGTCTGAACAAGCACGAGCATCTTCGATTTGAACAACTTCCAATCGCTTGAGCCGGGCGGCAATTTCATTGTCAACATCGGGAATTTCCAGTCCCAAAGCACTTGGTAAATCTGGAATTTGATGATAATCAGCGACATTCAGCCACAGTTGCCGTTCGGGTAGATATTGCACAATTTCAACTCGATCAGCTGGTACAAGCTGAGTAATCTCATAAACTGCTGTGGAAAAAATTGTTTCTAAGTCCAGAGAATTACGGATACTTTGAATCACGCGATTGAGCGCCTGCTCTTTTTGAACTTGGCGTCGCTCCCGTTCGTGTTGCTGTCTGAGCGCCTCTTCAGCCTGTTGGTGTTGAGCGGCTAATTGTTCTAACTGAGAAAGGTTTTGGCGTAGTGCAGTTAACTCTTCAATCAACTGCTCTTTTGTCTTTTCCTTGTCTTTCATTGCTTTATATTTTAGGAAAAAGCTCTGTTTCAAGCAGTCACTTAAAAGATTTAGATAAAGATGTTCTCCCTGTCATTATCTAAAATCGTAAATTTATATACCGCTTTAAAAGAATTCCTTCAATAATTGCTACTGAAAATATTCCAAAATATTGATAAGTATTTATCATTGCAATCCATCAAAAAATTGGACATCAAATAATCATTTATAAATCACAAAAAAGTTTTTACAAAAGTATGATTAAGTGATATATAACCACAAATTAACACAAAAGCACAATGAATTATCTGTCTTAACCTATGTGCATCTGTGGTTTCATTTTCATGAATTTCACTGTTGTAAGTTTCAGGTAAATGCACACAAATTAAATATATTATGTAGGGTGGGCAATACCCAACCCTATAGATTTGTAGGGAAAAAATTTAACACCAATTCTTGGCAATAGCTTATAGCTAGCTTGTAGTTACACAAACGTAACTACAAACCAAAGTCAAACTGTAAATCAATTGACTATAAATTCCTATGGATAAAGGGCTTGGCATCTGCACCTGTATAAGTAGCCACAATATGACCATTGCCAGTCATCTGATATTTGTATGTTACCAAACCTTCTAAGCCAACGGGACCACGAGGAGGCATTTGTTGAGTACTAATTCCGACTTCTGCACCAAAACCATACCGGAAGCCATCAGCAAATCGGGTAGAACAGTTGTGGTAAACTCCTGCTGCATTCACCAGCGCCAGGAAAGTTTCAGCAGCCTCTGCATCTTCAGTGACAATTGCATCGGTGTGTTTAGAGCCATAATCGTTAATGTGGGCGATCGCATCCTGCAATGAATCCACAACTTTAATCGACAAAATCAAATCAGAGTATTCTGTCTCCCAGTCTTCTTCTTTTGCGGCTGCTATACTTGACAAAATCTCACAACTGTGTATATCTCCTCTTAATTCCACATTGAGTTTTTGCAAAGTCTCAGCAATTTTTGGTAAAAATTCTTGAGCGATGCTGGTGTGAACTAGCAAAGTTTCAATCGCATTACAAGCAGCAGGATACCCCGTTTTGGCATCAACTGTAATCGCAATGGCTTTTTCAAAATCTGCGGCTTTGTCTACATAAAGATGACAAATTCCATCAGCGTGACCTAATACAGGTATACGGGTGTTTTCCTGTACAAATCTGACAAACGAGTTAGAACCCCTAGGAATAATTAAATCTACATACTTATCTAATTTCAAAAGTTCCAGGATTTCTTCTCGTGTTGTTAATAACTGCACCGCATCTGGATTAACAGCAGTTTGAGATAATCCTTGTTTAATCGCCTTAACTATCGCTTCACAAGAACGAGTTGCTTCTTTGCCACCCTTGAGAATAACACCATTTCCCGACTTGATAGCAAGAGAAACTATTTGAATTGCCGCTTCTGGACGTGCTTCAAAAATGATACCCAAAACTCCCAAAGGACAAGTGACGCGCTTCAGAATTAAGCCTGTATCAAGTTCACGGTGAATCTGTACAGCACCAACTGGATCAGGAAGCTTTCCTACATCTCTGACACCAGTAATGGCATCTCTTAACTTATGTTCATCTAACTGCAAACGCTTATAAAGTGGTTTAGCAATTCCTTCTGTAGTCGCTCTTTCACAATCAGCAACATTCGCTTGTAAAATTTCATCTTTTGCAGCTTCTAAAGCTTGGGCGATCGCTTCAATAGCTTGATTTTTCGCATCAGTTGACAGCACCGCCAGCTTGAGTGCAGCCTGTCGGGTTTTTTTAGCAACTGCAATTAGGTTTGATAAATCATCACTAGAAATAGTCATGCTCAAAAATCACGTTTATCTATACCTTTCCCCAATCGTATCAACAGTAGACCTGTTGCACGAATCCCTAAAACCCCCCTTAATTCCTCCGCAAGCCGAGGGAAGATTTAATTCCCTCCTCGCGGGGAGGGTTAGGGTGGGGTGTTAAATATTCGTGCAACAAATCTATTAGTTATTTTCTCCACCTCTGCATCCTCCACTTGGTTCACCCAACTGGGTAAGAAAAACTACTCGATTCGGGTGAGGTTTGAGCTACATAATCAAGCTTACTTTAGAAGTATCGAACGCAAATGAAATTCAGGGAGAAAAACAATGACATTTACTCAACCATCTACCGAAGCTCAACTTGACAGACCCGAACTAAGAGAAGGTTCCACAGGAGAAGCAGTTAAAGAATTACAAAATTTGTTAAAGAAATACGAACTTTACACAGGTGCTATTGATGGCATTTTTGGTCCAGCAACAACAAAAGCTGTCAAAGCCTTCCAACACCGTGTATTTTTAAAAGAAGATGGTATTGTTGCCGATAAGACTTGGCGAGCGCTTTACAAGGGTGCGCCAGTCGATATGCCAATTCTGAAAAGAGGTAGCAAAGGCGACCTAGTCGTCACCATTCAAAAAATCTTGCTAACTACCAAAGACTATAGTGGTAGTGCTGATGGCGACTTTGGTGTCCGCACAGAAACCGCAGTGAAAGCTTTCCAAAAGCGTGTAGGTTTGCCACAAGATGGCGTTGTTGGCGATCGCACTTGGTTTGAGTTCAGCAAAATTCATCACTAAAGCCACGTCGAGACAATGAGAAGGTAGTAGAAACACCAAACCCGATTTCTTTAAGAAACCGGGTTTTTCTACTTCTCACTTTTTTTATATTTATATATGTAAAGGAAATCAAAAGATTACATAAAAAAATTTTCAAAAGTGCTGTATACAAAGCAACATAATTAATAGATTTCAACAACTTTATTGAGTGAAAGCTAAAGGAGGACCTGATGGTTACTGCGACTGTACCAGAAAACCAGGTTAAAATCGGTCCCACCAAGCTGCTGATTAATAACGAGTGGGTGGAAAGCGTTAGCGGTCAGCGGTTTGAAACTATCAACCCCGCTACGGGTGAGGCCATTTGCGATGTTGCAGAGGCGGATGCACCAGATGTGGAGAAGGCAGTGCAAGCGGCTCGTAACGCTTTCAACAGTGGGGAGTGGCGTAAGATGTCCGCTACCCGTCGCGGTGAGTTGCTTTATAAACTGGCTGATTTGATTGAGCATAATATTGACGAACTCGCACGGCTAGAAACCCTAGACAACGGTAAGCCGCTACATGATTCTTACGGCGACATCAGGTTAGTTATAGCCTGCTACCGCTACTACGCAGGCTGGGCTGACAAAGTACAAGGTAAGACCATTCCCATCAATGGTCCTTACTTCTGCTACACACGCCATGAACCAGTGGGTGTGGTAGGTCAGATTATCCCTTGGAACTTTCCGTTGCTGATGCAGGCTTGGAAACTCTCTCCAGCTTTGGCAACTGGTAATACTGTAGTTCTCAAAACCGCTGAACAAACACCTTTGTCAGCACTGCGGATTGGCGAACTCATTATTGAGGCTGGTTTTCCTCCTGGTGTAGTCAACATTCTATCGGGATATGGACCAACAGCAGGAGCGGCGATCGCCCGCCACATGGATATTGATAAGGTTGCTTTTACCGGCTCAACTGAAGTTGGGCATTTGGTTATGGAAGCAGCTGCTAAGAGTAACCTCAAGCGCGTGACTCTAGAACTTGGTGGTAAGAGTCCCAACATCGTCTTTGCCGATGCTGATATGGATCAAGCAATTGTTGGTGCTCACCACAGTTTGTTCTTCAACCAAGGTCAGTGTTGCAACGCTGGTTCACGGCTGTTCGTCGAAGAGAAATGCTATGACGAGTTTGTCGCCAAGAGTGTAGAACGAGCCAAACAGCGCGTCGTCGGCGATCCCTTTGACCCAAATACGCAGCAAGGACCACAGGTAGATCAAGACCAGTTCAACAAAGTCATGAGCTACATCGAGTCAGGGATGCGCGATGGTGCTCAGATGTTATGCGGTGGGCATAGAGTTGGCGATCGCGGATTCTTTATTGAGCCCACTGTCTTTGCCAATGTCAGCAACGACATGAAGATTGCTCAAGAGGAAATCTTTGGTCCAGTTATGAGCATCATCAAATTCAAAGACATTGATGAAGCCATTCATTTGGCAAACAGCACAATGTACGGTCTCGCCGCCGGAGTATGGACAAAAGATATTACCAAAGCTCACGCCATTGCCAACAACGTCCGTGCAGGTACCGTTTGGGTGAATTGCTACCACGTGTTTGACGCTGCTGCACCTTTCGGCGGCTTCAAGCAATCTGGTATGGGTCGTGAACTCGGTGAGTATTGCCTAGAGCATTACACCGAAGTTAAGACCGTGACCATCAAGTTGTAAGAAAAATTTAAGATTTTAAACCACAGATGGACACAGATAAATTATCTGTCTTCCTCTACGTCTATCTGCGTGCATCTGCGGTTAAATATTCTTACAGCGCTTTTCTAATGATTAGACCACAAATCGTAGGGTGGGCATTGCCTATAAAAGCTTATGTGAGCGACATGTGAGATGTTGGTGAGCAATGCCCACCTTACAGAAAATCGCTGTAAATCCAATTTTTGCAACAAATTTAATGTTCTCCTGCAAGTTGAGCCTTAGCTTGTTGCCACAGCGACTCTAATTCCTCTAAAGTGTAATCAGAAAGAGGACGGTCAGCAAAAGCCTCCATTTTTTGCAAACGCTGAATAAAGCGCTGATTTGTTCCCTGTAAAGCTGCTTCCGGGTCAAGATTATTCCAACGGGCAAGTTGAAGAACAGAAAACAGCAAATCACCTAACTCAGCTTGTTGTCGTTCTGGTGTTTCGTGTTCCAAAGCCTGTTTGAATTCCGTCAATTCCTCATTAAACTTGTCCCACACCCCATCAATATTTTCCCACTCAAATCCAACAGCCGCCGCCTTTTGCGAAATCTTCATTGTTGCCATCAACGGCGGAAGCTTACGCGCATAGCCACCTAGCTTCCGACTGAGTGTTTGACTATCTGGCGATGGTTCACCTTTTTCCGCAGCTTTAATTTCTTCCCAGTTTTGCCGCACCTCATCAACGTTTTGCACCGACACATCACCAAAGACATGAGGATGACGACGAATCAGCTTTTGGGAAATCCCTTCAGCCACTTCCTTCAAAGAAAATTGTTCGTATTCGCCAGCGATTTGTGATTGTAGGACAACTTGTAAAAGTAAATCACCCAGTTCTTCAGCAATAGCGTCTTTATCTCCACTATTAATAGCATCTACCACTTCATAAGCTTCTTCTATCACATATGGTGTCAGCGTTTGGGGAGTTTGCGCCAAATCCCAAGGACAACCCCCATCTGGAGATCGCAACTTTGCCACTATATCAATTAATTCTTGTAACGCCGCCAAACTCTCAGCGTTCCTCTGGGTTTGATTAGTTTCCATAATTAATAAAAACTCTGCGTCCTCTGCGTCTTCTGCGGTTCAAAATCTCACTCTTTGTAGTTGGCAAGCAGAATGCCTACCCCACAAGATATTTATGACTTTGTGCGGCTATTTCTAGCTTTTACTTTACCCCTACTACTACCGCGACTCGTCGCTTTACGTTTCTTCATTTTCGCACGTGGCGGCAGCAATCCACGCACTCCCTGCTTTTGCACACGCTTGTATGCCGAGCCGCTCCAGTCGCTGAGAGAATGGCTCATAGCCCCAAGTTCGAGCCCTATAAGTAGGGCAAGAAATTCCGTACTGTAATAAGTGAGCGTGGATGTAACAGTTCCGCTTGCAGTCTGCCAATTGAACTCCACATTCCACAGCTTCTGGACAACAAATAAAGGGAAAATTGCCGCGATCGCTATCAAGCTACCTAGATAAAGTACACGTAGCGTCGTGCCGATGACTGGTCCATGAGATAAAAAAGAACGATGGCGTAGGCTTTTTTGATAAGGTAGCCAAATATAGCGCAAGAAACCCCAGCGTTGGTAGTGGCGGGAGTAAATGTCCAAGTCAGGACCGAACATCAGCCCTCCGAACAGAAAACCACCGACAACCAACAAAGTCAAGTTACCGCTCTTGGTTTGCCAGAAAGTAACACCAGTTACGAACGGCAAAGCCCATAAAGTAATGCGATCGTGAGTCCGACCAGAGGGCATAAGCAATTTTATGATTCGCTCATTTAAAATGTACAAGCCATTGCGACTCAGTAGGCACTAAATTCAATGCAGGATAGCATAGAAGAGATTGGGATTGACCAAAGAAAAATTTTTTCAAAAAAACTATCGCGTTCTCAGAATTTATGTGCTAATATTAGTTATTGTGTACGACAGCGGGCAGTTAGCTCAGTTGGTAGAGCGCCTGCCTTACAAGCAGGATGTCACTGGTTCGAGTCCAGTACCGCCCATTTCCCGCTGATTTCAAATAGTTAAGCGAAAATAAAGTCTGCCATGCAAGTTTAAGCCTAGTTTGCCGCGATGACAAACTAGCCTTGAAAGATTTGGCAGAAATCCTACTTTTCGTAAATAGACTTTCAAACCCTGAAACAAGATAAGCACCACCAGGCAAAAAAGCCGAAGTCAATTTATTGCTGTGAAACGGAGAAGGGGGGATTCGAACCCCCGTTAGGTTTCCCTAAAACGCATTTCGAGTGCGCCGCATTCAACCACTCTGCCACCTCTCCAAAGGCATGAGATTCCTATAATAAAGAATATATCACGAATTGGCAGTTTTTTAGAAAATAGATGTTTTATTTTCTGCTGCCTGGATAAATGTCTCAAACTGTCGGTTCGGTGTCCACTGAATAGCGCCGTCTCTACCTGTAAAGAACAGTTTTGTCTGACTTAGGCTCAATTCAGACAGCGTTTTTTGGTCAACCTTAGTGCTTGTGGCGATCGCCACTTGTGGTTGTAAAGCAGGAATTAATTCTTGTAAAGACTGACCAGGACACCACAAGACTTGCGTACGAGGTAAACCTCCAGTTTTCACTAGCTGACGCAGTTGAGTTGTTTCCAGTTCACCCACTAACAGCCAATTTTGCCCTAAAATTTGCAACTGTAAGATGGGCAATTGGTTGTTGATAAATTGTGCGACTACCGAACCAGTACTGACAGTTTGACCAACTGACAAAGCTTGGTAAATTCCCTTACCCTTTTCCACTTCCTTTTGAATGACCTGACTGGTCATGTAATTTTCTAATGTGGGAGAAGAGTCATAGAAAATCCCAATTGGCAAACGTTGTAATACCTCCACCCATGCACTATTGCCATTGCGATGGAAATTAGAAGCAATTGCCCAATCTATCTTATTCACACCCTGCTGTTGTAAAAACGGCACTATAGTGAAGCGTCCTGTCCCTTGCTCCCCACTATTAATGAGTGTGACCTTTCCTTGGTCTTGAATCACTAAAACTGGTTCCTCACCAGCTGCTAGGACTGTTATCCGAAACAGGGTGTTTGCAGAATGCCAAACTGGAATAAATACCAAACCCAAGGCAACCATACCAGCAAACCACCACCGCTTTTGCCACCAAGGCACCACCCATGCCAAGATGATTAATGTGTATATTGCTAGCATCTGACCAATGGATATGCTACCAATAGCAACTGTGCTTGCTGGTAAATTCGCGAAATATTCCACCAACTGTAGCAGCCAATGAGTTGGATGATACAACAAATTAGCCAAAGCGCTGCCTGCGTCAGGCAAAATTAAGCTTGCCAAGGCGCTTACCATTCCACCAATACTGATGACAGAAATCAATGGGGTGGAAAGGATATTAACTGGCAAAGTGTAAACCGCTATTACACTAAAGACATTCAATAGAAGGGGTAATGTCCAAATTGCAGCGGCAAGAGGAACTGCAATTGAAGATGCAATAATTGGTGGCAACCATTCCAAACGTTTTATGATTGGGGACGCTGTGACAATTAACCCCAGCGTTGCCAAGAAACTGAGTTGAAATCCTAAATCCCAAATCCATAAAGGATTAAATAGCAATAATAGTACTGCTGCAACCAGCAATGACCCGAACTGTTTGACTTTGCGTCTTAATCCTATTCCAATAAGTGCCGCAAATCCCATAATGACGGCTCTAAGTACCGATGGTTGCAAACCTGTTAGAGTTAGGAAAAGAATGAGAGCTATGCTGCCAAGTGTAATTTGGGTTCCTTTTTTAGCCTTTGATGTCAAACCCAGTATCACACCCAAAATTAACGATGTTTGAAACCCTGAGGCGGCTAAAGCATGAGCGAGTCCCACCTGGACGAAACGGTCTCGGGTATCGTAGGGTAAATCAACAACTTTGCTACCCAAAACCATAGCACTAACAAGCGGACCTTCTGGGATACCTAACAGACGAACTTGCGATCGCACAATTCGTTGGCGAACTTTCCACCATCCCCATTCATCCCCTTCATCGAGAATATTAACTTGCCGTCCACTTAGACCAGCAAAAGCACCTTCTTGTTGAAGAAATTTTTGAAAATCGAAAGCACCAGGATTTGATGGTGGTTTTGGTTTGTACAGAACGCCAGTGATACCAATTTGTTGAGTGATGTGTAACCCAGTCGCTTGAAGTAAAGGTACAGTGACATATAACTTTCCAGTCACTCCTTTAGTTCTACCTCCTGAACCACTGTCATTTCTTACCTCATCTAGCTGAGTTGCTTGTAACCACAATTGTCCACGCCCAGAACGAGTCATGCGGGGTGTACTAAGTACCTCACCGCGAACAATAAAAAGTTGTTCTTGATTGTTGCCATTTTCTGGCGGGACGAATTTACTAATATCGTTTGCTTTTGGTGTCGGAACTCGCAATTGAAAGTAAAAGCTAGCCAACAACCCCACCACACCAGCAATCAGCCACACTCTCACGTGAGGAGTGGTTTGCGGTAACTGTGGCACTGTCTTAGTTTGTGTTTGGGAATTTTCCTTATTTTGTGGGGGTTTCCGTATATTTGGGCGTCGTCTTCCAAAAAAGATCCCTCCTACTACACCCAAACCCAACACCCAAAAGCCACCCCACGGAACTGCTGTAAACAGCAACCCCAGAATGTAACCAAGACAGATTATGACACCACTTGCCTGAATCATTAGAGTTTTTGCAACAAGCACCCGGCAAACAGAAGTTGTGACTATACAGGCTTAGTCTGTGCAGGCGTACTTTATGTGTTTATCCTGAGTAGACAAGCTTCATTTGTATAGTCCCAGACTTCCAGTCTGCCGAGGTATAAAGATTTTGGCAATAGGTCTATCAAAAACTCATACCCAATTTCAAACCCAACGCGGCGTGCACAAACAGGAGACAAAGTGCTGTGCTACCCAAATAAGCATGCAATATGCGTAATGATGGTTTATTACCTGCAAATCCACTTAAAGAAATTACACCATTAATGAATAACAGTAACAGTACTATCGAGCCAGTCCAAAAGTGAGGGCTTTGCAGAATTGGCTGATGATGCATGACTAATGCCAACAATCCGCCTGTGTAACCAAGCGCCATGAATAAAAACATCCACGGCGCTAATTTGCGATGGTCACTCCGACTTTTCATTGCAGCTTCTTTATCCTCAACAAGTCGCCCTCTCCAACCCGCCAATCCAACAAAGCTACCCATCACAAAAACGACAATACCCATCATCACCGGATGTCCCCAATGGACTATAGGATGAGGTATTCCCAGAGAGCGAAACCACGCTGCAATAGGTTCCAAAACTTGGCTGAGATTGACCATTACTCAAAAACCTTGACTTTTTTGCAACATCTAATTTAGCAATTTCTTGCATAAATCAAAACAAAAGCTTAGGAAAGTCGGCTTTCTTTGTGTAACCTCACCCTTTTGGGCGAGGCAGTTTTACAAAGATTATGCACTCAACTAGCCGCTTTCAACAACGGAAAACCCAGCTTTTCTCGTTGTTCTACATATAATTGCGCGACCTTACGCGCTAAATGTCGAATTCTTGCAATATATCGGGTTCTCTCGGTTACAGAAATAACTCCTCTCGCATCTAGTAAATTGAAGGTGTGCGAACATTTCAACACGTAATCCAGGCTAGGTAACACCAGTCCTCGTTCACTCAATTGCTGCGCTTCCTGCTCGTATAAGTTAAATAATGTAAGCAGCATCTCAGGATTTGAAGCTTCAAAGTTGTAAACACACTGCTCAATCTCGCCTTGGAGGTGAACATCTCCATATGTGATGTTATCCGTCCAGTGAATTTTGGTCATTGCTTCAACCCCCTGGAGATACATTGTCAGTCTCTCCAAGCCATAAGTCATTTCAATTGACACAGGACGACAATCTAGTCCTCCACATTGTTGAAAGTAGGTAAATTGAGTAATTTCCATCCCATCTAACCAGACTTCCCACCCAGTCCCCCAAGCTCCCACCGTTGCATCTTCCCAATTGTCTTCTACAAAGCGGATATCGTGGTCTTCAGGACGAATTCCTAAAGCCCTCAAGGAATCCAGATAAATCTCTTGAATATTATCTGGTGAAGGCTTAATCAGGACTTGAAACTGGTAATAGTGTTGGAAGCGATTGGGGTTTTCACCGTAACGTCCATCTGTAGGACGGCGACAAGGCTCAACATAAGCGACAGCCCAAGGTTCTGGTCCCAGCGCTCTTAAAAAAGTATGGGGGTTTTTAGTGCCAGCGCCCTTTTCAATATCGTACGGTTGGGCAATGAGGCAACCGCGATCGCTCCAGAATTTCTGCAATACAGCTATAACTGACTGAAAATTCACAACTACCCTTCCTTCATCACTCTTGAGTGCATCTCCCATTTTTGCCTAAACCCGTGCCAGTGAGCAGTTTTGGGTAGTCTAAAAAAAAAACTTGGAAATTTTTTGAAAAAGGAGTTGACAATCCAAGAGTGGGTGGATATATTAAATAAGTGCCTGAAGAGCGGACGCCAAAACAAAGGCAAAGCCAAAGGCTCAGAACCTTGAAAATTTTATAGTTTTGAAAGCTAGTATACACCTTAAGCGTTGCGGTAGTAAACAATAAAAACCGAAGCTGAGGGTTAAAAAAATCAGCTAAACAAAGAGCGTACACGAGTGATATTCACTCTTTGTACAAGGAATCAAAACGGAGAGTTTGATCCTGGCTCAGGATGAACGCTGGCGGTATGCTTAACACATGCAAGTCGAACGGGCTCTTCGGAGCTAGTGGCGGACGGGTGAGTAACGCGTGAGAATCTGGCTTCAGGTT
>Ga0209902_100100_pt1 | contig 168674 bp, 121 predicted proteins | sample FECB27metaG_FD_188304 | JGI IMG/M metagenome (GOLD analysis project Ga0209902, IMG submission 188304) | Cyanobacterial communities from the Joint Genome Institute, California, USA - FECB-27 (SPAdes) (version 2) | ecosystem: Environmental > Aquatic > Thermal springs > Hot (42-90C) > Microbial...
TCGCATTTGTCGATCGGTATGTACGTTTTGATATAGCATCTTTTCTAGGATATTTCCCCTGCAAATTTAGCCAAAGTCAACTCTTAGCCCCTGCTTGACTATCAATTACTTATAATACAACAAGTCTAATGGATGTAGAAGTTAACATTTTATAAAGTGCCTAGATTCTATTTAAGATCAACAGCCAGTAATAGCTAGCTATAACTTTTTGCACGAGTAGGAGAGCCAAGCCACGCAGAATAGGAAATGCAACCTGCTCGCGGCTTATCCAAGCACACTACTCACACACGATCTTCTGGTACACTTCTTCGCTGAAGATTTGCTTGCGGAGGAGTTGACCGTTCTGGTCGAAGTAGAAGAGGAGATAGACGTTGGCGGTGTCGATCTGTTTTTCGGCTACGTAGAAGGGTACTTTTTCGTCGCCGGCGTTGCCCAGGTCGTCGTATTCGGCGGGGATGATGGGGCCGCGGACATTGCTCAGAATGCCGTACTGCTGGTTGGCGTACACCTTCAGCACAATCTCCGACTCGGTGGACTGAATATAGCTGATATCGTCGAAGGGCTGCAGGAAGTAGATTTTGTTGTTCAGGTCGTAGAGCCGCCATTGGTCGTTTTCCTTCACCAGGGCCACGCTCTGTAGCCAGAACCGGATGTCTTCAAACTGGAAGGGTGCCCGCTCCTTGTTGTTCCGGTCGATCAGGCCGAACAGCCCGTTTTTCTTTGCAATCAGTAAGGTGCCTTCCGTATCGTAAAACTGCAGCAGCGCTTCGTATTGGGGCGGGATGGTCAGTTTCCGGGCGGGATGATAAGCACCGAACTTCTTGTTTTTCAGCGTCGCGACGAAGCCCTTGCGCATGGGGTTCAGGCCGTCGTAGGTCATGGGCAGCAGCAGCTTGTTAAGGGAGTCCTTGAGAGCTGCTTTATTGCTGGCTTCCACCAGGAACAGGTTCGGGCCCAGCACGCGGATGGATTCGTACCAGAAGGGCAGCAATTGCTTGCCGGTGGTGGTGTACAGCGCCTGCTTGCCGCTCCGGTTTTCCAGCAACAGGTACATCCGGGAAGCGGCATCGGTGCGTTCCGGATCGGCAGGACGCGTCTGGAAGCCGCGGATGTCGGCTACGCTCACCAACTTGCGGTCGGCGGTGTGTAGCCAGGTGTTTTTCTTTTTGTGCAGTAGGAAAAGGTTGCCGCTGATCAGCGAAAGCGAATCGTAGGCGCAGGGCAGGTACGGTTTGCCGTTCTTGTCGAGCACGCCCCACTGGCCGCGGTATTTTACGCCGTAGAAGTCGTCGCGGGCCACTACCCGGTCGAAAAGCTGAGATTTGCCGGCGGAGTCGAGCACCGGAGCGCCGTTGAGCGTCCAGAGCCGGTAGCCGGTCGAGTCCTGCGTGAGCCAGGCCGTGGGCAGTTCGATAATCGCTTTTTTCTGCGGCGGCAGCACGGGTTTCAGCTGTTCGTTCAGGAGGGTTTGGGTGCTGTCGGCGTACGCCTTCACAAAGCCCGTCTTGATCCATTCGATTTTGGTATAACGCGCGTTCGGAGCCGTTACGGCCTGGCGGCCGTTTTTGGGAAACAGCTGCGCATTGGGCAGGAGGGCGTAGCGGCCATTCTGCTGAAAACGCACAAAGTGGAGGCCCAGACTGCTGATGTCGTCAAACTGAGGCTCAAAAATGGTCATGCCATTCATCGTGCTCAGGCCGTGCTTGCCCTGGCGGGTGGTTTTGAGGAAGAAGTCATTGAGCACTTCCACTGAATCGTACTGAGCGGGCAGAATTTCAAAGCCACCTTCGTGCACCAGCCCCTGTTTGCCTTCCCAGCTTACCTGGAGCAGCGGCTTTTCCAGTTCGTCAATGTTGTCGTACCGGAAATCAGCAATTACTTTTCCGGTTTTATCCATGGCACCCAGCTTGCCACCCTTGTAGGCCAGGATGTAGTCGTCCTTGACGCCCTCGCAGAAATAGCTGCCGGCGGTAGAGTCGAACACGATCTGGATGCGGAGCGTACCGTCGGAGTCCAGGAAGCCGTATTTGCCTTCTTCGTACACCGGAAAATAAGCCAGTGACTGCGCTTTCAGCAGGTTTTGCAAATAAGGCTGGTTGGGATAATCGGGGTAGTCGCGCAGGAAGTTGGCCAGTGACTTCTGCTCACTGTAAAGGAAAAGCATCCAGGTCCAGGCCCGGGAAGCGAAGGTGTTTTCCGGGTATTTCTGCGCAAAACGGTGGTACGCCTCCAGCGTGTGCGGAGCCGTAAACAGTTCGAAAGCCAGCTGGTCGGCTTTGGTTCGGTAGGGATTTCTGGGATGGGCCGCGGCAAAGCGGGCGTAGCTTTCGGCCGTGCCATCGGCCGTTTCCCGTTCGTAGAGCACCAGTTCCGATATTTCGGTCACCTGCCGAACCTGCACGGCGTTGGGATAGGTCTCCAGGAAGTACTTGTAGCTTTCGTAGGTATTGATGCGGCGGGCTTCGGCAAAAGCCAGTTCGTCGCGCAGGCGGATGGCTTCGTCCCGTTGGGGGGCCGTCGGGTACTTGTCGATGAAGAGCTGGTAAGAGGGCACCTGGTGAGCCCATCGGGCGGTGGCAAATTCCAGGCTGTCGATGCGCAGCTTGAGCAGTTGCATCGTGCTGTCGCTGACGTTGATCTTGCGCCACTGCTTCTGCACTTTGGCCGGGGTTTTGGGGTAGTCGACCAGAGCGGCCTGCACTAAGTAGTAGGCGGAGTCGAGGTGGTGTCGGGTGTTGAGACTGTCGAAGAAGTAGAGTGCCATGCCGTACTTGGCACCGGCACTGACCGGATTTTTAGCCAGTTCTTTTTTGAATAGCTTGGCCGCCTGTTCGTACTTCTGCTTCTGCAATTGCTTGAAACCGCTGGGTACCCGTCCGCCGATGAGTCGATGGGGGAGAAACGAACACAGGATGAACAGGAGGAATAACAGATGCCTCATAAAGCCGCGGCCAAAAGAATAGCTAAGGGAAATGTGGTACAAAGGAAAAGAATTCTATGATTTTTTATTTAGTTTTAACCGCCTGGGTAGTAGGGTCGAATGTGCTTTTTACCATAAAATGTTGAAATAATGAGCGAATTTGAGGCGTATCTGCGCCTGGGATTTTCACACATCACCGATCCGAAAGGCTACGACCACATTCTTTTTGTGATTGCGTTGTGCACCGTCTACCACCTCCGCGAATGGAAAAAAGTATTGGTGCTGGTCACCGCTTTCACCATCGGGCATTCAATTACGCTGGCCCTTTCTACCCTGCGCCTGGTGGCATTCCGAACCGATGTCATTGAACTTCTGATTCCAGTGACCATTCTGCTCACGGCGCTGGGCAATTTTTTCTACCAGACACCGGTTCATACCTACGAAAAGACGCCGCCACCTTACACCCGTTACCTTTCGGCCCTGCTATTCGGCCTCATTCACGGACTGGGCTTTTCCAGCTACCTCAAAAGCCTGTTGGGTGCGTCTGCCAATATTGTGCCGCAGTTACTGGCTTTCAATATCGGATTGGAGCTTGGACAAATCCTGATTGTACTTTTTTTCTTACTATTGGCCTGGATGGCCATTGACCTGCTGCGCGTAAAACGGCGGGACTGGAACCTGGCCGTATCGGGCATCGTGGCCGGCATGGCGTTGTCGCTCATCCTGGGGGCTGAAATATTTGCGTAAAAACCGCAGATTCAGCCTTTATAGACCACCGGAAACGAGCCTTTCTGATCCGGATTTATTAAATTGCGAAGACATCCCACACATTTTAACCTATTTCGTTGGAATATGAAATTAAAGAAGTGCCTCTTAGGCTTGACGACCTTCCTCTGGATTTCCGGCAGCGTATGGGCGCAGCAAGCGACCGAATACAAGGCCAACCGGCAATTTGAACAACTGGGCACCGAACTGCCCACGCCCAACGGTTACCGGACCGCTTCCGGAGCGCCCGGTCCCAACTACTGGCAACAACGGGCCGACTATGACATCCGGGTAGAACTCAACGACGAAAAACAGAGCATTACCGGTTCGGAAACCATCACCTATACCAACCGCTCTCCCGACGTATTGCCTTACCTCTGGCTGCAGCTGGATCAGAATATCTTCGACAAAAACTCCATTGCCAGCCTTTCGCAGACGGGAACGCTCAACGGTCAGACTTCTTTCAACGCTATGGGCTTCGTGATGAACCGCAAATTCGACGGCGGCTACAAGATCACGTCTGTCAAAGACAAAGCCGGCAAAGACCTGAAGTACGTCATCAACGGCACCATGATGCGGATCGACATCCCGCAGCCGCTCAAGCAGGGCGCTTCGTATTCGTTTTCCGTAGCCTGGAACTACAACATCCACGACGAGGTGAACATGAAGGGCGTACCCGGCACCAACCGCATGGGCTACGAATTTTTCGATAAGGATGGCAACTACCTCTATGAAATTGCCCAGTTCTTCCCGCGCATGGCTGTCTACAGCGACGTGAACGGCTGGCAACACAAGCAGTTCCTGGGCCAGGGAGAATTTACGCTCCCCTTCGGCGACTACAAAGTAGCCATCACCGTGCCCAACGACCACATCGTAGCGGCTTCGGGTGAGTTGCAAAACCCCGCCCAGGTGCTCACGGCCGCCCAGCAACAACGGCTACAAAAGGCCAAAAACACCAAAGATCCGGTGGTGATTGTGACGCAGGAAGAAGCGGAGAAAGCTGAGAAGGGGAAGCCTACCGGCAAAAAGACCTGGATCTATTCCGCCAAAAACGTGCGCGACTTCGCCTTTGCCTCTTCCCGCAAATTTATCTGGGATGCCAAGCTGACCGACGTGGGCGGGAAAAAGGTCTGGGCCATGTCGTACTATCCCAAAGAAGGCAATCCGCTCTGGGGCAAGTACTCTACCCGGGTAGTAGAGCACACGCTGAAGTCTTATTCCAAGCACACCATCAACTACCCGTATCCGGTGGCCATTTCGGTACACGGACCGGTAGGTGGGATGGAATACCCGATGATCTGCTTCAACGGCGGTCGCCCGGAAGCCGACGGCACGTATTCGGACCGGACCAAGTACGGCATGATTTCCGTGATCATCCACGAAGTGGGCCACAACTTCTTCCCTATGATCATCAACTCCGACGAACGACAGTGGACCTGGATGGACGAAGGCCTCAACACCTTCTGCCAGTACCTGGCCGAGCAGGAGTGGCAGCGCGACTACCCTTCAACCCGGGGTGAACCGCAGAAGATCGTGCCTTACATGAGCAGTGACCCTTCCACGCTGGTGCCCATCATGACCAATTCGGAGCAGGTGATGCAGTTTGGTCCCAACGCCTACGGCAAACCGGCCACGGCCCTCAACGTTCTGCGCGAAACAGTGATGGGCCGCGAACTCTTCGACAAAGCCTTTAAAGAATACGCCCAGCGCTGGGCCTTCAAGCACCCCGAACCCGCCGACTTTTTCCGTACTATGGAAGACGCTTCGGGCGTGGACCTGGACTGGTTCTGGCGGGGCTGGTTCTACGGCATTCAGCCGGTAGAGATATCGCTGGAAGACGCCAAGTGGTACCGCATCAACACCCGTAACCCGGAAGTGGAGAAGCCGCTTGCCAAAGCCGAAGCCGATGCCAAGCTGCAGACCATGAGCAAGATGCAGAACGACAAGGAGATCAAGACCACGGTACTGGAAGAAGATCCGTCACTGGCCGATTTCTATAATTCGTATGACCGCTATAAACCCACCGAACAGGAAAAGCGGCAATACGAAGCCTATTACAAGTCTTTGAGCAAGGAAGAGCAGGACCTGCTCAACTCCGGACTGAATTTCTACACCTTGGAGTTTAAGAACAACGGCGGACTGGTTTCTCCCATCATTGTGAAGATGGATTACGAAGACGGTACCAGCGAAGTGGTGCGCTTCCCGGCCGAAATCTGGCGCTTCAACGACCAGAAGGTGATCAAGACCATTTCCACGCCCAAGCCGGTCGTTTCCTTCACGCTGGACCCCTACTTCGAAACGGCCGACATCAATACGGAGAACAATTCCTTCCCCCGCAAGCCGGTACCCACGCGGATGGAGTTGTACAAGCAAAGGCAGGCGACTACGCCCAATCCGATGCAGCAGGAAAAGGAATCGACCCAGCGGAGCGGCGGCACCCGGTAGGAATGTTGCCGCCTTATCAACCGATCAAAACTGCGCTGAAATCTTCCGGCGCAGTTTTGATTTTTATTTTGAAGTAAAAAAGATTTCCCCTAATATTGCAGTCCGATTTCAGTCGGGGATTCAGATCGATGAATCCAATCGGGGCGTAGCGCAGCCTGGTAGCGTACTTGCATGGGGTGCAAGGGGTCGTGGGTTCAAATCCCGCCGCCCCGACTGATGAAAAGAGCCTGTAAACTAAACGTTTACAGGCTCTTTCCGTTTTCGCCAAAACGTTTGCGTACCGATTCCTGCCATCATCAGGCCTTTTCTGCCTCTTTCTTTCCCTTCACCAACCGCTCCATCTCACCTATCCGAAGCCTCACCTGCTTATATGCAACGGCTCCCTGATCAAGCGCAGGAAAACGAATTGAAATTTTTTGATAAAAAGAAGGGATGTATTCGGAAGCTTATTAACTTATTTGGAAATTGAGGGCAGGCGCTACACTTTATACTAATGAATATTCCGTGGCTTAATCGCATCAGGAAGTGGTTTGGGGGCGGTCGGAATACGGCGAACCACCACCAACGCGGGGGACTGGTGCCTTCGGTGGTAGAGGATGCCGCCGGCCAAACGCCCTACAACTCCGATGAGCTGGTTCGGCTATATGATCGATGCCTGCAATACTTCGGGGAAGAAGCGGAAGATCATTTTGCCGGAATCATTCAAACGGCGCTTCGGCAAGGCATTACTTTGAATCAGGCGCTGGAAAGGGAAAGGAAAAAGGCGGGTAAATGATGAGCGAATGAGCTAACCGGTTGATTGCTTGGGCGTCCGGCTGACAGAATTGAATCTATTTCAATCTTCCGTTTCGGTTGGTCGGGCTAGTTGATGTTTTTAGAGACATTGATAGAAAGTACAACGTTGGAATGGACTTCGTCGATGGGCAGAATAGCTACCTGCAAGGGCGAACCGGCCTTCAAAACGATATCGATCAGGCCGATGTTGGCGCCCAGCTGGCCTTCCCGCATCGGCTGATTGCGCAGTTCCCGCTTCCATTTTCTCAGGGCGTCGGTATCCAGCTTGTTGATTTTGGCGCACTTTTCGGTGATTACCGGGCCCCAGGATTTCTTGATGAGATTGGCTGACGAAAGTGTATAATGGCTATCCCATTCACTGATCACAAAAGTACCGCGACCGTAGCTTTTTTCCTTTATTTCAATGTGATCACGCTCTTCGGAGTAGTAGGCTACGTTCTGAGCCAATTCTAAAAAAATAAAAAACACCTTCTTGTTCAGTGGCGTATTTTCAGGGATGGTTTCGTTGATGCGGGTTCCGATGGCGGCCAGTACTGTTTCAAGGAAAGGGCCTTTGTAATATACCAGTAGGTGATCCTTATCCAGATTGGCGTCAAACTCAAATAGGTTAATTGGTTTTTCCATTAAAGTGCGATGCCTTTCCATCAGTGAGTACAATTGTTTATGCCTCTGAACGCTTTTGCTGCTGGTCACTATCCCGGCGGGCATCTGGTTACTTTCCAAGGCTGTTTGATCAGCAGCCAGAGAGAAAGGAATGATTACAAATCTAAAATAAACTACCCGGCACATTAAATCAAACGGTACGCGTCTGAGTAAATCCAAGTATTACTATGATTGGAAGGAGTCACAGTAATGAATATGACCCCGTAGCCAAAGAGCCCGAATACCCGATCCGAATCGTGGTAGGAAAAGGAGGAAGCAGTCCCTTAATAAAAGTGGGTAAATGTTAAGTGTTTGTATATGAGTTGCTTGTTATCCTGGTTTTATTTAATCTTACACGCATTTGTAAAATCGGGAATCTGCTGACGAACGGGTAGGCCCGCTTTCGTACCCGGAGGTGGCCTGCTTACTATATCTATAGTATATAGTGAAAATCGGTTCATAAGCGGAAACAAACAATGGAAGAAGGCATACCAGGCCTGCGTGATATGGTCACGGCCCGGCAATCCTCCCTTTTCATTCTCGCTTTTTCTCAGTGTGCAAAAGGATAAAAGTTTACGTGTATTAGGTACATTTATTAAAAATTTGTAGTTTTCTCACGCTATATATCATTTGTGTGTTACTTGAAAGAAGCTTGCAGTACCACCAGATAAATGGATTGGCTGAGAAATAAGCAGGCCGGTATTTCATTCGTTTTTCTGCTCTATACATTTCCAGATTTTTTCCAGCGAATGCAAAAAGTGCGCAATCAACTAAATCCAGTAAAAGATGGAGTCTGCCGGAATGAAGTGTGCCACCTCTGAAATAAGGGATGAGGCAACGCTGCCGAATGCCCCGGTGACGGAATCCCTGGCAGCCAGTTTGCCGGGAGCCTCCGATTCACTTGATCCGGAATTTTTCATTCGCCGGATTTTTGAAACGGATCCCCGCCTGGGTTGTGAACTGCTGTTTCGTCACTATTACCAACCGATGTGTAGCCACGCCGTCAAACTGTTGTACGCCAAAGCAGTTGCCGAAGACCTCGTGTCGGAAATATTCTATCAGTTTTACGCAAACGGTACTTTCCGGGAGATTACTACTTCTTACCGGGCTTATCTCTACAAGACCGTCCGGAACCGAGCCTACAACTACCTGCGAAGGGAAATGGCGCGGACCACCGACCTGACCGCCCTTGAAAGCCATGGCGATGAAGCCAGCCTGCAGCCCGATTTGATTACCCAGTACGAAGAATTGTATCACGACGTAGAAAAGGCCATTGGTGCACTGCCACCCCAGTGTCGCCGGATTTATCTGATGAACCGTTTCGAAGGTAGAAAGTACGCAGAAATAGCGGAGGAACTGCAGCTGGCACCCAAGACGGTAGAAGTGCAGATCCGGAAAGCCAGTCGTTTTCTGCGGAATCTGCTGAAAAGGAAATGGACGACCCTCATCGTGGGCCTTTGTCATTACCTCTCCAATTTTCTCGCTTAAATTTTTTTCATTTAGGATAAGGGTTTCTTCAGGGCTGGTGTGTCTATCCGACATAAGCGCTTCTCTATGAAATTACCCCTTACCAAAGAACTCCTGTTTGAGTACTTCGCCGGTCGGGTCACTCCTTTGCAAAAGGAAATGATCCGGGAATGGGCGAGTGATCCCCTCAACGAGGAGTTCTTCTATGCCTGCCTGCACGAATGGGAAACCCGGCATCCGCAGTACCAGTCCGACGTATCCCGTGCCCTTGATCAGTTCCGCAAGCGCCTGAACCAGCCTCTGACCGATTCCGAAGAGGCTACTCCCATCAACCTCAACGGACCGGGGCGAGTGAGGCATTGGCGCTGGCAGCGATGGACGGCTGCCGCGTCCGTCTTACTGCTCATGAGCCTGGCCGCCTGGTGGTACCAGGAAAATCTGTTTTTTCAAATGTACACGACTGCTTACGGCCAAAAGCAAAACATTACCCTGCCGGATGGTAGTCAGGTGGCGCTCAATGCCAATTCTTTGCTGAAAGTGCCCAGGTTCGGTTTTGGAAAGTCTACCCGCAAGGTCTATCTGCAAGGAGAGGCCAATTTTTCGGTGGTGCATACCCAGGATCATCAGCGTTTCATTGTCCAAACGGATTCTGCTTTCAATGTGGAAGTACTCGGAACGGAGTTTACGGTCTTGTCCAGAGCGCAGCAAAAGAAAGTAGTACTGACCCGCGGTAAGGTAAAGGTGCATTATCAGGAAACCAGCCACGCTCCTGAACAACTGACGATGGCTCCCGGCGATCTGGTTTGCCTGAACCAGCAGGGAGGACTGAGTCTGAAAAAAGTGAATGACCCGGAAAGGTTTGCGGCCTGGAAAGACAACCGTTTTGTATTCGATAAAACGCCCTTGCTGGAAATCAACCAGATGTTGAGCGACAATTATGGCTTGTTGGTGGAAGTAAGAGGGCTGAGAATCGAAGAACAGACTTTAAGCGGTTCTTTCGAGGCCCGCTCCGCCGATGAACTTTTGCAAGCCCTGGCCGAAGTGCTGGATATTAACGTCATCCGGCAAGATAACCGGGTGATTCTACTGGATAAATAATTTATGTAAAACTCAAACCTTCATCTAATGAACAAATTACTTTACAAACTAAGTACAGTTGGTTTGCCGCTGGCCGTTCTACTGGCCGGACAGTCGGTATGCCAAGCCCAGGTGTTTGCGTTTAACAAGCGCACGCAGAGCCCGGAAAGGCCTGCCACGGTGTCGGATCGACATCTGAAAGAAGTCCTGAACGACCTAAGGGACCATTATCGGGTAGACATTTTATTTTCTGACCAAATGGTGGAAGCACACCGGGTGCCTGTCAACGCCATCAATTTGAAATCCCGATTAGAAAAGAACCTGGATGCGGTACTCAAACCATTGGGATTACAGTACAAGAAGGCCAAAGATGGCACCTACCTCATCACCCGCGTACCCATGGGATTCCTGTCTGGTAAGGGAGGGACGATTTTCGTCGAGCCAAGTGCTTCGGCCAATCCTGATTCCGTACGGGAAGTGGCAAACAGTGAAAACAACCAGGTTGTAAATGAAGTGGCGGAGGTGCGGGTTACCGGCAAAGTAACGGATGATCAGGGACAAGGACTGCCCGGGGTGAGCGTGGTGTTGAAAGGCACCAGCGTTGGTACCGCCACCGACAGCGACGGAAGTTATGCCCTCACCGCTCCGATTGGAAACGAGACCTTGGTATTCTCTTTCATCGGGTTTACTACGGAAGAAGTACCCATCAACAACCGTACAATCATTGACGTAAAACTCTTGCCCGATGTCAAGTCATTGAGTGAGGTAGTCGTAGTAGGTTACGGACAGCAAAAGAAAGTGACGGTAACCGGATCGGTTGCCACGGTGAAGGGGTCCGATTTAGTGAAATCGCCGGCAGTAAACCTTTCCAATTCATTGGCTGGCCGCCTGCCCGGTGTGACAGCTGTCAATACCAGTGGTGAACCGGGATACGATGGTTCCGGTATCCGGATCCGGGGTTCTAATACTTTAGGAAACAACACCGCTCTGGTGGTAATCGACGGGATACCTGCCCGGGCGGGTGGTCTGGAACGTTTGAACCCAGCCGACATTGAAAGCATGACTGTGTTGAAAGACGCATCGGCCGCTATTTACGGTGCCCGGGCAGCCAACGGCGTTATTCTGATTACGACCAAACGGGGCAAAACCGGAAAGCCGGAGCTTTCCTATTCTTTTAACCAGGGATTTGCGCAGCCTACGGTGATTCCCAAGCTGGCCAATGCCACGCAATTCGCCGAAATGCGGAATGAACTGGACGTATTCAATTTGCCTACGACAGAATGGGCTGCGGCTACAGAAGCCTTTCGGCAAACCGGAAGCTATACCAAACAGGATGGAACAGTTGTAAAAGCTCCTTATAGTCCGGATGATTTCCAGAAATTCCGGGACGGTTCTGATCCCTGGGGCCATCCAAATACCGATTGGTACGATGCTACCCTGAAAACCTGGTCTCCTCAGTCAAGGCATAACCTGCAATTGATCGGAGGGAGCGAAAACTTCAAGTACCTGGCTTCCTTAGGCTACCAGAACCAGGATGCCTATTATAAGAATGCGGCTACCGGGTACAAGCAGTACGACTTACGGGTCAACCTGGACGGCAACGTGAATAAATACATCAAAACGAGCATTGGCATCCTGGGTCGCCAGGAAAACCGCTTCTTCCCTACCCGCAGTGCGGGTTCCATTTTCCGGATGCAGATGCGGGGCATTCCCACGCAACCCGCTTACTGGCCCAATGGACTGCCGGGCCCCGATATTGAGAACGGTGAAAACCCCGTGGTGATCACTACCAACCAGACCGGATACGACCGCGATACCCGCTATTATTTTCAGACCAACGGCTCTTTGGACATTACCATTCCCTGGGTGAAAGGTTTGAAATTCACTGGAACAGCCGCTGTGGATAAGTACATCCGGCAAACCAAAAGGTGGGAAACTCCCTGGTACCTGTACACCTGGGACAAAGTGACCTATGAGGCGGATGGTACCACACCCAAACTGTCGAGAGGTGCCCGTGGTCCGGCCGAGCCCCGATTGACTCAAGGCAATGAAGACCAATTGAATGTGCTGTTGGGTGGGATATTTACGTACGAACGCTCTTTTGGCAACCACGCGCTTACGGTGTTGGCTGGTACCAATCGGGAGACCATTGACTTCTCTAGCTTCAATGCCTTCCGCAGGTACTTTATTTCGCCTGCCGTCGACCAGTTGCCTGCTGGTGGCAATGCGGAAAGAACCAACGGAGGTAATGCCTGGGAACGGGCCCGTTTGAATTATTTTGGCCGGGTGGCCTACAACTACAAAGAAAAGTACCTGGCAGAATTTCTATGGCGGTACGACGGTTCCTACATGTTCCCCGAAAGCAAGCGATATGGTTTTTTCCCAGGCATTATGGCCGGCTGGCAAATCTCAGAGGAACCCTTCTTCAAGGACAATGTACAATTTGTCAATTACCTGAAACTGCGCGGCTCCTGGGGGCAAATGGGTAATGACAATATCACTTTGGGACCGGACGGGCCACTGCTGGAGTATCAGTACTTGTCTACCAATGCTTTCCGCAGTTACATTATCGGAGGGCAGGAAGTGGGCACTATCTACGAAACCCGGGTGCCCAACCCGAATGTTACCTGGGAGGTGGCCAACAACTCGAACCTGGGTCTGGAAGGTCAATTGCTACAGGGAAAAATCAACTTCGAATTCGATGTCTTCCTGAATAAGCGGAACAATATCCTATGGCCTAAGTTCGGCTCCGTTCCGCAATCTACCGGCATGACACTGCCTCCCGAAAACATCGGCAGTGTTCAAAACAAAGGATGGGAATTCAATATTGGTTATAATGGAGAGTCGGGTGATTTTAAATACAACGTCAGTGTAAACGGCGGTTACGCCCAGAACAAAATTCTTTTTTGGGATGAAGCCCCCGGTGCACCCGAATGGCAGCGAACCACCGGCAAGCCGATGTACACCTACCAGGCCTACCAGTACGATGGTGTATTCCGGGATCAGGCGGCCATTGACGCCAATACCCTGGATTATTCGGCCATCACCAATACACTTCGTCCCGGTGACATGAGATACAAAGACCACAACGGAGACGGTAAAATTACGCCCGACGACCAGGTAAGAAATGAGAGATCGGCCTTTCCGCTCTTTAGTGGTGGCCTCAACATCGGGATGCGTTACAAAGGCTTTGACCTGGCCATTCTGTTCCAGGGTGCTGCGGGTGGGCAAACCTACGTGAGTACGGGTGAATCGGGCAGCATCGGCAACTTCCTGCTCGACGTGTACGAAAACCGCTGGACGGTAGATAATCCGAGTAGCGAACACCCGCGGATTGCCGACCGAAGTAACCAATACTACTCAGGTGGCAACACTTACTGGCTCCGGAGTACCGATTACATCCGCCTCAAGAACCTGGAATTAGGCTACACCATTCCCGCCGCCATCAGCAGCAAGGCCGGGATCAGTGCCTTTCGGGTCTATGTAAACGGTCTCAACCTGCTTACCATCGACAAACTAAAGGTGTATGACCCTGAAAACGTCAATGCTACCGGGCAGTATTATCCACAAGCCAGGGTCATCAATGCCGGCGTAACCGTAACCTTTTAATCACTTCAGCGACCAATCCTATGAATAAGATCAAAAATATATTTCTGAGTATCCTGGCCGTGTTGCTCACTGTAGCAGGCTGCAAGGATGACTTTGTGAGTACCAAACCACTTACGGAAGTGCCGTCTGCCGACGTTTGGAAAGACGCTGGCCTTTCGGAAGCCTTTGTGACTGATATTTATAGTGGCTTGGGGTTTGGTGGGTTTAATGAGCAGATGCTGGCCTCCCTGACCGATGAAGCCCTTTTTACGCATCCCGGCCGCGGTATTAATACGGTTACGGAAGCAAGGTCCAATCCAGCCGACCGAGGTTGGATCAACAGTACCCTCGACTGGCCGAATATGTACGGGCGGATCAGGGCCTGTAATCTGGCATTGGAAAATTTGGAAACTCCGCTGTTTGACAATAGCGGTTTGGCGGATCGGTTGAAAGGAGAAGCCCATTTTCTGCGGGCTTATTATTATCACCAACTGGTACGTTATTTCGGTAGTGCTCCCCTGATTGACCGCGCTTATGAACTGGGCGAAGCCGACTATACTGCTGCCAGGAATACCTTTGAGGAATGCGTAAATTTCATCGTAAAAGACTGTGATGAGGCGGCTCAATTATTGGCTGGTAAATCGGTAGCCAACGGACGGGCTTCCCAGGCGGCGGCCCTGGCACTGAAGTCGCGTATGCTGATTTATGCAGCCAGCGATTTGCGCGACATTCCGACGGCCAGTGCTAAATCCAGTACGATAGGAGCCTTTCAGCAGAAGGAACTGCTCGGCTACGTGAGCGGCGACCGCACCAGCCGTTGGCAACTTGCCAAGAGCGCTGCCAAAGCGGTGCTTGATCTGCCTGGATTGGGTTATGAAACCAACCTGGCTGCGCCGGTTAGTCCTGATCAGGGTACCACCAATTATATGAACATGGCTTTGGCGAGGGGTGGTGGTGAAAGGGAAACGATCTTCGGACGGTATTTCATCAATTCCAAAAACGAAGACGGGGGCCGGGTTGGCTTGTTCAACGGACCCAATGGTTACCACAACTGGGCCGGTAATACCCCGGTTCAGAACCTGGTAGATGATTACGAAATGATGGATGGTACCTCCTTCGACTGGAACAATCCGGCCCACGCCAACGCTCCCTATGCCAACCGGGATCCCCGTATGGACGCTACCATTCTGCGCGATGCTTCTCCCTGGAAGCCCCGTACACCCGATGCCGCCGGTAAGGATCCGGCTAATCAGATCCAGACCGGGCAATATCAAATCGTAAACAGTGAAGGCAACGTGGTTACTTATTTTGGCCTTGATACCCGACAGAGTTCAGTAGAAGACTGGAATGGCACCCGTACCGGCTACTACATGAGAAAGTTCATTGATCCTAATCCGGCTATTGTAGATCAGAACACCTGGCAGCAGGTACCATGGCAATTCTTCCGCTACACTGAAGCTATCTTCAACTATGCCGAAGCCTGCATTGAACTGGGTGAGGATGGGGAAGCCAGAGAGTGGCTCAATAAAATTCGTTTCCGGGCAGGCATGCCTGCCATTATTGAATCGGGTGAAGCCCTGAAGCAACGTTACCGGAATGAGCGCCGCATCGAAATGGCTTACGAAGAACAGCGGTACCACGATGCCCGCCGCTGGATGATTGCCCCGGAAACATTGGGAGAAAAAGCAAGAATCATCAACATTACCGCTACACTCAAACCTGGTAAAGACGTGAAGGTGTATAAGTATGATCCCCAGAATTACAATTATCTGTACAAACCTAATAATATTGACCCAGGCATCGAAAACCGCCAGTGGCTGGATAAAATGTATTTCCTGCCCATCCATCGCGATGAAATAAACCGAAACGCCAAATTGGTGCAAAACCCGGGATACTAAAACAATCATGGTTTTTTGGTAATTTTAAAATCTATGCCAGTTATTTATCTACTGGCATAGATTTTTTTCTTTCTAATCAGCAAGCTAAAATTCCTGCAATTGATACCGTTAAGAATCAATTCATTCTGTTTATGGATAATAATGGTGGGTGCGATGGCCAGTTGTGGAAATCCTTCCTCCCAAGAGGAGCAGGCTTCCGATTCTAAGGTCACTCCTCCTCTGTTTACCTTACTCAGTCCCCAGCAAACCCACGTCACTTTCAGCAATACACTGACAGAAGGACTGAATACGAACGTGATGATGTACGAGTATTTCTACAATGGTGCGGGAGTAGCAGTAGGCGATGTAAACGGTGACGGCTTCGACGATATTTATTTTACCGGTAATATGACCTCCAACCGGCTTTACCTGAACAAAGGAACCGATTCGCTGCAATTCGACGACATTACGGAAGCGGCCGGAGTATCGGGGAGGGAAGGCCCCTGGAAAACCGGCGTGACGATGGCCGACGTGAACGGCGATGGCCGGCTGGATATCTACGTCTGCTATTCCGGCAATCTCAGACCGGAAAAACGCACCAATGAGTTGTTTATCAATCAGGGGCCGGATGCGAATGGCATTCCGCACTTTACGGAACAGGCCAGGGAATTTGGACTGGACAGCCCCGCCACCAGTACCCAGGCCGTCTTCCTTGATTATGACCAGGATGGCGATCTGGATATGTTCCTGCTCAATCACAATCCCAAACAGCAGCCTATACTGGATGAGGCCGTAACGGCTGAACTCATGAAAGCCGATGATCCCTCCACGGGTGTCCGGTTATTCAGAAACGACCAGCAATTCTTTCGCGACGTGACGGAGCAGGTGGGGTTGAGCAGTTCTGCCCTGACCTATGGGCTGGGGGCCGGTGTGGCGGATCTCAATGGCGATGGATGGACCGACCTCTACGTCTCGAACGATTACAGCGTACCCGACTATCTGTACATCAATAACCGGAAGGGGAACCGACCGACCTTTACGGATCAGAAGGCAGCGGCCATCGGGCACGTATCCCAGTTCTCAATGGGGAATGACATTGCCGACATCAACAACGACGGCCTGCCGGATATCTTTACGCTGGATATGCTGCCCGAAGACAATAAAAGGCAAAAGCTGTTGTTCGCCCCGGACAACTACGAAAAGTTTGATCTTAACGTGCGAACCGGCTTTTACTACCAGTATATGCGGAATATGCTGCAGCTCAACAATGGCAACGGAACATTCAGCGAAATAGGACAACTGGCAGGTATTTCCAACACTGACTGGAGCTGGGCACCCCTTTTTGCCGATTATGACAACGACGGCTGGAAAGACCTCTACATCACCAATGGCTACCTGCGCGATTATACCAACATGGACTTCATCAAGTACATGGAAAATTTTAAGCAGCAGAAAGGCCGGCTGACCCGCAACGATGTAATGGAAATGGTGCAGCAGATGCCCGCTTCCAACGTGGTCAATTATATGTTTAAAAACCAGGGGAGCCTGAACTTTAGCAACGTAAGCGCTCAGTGGGGTTTGGCGCACGTTTCCAACAGCAACGGAGCCGCCTACGCCGACCTGGACAATGACGGCGACCTGGATCTGGTCGTCAATAACATCAACCAGCCTGCCTTCATTTATCAGAACCAGACCAAGCAGCAACTCAGGCACCATCACCTGTCAATAAAACTTGTCGGTGCGGGCATGAATACGGCTGGGATCGGCGCCAAAGTGACGCTGTACCGCCAGGGACGTCAGCAGTACCTGGAGCAGATGCCTACCCGGGGCTACCAATCCAGCGTGTCGCCGGTACTGCACTTTGGCCTGGGGACGGACGCTACCATTGATTCGCTCCGGGTGGTCTGGCAGAGTGGCAGGCAGCAGGTATTGCAGGAGGTCAGTGCGGACCAACTGCTTACCTTAGAGGAAAAAAATGCCAGGGCTACCCAGCCGATGCGACGGGCTCCAGTCGCTCTTTTCGCGGAAATTCCTTCGCCGGTGGCCTTTCAACACCAGGATGCTGCCGTCAATGATTTCAAGCGGCAACCCCTAATGATCAATCCGCAGTCTTTTTCCGGCCCTTGTCTGGTAAAGGGAGATGTAAACGCGGATGGCCAGGAAGACATCTACGCCGGAGGAGGAAGCGGGCAGACCGGAGCGTTGTTTATCCGGCAGAAGAATGGTCAGTTTGTCCGAAAGTCGACACCCGCTTTTGAGGCCGACCAGAAAAGTGAGGATGCGGATGCGGCTTTTTTCGATGCCAACGGTGACGGTCACGCCGACCTGTACGTGTGCAGCGGTGGGTACGACCAGTTTCTGCCCGATGATACATTACTCCAGGATCGCTTTTATCTCAACGATGGGAAAGGTAACTTTACCAAAATTGCGGACGCGCTTCCCCCGATGCGTACCAGTAAAAGCTGCGTGCGCGTAACCGATCTGAACAACGACGGTTTCCCGGATCTGTTCGTGGGAGGTCGGGTCGTACCGGGGCGTTACCCCGAAACGCCGGCCAGTTATCTGCTGGTCAACGATGGGAAAGGTCACTTCGCTGACCAAACAGCCCGATTGGCTCCTTCCCTGCAACGGATTGGAATGGTAAGCGACGCGGCCTGGCTGGATCTGAATGGCGATAACCAACCGGAGTTGATTCTGGTGGGTGAATGGATGCCCGTAACCGTGATGGGGCGGGTTAATCAGCAATTCGTCGATCAGACCAGCACTTACTTTGATACAAGTTACCGGGGCTGGTGGAACAAGTTATTGGTAGGCGATTTTAACCAGGACGGAAAAGCGGATCTGGTCGTTGGCAACCAGGGCCTGAATACACAGTGCCGGGCCAGTGAGCAGGAACCGACCGAACTGTACTACAAGGATTTCGATGACAATGGCTCAATGGACCCCATTCTTTGTATGTACATTCAGGGAAAGCGTTATCCTTACGTATTCCGCGATGAGTTGCTGGATCAGATTTCAGTGATGCGGGTTCGCTTTCCCGATTATAAGAGTTACGCAGAGGCCACGATGGAAAACATTTTCAATAAGGAAGAATTGGAAGGAGCCGGGAGACTGGAAGCTAACTATTTGAAAACGGCCTATTTTGAACGAAAGGCCAATGGTAAATTTGAGGAAAAGTCCTTGCCCACCGAAGTGCAATCGGCTCCGGTATATGCCCTGGCCGCCCTTGATTACGACGGCGATGGATACCAGGACCTGTTTCTGGCCGGCAACATCAACCACGCCCGCCTGCGCTTCGGTAAGTCCGATGCCAATTACGGACAGTTACTCAAAGGCGACGGGAAAGGCCACTTTACAGCCGTACCGCAGTGGCAGTCCGGCTTTGGGTTGAAAGGCGATGTGCGAAGTGTGCTACAGGTAGGAAATACTTTATTGATGGGGATCAATCAACAACCAATAAAGGCGTATCAGGTCGCCGGAAAGTTATGAGAAATGGGCTGTTTTTCACGGTGGTTTTGGCGGTATTCTTTACCGGCTGCCGTTCACGTACCGAACCAGTGCGGCAGTTGACGGGCAAGGAAATCAGTCAGGTCATTGATCAGATGACAGAGCTGATGGTACACGACGTGACCAATCCGCCCCTGGCCGCGCGCTTCTTTTCCTACGCCTGCCTGGCCGGTTACGAAGTAGTGTCCCGGCACGATACTACCTGCCAGCCGATGCACGGTATTCTCAACGATTACCCGGCCATTGAAAAGCCCCGAATTGAGGGCGACTATGACTATTCGCTGGCGACCCTGCTGGCCATGCTGGAGACGGCCAAAAAAATGCAACCTTCCGGCGCTTTGCTGGCTCAGTACGAAGCGAAACTGCTGGACTCCTGCCGGACGTTGGGTTATTCTGATGAATTAATTCAGTATTCGCGGCAGTACGCGCAGGAGATAAGCCGCAAAATTCTGGCCTACGCCAAAGCCGACAAGTACAACCGCATCAGCAATTATCCCCGCTACACGCCCCTGGAGCAGGAAGGAGCCTGGTATCCGACCCCGCCCGGTTTCTTCGCTCCCGTAGAGCCCCATTTCAATACGGTTCGCCCTTTTACGCTCCAATCGGCGGCGCAATTTGTTCCGGAGCCACCGGCCCCTTTTTCCAAAGAGAAAAATTCCGATTTTTACCGGCTGATGAAACAGTGCTACGACGAAAAGTTGCCGGAAGAACACCAACAAATCGCCGCCTTCTGGGATTGTAATCCTTTTGCTTTGGAAGACAACGGGCACATGGCCGTGGGACTGAAGAAAATATCGCCAGGGGCGCACTGGCTGGGCATTACGGGGATCGCCTGTCAGCAGGCAAAAGTCTCTTTTGCCAAAGCAATGAAAATACATACCGTGGTGTCAGTGGGGTTGATGGACGGGTTTATGTGCTGCTGGGACGAAAAATTCCGAAGCAACCGCATCCGCCCCGAGACGGCCATCCGCAAATACATTGACCCAAGCTGGAAGCCTTTCCTGCAAACGCCGCCTTTTCCCGAATACCTAAGCGGCCATTCCACCATTTCGTCGGCATCGGCTACCATATTGACCCACTATTTTGGAGACAATTTTACTTACACGGATACAGTGGAGGAGCGGTATGGACTGCCTGCCCGCACCTTTCATTCTTTTCAGGAAGCGGCCGAAGAGGCGGGCCTATCGCGGTTCTACGGAGGCATTCACTTTATGGATGCGATTGATAACGGACGCACGCAGGGGCTAAAAGTGGGAGCGTGGGTGATTGATAAAATAGAAAATCGCCGTGAAGCAGTTGTCAGTGAACATTTATCAGTGAATAGTAAACAGTGAACAATAGCATTCAAATAATCAATTAGCACCGCATCGGGAGGCGATCCTCCGGCGGAACGATTAGCACATTACCTTATCCATAACCAAACACATGTCTATTAAACATTCTACAAAGAGGCTTGGAATGGCTCTGATAGCGGCGGCTTCCCTTACCGGAGGTTTCTATGCCTGTAAGACCAGTCCTACCGTAACCAGTCAACCTACTGCCACTACTACCCCGGAAGTCCAGGTGCCCCGGGTGTTGGTTTTCTCCAAAACCACGGGTTGGTACCACACTTCCATTCCGGCCGGCATTGCCGCCATTCAGAAACTGGGACGGGAAAACCAGTTCCGCGTGGACACGACCAAAAATGCCAACTGGTTTGTGGAAGACAGCCTGAAAAACTACAGTGCCGTTATCTTCCTCAACACGACGCAGAACGTGCTCAATCCGGAGCAGCAACTGGCTTTTGAACGCTACATTCAGGCGGGTGGCGGCTTCGTGGGTATTCACGCGGCGGCCGATACCGAATACAACTGGCCCTGGTACAACCGCCTGGTAGGGGCTTATTTCTCCGGCCATCCCAACAATCCCAACGTGCGCCAGGCGACAGTAGAAGTAATGGATGCGAATCATATTTCGACCCAGGGGCTGCCTGCGCAGTGGGAACGCAACGATGAGTGGTACAACTATAAGAGCATCAATCCGGCCATCAAGGTGCTGGCCCGACTGGACGAAACCACGTACGAAGGTGGCACCAACGGGCACGACCACCCCATTGCCTGGTACCACGAATACGATGGTGGCCGGGCTTTCTACACCGGCGGTGGCCATACCGATGAAAGCTACGTCGAACCGCTGTTTGTCAAACACCTGCTGGGTGGCATTCAGTACGCGATCGGCCAGAACCAGCCGCTGGATTTTTCGAAGTCTTATGCCGTATTGACCCCGGAAGAAAACCGCTTTACCAAAACCATTCTGGCCAATGACCTGAACGAACCGATGGAACTGGCCGTAGCGCCCGATGGCCGCGTGTTTTTCGTGGAGCGGGGCGGCAAGTTTTACATGTACGATCCGAAGACCAGCAAAACCCGACTGCTGCGCGATTTCCCCGTAAAGGCCGTTGATAAGTACCTGAACGGTCTGTTGGGCATCACCATCGACCCGGACTTTGCCCAGAACAACTATCTCTATTTCTTCTATACCGTCGAAGCCAACGGCCAGCACAAGCAAAACATTTCCCGGTTCAAAGTGGGTGCCGACGGTTTTCTGGACCTGGAATCCGAAAAAGTTATCATTGAAGTGCCGATTGACCTGGAAGTGAGTGCCCACACCGGCGGTTCGCTGGCCTGGGACAAAGACAAGAACCTCTACATTTCTACTGGCGACAATACCGTTCCCTTCGAATCGGATGGACACGCGCCCATTGATGAGCGGGAAGGGCGCCTTACTTTCGACGCCCAGCGTTCGGCAGGCAATCCCAACGACCTGCGGGGTAAAATCCTGCGCATTCATCCGGAAGCCGACGGTACGTATACGGTGCCCGAAGGCAACCTATTCCCGAAAGGCACGCCTGGTACCCGTCCGGAAATCTACGTGATGGGTTGCCGCAATCCGTACCGCATTTCGGTAGATCAGGCCACGTCCATTTTGTACTGGGGTGAAATCGGCCCCGATGCGGGTACCGACGGGAAACAAGGGCCACGCGGCTACGACGAATTCAACCAGGCCCGGAAAGCCGGTAATTACGGCTGGCCCTATTTCGTGGGCGACAACAAAGCCTACCTGGATTACGACTTTGCGACCAAAGCAGTCGGTGCCCCCTTCAACGTAGAGGCCCCCACCAACAATTCGCCCTTCAACACCGGCGCCAAGACCCTGCCACCCGCCCAAAAAGCCATGATCTGGTATCCGTATAACCAGTCTGCGGAGTTTCCGGAGCTGGGTTCCAGCGGACGTTGTGCCATTGGTGGGCCGGTGTATCACTTCGATGCCAACCTGCGCTCCGACGTAAAGCTGCCCAAGTATTATGACAAAGCACTTTTCATTGCCGACTGGATGCGCAACTGGGTGTTTGCCGTTCGCCTGGACGAAAACCAGAACTACCAGCGCATGGAACCTTTTATGCCTTTGCGGGGCGATTTCAAACGCCCGGTTGATCTGGAAATCGGACCCGAAGGAGCCATGTACATGCTGGAATACGGCTCGGTATACGGCATCGACAACGACGATGCCCGCCTGGTAAAAATTGAATTCAACCCCGGCAACCGGGCACCGGTAGCCAAAATTACCGCGAAAGATACCATCGGGCTGGCCCCGCTCAAAGTGGCTTTCAGCAGCCAGCGTAGCTACGATTTTGATGAGGAAGACAAGCTGACTTACGAATGGAAGTTTGAAGACGGACAGTCGCTTTCTACCGAAGCCAACCCAACGTATACGTTCACGAAAAACGGTATTTACAAAACCATCCTGAAAGTAACCGATCCTTCCGGAAAGAGCGATCTGGACACGCTGTTGATCCGGGTGGGCAACACGCTGCCGCAGGTGGCCATCGCTGCGGCGGGCAATTCTTCTTTCTTCTTCGCCGACAAAACGCCGCTAAAGTACGAGGTGAAGGTGAAAGACAACGAAGACAAGACCATCGACCCTAAAAAGGTGCAGGTGTCGCTCAACTACATTCCCAAACTGGCCGGCAACGAACCGCTGGTGGGGCACCAGCAGATTACGGGCTCCTTCAACCTGGGCAAGAACCTGATGGAAGGCAGCGATTGCAAGGCCTGTCACCAGATTGAGAAAAAGTCGGTGGGACCGGCTTTCGTGGAAGTATCTAAAAAGTACCGGGGCGACAATACCGCCCTGGCCCGATTGGCCAACAAGGTAATCACGGGTGGCGGGGGCGTATGGGGCGACCACGCGATGAATGCCCACCCGCAACTTTCGCGCGACGACGCTACCGAAATCGTCAAGTACGTGCTGTCTTTGTCTAACAAGCAGGCTGAAGCCCGTTTGCCGCAACAAGGGAGTGTGGTGCTGAAAGACCACGTGGGCAAGGATGAGCAGGGCCGGTACGTGATGACAGCTTCTTACACCGACAAGGGCGGTGCCATTACCCCATTGACCAGCCGCGATGTGCTGGTGCTGCGCCCCGCCAAAGTGCCCGCCGGCGATGCTGACGTGCTTTATAATATGCAGAAAGACGGCCGGAGGTTGGGACAGATTCACCACCAGTCGTATTTTGTAATGAAGAACGTGGACCTGAGCGGCATCAGCAAAGTGACGTACCGCTACGCTTCCAAAGACCAAAACGCGACCATCGAAATACACACCGGCTCGGCCAAAGGTCCGGTGATCAGCACGCTGACGTACCAGTCGACGGGTGCCTGGGACAAGCGCGTAGAAGTGAGTGCGCCCATTCAGGGATCAGGCAAACAGGACCTGTATTTTGTGTTTGTGAAAAACCAGACCCCCAACCAGCACCTGGCTTCGCTGGATTGGGTTCGTTTTGATAAGTAAATAGGTTATTGCTTCTCCTGGTTGGTTTGCACCAAAAACCAGCCAGGAGAAGTTTTTCTATTTATGCTTAAGGCTGGCTAACTTATTGTTAGATGAATTTTTTAATGAACTGCTGAAAGCCGCTGGCTGACCGCTATACTCACTCATCCACCATTTTTCAACTTCTATCTACCTATGAAATCTTCTCAATCACGCCGGAAGGCACTGTACAAAATAGCGGGAAGTGTTGCCCTAACCGGAGCCGGTCTGTCACTGGCCAACCGGATAGAAGCGGCTGAAGCTGCTCTGGGACCGGCCCTGAAGGGTAAAATCAACCATTCGGTTTGCCGCTGGTGTTATGACAAAATCTCCCTGGACGACCTGTGCAAAGCCGCCAAAGCGATGGGCATCAAATCCATCGAACTAGTGGGACCGGACGAATGGCCCACACTCAAGAAGTACGGGCTGACCTGCGCCCTGCCTTGGGGAGCCGGCAAAGGCATTGAGAAAGGATTCAACGATCCGCAGTACCATGACGAACTGGTGAAAAGCTACGAAGAGGTAATTCCCAAGGTGGCCGCTGCCGGTTACAACCAGATCATCTGCTTTTCGGGCAACCGCAATGGCATGTCGGATCAGCAGGGACTGCAGAACTGCGCCAAGGGCTTGAAACGCCTGATGCCTACGGCCGAAAAATACAAGGTGACGATGGTGATGGAACTGCTCAACAGCAAGGTGAACCACAAGGACTATATGTGCGATCACACGGCCTGGGGCGTGGATCTCTGCAAAGCCGTCGGTTCGGACCGATTCAAACTGCTGTACGACATCTACCACATGCAGATTATGGAAGGCGACGTGATCGCGACCATCCGGCAGTACAAGGATTACATTTCACACTATCATACCGGCGGGGTGCCCGGTCGCAATGAGATCGATGATACGCAGGAACTGAATTATCCAACCATTATGAAAGCCATTGTGGAAACGGGCTTCAAGGGTTTCGTGGCCCAGGAATTCGTACCCAAGCGCGATGATAAACTGGCCTCCCTGAAACAAGGCGTCCAGATCTGCGACGTGTGAGAGTTCAGTGAACAGTTATCAGTAAACAGTAGAGACGCCATTTATGGCGTCTTTGGCTTTACCCTGTAACGCGTATAGCTGCGGAAAGAAACGTGAAGGTCACCGCCTTTTCGATTCATCTGCGGGACGGTTCTTTCCAGTTGCCTTAAAAAAAACAAAGGTTCCATCTTTTCAAAAGATGGAACCTTTGTTTTTAACGACTATCTGCTTTCCTCGCTCTCTTATTACTCCTGCACTGCCGCCGTCCTTTTTTCGGTTACCCTTTCTCCCGCCCCCTTTTCCTCTTCTTCGCTATCGTCGCCAATCAGGTAGCCGTAGGGTTGGAGCGATTCGATGTTGTCGAAAATGATTTTGAGGATACCCAGAAAGGGAATGAACATAATCATGCCCGCTATGCCCCAGACGGCTCCCCCAATCAGCAGGGCCATAATGGCGGCCAGCGGATTGACCTTCACTTTGCTGCCCACGATGTTGGGCGTGAGCAGGTTGGATTCAATCAGTTGAATAACCGTAAAGACCGCCGCCACGGCAATCACCGGACCGAAGGAATCTTTGGTGAGCAGGGCCACGACGGCCGGAAAAAAACCGCCCAGGAAGGAGCCGATGAAGGGAATAATGTTGAGCACGCCACCCAGCACCCCGAAAAAAATGGCCTGCCGGATGCCGATGACCATGAGGCCGATGGTGTTGAGCACCGACAAAATCACTACGACGGTCAATACGCCCGCAATGTACTTCTGGGTCACTTCGCTGATCTGGGTGATGATGGTCCGGGTTTTTTCGTGCTCCTCCTTGGGGGTGATCATCAAGATAAAGCGCTTGAACTTCTGCCGGTAGTAGAGAAAGAAGAAAATATAAATCCCCATGATCATCATCGTCGTCAGCACTCCGGTGGTTGCAGTCAATAGACTGGTCAGGTAGGTGCCGGCCGATTCCAGGTAACTGTTCAACTGCTGCTCCAGGTACGAAGTCTGCTCGTCGGCGGGCACGTCGGTAATTCCTTCCACAAAATCCTGCACGGATTCCAGTTTCTGATTCAGTTTTCCCTGCAGCGATGGGAGTTCCTGGGCAAAGCTGATGATCTGCGTGGAGAGCAAAATCATCATGCCGGCGAAAGTGAGCAGGATGATCAGCAGACAGATGCCAATGGCCAGTCCCCGCGGTACTTTCCAGCGCTCCAATCGGCGGCAGAGGGGAAGCATCAGCATCGCCAATAAAGCGGCCAGACTGAAAGGGATGAGAAAAGAACGGGCAAAGTGCAGACCACTCAGCAGCAGGAAGGCAAACAGCAACAAAAGGGTGAATCGCACCAGCGGGTATTGTCTGAAAACGTTTGTTCTTTCAGTCATGGGGTAGAGTTTAGTCAGGTTCCGGGCAATGAGTGTCTCCGGGAGCAGCTAACGGCAGCACTTTAAAAACAATGAAGAAGCCCATGCACTTTGCACCGGGAAGATTGCCTGCGCTTGGAGATCTTCAGGCACCTTCAGTTACGGTTCTTTTTACAGACGGTATAATCCGGTATGGGGTTGTTCACAAACCTCATTTTTGTCCGGAATGCGCATAAAAAGCCCTCTTACAACATATGTGCTAACCTTTGCAACGTGTGTGCTAACCCCTGAAAGGCCCTTTCCCGCACCTTTGTGGGCATATGAGCGTGCCAGTTGACCACTGGATACGGCCCTTGTTTGCGTCGTGTGTCTATAAAACCATTCTGAGCATTTGAAAACTTTTTACCTTCTCTTTGTCTGCTGCATTTGCTGCTGCGTTCCGGTGTTGGCCCAGGACCTGGGTAACCTGGGAAAGCAAAAACCGCTGACCGTGACGGGCTCTTTTTCGGCCAACGCCATCGGTTATTCGGCTTCGGGCATTCCCAACCGGCGTGATCCTTTCTACTGGCTTTTGTCGGGCAACCTCCACTTCTCCTTCTACGGCGTATCCATTCCGGTGTCGGCTACTTTCAGCCAGCAGGACCGCAGCTTTACCCAACCTTTCAACCAGTACGGCATGAGTCCGCACTACAAGGCGGTGACGTTGCACCTGGGCTACCGCAGCCTGAACTTTTCCAACTACACCCTGGCCGACAATATTTTCCTGGGTGGCGGGGTGGAAGTGGCACCGGCCCATCTGCCCCTGAGAGTAAGTATGATGTACGGACGCTTTGCCAAACCCATTGCGGGTTACGCCGTCGATGGCGTCATTACGGGGCAACCTTCCTTCGAACGCTGGGGTTACGGAGCCAAAGTATCGGTGGGCAAACCCAACCGGAGCGTCGACCTGATGCTGTTTCGTGCCCGTGACCAGGAAGGCGACGGTGCACCTGCGCAAAGTGCCGGCCTGCGACCCGCCGAAAACCTGGTGCTGGGCGTAGGTACCCGGCAGCAACTGGGTGAGCGGATCTTTTTCGACGGAGAGTACGCCCTCAGCGCCTATTCGACCGATATGAACGCCGAACGGGTCATGCTCACCAGCTATACCTACGCCAATCACCTGGGGCCGCTGTTTACACCCAACGTTTCTTCGCAGTTCAACAAAGCCGTGATGGCCAACCTGTCGTACGTGCATTCGCTCTACCAATTGAAACTGAGTTACCGCCGCATCGATCCCGAGTACAAGACGATGGGATCGGTTTTTCTCAACAACGACCTGGAAGACGTAAGCGTAGGCGTGGCCGTGCAGGCTTTGAAAAACCGCCTTAGCCTGTCGACCAGCGGCGGCCTGCAGCGCAACAACCTGAGCAATGATCTGCTGGCCCGGCTCACCCGGGTGATTGGGTCAGTGAATGCCCATTTCCAGGCCAGCAGCCGGCTCAGTCTGAACGCCAGCTTTTCCAATTTCAGCACCGACACCCGGATGACCCTGCTGCGCGAACTGGACTCCTTGAAGTACTTTCAGGTAACCCGTAGTGCCGGCTTGGGCCTCAATTACAACGTGGGCGGCGACCAGTACCGGCACGCCGTGTTTCTGATGGGAAATTACCAGACGGCCAGCGACACCCAGGAGAGCGGCAACCGGTTTCTCAACGCCAATGCCGGCTACCAGTTTGGCTGGCTGGAACGGAACCTGACCGTGAGTCCCTCACTGAATTACAACCGGAACGTCAGCGAACAATTCAGTACCCTGACGTACGGGCCTTCGCTGGCAGTGGTCAAGTCGTTCTGGCAGCGGAAAGTGCGTTGCAACCTGTCGGCATCACTGCTCCAGGCCTACCTGTCGGGCAACCTGATCAGCCGGAATACCAACCTGCGATTTGCGACCAACTACGCTCCTGACCGGCACCACGTTTTTTCCGTCGACCTGACGTATCTCACCCGCAGCCCATTCAGCAACCCGACCAGCCAGATCCGGGAATTCCGGGGCGGCATTCTCTACACCTTTATCCTGTAAGCCAATCGGTTCATTTTTACTTGTTGCCCAAAATGAAAAAGAAGGTCATTTATCCTTTCACCCTGTTCAAAGTGCTCACCCAGATATGGCGGCTGTTCGCTCTCCTTCCGGCGCTGGTTCTTTCCTTACCGACGCAGGCACAGAAATTTCCGGCTACGGTCAACACGACGATGGGGCGGCCGCATTCGGTGTACCTGAACGATTATACCGCCGTTGGTTCCGATAAACTGGTGGCCAATCTGGTATTCAACGACTTCAACGAAGCTTCCTGGAACGTGCGACTGCGCATCACCATCGAAAGTACCAGCCTGCGCATCCAGACCCGCCCCGACTTCGTACCGGCTACCCCGATTACCCTAACCCCCGGCGTGGCCGTACAACTGTCGGGCAGCGACCTGGCCCCTTACCTGGATCTGCCCAACATCACCATCAGCGGGGGCGGGCAGAATGGCGACGCGCGGGCTTCGCTGGGACAGAACTTCCGCCTGCCCGAAGGACCGTACACCTTTTGCGTAGAGGTGCTGGATTACCGTTCGGGCGTGCCCATCTCCAACAAATCCTGCCAGACGGCTTTCCTTTTCCTCAACGACGAGCCCACGACGGTGCTGCCGATGTGCGGTGCAGTCGTACGGCCTACCAATCCGCAGAACATCGTATTCCAGTGGCAGCAGTCGAACAGCAATTCACCCAACAATATGCTGGGCACCGAATACCAGCTCACGCTCTACGAAGTAACGGACCCGTCGGTGAACCCGCTCAATGCCATCAACAACGGGAAGGCGCTGAAGGTATTTGAGTCGGACTGGAGCAACCGCCGCAACTTCGTGTACGACGCCACGGCTCCCCTGCTCGACAAGGGCAAGCGCTACGTATACCGCGTGCAGGCCCGTGACGTGGACGGAAAAGACATTTTCAAGAACAATGGTCTGAGCCAGGTGTGCTGGTTCAGCTACGGGTATCCGCTCAACGGCGTGGTGGCCCTCACTTTCCCCGAAAACAAAGGGGGCTTCAGCCTGCGCGACCAGCCCGTTTTTCGCTGGAAAGCGCCGGACAACCGGATGCCCGGCCAGCCGCTGAGCTATCACTTCCGGATGGTCAAAATCGGTCTTTCCGAAAGCGTGGAAGCCGCTATGCGAACCAATCCGGTCTGGTACGAAGAAACTACGCCGCCAATGGCGGGCACCAACGGCTGGGTACTGAGCCTGCCGCGCGCGCTCGACAAGCAGGCATCCTACGCCTGGCAGGTGACGGCCTTCAGCGACGATCAGCAGGTAGCCCAGAGCGAAGTACGTCGGTTTACCGGTCCGCCGCTGATCGAGCAGTTCCGGGCGGGCGAACATACGGTGGTGGTGCAGTCTACTTCCAATACCAATATGACCAAGCTGTCGGGCATCGGGAAGGTGAAAGTGTCGGAAGACGGTACCATGCAGACAGTGGCTTTCAAAGACCTGAAACTGGTGGGCAATTCGGAACTGTGGCTGCTCGATCAGGGTGAAATTGTGCAACCCCTGGATTCCTTTCCGAAGATAGAACTGAGTCCCAGCGCCACCGAAAACAGCAAGGCTTACTTTGTGCCCAGTGCCCTGGTACTGAATAAAAATCAACTGGCGCTGCGGGGCGTGGTGACCTGGGCGTTTCCCCATCCGGTGACTACCGCCGGAGCGCCCGTTGTGAAGACCAGCCAGGCTACCATCAACTTCGATAAGCTGAAGCTCAATGGCAATGCCCTGCTCGACGAAAGTAACGACTTCAATCTGCTCGATCCGCTTAACTTCCGGATTAAACTGCTCACGACTTCCGACATCAATATCGTCAATAATCAGTACACGCTTCGGCTGAACGGGCAATTGTACTTGCCGGATAACGTAAAAGGGGTGAGCGATCAACGGGTATTCATTCCTTTTTCTCAGTCCAGTCAGCTCTACTACATTTCTACCGATGTCAAACTGGAAAACAATATTCAGTTGCTGAAAAATACCGGTATTTCGCTTTTACCCAAACGCGTTTTCCTGGACTTTTCAGAGGAAGTGTCGCCTCCCAAATTTGTGGGTCAGAATGACTGGAAGGGTGCCTACTTCGAAAGCTATGACGTAGCCTACAAGCAAAGTGTAGACAAGTCCAGGCAACTGATTCTCAACAATGACCTGGTTCATCACCTGGAAGTGTACGATTACAACGACACGCGGGGCTGGGTGACGAGCCGTGGCCTGAACTGCTACTTCAATCAGGACTTTGATACGACCAGCCGGGGAAAATTCAACCAGTTTGAGAGTCAGTTGCTGAACGTGGAAATGGATATGGAAAACAGTTCGATTTCCAAGGGCCACGTGAAAGGCAACATTATCATTCCGGTTATTTCTAACGAATATCCCTACGAGTACACTTTGCCCCTGGACAATGAAGGGTTCCGGGAGGGATTTCTGGACGAAGAACTGGCCGGAACTTCCTTTCCTTTCAACCTGGGAGGTGGTGAAGAGGAACTGACTATTTACATCAAACAGGCCGTGTTTGCCCGACAGGAACGCCTGGACATGGTCATTGACATTGAATGGCCGGCCATTGGTACCACCCTGACCGCAGTGCAGGGTTTCCGGATCTGGGGCAATAAACTGATTGGTTTCAACGTGCCCGATGGCGTTGCGCAACTTTCTTCCAAAGCCAAAGGGGCCCTTTCCGACTATCCACTGATGATTGATGCCGTCGGTTGTGGCTTCTTCGAAGGCAAGTACGTGTTCAACACCAACGCGACCATCGTGATGGCCGATGACATCGCAGGAAAGGATGGTCCAACGGTAGTAGACTTTTACAGTGTCGCCGATGCCCGTTTCTCCGAAGAAATGGACCAGATCATTTCCGATACCAAAAGAGGGTTTGCGGAGACGGTGCCCGGGCGGCGGCCCAGCGGTCCGATGGCCTCTTATGCCGCTCATGAGCACGACCTGAGCCAGCCGGCCAACTTTGAAGAGTATAAGGCATCACTTCTGCATTCTATTCAAACCCAAAAGAAAGATGGTGTAAGCGGCACCATTGCGCCAAAGGGCTTCGGGAAGGGTAAAACCGAATTTGTGGATTCCGTCTACGTAAAGGTGGATGCGATGGCGGCTGCTTTTGAGGGTAAACTTAAGCGCACCAAGAACGATCCGCTATGGGGCGATTCCTTCCAGGGCTTTCTCAACTTCAACCTGCGCATTCCCTGTGAGGCCGAACTCAACGCCATTTATATCAATGGGCGCACCAATGACGTGAAAGATGCGGGTGGCAACATTACCCGCGAAGGTTTCGGGTATTGGTTCGGACAGTTGGGCTTCAGCGTAGGAGAACAGCTTAGCTCTGATTTTGTCGGCGGCGATGTGGCCAGCACGCGGGTTTCTTCCAGAGCCGATACGTCCTACCAGAAACGCCTCACGGATACCGAAGAACAGGCGGCCAATTATAAGCTGACGAACGGTCCCACCCAGGATGAAGTAGACAAAGCTGAAGACGCAAAGGCAGATGCAGAGAAAGAATCAACGGAGGCCAAAACCCAGGCAGATACGGATGAGCGGGATTACAAAAACGCAGTAGACGAGTTCCGAAATGACTCCAAAGACGCTGCGGAAAAAGAGAGAGAAGCGAAAAAGAAAGAGCAGGAATGGAAGGAGCTGGAGAAAAAAGTAAAGGACAGCGAACAGGCGGAAAACGATAAAAAAGCGGCGCTTACCAGCAAAGAAAAAGCGGCCAGTGAGGCTGCGGAAGCCTATCGTAAAGCAGAAGAGAAAGCAGAGAATGATAAAAAGGCAGCCATTGCCGACCCCACCAATCAGGCAAAAAAGAAAGCGGCTGAACAATCGGAAGCGGCCCGCCTGAAGGCAAAGCAGGGTAACCAGTCAGCCCAGGACGCGCAGCGGCAGGCCAAGCAGGATTTTGATGATGCAGTCAATGCGCGTAAGACTGCCCAAACCGATAAGGGCAATGCCGATAAAGCCAAACTCAAAGCCAGCAAGGACGCAACCGATGCTAAAAACAAGGTGGAAGCTTCGCGTCAGGAGGCGGATAAAAAGCGTGCTGCTGCCCAACAGTCACGCGAAGAGGCCAGCAAAAAGAAGCAGGCCCTGAGAGAGAAAGCACGGTTAGCCGCCGATAAGAAGCGGGAGCGCACGCAGAACGAAAAACGGGTCGCTGCGGCACAGCAACGCAAACAGGAAGAAGAAGACCGCCGGAAAGCAACGAAACAGGCGCAACAGGGAGCCGAAAACGATCCGCGTTTGAAAAACGCCTCCGGGCAGGAGTCGGGTGTGGCTAAGATGAAAAACATCGGAGCCAAAATTGAAACCGGGATTCCCGTTCCCCCGCTTGGATTCGCTTTCACAGGTATTCAGGGACGGGTATATCACAAAATGAATCACAAGTCGGCCGGTGTAGTGGTGGGTAGCAATGATCCCAATTCATTTGACTACATCCCCGACACGGATACAGACTACGGGGCCTACCTGAAGATTGCCGTACAGGGCCTGGCTGATCAGGGCAAAGTATGGAAAGCCTATGGCGCTTTGGAGGCAGCTGGCAGCAAGAGCAGCGGCAATTTCGGGGCGGAAGTAAAAGTACAATTGGGCAACCTGAGCACGTCCAGCAAGCCCCTGGGTACGGCCAGCGCGCTGATTACCTTTAATTCGAAGGGCAACCACTTCACGATGCGGGGGCGGGCCGACTTCAAGACCATCATTTGCGCCAACGGCAGCTTCCTGCTCGATCTGCAACCCAATCGCGGCCTGTACCGGGTATCATTGGGCACCAAAGAAGACCGGGCGAATATCGGACCCTGCTTAGGCTTTGGTGGAACCGGCTACATAGATCTGAACCAGGACAGCGTACGGTTTGCCATCGGGCTGATGTTCCGGGCCGAGCCGACTACGCCCTGGATCGGGAAAGACGGATTGAAGTTCCGGGTACGGTCCAGTCTGGGAGCCGCCATCGGGCTGATGGCCAGTGTGCAGTACAAGCCTTTTGATATCAATGAAATGGGCGTATGGATGGACCTCTGGGCCTACCTGGGGGTAGACTACGAAACCTTCGTAAAGTCAGGCTCTTTCGATGTAGCATCCGCCCGGCTACAAGGAGAAGCCACCTTCCGATTCAAAGATCCCAGCATACAGGGAGAGCTATCGGGTGAAGTCTCCATCATAGGCATTGGGTGCTCATTCAAAACCAAGTTCAAACATTAACCGAAAAATTACAGAAGATGAAGCCAAAAATAATATCGCTGGCGAAAATCCTTGGGATCTGCTTGCTGCTGGCTGGAAGCCTGCCCCTGGCTGCCCAGACCCGAAGGGTACTGGTGACTCCGGCCGACAGTGCCGCCCTGGCCTGGCTGAAGGCGTCCCGGCCCGCCATTACGGTAAAATGGTATACTGACGAAATCCTCAACGAAGCCGGGGTGAACGTATATCGTCGGGAGAAAGGGGGAGAATTTGTGAAACTGAATTCCCAGCCGATCCGGATGCAGACCAGCATTGCGCAGGCGGACCTGCAACGCGATGCCAATCTGAAAACCTACGTGGACGCCCTGCAGACCCGCAACCGCAAGGAGCCCTTGCCAGGGGTACTGAAACTGTTGGTATTGTTGAAATCGATTCATAGTGCCCCCTTTGCGCATTTCATTGGCATCCAGTACGACGACCTGAGCGTGGAAGCCGGAAAAGAGTATGAATACAAAGTAATGGCATTGAAAGGCGGTGTAGAAAGCCTGCTCAATACTTCAACTGCCATTACAGCCGGTTCCTTCGTGCCCGATGTGGCTCCCAAAGGAGTAGTCATTACCGCACAGGACAAAGAGAAGAAGGTGAACATCAACTGGCAGCCCGAAGAAGATCGGTATTACGGCATCAATATTTACCGGACTTCTGGCCTCTCTGCGCAGCGGGTACTGGTCAACGCTTCGCCGCTGATTATTTCACCGGTAGCCGACCGCCAGGGAAAAAAAGCGTATCCGGCCGTTTTTTATGCCGATACCGTGAAGCAGGGGATTAAATACCAGTATCAACTGGCCGGAGTCGATTTTTTCGGCCGCGAAACCCTATTGTCCGAAACCCAGGAAATAGCCATTAAAGACCTGATTCCGCCACCCGCTCCCGACTTTCCGGCTTTCAAAGTGAACTACGCGACCCTGCAGGTACGGCTTTCCTGGAAACCCGTTGTGTCTGACGACGTGGCTGGCTACTACGTATACCGCAGCCTGACCAATCAGGGTGGGTACCAGCGGATCAATGCCCAGGCCCTTGCTGCGGGCGACACTACCTATACCGACCAATTGAAACAAGGAGGCATGTACTACTATTACCTGGCTACGGTCGATTACGCCGGAAATGAAACGGCGGGCGTCAATGCGCCGGCCGAAGTGAAAGACATCGTGCCGCCGGCCAAACCGCAAGGCCTAGTGCTGGTAGCCGATACGGGACGGTTCGTACTCAAGTGGCAGAAAAATACGGAATCGGATCTGAAGGGCTATCTCATTTACCGGACCATCAATAAAAACAACCGCAAGGATTTTGTCTTACTTAATTCCCAGGCCATCAAGGCGAACGAATACACAGACCAGTTGCCGAAGAATGCCAAAAACCACTTCCTGTACAAAGTGGTAGCGATTGACTCCGCTTACAACCGCAGCGAATTCTCGGACGTGGCCATTGCCCGCCTGCCGGATGTAACGGCTCCGCAGGCACCTTTCATCAAAGCGCTCACCGTCAAGGACAAGGCTTTGGTAATTGAATGGCTGCCCGGGGTAGACAGCGACCTGATGGGCTACCGGCTCTACCGCTCCGATCCCGGCGATTCGACCCGGTTCAGTACCTTGACACCCCAGTTGTTACCGGCTACCGCCACCAACTATACCGACCAGCAGGCGCAGCCCAATGTCAATTACCGCTATTACATGCAGGCAGTAGACAGCAGTGGCAACGTCTCCCTTCGCTCCAATCAGTACACCGGGCGGTTTGCTCCGGGTGTGGTACTGGCAGTCAGGCCGGAAAATCCCAAAGCGGTGTACAGCAAGCAGAAAAAAGCCGTGACCATTTCCTGGAGCATAAAGAAAGAGGAGCAACTCAAAGGCTTTGTGCTGTACCGCCGAACCGAAGCGGAGCCTTTTGTGCCGCTCACTGGTCTGTTGCCGGAAACTTCTTACGTAGACAAAGACCTGCAGCCCGGTAAGACCTATTCCTACGAAATCCGGGCGTATCACCAGTCGGGCAGCGTAGCCAAATCATCCATCATTCAAACCGCCATTACTGAATAACCCTTTCCCAATGAAAAAGCATTCTACCATCGCTTTCCTGCTTCGTTTTTCCGGTAAAACCGGCTATATCCTGTTGCTGCTGGCACTGCTCTCATCGGCCGCCGTAGCCCAGGTGGGCTTCAACAATCCCACACCCGATCCTTCCTCCCTACTGGATCTGAAGGCCAACGACCGGGGGCTGCTCATTCCCCGGATGACCGGCAATCAGCGGAACAGCATCGTCAATCCGGCCGAAGGGTTACTGGTGTTTGATACCGATCTGAAAATGTTTATGTTCTATACCTCGGGCAAATGGATGACGCTCAACCCCTGGCTGGCCACTGATGCCAGCCAGGGTGCCGATATCAAAACGGGCGACGTGACCATACCCGGCACCCAGAAAGTGGGCATCGGCAAGACTCCGGCCACGGCGCTGGACGTGAACGGAACGGCTTCGGCTACTAATTTACAGGCCACGGGTACCGTTACGGCTCCGACGGTCACGGCTACCACCGTCAATGCCACCAACGGCAACGGGATCATTCCCATTGGCGGCATCATTATGTGGTCGGGAAATACCATTCCCGACGGCTGGGCGCTTTGCGATGGAAACACGTTCCTGAACGGCGTTCGTGTACCTGATCTGCAAGGAAGATTTGTAGTGGGAGTCGGCTCAGGGCCTGGTCTGTCAACTTATACTCTAAAGGAAACGGGAGGAGAAGAAAGCCATACGTTGTCGGTAGCCGAAATGCCCGCTCACGGCCATACGGGTACCACTTCCACCAACGGTGACCACCGGCATGGGGTTCCGGCCGACGATGGCGGTGGAGGGGGCTACGGGTACAAAGACAAACAGTTGAAGGCCGAGGGTGATTGCAACGGCTGTATTGCAGATTTTTATGGTTACACGGATGCTTCTGGAAATCACAGTCATACGCTCACAACCAATAATGCGGGTGGGGGCCAGGCTCACGAAAACCGGCCACCCTATTTTGCCCTGGCGTACATCATTCGAATCCGGTAAGAGAAAGCAATGCCTTTGCTATCTGACTCATTGCCTTCACCCGCAAATTCAGCCGTAATGAATATTCACCTCTACCATTTCCCCCCAAAAGGCCGACGCTATGGTTGGGGGCTGCTTACTGTCCTGGGCCTCTGGCTAGGGCTTATTCAGGCGGCGCAGGCCCAGGTGACCATCACCAATCTGGGCGTGGAAATCACCAACGGACGGCCGGGCGTTGGTGCGCCGGCTCCCGCCGATATCTACATTCAGGGCGACTACAAGGATTCTACCCTCAGCGCCAACCCGGCCGGCAACTGGGTCAACCGGGGCAACGTGTTTCTGTCGGGCAACCTTATCAATCGCACCAGTGGAGGTGTTTTTGCCATCAACCAGGGGAAACTCATTCTGACCGGCAATGCCATCCAGCGTTTTATCGGGCAGGCCATCAACTTCCCCAAACTCACGCTGGACAAACCCGCCGGAAATCTGGTGCTGGGACAAAACGTGCTGCTGAAAGATTCGCTGCGCCTCAACCGGGGCAACATCGACCTGAACGGCTTCGTGCTGGAACTGGCGGCTGCCCAACCCGCCGCCGATCCGCCCGTGGCCGGTGGCCTGCTGGTCGGAGAAGCCAACAACAAGCGGGTGTTCGGTAATGCCGGCCTCATCCGGGCGCACCTGTCGCTCAATGCGCCCACTTTTGCTACCCAACTGGCCGGACTGGGGCTACAGATTCGCTCCGCGGCCAATTTGGGAACCACTATTGTGGAAAGGGGACACGTTCGGCAAACCAACGCCGCCGATGGGGGCATTCGCCGCTACTTCCGGATTATTCCCACCTTTCCAGGTACTGCCGACTCTGTCCGAATCAGTTATTTCGATGCCAATGAAATTGCGGGCTTCGGGCAGGAAAAAGACTTTAAACTCTGGGCTTCGACCGACAACGGGACGAATTACGCCAATGTGGGCGGACGGATCGACGCCACCAACAATCACGTGACCGCCCCCGGTGTTGCACTGGACAATGTGCTGCTGACGGTGAGCAGCAGCGTTTGTGCCAATCCGCCGGTAGTGAACCTGGGCAAAGACACGCTCTACCTCTGCGGTGGGGAAGGAGTCACGCTGGATGCGGGCAATCCGGGCCTGACGTACAAATGGTCGACCGGGGCTACGACGCGTACCCTGACTGTTTCCACGCCGGGGCTTTACTTCGTGGACGTAACCAACACCCGGGGCTGCGCAACGCGTGCCAGCGTTCGAATCATCAGCAAGCCGCAGCCCGTAGCCAACTTCCGATTCGACAACGTGTGCGTAGGTCAGCCCATTGCGTTCACCAACCGTTCTACCATTGCCGCCGACACCATGACCTTCCGCTGGGATTTTGGCGTCAACGGCATTGCTTCCGACACCTCCCGGCTGGCCAATCCTTCCTACCTGTATCCGGCAGCCGGTAGCTACACCGTGCGACTAACCTGTACCTCCACCTTTGGCTGCGTGAAAGACACTACTCTGACCGTGACCGTGTTTCCTTTGCCGGTGGCTTCCTTTACCGTGGGCAATGCCTGCCTGGATAGCCCGGTTGCCTTCACCAACACCTCCTCCATTCCGGGCAATACGGCCCTGCGGTACCAGTGGGATTTCGGCGTAAATGGCATCGCCTCCGATACGTCCAACGTAGCCAATCCGACTTATACCTATCCCGGTGCAGGCACCTATACCGTTCGTCTTACGGTGCGGTCGGTGCAGGGCGGCTGCGTGCAGACGACGACAAAAACCGTGACGGTATATCCCAAGGGTACGCCTGACTTTACGGCGGGCACTGCCTGCGTGGGTGCGGTTACGACCTTCAGCAATGTCTCCATCGTATCCAACGGCGATACCCCTGGCTATCAGTGGGATTTCGGCGATGGTGCGACAGCGATGGGTAAAGACGCTACCCATACTTTTGCCAGTGCGGGTACGTATCAGGTCAGGCTGACTTACACGACCCGCTTGGGCTGCAGCACCAGCATTACGAAGACCGTAACGGTTGCGGCGCTGCCCACGGCACCCCGTTTCAGTAACAACGGCACGCTGAGTACCTGCGGCAATAGTCTGGTGCTCGATGCGGGTAACCCCGGCAGTACTTACCGCTGGTCGGATGGCAATACCGCCCGCAGCCGCACCATTACCCAGAATGGCACCTATTCCGTCACCATCACTTCCCCGGCGGGCTGCACCCTGACCGAATCGGTTACCGTGCGGCTCAACCAGGTGCTGAAAGTAGATCTGGGTCCCGATGTGGTGGCCTGCCAATCGTACATGCTGGATGCTGGCGTACCCGGCAGCACCTACCTCTGGTCGACGGGCGAAACCACCAAGCAAATCACCGTGACCAGCAGCGGTACGTATTCGGTGCAGGTAACCGATCCCAACGGCTGCGAAAGCACGGATGAAATCGCGGTGACGGTGCATCCCTTCAGCGTCAGCATCGGACCCGACCAGATCATCTGCGAAGGCAGTTCCGTCACGCTGGATGCGGGCAATCCGGGCAGCACGTATCTTTGGTCGGACAACAGCACCGGGCAGACGCTGACGGCGACCCGTTCGGGCGTGTACCGGGTTACCGTAACGGGTACCAACGGCTGCGTACTTTCGGCGGAAATGCGTCTTACTGTAGAGCCCAAGCCAACCGTAGACCTGGGGCCGGATCTGTCGCTCTGCAACAATAGCGTGGTGGTGCTGGATGCGGGCAACCCCGGCAGTACTTACCAGTGGACGTCTTCCGTGGGTATTACGGCTTCGACGCAGCAATTGCGGATCACCAGTCCGGGCACGTACTACGTGCGGGTAAGCAACGGCACCTCCTGCGTGGGGATGGATACGGTGGTCGTAAAGGCAACCGAAAATTCAGTAACCGCGCAGTTCCTGACGGCCAGCCTGGTGAAAGTGGGCGATACCTTACAGTTCGTGCAGCTTTCTTATCCCGACGTGACCACCTACCAGTGGGATTTTGGCGATGGTTCCGTCAGTACGGAAGCCAATCCGACGCACGTCTACCTCAAAGACCAGGATTACCGGGTGTCGCTGGTGGCGGGCAACGGGGAGTGCAGCGATACGCTGACCAAAACCATCACCGTGCGTCCGCTTCGCGAAGCACCGGTGCCCGGGCCGGGTGGGCAGTTTACCGAAGTGGTGGATCTGAAAGTGTACCCCAACCCAACCAGCGACCGCTTCCGCCTGGAAATGGAAATCAGTCAGGAAGCCGGACTGGAAATCTATTTGTATTCGCTCAACGGCCACCTGCTGGATTCCCGGACTGCCCGCACTGACTTCTATTCCGAAGAATTCGACCTGGGCCGCTGGCCGCAGGGTATGTACCTGCTGAAGGTGCTGGTCAACGGGCAGTTGTACGTGAAGAAGGTGATCAGGTATTGAGCCAATGAGTTGATTTGCTTATGCGCGTGGTACCGGCTAAAAAATATAAGAAACCATGCTGACTGTTCATTCCAGCCGCCAGACTTGCCAGGTTTTCAAAACCTGGCAAGTCTTTCCTGTTTATTGTATTCAGCTAAAATTCCTTTTCCATCTGCTGATCAGTTTAGTACCCCTATCGGCTTGGGCTCAGTCCATTCATTGCGGCTACGACAAGGTGATCAGGAATCTTGAAAAAGGGGGAAAACACCTGCAGGAGGTGCCATCTCAGCCCTACGAAACGGGTCGGGTAGGGGGCGACTGGACATCAGACGAAATACTGAAAGTGGCCGTAGTGGTGCACGTGGTGTACAGTCAGCCCGACGAAAACATCAGCGACGTGCAGGTCTACTCTCAACTGGAAGCATTAAACCGCGATTTCCGCCGGAGAAATGCCGACACGTCGGCTACGGTCGGGGTATTCAAAAGTGTTGCCGCCGATGCGGGCATTGAGTTTTACTTAGCTCGTTTCGATCCGGAAGGCCAGCCCACCACTGGCATCACCCGTACTGCTACCCAGCACGGCGCTTTTGGCAACAATGACATTCACGAAAGTGCTAAGGGTGGGCAGGATGCCTGGGATGCTTCCCGCTACCTCAACGTCTGGGTCTGCAACCTGGCTGCCGGCACCACTGGTTACGGTACCCCACCGGGCACCCCTGCTTTCCGCGATGGCGTGGTGGTGCATTTCCAGTACTTCGGTACCACCGGCAATGTGCAGGCTCCTTATCACCTGGGCCGGACTACTACGCACGAAGTGGGCCACTGGCTGGGGTTGCAGCACCTCTGGGGTGCTACTGGCGGCTGCACCGACGACGATGGTATTGCCGATACGCCGATGCAGCAACACCCCTCCAGCGGTTGCCAGACCGGACGAATCACCTGCGGGAACCTGAACATGGTGCAGAATTACATGGACTATTCCGACGACGCCTGCATGAACCTCTTCACGCAGGGACAGGTAGTCGTGATGCGCAACACCCTGCTTCAGTTCCGCAGCGGCACGCTGGACCCCGACGCCGGTCCCATCGTGCTGAGTCGGGAAGAACCGGCCTGGCGATCCGAAGTCAGCGTATCCCCCAACCCTTCGGCCGATGGGCGTTTTACCTTGCAATTTCCTAAACCGGTAAAGGCATGCTTCGCGCAGGTTTTTAATCCAACCGGTCAGTTAGTAGCCGAATGTAAACAGCTTTCCACATCGGAAATAAAGCTGGATTTAAGGGGCCAGTTGCCGGGCATGTATCTGCTGTTAGTCAGTGTCGATGGCCAGCGGCTGGTACGGAAGGTAATCAGGGAATGAGTCGGGAAGAAAAAACCTGTGATCTGCAGAACTGGTCTCAGAAGTTTTTGGAGAAAGGCACACCTGCATCATCCGATTAAAACAGAAAAGCGGCTTCTTGCCCGATGAAGCCGCTTTTCTGTTTATAAAAAATTAGCGTATTAAATGTCCATTAGAACTGCGGGCAGGGCAGTTTGCGGATCCGTCCGGCCAGTTTCTTCTTCCCGTCTTTTCCTATGGCAAAATCGTAGGCCAGCGATATCTCGTGCGAACCACCCGTGAATCCGGACAGTTGTGAAACGGTGAAGTCGTAGCTATAGCCCATGTTGAAGCCTTTGATGCGGAAGCCCGCCAGGCCCACCACCGATTCGTTGTTGCTCATGCCCTTCTTATACGGCTTGATGGGCAGGCCCCGGTACCACACACCCAGCACAAAGCCATTGTAATTGCTGTAAATCCCCACGTCAAACTGGTCAAATTCTCCCTGGGCTTTGTAATTGGTGGCCAGGGTAATGCTTTTTTCGTTTTCCTTCTCAATGTTTTTGGTACGGGCAAACTTCCCGATGTAGAACTTGTAGCCGGTATGCACCGACCATTTGATGGGCAGGCGGCTCACGGTATTGGTAAAGTTCTGATTGGGCCGGTTCATATGGTGAGAAGAGAAGCCGAACCAGTAACGGTTGGAGTAGAACAAGCCCCCGGAAGAAAGGTCCAGGAAAGTCCGGTTGTCAGTCTCAAAGTGCTCGGTCGTGAGCAGGCCGTTCGGGCCCCAGTTGCTGAGCTGATCGTTGAAAATGAACTTGGAGTAGTCAAGGCTCCGGGTAAGTAAAGAAGCTTGAAAACCTGCCCGAAAATTCAGTTTCTGGCTCAGCTTCAAATTATAGGAATACAGTCCAGCCAGGTCGGTGGCACTCAGACCGGATCCGGTAATGTCATCTTTGGTAAACTGAATGCCTACGCCGCTGTTGTATTGGTCGAAATTATGATCCAGGGAGAAACTGCCGGTTTTGTAGGTAGCATCCAGCTTGGGCCATTGCATCCGATAGTTGAATATGGCCCGCGAAACGTCGGTAGTACCAGCGAAGGCGGGATTGAGGTAGAGCGGATTGGCGTAAAATTGGGAGTACTGCGGGTCCTGCGCCTGGCTCCGGTAGGCCAGTGTAAGGAGGCCCAGAATCAAACAGTAAATTTTTTTCATAGCTGTAAAAGGGTTGGCAGGCAGCCTTTGAATGACTGCCTGCTTTTGTATATCCTCAATAAAAACCGTTCTCTTCCGGCCACCTCATTACGGTACCGTAATGCTTATATTATCTATTCTGCCATTCTGGTCCTGCACCCGCAGACTCACGACATCGCCCGAATTCAGGATAAGTGTCTTGGGACCGGGGCCGGTTTTGGTCACGCTTGGGTTGCCGGGGAAAGTCCAGGTATAGCCCGAATTGGTGATGTTGCCGGTAGAAGTGCTTTGCACCACGTATTCGTTGCTGGCACAACCAGCCCGGCTGGGTTGCAGTGAAATACCCGCCGACAGTGATGGCACGCTACAGGCGCCGCTGCCCACCTGGATGTTCTTCACGCTCACTGCCCGGCAGCCGTTGTTGATCACCGTCAGCCCGATCGGATAAGTGCCGTCGGCAGAGAAAGTCACCTTCGGGCTAGCGCTGGTCGAAGTGGTCGGATTGGCCGATGCGCCAAAATTCCACTGGTAGAGGTTGCCCGAACCCAGCACCGGACTGAAGGCCACTTCGTAGGGAGCCGCCGCGCAGTTGGAGTTGGCCGCATCTATGGAGAAGTTGGCAGTGGGGTAGGGGAATATTTCGTACACCTGCGACTTGACGGTGATTTGTCCGCCGCTATTTACGGTCAGCGTAATCACCTTTTTGCCCGGCGTGGTCCAGTAGACCAGCGGTGGTTTGTAACTGGAAGAAGTGGCCGGCTGTGCGTCTCGCCCGAAGTTCCAGCTGAAGTTGCTGGAAGAAGTACTCTGCCCGCCCGAAGCCATTTCAATGATCGACACCTTGTTGTTTACGCAGGCACCCGTAGCCGGCCCGAAAGAAAAGTCCGATTGAGGCGCATTGGTGTTGGCGTTGCCGATGGTAATGGTTTCGTAATAGGTGCTTCTGCATCCGTTGGTGGAAGTTACCGTGAGGGCTACCGCAAAGGTGCCCGGCTCGTTGAAGTTCCGGTTATTGACTGTCCGTCCCGAAGCGGTTTTGCTGCCGGTACCATCGGGGTTGCCGAAATCCCACTGGTAACTGCTGGCCGTAGGTTCGTCGGCGATAAAGTTGATGCTGGCGGGCGCATTGGGTGAGTTCTGTACGTACTTGAAAGAAGCCGTGGGGGCCGCAGCTACCCCGAAGTTGACTTCGTACGTAGCCGTGTTCGAACTGTTGCCCACCAGTAAGGTAGCCGTCTTGGGGCCGGGCGTAGTATAAATGACCTGGTGCGGACCGACCGTCGTGGCCGAAGCCGGTACAGCTCCGTCACCAAACGACCATGACCAGGTAGTCGCATTCGCCGTGTTGGGTTGCCGGAAAGTCACTGCCTGACCAATACACGCGGTAGGAGGCGTGGCCGATCCGTTGACGGTAAATTCGGGCCGAAGTGGGCCAGGGCCTGCCGTGATGGTAATGGTCTGGGTGGAAGTTTGCGTACAGGCACCTTTAGAAACGGTCAGCTTCACCGGATAGGACGTCCCCGGCGTTCCCCCCACCGTAAAGATGTGATTTGGGTTGACAGTGCTGTAGGTAGTTACGACACCGGTTACTGGATTGGTGATTTCCCAGAGGTACGTGAGTCCTATGCCAGCCGGGCCCTGAAAGGTGATGGAGGCAGGTGCCGGACCGGTGCTGCCCGTATACGTAAAGGCGGCGCTGGGGGCCTGATCCACAAAATACGTGACTGTGCGGGTATCGCTCAATCCGTTCCGGTCCCTTACTCTCAGGCTGACGGTCTTTTCACCCACGCTGTTCCATTGTACGGTCGGATTTTTGGCCGTAGAGGTAGCCGGATTGGCTCCGGTTCCGAAGTTCCAGGAATAATCCAGAATGCCCGCATCGGCGTAGCTCAGGTCGGTGAAAGACACGGTGGTATTGGTACAGGCACCGCCGTCGGGCGTTACCTTGAAATCGGCACGGACGTTTTTGGTAAAGGTGAGCCGGGCCAGGATGGCCGTTTCCCCGTCATCGTTCCGGAGCGTATTCTTTCCCCAGGTAGGGGTAAAGGCCGGGAAAGTCAGGTTGGGTAGAGGACTGCCGTATTGATAGTAAAAGGGGATGGAATTGCCGTCGGGAATGGCATCGCCGTTCAGGTCCTGGTGGAAGCCAACAATGGTGACGCCGCCTTTCCAGGGAAACAGTCCCACCAGATCGGTATTGCCCCCGCCGACACTGCCTCTTGAAGCATCATTTTCCTTCCGGTTCCATTCGCCGGTCAGCATCGAACTGTAAACCAGCTTTTTCAGATCGGGTTCGTACACGACCACGTAGTCGCCCCAGGTATCGCGGCGGTTGGAGGTCAGCAGGTTGGGTACCGGTGATTCCTGCTTCTGGTAGGCCCGGTTGGTCGTAGTAAATCCGCGGCTGCGTATCAGGAGGTACACCCGTCCGGTAGCGTCAGTTTTTACGTCGATTTCAGACTGGGTATCGCTCAGGTCGGGCCAGCCTTTATTGTGGCTCGGGAAGTCAGTGGCTTCGGCTACCGAACCCACGCTGCTGGCGTCGATGCCCGCCGAAGAACCAAAGAATCCGGCTACGTAGGTGCTGTAGAGCAGGTCGCCACTGGAAGCCCGGTATTTGCCCAGCCACGACGTGTACATATTGTTATTGGTGCCCGTAAATTGTTGGGTAAAAGTAGCAGTGCCAAAGGGCAGCAAAGGATTGTTCTGGATGGTATTGCCCGCCCACAATCCTTTCGACGTATTTCCCTGCTGTCTGGCTAATACAAGCACGGATTTCTGCGTGCCAGCGTAGTCAATAGTCAGCCCTTCTATCAGTTGGTTAGGGGGCGACTGGGCGGCCGTTTCCTGATAAAGCCGGGCCCACCATTTCCGGGCTCCGGTAGACGTATAAGCCATCACAAAGGGCTCTACGTCCGGTTGTCCGGTCGAGGTGACCGATGGAAAGCTGGCGCCGAAGTAGATGTCATTCGTTTCCTTGTCTACTGCAATGCCACCCACCGTAGCCGTCTGGCTGGCACCCGGTTGATAGCCGGTGTAGCCGGGAACGGTTTGGGTAGCCCCGGGAAAAGTTGTGTTACATTCCGAATTGAAGTAGTAGTCCAGGGGCCAGCGACCGCGTTTGGTAGTGCCGTTTTCATCGTTGTACACGGCTGAGTAATCGGCGGCCGTCCAGGAACGAAGCGAACAACGCCCCAGTTTCAGGTTGACCAGACTTTCGGTGGGTTTTACCTGCGGATTGGAGTAGGCGGGCGTCCATTCACCAGTAGCCGTACTTCCGTCCAGAATGTTGGTGCCCGAATGCGTGGTCCAGTCCGTTACGATGTCGGTACCCGATCCATTGGCTCGTCGGCGGTAAATGGCGCACCAGTCGGTGCCGTTGTCTTCTCCCTGCACGTAGACCACTTTGCCGTCTTTGCCCACGTCCCAGGGCTGCCGGATCTTGTGCGCACCGGTGGCCCACACGTTGAAAGACCAGCTGAGGCCGCCGGGTATTCCATTGACGAAATTGTTGTCCAATTTGGCTAGGTAATAACCGTTGTAGCGGCCGGGAAGAGGACCAGATGGGCTTCTCTCTGTGTATTCGATGTTGCCGGAAATAAAGATATCGCCGGTAGTTGCTCCCGGTATCGTATTGGTTTTGATGTGCCTTACGTCTTCTACGTCTCCCTGATTGAAGTAGAGCACCCGCAGAATGGTCCGGAGGTCTTTGCTGATGTGTAAGATAAAGCCGAATTTCCGGCGGGTAGAGCGATCATTCCGAATATTTCCCCGGTCCAGCTGAATTTGCTGTACGGCCGGATTTCCCGCTCCATTGCTAATCCAGTTCAGATTGGTGGCCGATCCACCCACCAGATAGGTACTATCCGAGAGTTGCAGCACCGTGTTGAATCTTTCCGTGCCACTATTGCCTGCATACGCCACTATATCCTGCTGTGCATAGCCAAGCCGGGCAATGAGGAAAAAAAGGGCTGGAAAGAACAGATAAAAAGTAGATTTTCGATTCACCATAGCATGATTGTTAGCTCGTGAATCAAAACTACAAGGTTAGGTAAAACAAAACCGGGTAGAATCCGGCCTTTACTTGCAACGTAATTTTTGATAAATATTTCGGAATATATTAGTAAAATCCATTCTCTAGTTTTGGTTGTGAATTGTGCAAAGCCTTTTGTTGCACCCGATTAAAACGAATCAGCTATGATAAAACGTTGTACTTTTCTTATCCTGACGCTTCTCTGTTTCGCCTTTATCCTGCCTGTAAGTCAGTCCTTTGCTCAGGTAACTGCCGATAAAACCTCCGGTTGCGCGCCCCTGCTGGTGCAGTTTACCGGTCCGGCCGGCACCTACGATTTTGGCGACGGAACGCCTCCGGTGGCTACAGCGGCCAATCCGGGCCGACAGTACCTGAAATCAGGGTCCTTCGTAGTAAGGCTCAATGGTGTGGCCACGGGTGTGACCATTGTCGTATATGAAAAGCCCAAGCCGCAGTTCAGCATCACGGAAGTAGCCGGCGTGGCCGGTACGGTGGGGGTGGCTACGGGCTGCGCTCCGCTGACGGTGAGGTTTACCGACGAATCTACTGCTCCCGCCAGTACACCCATTATCAGCCGCACCTGGTACTTCGGCGACGGTACTACTTCTACCCAGTTGAATCCCACGCATACGTACGCGCAGACGGGTACTTACGCCGTGGAACTGGTCGTAAAAACGGCCAATTGCCAGGAAACCATCAAAAAAACGGATGTGGTCGTGGTGACCGAGCCGCCAGTGCTGAGTTTCAATTCCAACATCACTACTTCGTGCGGACCGGCCACGGTGCAGTTTACCAATACAAGTACCAAAATTGGCAGGAACCCTACGTTTTTGTGGGAGTTTCGCGATGCGGGCAATAACCTGATTACCACCAGCACCGATGAAAACCCTTCCATCTCCTTCTCCGCTGAGACTTCCTACACGGCCAGGCTGACGGTAAAAGATGCTTCGGGATGTACCAGTACGCTTACCCGCAATAACGTCTTTGCTATTTCCAACAACTACGTCACCGGCTTCACGCATACCATTGACAGATCGAGTTGTAGCCCCATCCGGGTGCAGTTCAACAGCCAGTTTCTGCTCAACCGCACCGACGGGCAGCAGGTGACCTGGGAAGTCATTGACCCCAATACGAATGCCATATTGGGTACCTTCTCGGGAGCCAACCCGCCCGTATACAGCTTTGCGTCATCCGGTACGTACCGGATCCGCGTTACCTCCAGCGGGGGCAATTTCGGATGTCCTTCCAGGTCGTATACCAATGACATCAATATCCTGACCGGGGGAGAGGCCAGGTTTAACAGCACCAACAACACCGACTGTAAAGTACCGCTGACTACCAGTTTCGATGCCAGTGCGTCTACCGGAGTGGCCGGTAACAGCTACGCCTGGGATTTTGGCGACGGGCAAAGCGGAACGGGGATGACGCCTATCCACACGTATACCAACTTCGGAAACTACACTGTGCGCCTGACTATCACCGATGCCAACGGCTGTAGAAATACGATGACCCGGAACAATGAGGTAAGAATCAGTCGGGTAACGGCCGGTTTTGGCGCGTACCTGACTTACGGCTGTAACGACGCCAATGGCAATTTTACCGTCAACTTCCAGGATAACTCTACTTCGGCCGTGCCCATTACCAACTGGCGCTGGGAGTTTTTCAATGAAGGCGGTACCAAGGTAGGCGAAGTGCAGGGCAGTGACCCGAACGTACACCGGAATGCCAATTATACGTTCCATACTGTCAATGCCAACGATGGTCGTGCCCGCTATACGGTACGTCTGACCGTTTCTACCGCCAACGGCTGTAGCAATACCTTCGAGCGTAGAAACTATATAATAGTGGGTGATAAACCCCGGGCCAGTTTCACGGCCAACCCTAACTACGGTTGTCCCAACACCACGGTCAACTTTACCTATACCGGCAGCACGCCTTTCGACTCCATTTACTGGTTTCCGTTGGGTTACGGTGGGACACGCATTACCCGCCGGGGCAACCAGAACCCCAACCTGGACTATACTTACAATGTAGACCCAGGCACGTACGTAGCCGGCCTGGTGGTATGGAACGGTGGCTGCGGCGATTCTACCCGGTACAACATCAACAACCCCACTGACCCCCGCTTTACCCAACTGGCACCGCGGGCCAGGGCCAACTGGTTTATCGATAACTGTAATCCGGGAAGCGTGTACTTTACCGACCAGTCGATGGGCGCACAGTTCTGGCGTTGGGACTTCGGCAGCGCAGCTGTACCCAATCCGTATCCTACTGGTGCCGCCATCCGTGACTTTCTGCCCGGTTCGGTGCCCAATAACCTGCGCAACCCGGTTGTAAATTACCCGGGTCCGGGTACTTACACGGTAAGGCTGTATACGGAAGCGGACAATGTCTATTACGTAACCAACCCGGTAACCGGAGCCCGTTTGCAAAACAGCAATGGTGTCCCCATCACCTATACCACCAACCGGAACGAAGGCAATGCCCCGCTGCATTTCGGTTCCATTACCACTGCCGACAGCATCCGCATCATCCGCTGCCGCAGTGAGGTGACGTTGAACGTAGTGGTTCCCAGCGCGGCAACGGCGCAGGTCAACATCAGCTCCGACTACAATCCGGCCAATCCCAACTGTTTCCCGGTGGTCGTCAATTTTCAGAATGCCACGGCGGGAGCTGTTTCCTGGTACTGGATTCTGGGCAACGGTCAGGTATCTACGCAGCAGAACCCACAGAACGTGGTGTACGACCTGCCGGGTAAATACACCGTCGAACTGGTTGTGACCACGGCTACGGGTTGTAAGTTTCGCAAGGTATTCCCCGATTACGTGGTCGTAAACGGACCGCTGGTTAACTTCGATTATTGCGAAGCCGACGTCTGCGTAAGCCAGAATATGCAGTTCAAGGACCTGACGACCACGGGCGAAGGTATTCGGTACCGCACCTGGAATATGGGCAACGGGGTTGTTTTCTCCAATGACCCGGGCGTGACCAGTGCGCCTTTCCCGGCCGGAGCCGCTGCCGACCTGAGTGCCTTCAGTTACGCCTACCCGGCGGCCCCGGCCAACCAGGTAGATGGCTATGCCGTACAGCTTACCGTAACCGAACAGAGCGGATGTCAGGCGACAAAGACCGTTCGCATCCGACCAACGCGCCCCGTCCCGGATTTTACCATTTCGGCCGCTACCCTCAATTGTGAGGAAGAACGCGTCACCTTGCAGGCCAATACCACCACCGGCTTCGGTCCTTTCCGCTACCGTTGGGTGATTTATGCCAAAGGCAACGCTACGCCGGTAGTGACTACTTCCTGGTCCAGCAATTCGCAGGCGCAGTTCAACCTGAAGGCGACCAGCAGCACCCTGCCCAAAGATTACGAAATTCGCCTCCAGGTAGAAGACTTCAAATACGTAGAGAATACCGGCAACGGTGGCTCGGGCGTGGGTTGCTACAACGAGAAGATCCTGGATTATACCGTGAAGCCCGGACAGATTACCGTCGACTTTACCTGGACCGGTCCGCCTTCCAAGTGTCCGCCGCGCGAAGTAGAATTTACCGACAAGTCGGTGGCAGCCGGCAGCGGACAGATTGTGGCCTGGCTCTGGGATTTCGGCGACGGAACCACTTCCACTTTGCAGCACCCGAAAAAGATTTATACCGAACCCAATCCCCTCGGGTATACCGTTACGCTGACCGTTACTGACCGAAACGGCTGTAAGCAGACGAAAATTGATCCCAACGCCATCGTGCTGGACGGCATTTCGGGAACCTTTACTTCGCAGCAGATTTCCGGTACCGATGGCCCGGCTCCGACTGTCTACCCGGTACTTACGGCCGGTAGCACCGTGGACTATATCAAGGGTATCTTTACGCCCAATGCTTACGAAATGCAGTTCGACGCGGTGGTGAAACCGGCTGACCTGCCGCTGATTGGTTCCTTTATCTGGGATTTCGGTGATGGTACGATTGGTTTCAATAACCCGCCTGCTACCAAGTCGGATGTACATGAATATACGTATGCAGGTATTTATTATCCGTCGCTGATCATTCGGAGTAAGGATGGTTGCGATTACGGCGCGCCAGCCGATCTCTACGTCATTGCCAACGAATGTCTGGCACCTACGATTGATCCGGTCAATCCGGTTTGCCAGGGTGAAATGATTACCCTCATTGCCCGTCCACCGGCCGCCGGCATCGGTCCCTGGACCAATCCGGTATGGACCAACCTGGACACGCAAACCATTATTCCCAACCAGGCTGATCCACTGGATCCCGACAATCCGGAATACATCATTCGGGTACCGCTCAACAAGGCAACTAACTTTGCTTTCCAGATTACCAACGGAGCCGATCCCAGCTGTACCAGCTACACGGCCAGAAGGGTAGAAATGCATACGCCGCCGGTAGCCGAAGCGGGCGAAGATCAGATTGTCTGCGAAGGAACGAATGTTACCGTGAAGGCGACCGCCACGGGTGGGTCCGGTAACTTCAAGTATACCTGGACTACTTTGCCTAACATCGGTACACAAGACACCAACAATCCGGAATTTACGATCAATAACGTGGCCAGCTCTGCTACACCCTACGTATTTACGCTGCTGATTACCGATCTGAATACCGGCTGTACCTCTACCGATAAAGTAACGCTGAAAGTAAACCCGCCACCTACGGTAGATGCCGGCCCTACGGCCGAAATCTGTAGCGGAAGCAGCACCCTGTTGCAGGCAGTGGCCGCCGGTGGTACGGGCGATCCCAGTAACTTTACTTACGAATGGTCGGCTGGTCCGGGCCCGGGTGGTGCGCCTTCCCCGATGAGCGCCCTGTCCGATCCGAAGGCTTACCGCACGCTGTTCAGCATCAACAATACCACGGGAGCTACGCAGCATTATAACTACATCATCACCATTACCGACGAACTGGGCTGTACCGCCACCGATGCCGTCGACATTATGGTAAGCCCCGGTCTGACCATTACCCTGACCGATGAGATTATCTGTGAAGGCGAAAGCGTGAAGCTGATCCCGACCATCACTGGTGGTTCCAGCAATCCGGGCCGGATACTGAAGTACAAATGGACGCCCGCTCTCACGCTGGACCGCGACGACATCGCCGAACCGATTGCCACGCCAAATGGCACTCCGATGGATTATACCCTGACGGTAACCGAAGTGGTAGGGAATGAAGAACGCTGCGGAGGCACCCAAACCGTGCGCGTGAACTGGAGCCCGCCCATTGTGGTAAAGATCAATGGCAGTGAAACACCCAATCCAATAACCGTTTGTAAAGGGAATGACGCAATTATTCAGTCCAGCGCTACCGGTGGAACAGGGGCATTGACCTATCGCTGGACCTGGGAACCACTGCCCGCTCCTTCGCCCAATGGCTTCCTCAACGTGGTGAGCGGTAACATGACCTCGAACATCACTACCAACGTAATCGGTATTACGACTCCCTTAGAGTATACATTGACCGTTACCGACTCCAAAGGTTGTACGGGTTCAGCCAAAATTCAGGTACAGATTCCGCAACCCCTGGCCGATGCTGGCCTGCCGCAGGAATTCTGTATCGGAGAAAGCACCCATTTGCTGGGAAAAGGAACCAATGGTTTGGCACCTTATAAATTTTATTGGACAATGGTTTCGGCACCCGCCGGTGCGCCCGGACTGAATGCTGCCGATGTAGCCGCCAATATTGCTAACCCTGAATTCCTAAGCAGCAACCCGGCCGGAACGTACGTGTTCGCCTTGAAGGTAATCGATGACCAAGGTTGTCCCTCCGAAAATCCGGCGCAAGTGACCATCATCGTCGATCCCTTGCCCGACGCTCCGAACATTGCCGGTCGTACCGACTACTGCCGTGGCGAAACCGTTTCACTGAGCGCCAGCGGGCTGCCGACTGGTATCTTCAAGTGGTACACCAGCGCTACCCTGGACCCCATTTTCCAGGTGTATTTGGGTACTACTTTTGAAACACCGGCTATCCAGAGCTTCCACCTGTACGTGACCCAGACCAACCCGGTCACCGGCTGCGTAAGCCCACCCCGGCTGGTGAGAGTGACGGTGAACGATATACCGCCGCCGCCGCTGGTAACCGCCCCGGCTCCTTACTGTCCCGGCGACGCCATTGCACCGCTCAGAGCGGAAGGAACGAACCTGAAGTGGTACGCCGACATTGACCTGAAAGTGCTGCTGGCTTCTAATGTAGATACCTACGCTTCGGGAGCGCCTTCGGTAACTGGTATTACCACTTTCTACGTGACGCAATCGAACGGTACCTGCGAAGGGCCACCGGCTGCCATCACGATCAAGGTGAACCCGACGCCACCGGCACCCCAGGTGAAAAACCCGGTGCTGTACTGCGAAGGCGACGTGATTGCGCCGCTTACGGCCATCGGCTACGACCTGAAATGGTACGCTGACGCGGCATTGACCCAACTGGTAGGCCAGGGCGAACAGTTCAATACCCAGATGCCCAGCGTAGTAAGCTCCAAAACTTTCTACGTGACGCAAACGCTACTGGGCTGCGTGAGTTCGGCTTCACCCCTCACCATAGAAGTACGTCCGCTGCCGGTAGCGCCGGCCAGACAGAAGATTACCTACTGTTTTGAAGGTGACAAGAAGTACACCCTGGACGCCGGCCCTGGCTTTGCCGAATACCGCTGGGAGCATTCCGGTGAGAAGACCCAGACATCGGTGGTGACCCAGGAAGGCATTTACTACGTGAACATGACCAATGCTACCGGTTGCTCCGTGCGTGACTCCATCGTCGTGATTGAACTGTGTCCGCCCCGTATCTTCGTTCCCTCGGCCTTTACGCCCAACGGCGACGGCAAGAACGACAACATGCAGGTGTTCGGTCGCCACTTCCACGACCTGCAGCTGACGATCTACAACCGATGGGGTGAAGTCATCTACATCGGTAAAGACCAGACCGAACCCTGGGACGGCTACTACCGCGGTGAACTGGTGCAACTGGGTACCTATCCCTGGGAACTAACCGCCGTGGCCGACATCGATGGCTCCATCATCAAGATGCGAGGGATCATCACGGTGATCAGGTAAAGGGGTAAACGCAGAAGAAGTAGTCAGGACTGTCAGGTTTCTAAAACCTGACAGTCTTTTTTTTATACTTTCCTCAAAAAATATTGAAAATAGTTGTAGCTGCGCAAAAAGACTGCGTAGAGGCCCCCCAATTTTGTTCCATCAGATGGCGGTCAAGAAGAAGTTACTTCTCCTTTCCTTTAACGAAACTACTTTTTCGATTACCGTCATCTGTACACGAAGCAGTAGCTCAGCGGGTAGAGCAATGTTTAGTTTTAGAATTACCCAGGTGGTCAACTAACGCTTACTTCCCACCAGATACATGGGTCGCCGGTTCGAGCCCGGCCTGCTTCTCTGACCAGGTCAAGGGATACTTACTTCATTTTTTTGGAAAAATAGTATCCCCATTACCTGGTTTTTAACCCTTACGAAGATGAATCAGTTACTGCACGTGAGCCTGCGTCAAAAGGCGGTTTTTGTTCCTGTGTCAGCCCTGAAAAACGAAAAGCAAGTTGTGAATGGCAATAACATTCTGCTGGTAGCCAACCTGGCTCAGTTGGGCTATGGGGTTTCGGAGCCTTTATTGGCTGCCCTGAACCAGACTACCCCTACTTTTAAGGCCGATTTGCTGGCTACCTTTCGTCAGGTGATGGGCGTGAATAAAAACTGGACCCCGCTGGTGAAAGGCTGGGATACGCCGACTGGAGAAACGGTCGTGGATCACTGGATTACTTTCTTTGCTAATCTATTTCCGTGCAAAGGCGACATCCTATTGCCCTGCGGGCACCGGATTCCCGACTATACATTTCCGCTGGAACGATACAATGGTTGTCCTTTCTGCGGTACTCCATTTGAAGCAGGAAAGCTGGAATACAAGGGCCAGGGAAGCAAGCTGAAAGTGCTGGAACTGTGGACCGAGCGGGAAGCCCAGGCTTTTCTGGAAGATTTGCTGGCTTCGAAGACCGCCCTGGACGCTACCCAGCTGGATAGCCTGAAGATCCTGCTGACTCATTTGTCGCTTCCGACCACGAAAATCGGGATGAAGGAAACCCTGATGGCGGTGATTGACGCCTGCGTAGCCCAAGGTCAGCCGCAAAAGGTGCAGGCCTTGTTTAGCTCACCGACGGATGTATTGCGCTACCTGTGGTACAAGAAAACCGGGTTTTTGCAGATCATTGAGCCCAGGACGATCATCAAGCGCCAGAAGCACAACCACCGTCACGTGGGCTGGTGGCAGAGCCAGACGGAAAAGGCGAAAAAAGCCACTACTGAAAGTCTAAAGCTGAAGTACAACCGTCAGGAATGCCGGATGGTAGCCAACTGGTTGAATGCGCTGCCGCTGGAGGCCGAACGGATGTGCGAAATGATGCACCCGAAGCGGGGCATGTGGGTGCGTTTTATCCGTGCCCTGCGCCTGGCTGAATACAGCCAGCGGGCTGGCTTTGAGCATTTGAAGGACGTACTGGACGTATTCTACAACCAGGTGTACGACGTGTGGCAGGGGCGGGTCAATTACTACCGCCTGCGGGCGGACGAAGAGAAAACGCTGGCTTTGCTGAAGCAGCGCCCGGGTTTGTTTGCCCGTTCGTTGTTTGCCAATATGCTCTGGTTCGGGCCGGAAACGGCCATTGCCGCCTTCTCCGATGTCATCGATCAGGTGCCGGCCCGGCTGGTGTTTACGCTTAACAGCTACGCCCAGACGTATTTTGAGCAGGGAGCCCATCGGGTGGTCAAACCGCTGGGAGGGGTGGCCAAAAGCGTTCCGGCTCACCCCTTATTGTCGATGTACGAAGATAGGCAGTTGGAGGCCATGCAGGACCAGCTGGCAGCGTTATGCGTACTGGCCATGAAGAAGCGGTTTGCCGCCATCGAAAATCCCAACCGGACCATCTACATCGATCCGATGCTGTTCAAACTGCCGGTGGCCATCGGTGACCGCAGTGATAACGTGCAGGACCTGCCTTCGGCCCTGATGGGAACCCGTTTTGAGCTGGAAGGCGATACGGTTCGTCTGTTTATGCAGTGGGGCACCGGTTTGCCAGCCCAACACCTCGATATGGACCTGAGCTGTCAGATCAGCTACGCCAGCCATACCGAAATTTGCTCCTTTAGTCAGCTGGTGGCTACGGGTTGCAAGCACAGCGGCGATATTCGCAGCATTCCGCACCAGGTAGGTACGGCCGAATACATTGACATCGACCTGAATGCGTTGCGACGCGCCAAAGCCCGGTACGTTACTTTCACCTGCAATGCCTACAGCAATGGCGCTTTGAGCCCCAACCTGGTAGTGGGCTGGATGAACAGCCGCTTCCCGATGCGGATCTCCGAAAAAACCGGCGTGGCTTATGATCCGTCCTGCGTGCAGCACCAGGTGCGCGTGACGCATTCGCTGGCCAAAGGATTGGTGTTCGGCGTACTGGACGTGGAAAAGGCGGAGGTGATCTGGCTGGAAATGCCTTTTGACGGCCAGCTGGTGCAAAATATGAGCACCCGAAACGTCGAACTGCTGTTGAAGAAACTGGATGCGAAGCTAAGTATCGGGCGATTGCTGCAGATCAAGGCGGAGGCACAGGGGCTGGAAATAGTGGAAGCGCCCAACGCCGACGAAACGTACACCCGGCAGTGGGCCAGTAATACGGCGGCCGTCACCCAACTGCTGGTAGATTAAGACTTAGGTAAAAGGTCCTCATGGCCGTATGGCCATGAGGACCTTTTTTATTGAGATAAAAAGCGGCGGATCACTGAAGCGCGAATCAAATAGCGAAGAAAAGCATAAGGCCTATAGTGCACGGTGACCAGCAGAAGCCTTTTTACGCTCCTTTGATTTTGTAATAAAACAGGCTGATGCAGATCCCTGCCAGCAGACTGAGCACAATATAAACCACCATCGATAGAATGACCGAAAAAATGGCTTTCAAAACGGCTTTGGTGCCCCGCTGATTGAAAAACTGCGTAATGGCCCAGGTTGAATACGCAAACATTAGCAGGCTGGCCAGGATGGTCATGATCCAGTAAGGCTTGCTGTAACCAAACACCAGGCTGCTGATAGAGGGAATCAGACTGAAAATGTAGTGGTATCCGGTTAGAAACATCGCTAACACCAGCATTTCGGCCAGATACAGGCCGCTTTTCCGGTAGAGCCAACGCAGCGAGAAGGCCTGCGTCACCATCAGAAAAGAAAGCATCAGCTTCATGTATTTTCCGGCCAGTTGCGAAGCAGCGTTCTGCATTTCCTGCTGGCGGGCGTTGACTTGCGCAGGTGCCATGTTTCGCGAAAGTTGATTGCTGGCTTCCATCACATCGATGTCCATGAGTTCATTGAAGGCAAAATACACGGCCAGCATAATCAGGTAAAACTGAAAGGGCCGCATATAGGGCTTTCGCTTCCCCAAAATGTATTCCCGTAACATATGGCCCGGTCGCAACGTCAGCCCTTTGAGTGTGCGCAGAAAACCCGTGTCCAGCTCCGTTACCTGCTCAAAAAAATCACTCAGAATGCTTCGGAAAGTGATGCGTTCCGTCTTTCTGGCCTGTCCGCATTCCGGGCAATAATGGCTCTGTACGGGTGAATCGCAGTTCTTGCAAAGTACCTGGGTCAGCGTTGGTTGCATGGGATTGCGTCAATAAGGTTTGCTGAAACTAACTGAAATTCAATTTTCTCCAAAACCTTCCGGTGGTTTTCCAACGGCATCTTCCGCTTGTCGCCGGTAGTAATGCATTGGGAAGGAAATTTTTGAAAATTTTCGGTTGGCGCTGGTGAGGTTATGAACCACTGAGGGTTTGCACAAACCCTCCAACATTTTACCCGCTTTCCTGCGTTAAATATAATAATTTCGCAATTCTTATCCCGCCGTTGCGCTCTTGTCTCAACATTCCGTATATTTTCAGACTGCATTTTATTTCAAATGAATTTTCAATCAACGGATAGCCACTATTCTGTGAATGGTGCCGATGCTATTTTCACGGGCGGTGGGATGATGGGGGAAATGATGCGCACTTTCGATTGGAGCAAGCATCCTTTAGGCCCGTCTGAAAACTGGCCGCAAAGCCTCATTACAGTTATTCGTCTCATGCTTCATTCGGGCTTTCCCATGTTTGTGTGGTGGTCGAAAGAACTGTATATGTTCCACAACGATGCGTATCTGCCCGCTATGGGTACCAAGCCCAAAGCACCCGGCGCCAAAGCCCGACAGGTGTGGTACGATGTCATGGACCAATTGGGAGCAATCATTGATGCCGTGCTGAACGGTCAGGAGCAGTTTTATTTTCAGGATTTACTGGTTCCGATGGAACGGAAGGGGTTTGCAGAAGAAACGTACTGGACCTTTTCTTATAGTCCGATGCCGAACGATGAAGGGGGAGTGGGGGGCTTGTTCTGTTCGTGCGTTGAAGTAACCGATTCGGTACTGAGCAAGCGCCGCCTGAAAATGATGAAAGAACTCTCGGAAGCCATGGTGCTGTGCGCTACCATCGAAGAGTCCAGTCAGAAAGCCTGTTCCGTGCTGACTCATTCGGCCGACGTGCCTTTCAGTATCATCTATCTGCTCAATACGGCCGGAACCCAGGCTTTACTGGCCGGAAAAACCGATGGATTACCCGCCTCCTGGGTGCCGATCCATATTGGTCTTTCTCCTGCCACTGGGACTGATGAAGATCCTTGGGTCATGTCAAAAGTAAAAGAGACGGGACAGGCAGAAATGATTGCGCTCTCCAAGTGGGAGGGGCTGGTCTGGCCCGGTTCTCCCGATTCCGGCGCTGCCTTAGCCGGATTTCCCAATAAGGCGGTTGTATTACCCATCTTCGAATCGGGAGACAATCAACTCCTGGGGTTTTTTCTGGCGGGCATCAGCGCGCACCTGGAATACGATGAAACCTACCAGGGTTTTCATCAGATGCTGGCCGGTCAGATCGCCACGGCGCTGTCTACCGTACGCTCCAGACAGCAGGCAGAGCAGGAAAGGAGCCGGCTGAAGAACCTGTTTATGGAGGCACCCTCACCTATTGTGATTCTGGAGGGACCGGAAATGGTGTACCAATTGGTTAATCCGGTGTATCAGCAGATCTTTTCCGGCCGCCAACTGTTGGGCAAGCCCCTGCTGGAAGCCTTGCCTGAGTTGGCCGAAACGCCCATTTTTTCTATTCTGCAGGAAGTATACCAAAGCGGAAAAACATTTGAAGCCCAGGAGTTGCCGGTCATGCTGGCCCGCCGCGAAGGCGGTCCGCTGGAACAGTTTTACTGGAATTTCACGTACCAGGCGCGCTTCAATGCCCAGGCGGAAATAGACGGCGTGCTGGTGTTTGCCAATGATGTGACCGGGCACGTGCTGGCCCGGCGGGGCCTGGAAGAGAGCGCTCAACGGTTTCAACTGCTGACTGAATCCATTCCTCAGATTATCTGGACGGCGACTCCCGATGGGAATCTGGACTATTTCAGCGGACAGTGGTGGCCTTATTCGGGTTTAAACTACCAGGAGTCGAAGGGGCAGGGCTGGGCTTCGGCCATTCATTCGGACGATATGCCCCACTTGTCAGAAACCTGGACCCAGTGTTTGCAAACGGGCGAACCGTATCAGGTAGAAGCCCGGGTAAAACGTTTCGACGGTATTTATCGCTGGTTCCTGATTCGGGCACTGCCCTTAAGGGACGAACATAGTAAAATTACCCAGTGGGTAGGCACCTGCACCGACCTGCAGGATCAGAAAAGTGTGGCTGAGCACCTGCAGGTACTGTCAAACGAATTGGCTGCCATTAATACGGAACTGGCGTCTGCCAACGAAGAAATCATTTCCAGCAATGAGGAACTGATGGCAAAAAATGAGGAGCTTTCTATTGTCAATCAACGGCTCGCCAAAGTCAATGCCGACCTGGACAACTTTGTTTACGCCGCTTCTCATGACCTCAAGTCGCCCATTACGTCCCTGTCGGCCCTGCTGGGTTTTCTGAACCGGCGACTGGATGGCAAACTGGACGATAAAGGCAAGGAGTTGCTAAAGATGATTGAAAATTCATCGGAGCGCCTGCAACGAACCATTCGGGATCTGACGCAGGTGGCCAAAGTGCAGAGAAGCACTGAGGAAGAAAAAGGGCAGGTTGCTTTTCCCGAACTCTGGAAAGACATTCAGGCCGATCTCCAGCCACTCATTCAGGAATCGAAAGCACAGATCAAAGTCGATTTTGAGGAGCCATCCTTCTTTTACGCCCGCAAAAACGCCCGCAGCATTCTGTATAACCTGGTCAGCAATGCCCTCAAATACCGTTCCCCGGACCGGTTGGCAGAAGTAACAATCGCCACCCGCCGAAGCAACGGCCGGGTGATTCTGACCGTAGAGGACAACGGTCTGGGACTGACGACTATGCAGCAGCAAAATTTATTCACGATGTTTAAGCGTTTTCATAACCACGTGGAAGGCAGTGGCGTGGGGCTTTACATGATTAAGCGCATGATTGAAAACAACGGAGGCGGCATTCAGGTAGACAGCCAGGTCGGGCAGGGAACCCGTTTCACCGTTCATTTCTGATTCTGAAAAGGTTTCCTGAGAAACAATGCCTGTATTGGCGCTCAACGACTTCGGCGCAGGAGTCATTGTCTCAAAATAACAAACCCCGGCGATTTTCCGCCGGGGTTTGTTTATGATGTGCAATCTGAAACGAAATTCAGAGAACTACACTTTGTACGTCCAGCCCATTTTGTCTTCGACCCTTCCGTACTTGATGTCGTCCAGTGCCTGCAGGGCTTTCTTGGAAAATTCCCGGTTTTCTACGGCCGGCAGCAGGTAATCTACCCCTTCGTAGTGGATGAGGGCAATGTGCGCAATGGTGGCGGCCGTACCGGCACCGAATGCTTCCTGTAAAGTACCGTTCTGCACGGCTTCTACCACTTCCTGTACCGACACTTTGCGCTCTTCTACCGGCATCCCCCAGCTTTTTGCCAGCTGAATCACGCTGTCGCGCGTGATGCCGTTCAGGATGGTATCGCCGGTGGAAGGCGTAACCAGTTTGCCGTTGATGACAAACATAAAATTCATAGTGCCGGCTTCTTCGATGTACTTGTGCTCCTTCGCGTCCGTCCAGATGAGCTGGTCGTAGCCTTTCTGATTGGCCAGTTGGGTAGGGTAAAGCGAACCGCCGTAATTGCCGGCGTTCTTGGCAAAGCCTACGCCACCTTCGGCCGAACGGATGTATTCGGTCTCCACGTACACTTTGAGGGGCTTGGAATAGTAGGCACCTACCGGGCAGGTGAAGATGATGAACTTATACGTTTTAGAAGGCGTCACCCCGATGTATTGATCCGTAGCAAACATAAAAGGACGGATGTACAGCGAATAACCCGGTTTGTTGGGAATCCAGTGGCTGTCCAGACGGAGCAGTTCAGTGAGTCCACCCATAAACACATCTTCCGGAACGGGAGGCATGCACATCCGGACGGCTGATTTGTTCAGACGGTCCACATTGGCAAGGGGGCGGAATATCAGCACTTCGCCGGCGGCATTCTTATAAGCTTTCATTCCCTCGAAAATGGCCTGTCCGTAGTGCAGGGTCATCAGCGCCGGACTGAATAGCATTTCGCCGTAAGGTACAATCTGGAAGTTCTGCCATTGTCCGTCGGCGTAGTCGGCTACGAACATATGGTCGGAAAAGGTTCTGCCAAACTGCAGGTTGTCGAAGTCTACCGAAGTGATCCGCGAAGTGGGGATCTGATTTACTTCGATTTGTATTAAGTCAGTCATGATGCGAATAATTTATGGTTTCCTGACCACCAGGAGAAATCAAATGATTGGGATGTCTGGCTTTAAACAATCATCAAAATGTCGTCAGCGGTCTATTTTCTTGGTTTCCAGGGTATTTCTTCCACGCCCAGTTCCTGGGTCATCAGGCGGCTCAGTACGAAGAGGTAATCCGACAGCCGGTTCAGGTATTTGATTACCAGTTCATTCACCCATTCGTGCTGACCCAGTCCGATTACCAGCCTTTCGGCCCGGCGGCACACGCAACGGGCCAGGTGGCAGAACGATACCGACTGGTGCCCTCCCGGTAACACAAAGGCCCGCATTTCAGGCAGCACTTCGTTCATCCGGTCCATTTCTTCTTCCAGCAGCGTGACATCGCTTTCCAGCAGGTCGGGCAGCTTCATTTTCGACTTTTCCGGATCGGCGGCCAGCAGGGCACCGATGGTAAACAGCCGGTCCTGAATCTCTTTCAGCAAATCCCGCCTTGGGGCGTTCACCTCCTGGTCGCGCAGCAGCCCGATGTAGGAGTTGAGTTCATCCACCGTGCCGTAGGTGTGAATCCGGTCGTGCGACTTGAGCACCCGGGTGCCTCCGATGAGTGACGTCTGGCCCTGATCGCCGGTTCTGGTGTATATTTTCACTGGTGCCGGAGCGTTTATATAATGTATATCTGAAAAGGAGCAGCCTGCCGTAGCATTGCGCGCATGGATGGTTCGCTATTACCTGATCTCATGCCTCACCTCCTTGAAAGGGTGCTTTTCAAAGGTAAGCATTCCGGCAGCGGATTCAAAAGCGATTTTCAGGCCAGCACGTGGATCTGGTAGTCGAAAGATTCCATAATCAGATTGGCCAGCAGCTTCTGGCAGGCCGTACGCACTTTTTCGTTGGCTTCGGCTTCGCTGTCGGCTTCCAGTTCCAGGGTGATGTGTTTGCCAATGCGTACATCGCTCACCTGATGAACGCCCAGGTTTTCCAATCCCAGTTTGACGGCTTTTCCCTGTGGGTCCAGAATCTCCTTCAGGGGCATGATATTTACTTCGGCAAGAAATCTCATAAGTAGGTATGCGTAAGTAGTTTATGGGTGAATTTGGGTTCCGTTTTTAGGCTTTCCCCACTTGTTCCGTACCAGCGACAGCAGCACGTAGAGAAAGATGATCAGTGGGATGGCTACGTATTGGAGCCAGGCGAGCAAAACTACGGATAAAATCAGAAAAACGTATTGAATCTGATTGCCTTCCCAGCCATAGTGCTTGAACTTGAGGGCAAATAATTCGATCTCTGCCACCAGCAGATACGACATCACCAGGGTAATTCCAATGAGAAAGCCTTGGTTAAGAATGATGATGCCGGCATAGAAGACTGAGTCCATAATCAGCGGCAGCGATGCGATGAGCATGGCATTGGCCGGCGTGGGCACGCCAATGAAGGAATGCGTTTGCCGGGTGTCGACGTTGAATTTGGCCAGCCGCAGTGCCGAAAAAATGGCCAGCAGAAAGGCCAGGTAACACAGCGGCGGAATGGGTTGTTCGGCCAGCGTGGTGTAGGGAAAACTCCGTCGGAACAGGTCGAATACAATGATGGCTGGTAGCACCCCGAAAGTAACGCAGTCGGCCAGGGAGTCCAGTTCCTTGCCAATGGGCGAATGGGCGTTGAGCCAGCGGGCGACGAAGCCATCGAAAAAGTCAAGCACGGCAGCGATACCGATGAGGTAAGCAGCCAGCACGTTGTTGTCGTGGAAAACGGCCACGATGCCGATGCAGCCACAGAGCAGATTGCCGCAGGTCAGGGCATTGGGAAAGTGTCGGATGATTCGCAAAACGGGTGTATTTTCGGTCGATCGGGGCGAAAGATAGGAAAATTAGCCCTCACCGTATGCCTTCAGTGCTTACTTTCGTCAGCAGACGGAATCAATCAGGAAAGCGCTCTGGATTTTGAGGTTCTTAGGGCCAATTCCCATCCCGACTCTGCGCGCATTGGATTGGCCCGCAAATGTCTTAAATTGAAGCACGGAGAATTGACTGATGGGTCATTGTCTTTTATTTTTTCTCATATGGTTGGTTTGAACAGATCTGCTTTTGCCTGGATGGTCTGCCTGCTTCAGGTCTTGACCGGCACCGCCTGGTCACAGCTTCCGGCCATCTCATTTGAAACCCTCACCACCCGCGACGGCCTTCCCAGCGGTACGGTGCTTTGTGCCACCAAAGATCACCGGGGCTTTATGTGGTTTGGTACCCGACTGTGTCCTACCCGCTACGATGGAGCAACCTTCCGGAGTCTGCTGGTGCCGGAAACGCACTTCGTAACGGGCTTGGCCGAAGACGCCCGCCATCAGATCTGGGCCTCTACTGACCGCGGTGGGGTGTGCCGCATCAATCCCCTCAATCTGCAGATGGAGGCCATCGCCCTGAGTGACTCCGCCGATTCCAAAGAAGCCGGGTATTTCTTCATTGATTCGCAGCAACAGGGCTGGTACAGCGATCGGTACGGAGTGAATCGCGTCGATCTGGAGTTGGGAAAAAAGACACATTATGCTTTTCGGACGACGACTTACGTAGGGGTAAAAGGTTCGTTCGTGGAAGACCAGCAGCACAATGTGTGGGTGATTGGCAGTGACAACGGACTGTTTCGCTACGACCGGAAGGCCGACCGCTTGGTTTGCACCTTAGGTACCGACTGCCCCGATCCGGGACGGAATGAAACGTTTATTTTCGGGCGTGCCTGCGTAGACCAAGCGGGGATGCTTTGGATAGGTACGTACAACCGGGGAATGATCCGCTACGACCCACGCACCGACCAGTACGAAGAATTTGCGGACGTTAACGATGTGGCTAGCATCGAAGAAGGGTTCGATGAGGCCGGGCGGCGGATTCTGTGGATTGGTACGCAGACCCGCCTGGGCATTTTCCGGCCGGAACAGAAGCGGGCTTATTTCTTCGAAACCCTCCTGCCCGACGCCTACGTGGTCAACGACATTTTCCGCGACCCGGATACGGGCATCGTGTGGGTGTGTACCACCGCAGGCATCCTGAAGTACCATCCGCAAAGCAATCTGATTCAGACGGTTCAACTTCCGGAGGAAATGTTCAACCAGCCCGTCTCGATCACCACCGTACTGGCCGACCGAACCGATCCGACCGGCAATACCTTCTGGCTGGGACTTTCCCATACGGGCATGCTGCGCTGGAACCGCCGTACCCGGGCGTTTGCGCTGGTTCCTTATCCGCCCGCCGGATCGGCACCCGAAACCCGCTGGATGGTGCAGCGGGCAGATGGTACGCTGTGGATCGGCGTCAACCAGTGGCAGTACAATGGAAATGGCTTGCTGGTCTACGATCCGGTGAAGGAGCAGTTTCTGGAAACGCCGCTGAGCCGACTGGCCAACGGGCACTACTCCGTGCCTTTCTACATGTACGGCTTTTTCGATGCGCAGCAACGGCTCTGGATCGGCAATTCGGACGAAGGTATCCACGTGTTCGACGCCCGGACCTGCCGCGAAGTGACTCCCTGGGATTCCCTGACCCAGTACCAACTGTTGCGAAACAACAACCTGATCAATGACCTCAGGCTGGGGCGGGACGGAACCGTCTGGCTGGCAACCTATCAGGGCGTATACCAAGCCGATGAAAAGGGGCGTCGGTTTGTCAAGGTCGATTCGCTGCTGACTCCGGGGCAGTTGCAGGACCCGGCGACCAATACCGTATACGAAGCCACAAATGGACAGGTATGGGCTGCCCGCTGGGGCAGTGTTACCCAGGCCGACGCAAAAGGAATCGTGCGGAAGGTGCTGAGTGCCGGCGACGGGATGTTCGATCGCGAAAACCGGGGCCTGGTTCAGGACGACTGGGGCCAGCTCTGGATTGGCAATTACGAAGGGCTGCACTGCTACGACCCGGTCACCAGTCGGTTGCTTCGTTTCACCGAAAATGATGGTCTGCTCAGCAACAATACCATGGGCAGGTTGTACATACACCAGGGAAAGGAACTCTTCATTGGCCAGAAAAACGGTTTCAACATCCTGGAAATCGAAAAAATGCGGCATCCCAATGCGCCTCCCCCAGTGGCAGTAAGCACCTTTAAGGTGCACGAAAAGGAGCGCAACCTTGACCTGAACCAGCCCATCCGGTTGGAGCGCTCCGAAAATGCCTTCAGCGTCGATTTTATTGCCCTCAACTATTCCAAGCTGCAAAACAACCGGTATGCTTATTTCATGGAAGGATTCGACACCGAATGGAATTACATTGGTTCCCAGCATCTGGCTTACTATACCAACCTGGATCCGGGCACGTATACCCTGCACCTGAAAGCCGGTGATGCGTTGGGCAACTGGAACCAGCGGGCCATCCGGCTGCAAATAGAGATCCTGCCGGCCTATTACGAAACGGCTTGGTTCCGGCTGCTAATGGCATTGTTGCTGATTGGGGTGCTGTACGCGGCGTATCAGTACCGCATTCGCCAGCTGTTGCGCTTGCAAAAGGTACGCAATCACATATCGGCCGACCTGCACGACGAAATCGGGGCTTCGCTCAGTGGCATTAGCATTATGGGTTCCATTGCCCGGAATGGTTTGCCGGCGCAACATCCGGCTGCCACCTTTCTGGATCGCATTGTGGAAGAGACCCAACAGATGAGTAGCTCACTGGATGACATTGTCTGGAGCATCAATCCCAACAACGACGAATTGAGCCAGCTGATTGCCCGGATGAATCGCCACGCTTCGGAGTTGCTGGAAGCCCGGGGTATCGAATACAAAATAGAACTGCCGCAGGAAGTGGGGGAACTGAAGCTTCCGATGGAGCACCGCCGCGACTTCTACCTCATTTTTAAGGAGGCCCTCAATAACCTGCTGAAGTACTCCGGTTGTACGCAGGCAGCGATTGAAATCCGGCTACACGGCCACCATCTGCAACTGGTGATCTGGGACAACGGTACCGGCTTCGATCCGGATGCGCACAGCGAACGCAACGGCATCCGTAACCTGCGGAAGCGATCCCAGAACCTGCGGGGACAGCTACGCATCCAATCGGCCCCCGGGTGTGGAACGACCATCCAACTGGAGTTCCCGCTATCGGCATGACCCGAAAGGGTTATTGACAAATTGGGGATAAGCACTTTACTTGTTTGAAATTTCTTTTTTGTTTCAATCTCTTCTCCTCCGCTCAATGGTGCCCATCCGAGTGTCCGTTTACGAAGATAATGACAAGCTACGTGCTTTGCTCGAACTGCTCATCAGCAATACGGCTGGATTTGAGCTGATTGGCACTTACGGCGACTGCCGGGACATCATCGGAGAAAGCCGCCGGAATCGCCCCGATGTGATTGTGATGGACATTGACATGCCCGAATGCAATGGCATTGAAGGCGTGCGTATGGTAAAAGGGTACGATACCAACATCCGCGTACTCATGCACACCGTGTTTGACGACGATGACAAGCTGTTTGCCTGCCTGAGCAACGGAGCCGACGGGTATTTGCTGAAAAAAGATTCATCCGTGCATCTTATTCAGGCCATCCGCGATATTTCCGAGGGAGGAGCGCCCATGTCGCCGGGCATTGCCCGCCGGGTACTGCAGACGTTTCACCAGCCATTGCGCATTCCCGGCAATGACTATCACATTACCGCCCGCGAAAGGCAGATTCTGGAGTTGCTGGCCCGTGGTTTTACCTATCGGATGATCGCCCTGGAATACCAGATATCGATTGAAACCGTCCGTCGCCACCTGAAAAATATCTACCAGAAGCTGCACGTACAGTGTGGCCCCGAAGCAGTTGCCAAAGCCATTCGCGAAAAAATCATCACCTCCTGAACCAGTTGCTCCGGCTGAATTCCTAACAAGCCCACTTTATTCAAAAGGACCCAATCCTGCTTTCTGCCAGCCCGAACGACACCGCACGGGCTCCGTTGTTCGCGAAAATCTACCAAGCAAAGACAACCCGAAAAGGTTGTATAAAGGGTTATTGAATTTGGATGAGTAATGCCTCAACTTTATCCAACCGGTAAGTGACCGGCCACGCTACCATTTTTTTCCTCCAATTCAAATCCTATGAAAGTATTTCGACTATTACCCGTCGCCCTTTGGGCCGTCTGCCTGCTGGTGTCGGACACCGGTTTTGCGCAGACCAATTACTTTGCCGGTAATTCTGCCGGATTAGCTAACACTTCGGGCATCCAGAATACTTTTGTGGGTGCTTTTGCCGGACGATTCAATACCACGGGTTCAGAAAATGCCTTTTATGGCTATACGGCGGGTTACAGCAACACCAGCGCCTACGGCAACTCCTTCTTCGGCAGCCGCAGTGGCCGATCCACCAGTACGGGCAGTTACAACGTGTTCATGGGTATGGCATCCGGGGAGTACAACACCACCGGCTATAACAACGTGTTTCTGGGCTACGTGAGCGGCGTGAACAATACCACTGGTGACAACAATGCTTTCGTAGGGTATCAGGCGGGCTATAACAACTCTTCTGGTTATTATAATACCTTTATCGGAAGTTATGCCGGTGCCTTCAATTCTACGGCTACCCGCAATACCTTCGTCGGATACGCTGCGGGACGAAGCAATTCGGGCGGAGGTAACAATGCCTTCCTGGGTGATATGGCCGGCTTTACCAATACCAGCGGGGGCAATAATTCCTTCCTGGGGCACGCCAGCGGCTACGCCAATACCACCGGCAACTACAATTCCTTCGTGGGCAGCTTCGCGGGAGGCAGCAATACGACGGGTTACCAGAATACGTTCGTAGGCAGCTACGCGGGTTATTCAACCACCAGTGGCCGGGACAATGCCTTTTTCGGCCACTACGCCGGCTATTCCAACACGGGTGATCTGAACACGTTCATCGGCAACCAGGCCGGATACAAGAACACCTCCGGCAAGGAAAACACATTTGTGGGAAGAAATGCGGGCTACAACAACACGACCGGCTCACTGAACCTGTTTCTGGGCGCCTACGCAGGACAGGCCAACACCACGGGAGAGAACAACTCTTTCATCGGTCCCTTTGCCGGGTTCAAGACCACCACCGGTTACGACAATGCTTTCCTGGGCACTAAAGCGGGCTATGAAAACACGACGGGTTACTACAACTTCTACCTGGGCAAACAGGCCGGCTTCAACAACAAGACCGGGGCTAACAACGCTTACCTGGGCAACGGAGCGGGGTATTACAATGTAGGGGGTTCGGCCAACGTCTGCATCGGTACTTTCTCCGGTTACAACAACCTGGGCAGCAGCAACATCTTCCTGGGTTATAATACCAACTCTCCCTCGGGAGTCACCCTCTCCAATGCCGTGGCCATCGGTAGCAAAGCCTACGTGTCGGCATCGAATAGCTTAGTCTTGGGCAGCATCAACGGCACCAACGGGGCGACCGTTTCGACCAACGTGGGCATTGGTACCACCGCTCCCGGCTACCTCTTGCACGTGAACGGTACGGCGGCCAAGCCCGGTGGCGGCAGCTGGACGGTGGCATCGGATCGCCGATTGAAGAAGGACATTGCCACTTTTGCCGATGGCCTGGAAGTATTGCAGAAGGTCAAGCCGGTGTGGTTCCGCTACAACGGAGAAGCAGGTTTGCCCACCGACCAGCCGTACGTGGGCGTGATTGCTCAAGATATGCAGAAGATTGCGCCTTACACGGTAGGTCAGTTCACCTATACCGACACCACCGGCAAGCAGACCCAGTACCTGGACTACGATGCCAATGCCCTCACCTACATCCTGGTCAATTCTGTCAAAGAACAACAAACTCAAATCAAGGAATTGAAACAGGAAAATGAGGAATTGAAAAACAAACTGACCGAACTGGCAGCACTGAAGGCAGAGATGGCGGCTATTCGCCAGTTGTTGGATCAGAAAAAGCCAACGGAAAGCACGTCGGAAGCCAAACTGTGGCAGAATGTACCCAATCCGACTGACCGGACCACTGTAATCCGCTACCAACTGCCAACTTCCGCCTTCAATGCATCCATCCGAGTGTTTACCACGACCGGACAGGAACTACGCAGCTTCGACATCAGCGGCAAAACGCAGGGCGAACTCAGCCTGTCTTCCGAACAATTCGCCAGCGGCACGTACGTCTACCAACTTTGGGTGGACGGCAAAAACGTGGATGCCAAGAAGCTGGTGATTACGAAATAGAGGAGAGCGCAGAAGGACTGAAGGATTGATGGAGGGATAAGAATGTTTTTCTTGATTTAGCGGCTTTTATCGGCTACATCTATCGCTGGTTTATAAAAGTTCCAGCACACACTCAAAATCGGCTACTGAGTCAGGAGCCAGTCGGTAAATACCTTGGAATGAACTGATGTTGGATACTTTTCCACCTGTTACGTACTTCGGTTTTCGGGTACTTTTGCCAGATAGATAGGTTAAATTCTCTAACGTGCTTGCAGGTACGGGGCGATCCAGTCGAATGGGAGTGCCTGCTGTGCCAATCAATATCTGGTTGGCACAAGAGTGATACACCTGTTTGGACTGAGTAGGAAACAAGTTTTGAAAAGTGGTGAAAGGAAGGCACTCATATACCTTCATTCGGGCTATTAAATGGAGGGAGAAGTTCTTGATGGTGATGGGGTAAATAAAGTCGTCTGGTCTGACTTTATAATGACTGAAATCTGAGCCGGAATTATAACCGCCCCAGATATACTGCAAAGGTTCTCCTACTGCTCCCATTTGACTGACAAACTCACAGTATTCTTTGCTCCAAAGCATGGTAAAGTGATTGGGCATACGAATGTCCACTTTTTATATTCTCTATTTCGGTCCAGGCAAAAAGAGATTCCATCTTTTAGAAAGATGGAATCTCTGGCTTTCTGCTCAATCAGATGATACACTTACTGCTGACGGCTTACCGCACGTAGCACTCCATTAGCTTAAATTCCGGTGAAGGCCGCAGTTCCACCTGCTTGATGGCGGCGGGCAACAGCACAGCTTCTCCTTTTTTCATTTCCACGGTACCATTGGCCGTTACCAGGCTCAGTGCTCCGTCTACGCAGACGTAGATCACGAAAGAGTCCAGCGTCGTGTAGTCGCGGGTGGTGGGCTGGTCGAAGTGGAGGCGGTTGGTGGTAAAATATTCGATGTCCACCAGGCTGGCCACTTCGTTCTTCTTCTTGCTGTAGGAAGTTTTGTATTCGTCGTAATGGTTGTAGTCGATGGCTTCCAGGGCCTGTTCGGTGTGCAGTTCGCGGGTATTGCCTTTCGCATCTTTGCGGTCGAAGTCGTAGATGCGGTAGGTCACGTCGGAGGTCTGCTGGATTTCGGCCACCAGCATGCCCGCTCCGATGCTGTGTACCCGGCCGGCCGGCAGGAAAAACACGTCGTCGGGCTCTACGTCCATCACGTTCAGGATGTCGTCCAGCTTTTTGGCTTCCAGGTGTTTGATATAGGTCGCCTGGTCGATTTTCCGGTTGAAGCCCGAACGGACTTTGGCCCCCGGATCGGCCTGGAACGCATACCACATTTCGGTTTTTCCGAAGGAGTTGTGTCTTTTCTGCGCCAGTTCATCGTTCGGGTGCAACTGAATGGACAGGTCTTCGCGGGCATCAATGAACTTCACCAGCAGGGGAAATTTATTGCCGTACTGTTGATAGATCTTCCCACCTACCAGGTCGCCTTTGTATTCTTCAATCAGTTTGTCCAGCGGCTTTCCATCCAGTGCGCCACCGTTTACAATGGAAACGTCGCCTTCTACGGCGGAGATTTCCCAGGTTTCGCCGCAGTGCTGGATGGGCGAAAAGTCTTTGCCCAGGACCGTTCTGATTTTGTCACCACCCCAGATGCGTTCTTTGAAGATGGTTTTGAATTTTAAAGGATACAAAGCTGTCATTTGTCTATTAGGTTGATTTCGCGCGTAAAAATGCGACCTATTCCGTTCAAAGACAAATGGAGAGGATTACCGAATAAAGAAATTACTGACCACTGGACATTTTAAGAAAACTAAAGATTCCATCTTTAGTTTAGACTGAACTTCGGTCATTTGTGGTATACAAAGATGGAATCTTTCCGTAGGGGACTGAGCAATGTCCGGTAATCAGAAGGAAGGTTTCTTTTAAGCACCCACTTCCAGCACAATCTTTCCCTGGCTCTGATTCGACTCCATGTACGCGTGCGCTTCGGCGGCATCCTTCCAGTCAAATACGCGGTCAATCACCGGGCGCAGGGTGCCGTCTTGCAACAGCGGCAGGGCAAAAGAAGCCCAGGCCTGCGTGAGCCCGATCTGGTAATCGATACTCCGGGAGCGCAGGGTAGAACCCATCAGACTCAGGCGCTTGGAAAGCAGCAGGCGCAGGTCGAATTCGGGTACTTTGCTGCCGCCCAGCGTAGCCAGCAACACCAGTCGTCCGTCGGTCGCCAGCGAAGTGATATTCTGCTGGAAGTACGGCGCCGCAATAAAATCGATGATGACATTGACGCCGTGGCCCTGCGTAGCGGCCAGTACTCTTCCCTGAAAGGATTCTTTTTTGTAGTCGATGGCCATTTCGGCACCCAGGCTCAGGCAGAGTGCGTGCTTGGCAGCCGACGCTGTTACGTACGGAATGGCACCCATCGCCCTGGCCAGTTGAATGGCAGCGGTACCTACGCCACTGGCCCCGGCGTGAATCAGCACCGTTTCGCCGGCTTTGAGCCCAGCCAGCCAGTTCAACGCCTGAAAAGCCGTCAGAAATACTTCCGGTAATGCCGCCGCCTGTTGCGTATTCAGATTGGAAGGAATGGGCAGGGCCATGTCTTCGTGAATGACGACGTATTCGGCGTAACCGCCGCCGGGCAGCAGTCCAAAAACGGCGTCGCCCGCTTTCCATTTGGTGACACCTTCGCCCAGCTCCGCTACTTTTCCGGCCATTTCCAGTCCCAGAATCGGGCTGGCACCGGCGGGAGGCGGGTACAGGCCTTTCCGCTGAAGAATATCCGCGCGGTTCAGGGCCGTGGCTTCTACTTTGACCAGCACCTGGCTCCGACCTGGCACGGGCGTTTCCCATTCACCCCATTCCAATTGGTCAGCTCCTCCGGGAGTCTTTACGATAATGGCTTGCATGTTCATTCAGGAATAGCGATTCGATTAAGGAGAAGCCGTGGCAGTTTGCTTCAGTACCTTATCCACCATTACGGACTGAAAGCGATTTGGTTCCTCATAATTGGGACTGTGTGCCGATTTTTCGAACCAGATCAGTTCCTTATGCGGGGCTTCCAACTGCCGGAAGTACTTTTCCACCAACGTAAAGGGCGTCTGGTAATCGCTGCGGCCGACGCAGAAATACACCGGCACCCGCACGGATGGCACCTGTTGCACCATGTGGATGTCCATCAGTTCATTCCACAGCCGAAATAAGGAAAATAGCGCACCCCGACCGTAATTGAGCAGATCGCCGACTGAATACTCATAAGCGAAAAACAATTGGGTAATCACCTCATTGGCGTCCGATTTTCCGTACAGCGAACCACCGAATTGCGTCAGCCAGTTCCGTTGTTTCAGCAGGCTTTCCATTCCGCCGGCGTACGTGCCGCGTACCGGCGGACCAATGGCTACCATTTCTTCAATCGCTTTCTGATCATTCCTTTGCCGGGCGGTGTTCAATACATATTCATACGAAAGCGCTTCGTTTTGCTGCATATCTACCACCTGTCCGATGCCCACGTAGGCCAGAAAATCTTCCGGGTGGCGCTGAATGGCCAGCATCCCCAGTACGCTGCCCCACGAATGCCCTACCAGGTAGATTTTCGGTTTGGCAAACCGTTTCTGGAGCCACTTCACCAGCTGGTCGGTATCATCCAGAAAGCGGGAAACGTGCATGGTAGAATCGGGAATATCGGGGCTGAATGACTTACCGGCACCGCGTTGTTCCCAGGTCACCACCGTAAAATGCTTTTCCAGACCTCCGTTGTAATGACGGACAAAAGGGGTTTCCGGACTGCCGGGACCGCCGTGCAGAAACAGGAGTACCGGATTGCGCTGATTATGTCCCCGAATCTGAACCCACTGCGGAAGCCCGCCCAGCGTGACCGTGTGTAACGTATCAATGCCGCCAACCGCCGTAATGCGGCTACTTTCGCGGGTCTGGTTTTGTTGATAGAGCCGGTATAGCCACAAACCGGTCAGTGTGAGAACCAATAATACGCACAGCGGCAATAGAATAAATTTCCCGATCCATTTGAGGAAGCGCAACATAGGCAGGTGATAAATGAAAAGCGGAGCCAATATAAAGAGCTCCGCTTTCTAAGCATGTATTTTCAACCTTCTATTCTATGAACGGCTGTTTGGATCAGTTACAAGCATCCAAACCCTTTATGACTGACGCAGCAGCCAGGCTTTGAAATCTTCGTAACGGTTCGACATGGGTACCGCTTCTTTCTTTTTATCCAGCAGTTCGGCCAATCGGGCGGGTAGGGGCACTTTTGCGTCAATAGCCGCCTCTACCGTGGGCAGGAATTTCGCCGGGTGAGCCGTAGCCAGGAAAATACCGGTTAGCGGTAAATGGCTTCCCTTCAGGTAGTCGCGCAGGCCCAGGTAGGCCACGGCGGTATGCGGACACATGACGTAGCCGGTGCGTCCGTACACTTCGCGGATCGCCACTTTCGTCTGTTCATCGTCGTAGTAGGCACCGGTCACTTTCTCCCGGATGCGCTCCAGCTGATTGTCGAACAGGGCCTGCATGCGCACGAAGTTGCTGGGACTTCCCACGTCCATGGCGTTGGAAATGGTTTCTACCGAAGGTTTGGGTGCGTATTCGCCGGTATGCAGGTAGTCAGGCACCACGTGGTTGCGGTTGGTGGCGGCAATGAACTGATGCACCGGCAGGCCCATCCGCTGGGCAATGAGTCCGGCGCTCAGGTTACCGAAGTTGCCGCTGGGTACCGAAAATACCACCGGCTTGCCCAGTTTCTGCACCTGCGCGTAGGCGTAGAAGTAGTAGAAAGCCTGTGGAATGAGCCGGGCAATGTTGATGGAATTGGCCGAAGACAGGTTGTACTTCCGGGTGAGTTCTTCATCCAGGAAAGCCTGCTTCACCAGTCGCTGACAGTCGTCGAAAGTACCTTGCACTTCCAGGGCCTGCACGTTGCCTCCCAGCGTAGTCAGTTGCTTTTCCTGGATGTCGCTGACCTTTTTGCTGGGATACAGAATGGTCACCCGAATCCCCGGTGTATGGTGAAAACCCTGCGCCACGGCTCCACCGGTATCGCCCGAAGTCGCCACCAGGATGTGGATTTCCTTCCGCGACCTTTGCAAAAAGTACGACATTAGTCCGGCCATGAACCGGCCGCCAAAGTCTTTGAACGCCATCGATGGTCCATGAAACAACTCCAGCACGTAGGTATCCTTTTCAATGGGTACCACTGGTGCATCGAAGTTGACCGCCCGGTTGACGATCTCCCGCAGGTCGCTTTGGGGAATGGCATCGCCCAGCAGCGTAGTAGCTACGGTACCGGCAATTTCCTGGAAGGAGAGCTCGCTGATGTTCTGAATGAACTCTTCCGGAAGGCTGGTAATGGTTTCCGGTAAATAAAGGCCGTTGTCGGGCGGCAATCCACGAAAAATGGCTTCTTCCAGCGAAACGGGCGGACTCTGACGGTTGGTACTGTATAGTTGCACTGCTTTAAGGTAATAGGGTAAAAATGGATTAATTACGTATTTGAAAAAGAGAAGTTTGACTTTTGGATTAATCACAACCTACCCCTTCCTCTGCTTCTCTAAAACCACCCCGCGCGGCGGCCGCCTAGCCCCTCTCGTTCCACTACGGCTTGAAAATAAGGAGGGGAGTTGTTTAGTCAAATCCATTCCCCTCCTGTTTTAGGAGGGGCTAGGGGTGGTTATTTATTTCAATCCAGCACGACCGGACCTACCCGATTGATGCCGGAAATGTATACTTCACTGTCGATGCGGAGATCGGCGAATTTCTTCTGCATCACTTCCCCGACCTGTTGCGCCGTGTCGGCATCGCTGCAGAGGGCAAACATAGATGGGCCGGAGCCGGAAATGCTGCAACCCAAAGCGCCTGCTTCGATGGCCGCTGCTTTTACCTGACCAAATCCGGGAATCAGAATGGCCCGTACCGGTTCGATGATCACATCCACCAACGACCGCCCGATCAGCGCGTAATCCGACTGCATCAGCCCGGCGATGAGACCGGCCACGTTGCCCATCTGCGTGATCGTTTTCTTCAGCGGTATTTCCTGCTTCAGAATGTGACGGGCATCCTTGGTATTGACTTCAATCTGCGGGTGTACCAGTGTACAGTACAGGTTGTCAGGCGTCGGGATGCGGATGATGTCCAGCGGTTGGTAACTGCGGATCACGATGAAGCCACCCATCAGTGAAGGCGCTACGTTGTCGGCGTGGGCCGAACCGCAGGCCAGCCGTTCTCCTTCCATCGCAAAGGGCAGCAGTTCCTCCTGGCTCATGGGCGAACCCATCAGCTGATTGATGGCAAATATGCCCGCTACCGAACTGGCCGCACTGGAACCCAGGCCACTTCCCAGCGGCATCTTCTTGTGCAACCGCACCTCAATGCCCTGGTCGGAACCAATGTGCTCCAGAAAAGCCGCCACGGCCACCCCGGCCGTATTTTTTTCAAACTGCCGTGGTAGCCGACCTTCGTCACCGGTAATCTCCAGAATTTCGACACCGGGTTTTTCACGCTTCCGCAACACTACTTCATCACCCGGATTTTCAACGGCAAAGCCAAAGATATCAAAGCCGCAGGCCACATTGGCTACGGTAGCAGGAGCAAATACGCGGATGGATTCGGGCATTTAATTATTGAGTGAATGAGTGAATGAGTGAATGAGTGAATGAGTGAATGAGTGAATGAGTGAATGAGTGAATGAGTGAATGAGTGATAATTTTAAGTATTCGTTGTGACACTCAACTTGGTTGTAAAGCAGTGCAGGCCGGTCCGCCGGTGCGGTTAACGCCTGTGCTACGGATGGATAATTATTCTTTCCCCGTCTGCGGTCTCCCTTTTTCCGGTCTTCTTTCAGCCCTTCAATCCTTCATTAGACCCGCTCTTTTCAGCAGGGCTTTGGGCGAAGGTTCGTGGCCGCGGAAACGTTTGTACAAGACCATCGGGTTTTCGCTGCCGCCTCTGGAAAGCACGTTGTTTTTGAAGGAATCGGCTACTTCCTTATTGAAAATGCCTTTTTCCTGGAAATACTCAAACGTATCGGCATCCAGTACTTCCGCCCATTTGTAGCTGTAGTAACCGGCCGAATAGCCGCCCGCGAAAATGTGCGAAAAAGCGCAACTGCTGTTGATGCCTTCTACCGGCGGATACAGGTTGGTGGCTTCGGTCGCCTTTTTCTCAAAGCTGGCCACGTCTTCATTTGTCGGTTCCTGCCCGTGCCAAGCCATATCCAGCAGGCCGAAACTGATCTGACGCAGGGTTTGCACGCCTTCCATAAAGTTGGCGCTGGCTTTGATTTTCTCAATCAGGTGCGCCGGAATGGGTTCGTTGGTTTCGTAATGCCGCGCAAACAGATCCAGTGCCTCTTTTTCGTAGCACCAGTTTTCCATCACCTGCGAAGGCAGCTCCACGAAATCCCAGTACACGCTGGTACCCGATACGCCCTGGTACTTCACCTTCGATAGCATACCGTGCAGGGCATGGCCAAATTCGTGGAAGAGCGTCGTCACTTCGTTGAAAGTCAACAGCGAAGGTTTGGTGACCGTGGGCTTGGTAAAGTTGCACACGATGGCCACGTGCGGACGAATGTCTTCCCCGTTTTCCACTTTCTGGTTGCGGAAGCTGGTCATCCAGGCACCGGGGCGCTTACTGGCCCGGGGGAAAAAGTCGGCGTAGAAGATGGCGACCTGCTGACCGCTTTCGTCCAGCACTTCGTAGGTCGTTACTTCCGGGTGGTACACGGGAATGTCCTTGGTGTGCTTCATGGTCAGCCCGTACAGCCGCTTGCCGATCTGAAAAGCCCCGTCGATGACATTTTCCAGCTTGAAGTAAGGCTTCAGTTGTTCATCGTCGATGGAATACTTTTCTTTCTTCAGCTTTTCGGCGTAGAAAGCGTAATCCCAGCGCTGAAGCTGATCTTCCGGGAAGCCCTGCTTTTTGGCGTATTCCGTCAGTTCCCGCATTTGCTGTTCGGCAACGGGCTTGGCGTAATCCAGCATTTCGTTCAGGAAAGACTTTACCTTTTCGGCCGAACCCGCCATGCGTTCTTCCAGTACGAAGGCCGCGTGGGTCGGATAGCCCAATAGTTTGGCCCGTTCGTAGCGCAGTTGCACCATCTGCCCAATGATCGGGCGGTTGTCGTTGTCATTATCCTTGTAAGCCCGGCTGTTAAACGCCATAAACAACTGATGGCGCAGTTCCCGGTTTTCGCTGTAGGTCAGGAAAGGCTGAATGCTCGGTGCCTGCAAAGTAAATACCCAACCACTTTTCCCTTTCTCTTCGGCCGTTTGTTTGGCCGCTTCCTTCACAAATTCGGGCAGACCGGCCAGGTCCTTTTCATCAGTTACCTCCAGCAAATACACATTGGTTTCGTTCAGCACGTGTTCGCTGAAGCGGGGACCCAGTTCGGCCAGTTGTTTGTCGATGGCACGGAGCTTCTCCTTGTCGGCTTCGTTCAGGTTGGCCCCGTTCCGGGCAAAACCTTTGTAGCTTTTCTCCAACAGGGTCAGGCTTTCGGGGTCCAGTTGGAGAGCATGCCGTTGTTCGTACACGGCCTTTACCCGCGCAAACAGCTTTTCGTTCAGCGTAATGTCATTGCTGTATTCCGACAGCATCGGCGAAGCTTCCTGCACAATTTTCTGCAGTTCCGGATTGGTTTCGGCGCTGAAGAGGTTGAACAGCACGTTGGAAACCGTGTCGGCCAGCTTGCCGGCGTTGTCCAGGGCCGCAATGGTATTTTCAAACGTCGGTGCTTCGGGGTTTTCGGCAATGGCATTTACTTCCCGCTTGCCCAGGGCAATGCCTTCTTTCAGGGCCGGCATGAAGTGTTCATTCCTGATTTTATCGAAAGGAACCGTCCCGAACGGCGTCTGGAAGGGTTCTAAAAACGGATTGTGTTCGGTATTCATTTTTTATAAGGCTTTTTTGGCTGGTAGTTGATGATGAGTTTCCATCCATAGCGCAGGCACGGTCCGCCATCGCGGTTAAGGCCTGAGCTATGGATGAAAACAATAGATTCATAAAGCTATGATTTCTTTTTCCATAGATCCAACTAACGCAAAAGGGCTTCGACTGATTCCCGAAGACCCTTTATTGCCGACAGTACATGCGATGAGTTAAACCGCTCCTTAGGCCAGGAAAGCACTGATCGTGATTAGGTCGGCAAATACGCCGGTGGCCGTCACTTCCGCACCGGCACCGGGGCCTTTTACCACCAGCGGCCGCTCTTTGTACCGCTCCGTCGTGAACGAAATGATGTTGTCGCTTCCGGAAAGGGAGTAGAAAGGATGCTGCCGGTCTACCGACTGCAGGCTGATTTTTGCCTTGCCGTCTTCCAGGGAAGCAATGAACCGCAGCACTTTGTCTTCTGCGGCGGCGTCCGTTACCATCTGCTCAAACACCGCGTCTGACTTTTCCAGTTCGGCAAAGAAGTCGGGAATGGTCGGGGCGTGCATACAGTTGTCGGGCAGGATCTGCTCGATCTCTACGTCGGACATTTCCAGGGGCACGCCGGCTTCGCGGGCCAGGATCAGGATTTTGCGGGCTACGTCGGTACCGCTCAGGTCGTCGCGCGGATCGGGTTCGGTGTAGCCTTTCTCTTTCGCCATCTTCACCACGTCGACGAAACGGGTGCCTTTGCGGAAGGTGTTGAAAATGAAGGAAAGCGTTCCCGACAAAATGGCCTCAATCCGGATGAACTGGTCGCCGCTGTTGATCAGCCCTTGCATCGTATTGATGACGGGCAGACCGGCACCCACGTTGGTTTCGTACAGGAACTTTACGCCGTGACGGATGGCCGCCTTCTGTAATTTCTGGTATTCGGTATAGCTCGAAGAGTTGGCAATCTTGTTGGGTGTCACGATGGAAACCGCCGCGTTGAGGATGGTTTCGTACTGGTGCGGCACTTCCTTGCTCGACGTGCAATCCACAAACACGCTGTTGGGCAGGTTGTAGGCTTTCATCTGCTCTACAAAACCCGACAGGCTACTTTTCTGCTCCGACTGATTCAAATCCTCTTTCCAGTTGCTCAGCTCAATGCCATTCGGGTTGAATAGCATTTTTCGGCTATTCGCCAAAGCAATGACATTGATCTTCAAGGCCTTTTCGTGCTGCAGGTAATGGCGCTGGGCCTGAATCTGCCGGACCAGCGTACCGCCAATCAAGCCGGTACCTACGATGAAGAGGTTGAGTGTGCGTACGTTGGAAAGAAAGAAGGCTTCGTGAACGGCTCTCAAAGCTTTGGAAAGATCGCTCTTGCCGATGACCACGGAAATGTTCAGCTCCGACGATCCCTGGGCAGTCGCCACCACGTTGATACCGTTCTTGCCCAGCGACGTAAAGAGCTTGCCGGCAATGCCCGCCGTATGCTTCATGTTTTCGCCCACGATGGCGACAATCGACAGGTTCTGTTCGATGATGATGTTGTCGATCTTCCGGGCTTGTATTTCAATGGCAAATTCTTCGGATACCACCCGCTTTACTTCGTCGGCGTACACCGGGTCGATGGCGAAGCAGATGGAATGTTCGGAAGAAGCCTGGGAAATCAGGATGACGCTGATCTGGTGCTTGGCCAGCACCGAAAACAGCCGGGCGGATACCCCGGCTACACCGACCATCCCGCTTCCCTGCACGTTGACCAGCGCAATTTCCTCAATCGAAGAAATACCGGTAATGCTGAAGCCGTGGCGTTGCGCCTTCTGGCTGATGAGCGTTCCCTCAAAGGAAGGATCAAAGCTATTCAGGATGCGGATGGGAATGCGCGTGCTGAAGGCCGGTTGCAGACTGGGCGGGTAAATCACCTTGGCCCCGAAGTGCGACAATTCCATCGCTTCAATGTAAGAGATGGTGGGCAGTGTGAAGGCATCGGGCACTTTGCGCGGGTCGGCAGTCATAATGCCGTCCACGTCGGTCCAGATTTCAATTTCTTCGGCACCCAGTGCTGCCCCAAAGATGGAGCCGGTATAATCGGAACCACCGCGGCCCAGCGTGGTGGTTTCGCCTTTGTCGGTAGAAGCAATGAAGCCGGTAATCAGGGCCAGGCCTTTGTTCTTCCGGAAGTATTCGCGGATGTTGGCGTTGGTTTTTTCGAAGTCTACCTTGGCCATGCCAAAGTTGCTGTCGGTCTTGATCAGTTCGCGGGCATCGCAGTAGGTGACTTCGATCTGACGGGAGCGCATGCATTCGTAAATGATGCGGGTAGAGAAGCGCTCGCCGAAGCTTACGATCAGGTCCAGCGTGCGGGTAGAGAGTTCGCGGATCAGGAAAACGCCGCGCAGCAGGTCTTCCAGTTCGTTCACCAGTCCTTTTACGTTGGCAAATACGCTGCTCTGGGCTTTTACCTCAATGAGCGCGCGAATCACCGCAAAGTGCCTTTCTTCGATCTGGCTGACAAGGGAAAGATAACTTTCGTCGCCTCTGGCGGCCCGTTTGCCGCTTTCGATCAGTTGGTTGGTAATACCTCCCATCGCAGAGAATACGACCGCGATGTCCTGGTTTTCATTCAGTTTCTTAAGAACGATGTCAATGACCCGTTGGATGTTTTCGGCGGAACCTACGGATGTCCCTCCGAATTTCAATACCTTCATGCAGCAGCTACTAAAAATGTGAAAGAGAACCTGATTCGCTTAAAAGCCTGGCAGGCAACCGGTATCCGGTTTCAATATTTTGGGCCCAAATATAGTACATTCCTTCCTGCTTTCTTTTTTTCACTGAAAAAGAATGGAAGTATATTTTATGTCTGCCGGATAACAGCGTACGATTGCTGCCGATTCGTTCTTTTTTCCCTATTTTATTCTGCCTTACTTTGTCCTTTGCTCAGCGCACCTATTCCATTATGTCTGATAAAATTACTCTGACTTTGTGTACTCACGGCACCCGGCGACACTTGATTCGATGTGCTGTGTGGTTTAATTTCTTTTTCTTCTGTGCTTTCGTTTCTCTTCTGGCGCAGGATACCCGTCCCGAATTTTCCAAGCGCAATGCGCTGTACGTAGAAGCCTTTGGTAAAGGGCCGTACTATTCCGTCAATTACGACCGCATCATCCGGGTGGGAGCGAAGTGGAGCTACAGTTTGCGGGCGGGCTTTTCCATCGTTGCCGATGGCGTTTCGTTGCCTTTGGGCTTCAATGCCTTCACAACACCGGGTCATCACCACCTGGAATGGGGCCTGGGTCTGACGCCCTACATCGATCATTACCGTACCTTTCTGGCTAAAAACGACCTGTCAGACAAGCAACTCTACATCGTTCCCCACGTCGGCTATCGTTACCAGAAGCCCGAAGGTGGCCTGTTTTTCACCGCCGGCGTCATGCCAACCGTTTTTATTGATCCGCCTTCCACCGACGTGTGGGACTTCACGCCCGAATTCCGGATGTGGGGCGGGCTGGCGCTGGGCGTAAGTTTTTAGGCGGAATGGCAGTAAAATTCCCCCAATTAACCGGTTTATCTTTCAAGTGAGCCCGCTAAATTCGCGTCGGATTTAGTTGTGTGCCCGATCTTATGCGTTTGCCTACCGATTTGCTGTCTTTCACGCCCCTGCTGGGTTTGCTCATTCCGCTGATTATCCGGTTTGTGGAAAAGCAGAACAAGCTACAGCGCTCCCGCCGGCTGATCGATCTGCTCAAAACCCGCGATGAACTCAAACAACTGCTGGCCGAAAAGATTGAAAACCAGTCGGCAACGCAGGTGGTGGTGAGGCGGGTGAATGACCTGATTGCCGAAATTGAGAAGGAGATTTTTGCGCCACCCCGCGAAACGAAGATCAAGTACTACATTGTGCTTATTTCCATTGAAGTGGTTACGTTCATCAGTGCCATCTACTTCGGCATCCTGGTGTTTATGAATAAGGTAATCAACGGAAAATCCTACGAAAGCAACCTGCCTTTTCTGGAAGGCATCTTCGCTAATCCGGTAGCCCGGGTTATGATGCTAATGCTGTTCGTGACGCTCAGTATCTTCCTGACCATGCGCGTTGCCAGCCAACTGGAACCCAGAGCCCGCAACAAGTACCGGTTCAATTTGATGATGCTGCTGGTGTTCAACGTGCTGTTCATTGCCATTACGCTGGCTTCCAGCCTGCTCCTCTACCTGATCGACTTCGTGAATCCCTGGTTTTGAGTAAAGAAAAGGAGGCGGTGGCAGTCAACGATCAGTTTCCGCTGTCTTTGACTGATTTTGCAAAGTAGTGAGTAAGTTTCCTTGGTACCCGCCACCCGGCGGAATGACAAAAAATACATCCCGCCCTCCCTTTAATGTCATGCTGTAAAGCATCTTGCCCATCTTTACAGCTGCTAATGGCAAAACAGGCCTTTTGCCCGACCTTTCGGGGTAACGGTGGGCCAGATTCCTCCGGAATGACAGAAAGGAAATGATAGAAGAGCGGAATGATAAAAAGGAGAATGACCGATGAAAAACGCACCAAACCCTCTATTACTGCATCTTGCCTTTCTTTGCTGTCATGCTGTAAAGCATCTGGCCCACCGTTACCACTGCTGGTAATTAAAATATGTCAGCGCTTCAATCATCTATTTGTGGTAACGGTGGGCCAGATTCCTTGGGACCGACCCTTCGGCGGGATGACAGAAAGAAAATCAGCTACGGATGTGCGCAATGAGGTGTCCTGTTCGCAAATTGCAGGCGCAGCGGCTTCAATAGAAAAATATTCCGGGTGAATTATTTCTCATTCAGCAAGAATCATTATATTTGCACTCCTTTTCAGAAAACAAGTATTGAGTAATCACATTTATACCATGAAAGAAGGCATCCACCCCGAATATAAAGAAGTCGTTTTCTGGGATCAATCCAGCGACTTCAAGTTCCTGACCCGCTCTACGATCAAAACCAGCGATACCATTCAATGGACCGATGGCAAAACCTACCCGGTTGTTAAGATCGAAGTAAGCTCTCAGTCTCACCCTTTCTACACGGGTAAAAACGTATTGGTGGACACTGCCGGACGCGTTGACAAATTTAACAAACGCTACCAGAGTCAGAAGAAATAAGCCTTCCCTTTTGGGAAGAATGCATACCGAAAAGTCCCTACATTGATAGGGACTTTTTTAATTTTGCCCCGTTCCCAATCAGCCAGAGAAAAACGTTTGCATGAACTACGTACTTTTTGACGATCCGGGCATTCAGGCCCAGTTGCTGCCTTTTACTTTTACCCGTCCGGTTAGTCACCTGCGGGTGGGCATTCTGACCATTGCCGAAAAATGGAAGCATTGGCTGGGCGACGAGCCCTCTTCGCTTACCCAACCGCACCTTCGGAAAAAATACGCCCTGATCGAAGATCTGGACAATGTGCTGATCAACGGAGCCGTGTGTCCGAACGATGCGCTGGTCGAAGCCATTCAATCGCTGGCTACGGGTGAAGCCCTGGTCAAAGCCAACCGCCTGATTGCCCTGCGCACCGATGCGGACATTGATTTTCGTATCCTTCAGCAGGTAGCTGCCCGCTTTTCCCAAACTGAATTTGCGCTTCCGCTCACCATCATTGCGGAGTTGTGCGATATCTTCGTAGAAAACGGCCAGCAGATTCGCGAAGACTTTGCGCTGCTCACTCAGGGGCGCACTTCCCAACCCATCACCGATCCGCATACGGTGGTATACAATGCCGCCGGTATTTTCCTGGAAGAGGGCGTTACGACCAAAGCGGCCATTTTGAATGCCGAACGCGGACCGATTTACCTGGGCCGGAATTCGATGGTGATGGAAGGTGCCGTGGTGCGTGGTCCATTTGCCATGGGCGAAGGCTCGATTGTAAACGTAGGTGGCCGCATGATCGGGGACAATACGCTGGGTCCTTACTGCAAAGTGGGCGGGGAAGTGAGCAATTCGGTGCTGATGGGCTACAGCAATAAAGTGCACGACGGTTTTCTGGGCAATTCGGTGCTGGGTGAATGGTGCAACCTGGGAGCGGGCACCAACAATTCCAACATGAAGAATAATTACGGGAACGTCAAACTGTGGAACTACGCGGAGAAGCGCCTGTACGACACCAAACGCCTGTTTTGCGGACTGATGATGGGCGACTACTCCAAATCGGCCATCGGGACGATGTTCAATACCGGAACGGTGGTGGGCGTTTGTGCCAATGTGTTCGGCAACGGACAGCCGGCCAAGTACGTGCCTTCCTTCTCCTGGGGCGCTACCGACAAGTACCGCCTGTCCGATGCCATCGAAGCCATTCAAAAAGCCATGGAAAGAAGAGGAAAGGGACTGGATGAAGTCAACCGGACAATTCTGGAAGCGGTTTTTGAGATGGAATAGGCTTTATGGCTGGAACGTCAGAGCGACAACTTGCAATCGTATAAACCCTGTTTATTAATTATTTAAACATCACCGCATCGGCGGACCGATTAGCACATTCATTTAACGGACAACGCTTTGCTTTTTAAAGAGATCATCGGACTGGAGGAAACCAAACGCACGCTGGTGCAGAGCGTGGCCCAGAACCACGTGGCCCATGCCCAACTGTTCCGGGGAAACGGTGGCAGTGCGAACCTGGCCATGGCACTGGCCTATGCCACCTACGTCAACTGCGAAGACAAAGGCCCCGACGATGCCTGTGGCCGTTGTGCTTCATGCATCAAGATGAACAAGCTGGTGCACCCCGACTTCCACCAGGTGTTTCCGGTTACGACTACCAAGCAGGTGTCCAAAGACCCGCTTAGCGAAAACTTCCTGCCCGACTGGCGGAAGTTCGTGCTGGAAAATCCGTACCAGTGTCTGCCCGATTGGCTCGATCGGATTGGGGCGGACAACAAGCAGGGCAACATATCGGTGGAGGAAGCCCGGAACATCCTCCGGAAGCTGGTGCTGAAGGCGTACGAAGCGGAGTACAAGGTGTTGCTGATCTGGCTGCCGGAACTGATGAACGTGGCTTCGGCCAATGCCCTGCTGAAAATCCTGGAAGAGCCACCAGCCAAAACGCTGTTTCTGCTGGTGTCTCAAAGCCCGGACAAATTGCTGACTACAATTATTTCACGTACCCAGGGCATCCGCATCCGCGACTTTACCGATGCGGAAATCCGGCAGTACCTGACGCAGAAAGCCGGGGTAGAAGAGAGCCGGGCAGCGCAGATATCGCACCTCTGCGAAGGCAACCTGGACGAAGCTATCCGGCTGAGTCGGGCGGAGAAAAACGACCACCACGAATGGTTTCGCGAATGGATGCGGCAATGTTTCCGGGCCGACGTGTCGCAACTGGCGGAGCAGACCGAAAAGTTTGCCAAACTGAGTAAAGAATCCCAGAAAAACCTGTTTCAGTACGGACTGACTATGTTCCGGGAAGCGCTGGTCTGGCAGAACGGGGCTGAAACGCTGGTGCGGCTGGAAGGCGAAGAACTGGAGTTTGTGAAAGGTTTTGCCAAAGTGGTCAAGCCGGCCAATTCCGAAGTGTTGTACAAGCACTTCAACGACGCCTGTTACCACCTGGAGCGCAATGCCAACCCGAAAATTCTGTTTATGGACGTATCGCTCATTACGGCGGGCGTGATAAAGAAGTGAGTCACCGGACAAATGAATTGAAACTGAAAGCTAAACCTGATACACTTTTAAACTCCTCAACTTCTAAACTCACACTATGTCAATCCGAATTGGTACGCGGGGAAGTAAGCTGGCACTCTGGCAGGCCCATCACATTCAGGAGCTGTTGCTGAAGGGGAATATCCAGTCCGAAATCGTGATCATCGAAACCAAAGGTGATCAGATTCTGGATCGGTCGCTGGCTAAAATTGGCAGCAAGGGCGTGTTTACGCAGGAATTGGAAGACCAACTACGCGATGGTTCCATCGACATCGCCGTGCACAGCGCCAAAGACCTGCAGTCGGAACTGGCCGAAGACCTGGAGATTGTGGCTTTTACCGAACGGGAAGTAGTGAATGACGTACTGGTCAGTCTGAATACCGGGCTTTCTCTCCAAAGCGGAGAATCGTTCGTCGTAGGCACTTCCTCTACCCGGCGGATTGCGATGTTGATGCATTTCTACCCGCACATCCGGACGGTCAATATGCGGGGCAATCTGCAAACCCGGATGCGCAAGATGGAGGAAGGACAGTGTGATGCGCTACTGCTGGCCTACGCGGGCGTACACCGGATGGAATACAGTGAACACATTGCCGAACGCATTTCTGTGCAGGAATTTACGCCAGCCGTGGGCCAGGGCAGCATTGCCGTAGAAACTTCCCGCAGTCTGCCGGCCGATAAACGGGAACAGATACGGCAACTCATCAACCATGTCAACACCGAAGCCTGTCTGTTGGCCGAACGGGCTTATCTGCGCCGTTTACAGGGCGGGTGTAGCATCCCCATTTTTGCGCTGGCTACCTGGCAAAACAGTCAGTTGCAGATCAGCGGCGGACTCATCAGTCTGGATGGAAGCCAGATGCTGAAAGAAACACTGTCGGCACCGGCTTCGGAAGCCGAAAAGCTGGGTTTTGCCTTAGCCGAAAAGATTTTACATTTGGGCGGAGATCGCATCCTGGCGGAGATCCGTAAATCAGTCGCTTAACTCCATTTCTGTATGAAAAAAACGATTTTCTTTTTGCTGCTGCTGGTGGCAGGCAGCACGCAGCTTTTGTGGGCGCAGAAAAAGTCGAAAAAAGACTTCCTGGTCACCATTAGCACCGATTTCGGCGATATGCAGTTGGTATTGCACGACCAGACGCCCAAGCACAAGGAAAATTTCCTCAAACTGGCCCAGGAAGGCTTCTACGACAGCCTGCTTTTCCACCGCATCATCGAAAACTTTATGATCCAGGGCGGCGATCCCGAATCCAAAAAAGCCTCCGCCGGTACCAGACTGGGAAATGGCGACGTAGGTTATACCATTCCCGCCGAATTCGATTCCAGCCTTTTCCATCGCAAAGGCGCCCTGGCGGCTGCCCGCAACAACAATCCGCAGAAGGCTTCCAGCGGTTGCCAGTTTTACATTGTGCAGGGCAAGAAACAGACGGCCGCGCAATTGAAACAGGCCCCCGTCAAATACACCGAAGCGCAGCGGCAAGTGTACGAAGCGGAAGGCGGCGTTCCCCACCTGGATCAGAACTATACCGTTTTTGGTCAACTGATTGCCGGCATGGACGTGCTGGACAAAATTGCCGCCCAGCCCAAAGACCAGTATGACCGCCCGACGAAAGACGTCCGGATGAAGGTATCAGTGAAAAAGATGCGGAAGAAGAAGATTACTAAAACGTACGGTTACCGGTTTGCTGTCTGAACCTGTGATGGAAGCTGATTGGATGATGGACTTTGATTAGAGTTACTCTGATATGGTGCGTTGGTTGTCAGTATATTTTTTAGATGTTTCTTCCTTTTTTGAGAAGAAATGCCGATGAGTTCGCGTTAATCATACTCATAAAAAGTATTTCAACTGAATATCAGGTAATTGATTTTGAATAGGTCTACTAAAGAAAAACCCAGTGAATATTCAGAGCCATCTCAAAATCAGGATGAATCAAAGGTCAAGATAATGATTAAGAAAGAATACAAATATTCGGACCTTACCGCAAAAATTATTGGTAGTAGTATGGAAGTACATAAAATACTCGGCAATGGTTTTCAGGAAGTGATTTACCAGCGGGCATTGGCGAAGGAACTGAGCTTACAAGGTGTATCTTTCGCCCGTGAATTTGAAATGCCTATTTTTTATAAGGAAGAACAAATAGGCACAAGGCGGGTAGATTTTTTAGTAGAGGGGGTGGTTTCGGTAGAATTGAAAGCCCTTACGAAATTAGAAGAGGTACATTTAGCTCAAGCTATTAATTATTTAGAGGCATACAACTTAGAAGTAGGAATGCTCATAAACTTTGGTTCAAAAAGTTTAGAATTCAGGCGATTGATTAACCCGAAATTCAATCAGGTGAACCATTTCAATCAATCGTCAATCACAGGTTCAGACAATTGAGAAAATGGACGGAAAAGTACAGCCTTTTTACTGTCCATACACGTCAATCACTTGGTTCTGATTCATTTCAATCGAATTGCTCTTATACCCATGCCCTCAAAAAAAATACTGATTACTGGTGCCAATGGCCTGCTGGGACAAAAACTGGTTGAACTGCTCAGCCAGCAACCCGATGTTGAACTCATTGCTACGGCCAGGGGCAACTGCCGTCTGCCCGCACACTTTACCAACTACCGGTACGATACCCTGGATATTACCCAGCCTGAAGAAGTGGCCCAAAAGCTGGCGCAGCACCAACCCGACTGTGTCATTCATACCGCTGCTATGACCAACGTGGACCAGTGCGAAGGAGAAAAGGAAGCCTGCTGGAAAATGAACGTGGATGCCGTACAGTACCTGGTCGATGCCTGCGCCCGTCATGGTATTTTCCTGCTCCACCTCTCTACCGACTTCATCTTCGACGGGCTGAACGGCCCGTACGATGAGGAAGCCGACGCCTTTCCGGTAAGTCATTACGGAGAAAGCAAACTGGCGGCCGAACGGATTGTACGCGAAAGCCGGGGCCTTCGCTGGGCCATTGCCCGCACGGTGCTGGTGTACGGCATTGCGCACGACATGAGCCGGACCAACATCATTCTGTGGGTGAAAAAATCACTGGAAGAGGGGAAGACCATTCAGGTGGTCAACGACCAGTGGCGTACGCCCACGCTGGCCGAAGACCTGGCGATGGGCTGCTGGCTGATCGCGAAGCAGGAAGCGCAGGGCATTTTTAATATTTCCGGCAAAGACTTTCTCTCGCCCTACGAAATGGCCATCCAGACCGCCGACTTTTTCCGGCTCGACAAATCCCTGATTCGGCTGGCCGACTCCTCTAACTTTACCCAACCGGCCAAACGCCCGCCCCGCACCGGTTTTATCCTGACCAAAGCCCAGACCGTGCTGGGTTACCAGCCGCACAGTTTCGAAGAAGGCATCGCGGTGTTGGCAGGTCAGTTGAAAGGGTAGAACACGGAGCACAAAGAAGCAACGGCGAATCTGAGTATTCCGATGATTATTTATATTTGTTAATATAAATAATCATCATTAGTTAACCGCTCAGTTCACCTATGTGGAAAAAGCTTCAGTACCGCATACGAAATTACTTTGCCTTCAGCCATTCGGAGCGAAAAGCTTTTATACCCATGTTCCTGGCCATGGCAATCATACTTGCCTGCCCGTTTGTCTGGAGCGCCTGGGTAAAGCCCAGCTTTCACACGCACCTGAGCGACCGGAAATTACTCGATAGTTTGGTAGCAGAACTGGAAGTCAGGAAGGTAGTGCCGACAAAACAGCCGCATTTTGCCGACCCCGGAAAGCCACCGACTGACACGCATTTATTTGCCTTCGACCCCAATACCATCAATGCGCAGGGTTGGCAGCAACTGGGTCTGAAGCCTTATCTGGCCGAACGAATCGTGAAATACCGGAACAAGGGAGGAAAGTTTCGGGTGAAAGAAGACATAAAGAAGATTTTTGGTTTTCCGAAAGAGCAGTTTGCCTTGCTGCAGCCTTATATTTTGCTTCCCGACTCGGCCAGTGCGCGGTCAAGCCATCAGAAAGACCGACCGGCTTTATCAGAAAATGCTTCCGATCAACCGAAAGGCAACTTTCCTCCCCGCGAAGATTTTCGTCCCCGGCCATTTGACCTCAACCTGACCGATACAGTAGCACTCATCAAACTGAAGGGAGTCGGACCGGCCACGGCCGGGCGGATCGTGCGCTACCGGGAGCGGCTGGGTGGTTTTGTACGCCCGGAGCAACTGTACGAAGTATACAAGCTGGATTCGGCGGTGGTGGAGGAAGTGTTAAAATACGCTTCCCTGGCCCAGCCGGGTGCCATCCGGAAAATAAAGGTAAATACGGCGACTGCCGATGAATTGAGTAACCATCCCTACATTTCACCTAAACTAGCCGGTTTGATTGTCGCCTACCGGCAGCAGCACGGACCCTACACCGACCTTCAGTCTCTTGCCCGGATCAGGCCTCTGGATGCTGCCACCTTAGACAGGCTGGCACCTTACCTTTCCTTCGAACCGTAGTTCACGCAAACTAAATCGGTTAAAACGCGTAACCAAGTATTTGACAACCGAGTTTAATACAGAGTATTATAATATTTAAACTCTTTGAAGAATACGTATGAATAGCCTGAATGAAATTGCTTTTTACCTGGTTTGCCTTTTTGGTGCCTTGATGCTGCTTGGCCTGATCCGACCCTTCATTGTGCTCTGGTGGACAAAAAATCACAGTCGCGGAAAAGTGCTGGGTGTGTACGGGGCCTTGACGGTGGTCTCCGCTATATTGTATTTTGCTTCTGCTTCGCAGCAAAAGGATACTTTCAAAAGCAATACCAGCCCGAAAGATTCTACTTTCAGAGAGCAGTCCAGATAAGGGTATTTTACCCTTCAATAATCTTTACTTTAGAAATAATATTAAGTATATTATCCTTATTTCCAGACAGGAAATATTAATTTAAATGCAAACCCTAATTTCCCGGAGCGTATGAGATCCCTTACCGATTTTGCATTTTTCTCGTTGATCCTATTTGGCACCCTTACCATTGTAGGTCTGATCCGGCCCTATCTGGTGCTTTTTTGGACCGAAGACCAGGATCGTGCTACCGTAATGAAAATATTTGGGGTAGTGACGCTGGTATTTGTCATTATGTACGGCATTTCCTCCTCACAGCAAACTTCTGAAACGGGCGTTGGTAAGCAGCAGCGTACGGAGGCCGCACAGTAAAACTCACTGATTGGTTGACACTGAGTCCATTGTGCTGAGCTCCGGATATTCCTCGTCCGCAGGCTTTTCAACTACCGGAGGCGGGGGAGGAATGTCCAGCACGTAGGTTTTGCCGGGTTCTTTGATAGTCAGGCTGTTTTGCAACAGCCAGGGGTTATACTGTTTCAGCAAGGCAAGCGTAATTCCCTGCCGCGCGGCAAACTCCGCAAGATCTTCAATGCTTTCGGTTACTTTTATCCTCTTTACCGGTTTCCTGACGTTTTTACCGTTCGTGCGCCGGTAACCAAATTCCTTCGGATGTTCAATGAGTTGCTTGAAAGCGCTGATCTTGAAAAGGTAGCGGGACGTTTCGCCATTGAGCTGTAGTTTGTAAAATGAGTCTTTCCCCTGTCGTTTTATGGCCTGTAGCACCCCGCCGATACCGGCGTTGTAAGAGGCTGCCACGTTGGTCCAGTTGCCGAAAGTGCGGTGTGACTGCTTGAGGTACTTGCAGGCGGCGTGGGTCGCCTTAATGGGATGATAGCGTTCGTCTACCTCTTCGTTGATTTCCAGTCCGAAAGTCTGACCGGTATTCGGCAGGATCTGCCAGTAGCCGGCTGCTCCCCGGGGCGACTCCACGTTGGTGAGCATACTTTCTACCACCACCAGATAACGAAAATCGCGCGGCACGCCGTATTGCTTCAGAATGGGATCGAACTGGGGTAGCCAGTAGGCCGCCCGGTCCAGCATCAAGGCCATGCTGTTGTTGTAATAAGCGTGTACCTGCATCTCCTTCTGCAGCCGCCTGGCTACCTGACGGTCCTGCAGCGGAATTTCTTCACCGGCAAAAAACAGCTGTCTGGGGGGCTCTTTTTGAGTCAGAATATAGGTTTGAAAACGGCCGTTCGGTTCGTACGAAAACCGGTAGCTTTCCGAAAGCTTGGTGTAGGTAGCATAAGCAATCAGGAAACACATCACTACCAGCAGTAAGATGAACTGAACCTTTTTCAATACGCGTACGCATTAGAAGTTGGGCTGCAACAGGTATTTGGAGTAAAAATCATCTATTACTTTCACTGCCTCCGTGGGCGTATCTACTATGTTGACCAGTTTCAGGTCTTCCGGATTGATGTTGTGTTCCGTGTTGAGTACGACTTCTTCAATCCATTGAAACAGCCCGCTCCAGAAGGCCTTTCCGACCAGTACAATGGGGAACCGGCCGATTTTTCGGGTCTGAATCAGCGTAATGGCCTCAAACAGTTCGTCCAACGTACCCATACCGCCGGGCATCACCACGAAACCCTGGGCGTACTTGACAAACATGACTTTTCTTACGAAGAAGTAGTCAAAGTTGATCAGTTTATCCGAATCGATGTAGACGTTGTTGAATTGTTCAAAGGGAAGCTGAATGTTGAGACCCACTGATTTGCCGCCCTGCTCAAAGGCACCCTTGTTGCCCGCTTCCATAATACCGGGACCACCACCTGTAATCACGCCGTATCCGTGACGAACCAGCTTGGCAGCAATTTCTTCGGCCATCTGGTAATAAATATTGTCGGATTTGGTACGGGCCGATCCGAAGATGGATACGCAGGGGCCGATTTTGGCCAGTTTGTCAAAACCCATTACAAACTCCGCCATCACTTTAAATATAACCCAGGAGTCGGCACTCTTGATTTCATTCCAGTCCCGGTCTTGAAAAGCTTTCCGAATTCGTTGCTCATCGAGGTTGATATGGTCCTCTTGCATAATGATTGGTGTGATTAAAATGTTGATTGATTGGTTGCAATCAGACAGCCTGACTTAACGCTTTCTTCGGGCTTTTTAGTGCGATGACTGTCTGACTTGGTTTACGGGTAGGTCAGCGCTTTTTCCAGTATACCCCTTTTTCTTCCCCTTGTTCGTAATGCTTGCCCAGTGCCGGCATGCGGGCAAAGAGCCGGTTTGCTACTTGTTCGTGATCAATAATTACATCTGGCAGATCTTTCTCAAAATTGTGATAAATATTCACCACACTTTGATAGTCATTCAGGTCCAGCAGCTCCTCTTTCGACAGTCGCCAGTTGAGGTAGGGTGTAGCTGCTTTGTTGAACTGATATTCGTGTATGGCTTCTCCCAAAACCAGAATCCGCCGGTCCCGAATGGGTTGTTTCAGGGCCGAAGGCTTCACTTTCAGGTCGTCCAGGCCCACCAGGCTATAAGCCGGCAGAAAGGAATAAAGACCGGAAAGAAGTAAAAAAAGCGTAAAAACGGCCAGAAATCCAAAGGACAGTTCGCTGATCCACTTTTTGTCGGAGGAAAAGAAGTAAGGTGGCGCAAAAAAAGCGACTCCCGGAATGGCCAGCATAAAGTGTACGGGCAAAAGTTGCGGGGTGATGGCTACGTACAGAACGGAGAAAATCAGGTAAACGACCATAATCTGTTGGCAACGTTTCTGATAATTGATGTACCGCATACTGCCCACCACTTTGCTGATGCCCGATAGCGAAAGAACAGTGGGCAGCAGCAGGATCAGCAAAAGCCCCCGCAGGCCGATATAATACTGCCGGTCGGTAGTGAACAACGTGGAGGTAAATTGCTGCACAAAGCCTTCATAGTTGCCGATCAGGTAGAAGATCAGCAGCGTCAGGCCCAGGGGCATGGCGAACCCGAACAGGAGCAGAAAGTACTGGCGGAAGTCGGAAGAGCCGAAAAACAGCAGTGAAAGCAGGGCAAACAGAATCATAATGCCCACCGGAAGGTGAAACAGGGCCGCCACTGCCAGGTAAAAACCGGCTTCAAACACGGTATCGTTCTTTACGCGTTGGTCCAGTTGTACGTACAGCCGGTCCAGTGCCAGCAGCACAAAGGTCATTGACAACAGCACCGGCGACAGCGTAAAGAAGTCGAAGCTGGTGTTCATCAGGATCAGATAGACCAGGCCGGGCAGGTAGGTAGTCTCCGGAAACAGCTGGTTTTTGTTGGTAATGCGGTTGAACAAAACCACGTGCAGGGCCGTAAGCACCAGCGCCAGCATCTGGTACGCCAGTTGGGAGCGGCCCAACTGCCAGTCGACGAACCAGTACACGACTGCCGAAAGGGGGCTGATGCTGTCCCAGATGCCCGTGTACAGAAGATAACCCTGGTGCATCCGTTCTCCGACCAGCATCCAGTTCAGCTCCTGGGTGGTAAGCGGCAGACCAATCAGGAAAATGACTGGTATCCTGATCAGCAGGAGCAGCAGCAACAGGAATACAATTCGGATGGGGGAGCTATTTCTAAAAAAACTGATCAAAACCGGAAATCAATGCTAGGGTTGGATAATTGACCTGGTTCAAACCGAAAACAGCGCGTATTCGGAATGAGTTAAATAGAGACGAAATTACAGTATTGTTGCGTATAAATACAAAATAAGTGTAGATATTTGTGAATAGCCCATGTATTATGGATAGCAAAAGACAACAAAAATTCGCCCGTTTGATTCAGAAAGACCTGGGCGAAATTTTTCAGAAAGAAGCCCGCAACCTGTTTGAAGGCGCTTTCATCACCGTTACCGAAGTAAAAGTAAGCCCTGACCTGGGCCTGGCCCGGGTATACCTCAGCTTTATGCTTGTCCGTAACAAAGCCATGCTGCTGGATTCGATTGAAGAGCAGAACAAGACCATCCGGCAGATGCTGGCCAACCGGATCCGCCATCAGGTACGGGTCATTCCGGAGCTGCACTTTCACCTGGACGAAACGGCTGACTACGCCGCCCGCATGGATGAAATCATTTCCAACCTGAATATACCTCCTGCTGAGGACAGTGATCAGTAAACAGGGTGTAGGGATTTGTTATTAAAAGATCAGTCCTGAACTTCATATCTGCATAACCATCTTCATTGTAAACGATTCATTGTTCATTGATAATTGGGTTCCATTCACTGCCATACGGCGTTACAGGGTAACACCGCTACTTATTCACTCATTACTCACTATTCATTCAGCACTGATTTCTGTTTACTGATAACTGACCAATGAACCTGTCTTTGCTCATTGCGCGGCGTTACTTTTTTTCCAAATACAAAAGGGGCTTTATCAACCTGATATCCATCATTTCCATGGTGGTGGTGGCTGTAGGCACCATGGCTCTGATTGTCGTACTTTCCGTTTTCAACGGTCTGGAAGGCCTGCATCGCCGTCTGTTCAGCACCATCGACGCCGACCTGAAGATCTCCGTGCGGGAAGGAAAAAACTTTGAGGCTACCGATACTTTACTTAAAAAGATATCGGCGGTGCCCGGCGTGGCTTCACTCACCGAAATCATCGAAGACAACGCACTGGTTCGGTACGAAGAGGCCCAGCACGTAGTCAATCTGCGGGGCGTGAGCGATAATTTTCTGCAACGGCCGGCACTCAAATCCATGATCGTAGAGGGCCGACTGATATTGCACGAAAAAGGAGCCAACTACGCCGTGATCGGGCAGGGTGTGCAGCACATTCTCTCCGTTTCCATTCCCAATGAATTTACGCCGCTGCAAGTCTGGTATCCCAAAAACCGCAAGAACTTGAACCTGACTTCCGAAAGCTCCGTCAACCGACTCAACATCCGTCCGGGAGGCGTTTTTGCCCTGGAGCAGCAGTACGATGACAACTACGTATTCGTGCCCCTGGATTTTGCCAAGGAATTGTTTGAGTACGGAAACAAACGGACCGCGCTGGAAATCCTGGTCAAGCCCGGGTACGCCATCGAAAAAGTGAAAACGAATGTGCAGGCCGCCCTGGGCGGTGCGTTCCTGGTGCAGAACCAGGAAGAGCAGCACGCCAGTATCCTGATGGCCATCAAGTTTGAAAAGCTTTTTGTGTACATCACGCTCTCTTTTATTCTGGCCGTGGCTTCGTTCAATATCTTCTTCTCTCTGACGATGCTGGCCATCGACAAGAAGAAGGACGTGGGCATCCTCTACGCGATGGGTGCTACTTCTTCCATGATTCGCGGCATTTTTCTGGCCGAAGGTGCCATCGTGGCGTTTACCGGCGCTTTGGTCGGATTGGTGGCTGGTACGCTGATCTGTTGGCTGCAGCAAACTTACGGCCTGGTTTCAATGGGGATGGCTACTTCGGTGGTAGAGTCATATCCCGTCAAAATGCAGCTTTCCGATTTTATCATTACGGGTATCACCATCATTGTCATTACGTTTGGTGCTTCTTTCTTTCCGGCCCTGAAAGCTTCCCGGCAGTCAGAAATGCCGGCCTGAGCAGACCCCACGTAAGTAAGCTATTGACAATCGACCTTTCCAGATGAAGACATTCCAGCCAATTCAATTCACCTGGTTTTGGTTACTGCTGACACTGCTCTGTTCCTGCCAGGTGCATCAAGTGGATCCTGGCGCAGAATACGAACGACAGGAAAGACTGGCTCTGTTAAAAGAAGACCTGCAGGGACCGCAAATCTTCAAGGTGCACATCTACACCTACGTTGCTACTGAAGAAGATAAGCGCGGCACCAAAGCACAGTTGCGGATCCAAACCACCAATGATCAGATCTATTTCGAAGGCTTGAATATGTACGTGTATCCGCGCGAAGGGGAAATGTCGATTGACCAACTGATGGATCAGCGGATAGAAACTTTATCGGGCGTTAAGAAAATAGAATTGTATTTCAGAAACCGGTAAATGTTTCCTTCTCCTACGAAAGCCAAGCCCGAGCGGATGGACTGATAATCAATCTCCTTTGATTATCCATTACAGCGTCCTGTTTAAAAATTAACGTAAAATCTTCCGTAGCGCTGCCTTTCGTGCGTACCTTTGTAGTTCGCTCTCATTCATATTACGCATGAATCAACGCTTCATCAAACCTTTCACGACCGTATTGCTGGCCGCCTGGCTGTTGGGTTGCCAGACAACCAAAACGCCACAAATTTCCACTGCAAGTAGTCCCACCCCGGCCGATACAATGTCGGTTACTAAGGTTCCGCCACAGGAGGAAAGCCCTGACCGTCCGGAATGGGCAGCCAAAAAATACCGCTATAATCCGGAACGCACCCGCAAGCACGACCTAGTGCACACCCGGCTCGACGTGCGTTTCGACTGGGCCAAGCAGCAACTCAATGGCATTGCAACCATCACGCTGAAACCGCACTTTTACCCGCAAAATCAACTGGAACTGGACGCCAAGGGTTTTGATATCCGGACGGTGGCTTTGTACGAAGAAAAAACGCGAAAAAGCAGCCCGCTGAAGCATACCTACGACCAGAAAACCATCACCATTTCGCTGGACCGTACTTACAAACGCGACGAAAAGTTTATGGTTCGGATTGAATACACAGCCAAACCCAACGAACTGCCCAAGGGCGGCAGCGAGGCCATCAAATCGGACAAAGGGCTGTACTTTATCAATGCGGACGGGGCTGATCCCAACAAACCCCGGCAGATTTGGACCCAGGGTGAAACCGAAGCCAATTCGACCTGGTTTCCCACCATTGACGCTCCCAACCAGAAAACCACCCAGGAGATGTACATCACGGTCGATTCCAGCTTCGTGACGCTTTCCAATGGCACGCTGGAGTATTCGCGCAGCCATGCCGATGGCACCCGCACCGACTACTGGAAGATGGACAAACCGCATTCGCCCTATCTGTTTACGATGGCCGTGGGCAAATTTGCCGTGGTAAAGGACAAGTGGAAGGGCATGGAAGTGAGCTATTACGTAGAGCCCAAGTTTGAGAAGTACGCCCGCAACATTTTCGGCAATACACCCGAAATGATTGAATTCTTTTCCAATAAGCTGGGCTATAAGTATCCATGGGACAAGTATTCGCAGGTGGTGGTGCGTGACTTTGTGTCGGGAGCGATGGAAAATACCACGGCTACCACGCACATGGAAGCGCTCCAGGTAGACGACCGCACCCTGCTCGACGAAAGCTGGGATTACATCATTGCCCACGAACTCTTCCACCAGTGGTTTGGCGACCTGGTAACCCTGGAATCCTGGGCCAACCTTCCACTCAATGAGTCCTTTGCTAATTATTCGGAATACTTGTGGAATGAGTACAAATACGGTGTGGACGAAGCCGACTACAAAGGACAGGACGAACTCAATCAGTACCTCACTGAAGCCGAAAGCAAGCAGGAACCCCTCATCCGCTACTACTACCGCGACCGCGAAGACATGTTCGACAGCCATTCCTACGCCAAGGGCGGACGTATTCTGCACATGCTGCGCAAATACGTGGGGGATGATGCTTTTTTTACGGCGCTGAAGATTTACCTGGAACGTCATAAATTCTCCAACGTGGAATTGGCGCACCTGCGGCTGGTGTTTGAGGAAGTGACGGGCGAAGACCTCAACTGGTTTTTTAATCAGTGGTTCCTGTCGGCCGGGCATGCGCAGCTGAAAGTAGAACAAAGTTACGCAGATGGCAAAGTGGCCCTGAAGGTAACCCAGCAGCAGGATTCCTTGTACACACCCATCTATCGCCTGCCGCTGAAAGTAGACGTGTGGACCGGTGGACAAAAGACCCGTTACGACGTAGTGGTCGATCAGGCCCGGCAAACGCTGGAGTTTCCGGCGGCTACCCAGCCCGACCTGGTTCTGTTCGATGCCGAACAGCAACTGGTAGGCACCGTCAACCACCCGAAAAGTCCGAAAGAGCTGGTGTTTCAGTATTACAATGCCGATAAGTACCTGGCCAAATACGAAGCCATTACCCAACTGAGCCAGAAGGACAGCACGCAAAAGGCATTCGACCCGGCCGTGGAGAAAATGCTGATGGATGCCATCAATGACAAATTCTGGAAGATCCGACAGATGGCCATCAGCAGCTTTTATCAGTACGATGGAGATCAACTGGCGGCTTTGAAAGAAAAACTACAAGTGCTGGCTGCCAATGACCCGCGTTCCTACGTAAGGGCTGAAGCCCTGGGTACGCTGGCTACTATGCCCGGTGGCGAACAGCACGTAGCGTTGTACCGAAAAAGTATGGACGACCGTTCGTACACCGTAGCCGCTACGGCCCTTTTCCTCTACCTGTCTACCGGTGCGCCCGATGCGGACAAATACGTGGCTCAGTTTGAGAGCTACGAAAACGATGAGGTGAGCATGGCCATCGCTACTTACTACGCCGACCAGGGCGGAGCGCAGCACTACGACTGGATGGAAAAAAAGCTGCTGGGAGCCAATGGAGCTTTGCTTTACCAGTTGACACAAGCCTTTGGCATTTACCTGATGAAAGTAGACGCCGATACGCAGAAGAAAGGAGCGCAGGCACTGGCCAAAATTGCCCGCGAAAACAGCACCTACAGCATTCGCTTCGCTGCTTTCCAGTCGCTGAGCCTGATCAAGGAAGTGGAAGGGGTGGATGAATTGCGGAAGCAGATCAAAGCGCAGGAAACCGACCCGCGGCTGGTGAACGTCTACGAATCGATGATGTAGGAAGAAAGCACCAGGGCCGGCTATGGCCGGCTCCACTTTTCCTTCAGCTTTTTGTAGCGTTTCTCATTCCGAAGGGCTTCAAAGGCCGGAGTTGTTTCAATCAGGCTGATAGGCGTCAGGCCTCTTTCCAGGGCTTTTTCCAACTGCTGGATGGACAGGCTGGTTTTTTGCGTCAAAGCGTACACTTTGGCCAGCTGAAAATACGGATAGGGAGAATCCGGTTGAATGAGCGTCCACAGGCGAAAGCTGATCCGGGCGGCCGGGTAGTCCTTCTGGTTCAGAAACTGGCTGCCCTGTTCCGCGCAGGAGCGCCACAATTGGTCCAGCAGGCGTTTCCCCAGCCACTGCTCTTCCGCGATTGCACTCTTTTGCAGCTTATTCAGGTGCTTCACTTCCGTTCTCCACCAGCCTTCGTTCAGCGAATCATTTCCCGTTCGATAACGTAATGAAAGCGCTTCCCGAAAGGCATCGGCGTAAGCCGACTGGGCCGATAATTCCTTCCGGCGAATTTCTTCCTGGAGCTGAAAAGCCTTTTTCATTTCCGGCGTTTGTTCCAGTCGAGCCAGCTTTTCTTGCAGTTGCCCGTTGGCTGCTGAACTGTCGTAGTAAGTCAACAACCGCTGGTAGGTTTGCCAGGCATCGTAGAGCCTGCCCGCTGCTTCTTGCTGCTGCGCTTTTTGCAGGGTACTTTGATAGATTGAACCCATCCACTGGGTGTTCATCTCCCGACGGCCCTTTTTCATCTCCTGCCCGACCAGCCAGCCCATCGCTTCCGTAATGGTTTCCGACGGCGGCCATTGGTGATCTCCCTCAAAAATCAGCAGTTGGTGCGTAATTTTCAGTTCGCTCAGCCGCTGATCCAGTTCCCGCATTTCCCGGTAATTCATATCCTGGTTGCCTACGATTCCCACGTACAGCAGCGTGTCGTGGGCCTTGGGCTGGTGTTCGGGCAGCGCCGACCAGCCGGCCCCGCAGCCGATGACACCGGCCACCTGCCCTGACAATACGGCAATGGCCGAAGCCGCCCGGGAGCCGCCGGAAAAACCGCTGGTGTACACTCGTTTCGGGTCGAGCGCAAAGCGCCACTGGGCATCGGCACTCATGGCAGTAGCCGCATCGAAAGATGGCTGCCAGGGTCCGTTGCGCGAATTATTGGAACCCACCAGAACGAACCCATACTTTTCAGCGGCCTGGCGGAAGTGTTGAATGGGCAAACTGCCCCTGGCCGCCGGATCGAATAGGTAGACTACCGGCCAACTTTTGGCGGCTTGGTAGTAGGAGGGAAGGTACAAAGCGTAACTTTGGGTTGGTGTCTGCTGGCAAACTACTGTGTCGATAAGCATGCCTGGCCGGAAAGTTGTAGAAGGAGCCTGGGCCCGGGTAGTCAGTGGAAGCCAGCCACTCAGCCAGAGCAGCAGAATGGTTGGGTTTCCGATGGGCCGATTCCTGTTCATATGCCGGGTTTTTCAAATGAAAATAGCAAAATGTTCTTTCCTCCGGCAATGAACGACCTCTTTTTCGTTATTCACTCAAATCATTCAGACCTATGAAAAAATACGTTGCATTTGTTGCCTTCAGCCTTCTCCAGTTCTCTGCGTTTGCCCAGAGCAGTCTGGTGGGTAAACCAGCCCCCACCTTTACGTTGGAAGATCAGTTCGATAAGAAAGTAGACGTCAAATTCACCGGCAAACAACCTACCATTCTGCTCTTTTCCGATCGGAACCAGGATGGTGCCAAGCAGGCCGACCAGTGGGGACAGGAACTGGTGGGCGAATACGGGAAGGATATTCGGGTAGTCGTAATAGCCGTGACGGGCAAGGGAGCCAAGCTGGTGAAAAATAAAGTGCAGAACGGCTTTAAAACCAGCGATCCGATTCTGTTCGACTGGGACGGGGAAGTGTCCAATCAGTACGGCTACACCGACAAAACTTGCATGGTGGTCTACGTCAATAAACAGGGCACAGTGGAGGCTGTGGAAAAAGGTGCGTACTCTGACACCAAGTACAACAAATTCACCGAAAAGCTGGACGAAGAAGTGGAAGGCGACTAAAGTAATGAGTCCGGCACGGAGTGCAATGAGTAATGAGTAATGTACTTTAGACGCGTTCACTATTCATTCATCATGATCCTGCCAGTCTGTCAGAAAGGGTGGGCTTGGAACGGCTTTTGGAGAGAGTGGGCGGATATTAACTTATTTTACTGTTTACTGTTAACCGTTAACTGTTTACTGACTTATGGAAGCAACGCAAGAGAAAGGTAACATTTCGATTCACACCGAGAATATTTTTCCTATCATCAAGAAGTTCCTCTACTCTGACCACGAGATATTCTTACGGGAGTTGGTTTCCAATGCGGTAGATGCCACCCAGAAATTGAAAAGGTTGGCGTCTATTGGAGAATTTGGGGGGGAATTGGGAGACCTGAAAATCACCGTTTCTCTGAACGAAGAAGCCAAAACCATCACCATCAGCGATAAGGGCATTGGGATGACGGCCGATGAGGTGAAGAAATACATCAACCAGATTGCTTTTTCGGGTGCCACAGAGTTCCTGGAGAAATACAAAGATAAGGGCGACGAAAAGCAGATCATCGGGCATTTTGGCTTAGGCTTCTACTCTTCCTTTATGGTGGCCGACTGCGTAGACATCATTACCCGTTCTTTCCGCGAAGGAGCGCAGCCGGTGAAATGGACCTGCGACGGCAGTACCGAATTTGAAATTACCCCGACAGAACGTCAGGAACGCGGTTCGGACGTGGTTCTGCACATTGCCGAAGACTCCAAGGAATTTCTGGATAAATTCCGTCTGAAGGGCATTCTGGAAAAATATTGCAAATTCCTGCCCATCGAGATTGAGTTCGACGGCAAGGTAATTAACAACCCCAACCCAATCTGGACCAAGTCACCTTCGGAACTGAAGGACGAAGATTACCTGAACTTCTACAAGGAACTGCACCCGATGTCGCCCGATCCGCTGTTCTGGATTCACCTGAACGTGGACTATCCTTTCAACCTGACGGGTATTCTGTATTTCCCCAAGGTGAAAAACGACCTGCAACTGCACCGGGAGAAGATTCAGCTGTATTCCCGCCAGGTATTCATCACCGACGAAGTAAAAGACGTGGTGCCCGAATTCCTGATGCTGCTGCACGGCGTGATCGATTCGCCCGACATTCCGCTCAACGTATCGCGGAGCTTCCTGCAGGCCGACGCCAACGTGAAGAAAATCAATACGTATATCACCAAGAAAGTAGCCGACAAGCTTTCGGAAATGTTCAAAGCCGATCGGAAAGCTTTCGAAGAAAAATTTGATGACATCAGCCTGTTCGTGAAGTACGGCATGATCAGCGAAGACAAGTTTTATGAGAAGGCCAAGGATTTCTGCCTGCTCAAAAACGTGGACAAGCAGTATTATACGCTCGATGAGTACCGTGAACACATTCAGGCCAACCAAACCGACAAAAATGGAAATCTGGATATCCTATACGCCACCGATGCTGGCAAACAAGACGTGTACATCCAGTCTGCCAAAAAGCGCAGCTATGACGTACTCCTCCTGGACAGTATCATCGACAGTCACTTCATCAACACGCTGGAGCGAAAACTTGAAAAAACCAGCCTGAAGCGGGTCGATGCCGATACGATCGATAAGTTGATCGACAAAGGCATCAACAACGAAAGTGTACTGAGCGAAGACGAAAAAAAGAACCTGAAAGAGCTGTTCGAAAAAACGCTGGACAACAAAAATCTGCAGATCAGTGTGGAATCGTTGCCCGTGGATGAACTGCCCGTAACCATCACGCTGCCCGAATTTATGCGCCGGATGAAAGACATGGCGGCTACCGGCGGCGGTGGGATGGCCATGTTTGGCGGTGATTTCCCGCTCAGCTACAACGTGGCCATCAATGCCAATCACCCGGTAACGGCCAAAATCCTGAAGGCCGAGAACGAGCAGGACAAAGCCAAACTGGTGAAACAAGCTTACGACCTGGGCCTGCTGTCGCAGAATATGCTCAGCGGATCCGATCTGACGGCCTTTATTCAGCGCACAGCCGAACTGAGTTTGTAATAACGCTATCCTTTCATCAAATCGGATCATACGTAAAAGCCACCTCAACAGAGGTGGCTTTTGGTTTTTTATGGTTAATTTCAGGATAAACGCTCTAACCGCTATGCAATCCCATTTTCACTGGATCAGTCCGGAAGTGTACCTAGAATCTGAACGAAAAGCTTCGGTAAAGAGTGAATATTTTCAGGGACAACGGTTTGCCGTGGCTCACGCCAATCATAATCATTGCGCCATCACGGTCAATCTCATCCGTTTGATTCACACCGGTCTGCGCGGAAAGACGTGCACTTTTTTTCATACCGACATGCGCCTGCACATCCCCGAAAATGGCCTTTACACCTATCCCGATGCGATGGTGGTGTGCGGTAAGAAAGAATTCCTGGATGATAAAAAAGACACCCTGACCAATCCGGTTCTGATTATAGAAGTATTGTCCGATTCTACGGAAAGCTACGATCGGGGACGGAAGTTCGGATTTTATCGCAGCATTCCGACTTTTCGGGAGTACCTGCTGGTCAATGCGCAAAGGGCAAATGCAGAGCTGTACCGAAAAAATGAAGCGGGCTTGTGGGAATTGCACGAATCACCCGGCCTGGCGGGATCTCAGCACCTGTCTTCCGTTCATTTTGACTTGTCCCTTCGCGATCTGTACGAAGGCACGGAAGACCTGCAACCATAACCGCAGCTACCTTACAGCGCTAACCCCGCCAGCAGGCCCACCAGAATGATCAAAGGAGAAGGGATTTTGGTGAATTGAAGGACGCAGAAAGTAAGCAGCACAATGAAGACGTTGATCCAGTCGGTTGCTAAAGGTTCAAACAACAGGATGGCCGCCGATGCCACCAGCCCCGTATTGGTCGCTTTAATGCCCTCCAGCGATGCCCGTACCACGCGGTAGCGCTTCAACTGATCCCAGAAACGAATAACGAAGAAGATCAAAAAAGTACCCGGCAGGAAAATGCCCGCCGTAGCCATGAGGCTGCCTCCCAACTGTCCGGCAATGCCGTATTCGCGCATGGAAAGTGCGCCGATGTAGGAGGTGAACGAAAAGACCGGTCCTGGCATGACCCGGGAAAGGGCCGAACCGGACAGGAATTCTTCCGAAGAAAGGTAGTGTTTAAACTGAACGAATTCGGTGAAAAGCAGGGGCGTGAGCACTTCGCCACCGCCAAAAATCAGACTTCCGTTCCGGTAAAAGTTTTCAAAAAGCAGCACCGGACGAAAGCGCGTGAAGTGACCCAGAATGGCCGCTCCCAAAGCCACGGAAATAAAAAGGATACAATTGGCCCATTTGATCTGCATGCGGCTTTTTTCCACTTGCTTGTGTTCGCGGTAATTGAGTGCCGTGTAGCTTCCCCCGGCCAGCAAAATCAGCGGACAGGCCCAGGGAGAACGAAAGGCGTAGGAGAAACCCATGGCCAGCACCATCAGCACCACATCCGAACGATTGCGTAGCAGCCCTTTACTGATTTTATAGCCCGCAAAAGCTACGAAAGCCACGGCCATTGGCTGGACAAAACGCGCAAAGTTGAGGTTGGGCAGGTAACTCACGCCAATTCCGGCGGCCGTCATCATAAGTACCGCCGGGAAAATCCAGACCAGCAGGGTCAGATAGGCTAGGTTGGGGCCACCAATGCGGAAACCGATGGCCGTCAGGGTCTGGGTAGAAGTGGGGCCGGGCAATATCTGGCACAAGGCAGTCAGTTCCAGCAATTCACTTTCACTCAGGTAGCCTCTTTTACTGACCAGCCGGTCCAGAAACATGGAAAAGTGAACCTGCGGACCGCCAAAAGCAGTAACTGACAGGACCAGTACGTCCTTCAGAAAAATCAGGTACCTGATTCTTCGCACCGTAAGTACCGATGAGGCAGCTACTTTGACAGTGGACATGGGGACTGGATTACAAGACGGGCAATCTATTTTTTCAGGCCAATTTCTGCCAGCCTTTGTTCCAGGAATTCCCCCGCGGTCATATCGGAGTATGCCTTCGGGTGTTCCGCATCAATGCAGCTTTCCAGGCAGGTCAGGTCCATTTCGGAGCGTGGGTGCATAAAAAAAGGAATGGAAAAGCGCGAAGTGCCCATCTTCTCCCGGGGCGGATTCACCACGCGGTGGATGGTCGATTTCAGCTTATTGTTGGTGAGCCGGTCCAGCATATCGCCCACGTTTACCACAATCTGCTCGGGCAGGGCGGTGATGGGTATCCATTTGCCGTCGCGGCGGAGCACCTGCAAGCCGTCGGCACTGGCACCCATCAGCAGAGTGATCAGGTTGATGTCGCCGTGAGCAGCCGCCCGCACGGCATCATCGGGAATGGAATCGGGGTCGGGAATCGGGTAGTAGTGAATGGCCCGCAGAATGCTGTTTCCGTTTTTTACCTTGTCATCGAAATAGTTTTCCTCCAGTCCCAGGTACAGCGCGATGGCCCGCAGCATGTGTTTGCCGGTTTGTTCCAGTCGCCGGTAGGCTTCCATCGTTACTTTCGCCATTTCGGGAAATTCGTTCGGAAATACGTTGTCCGGATATTCATTTTTTACCGGGTCATCGTCGGTGACTTCCTGACCGATATGGTAAAACTCTTTCAAATCGCCGGTGGTGCGGCCTTTGGCGTGCTCTTTCCCTTTACCGATGTAGCCGCGCTGCCCGTGGAGTTCCGGACGTTCGTATTGCTGCTTGAGTTTGTCGGGGGCAAAGAAAAACTGCTGAATGGTATCGTAAAGGCGCTTCGTCAGTTCATCGGTGAGGCCGTGGTTCTTGATGGCCACAAAGCCGATGTTATTGAACGCTTCTCCCAGGTCTTTCACGAACTGCGCTTTTTTTTTCGGGTCACCGGAAGTAAAATCAGCTAAGTCCAGGGAAGGAATTTCTTTATACAATATATCATTCATAGGTTTCGCCTTTCGTTAAATGAATTTGTGAAGTAAATAAGCAATTTAAGAAAAAGCCTGCAATCGCTATACTTTTTCCAGTTGGAATATGACAAAAGGTTGCGTTCAAATGGTAAGCAGTGGCGTGAAAAATAGCAGCAATATGGGTTTTACAGAATGCCGCCACCCAGCATCAGGCGAACAATGCCCAGCCCAATCACGGCCAGGTTCAGGTTACGCCCGGTTTTATGTCCGGACAGCACACCAAACACCAGCCCCAGAATGCCAATGGGAACCGTTACCCAGTTGAGCCAGCCAATCAGCGGAAAAAAGCCCACAAAGGCCAGGATGATTCCGACAATACCAATGATAATGGAAATGAGGTTGAAGAGAGCCATAATGCAGTTGAAGGGTAAACGAAAAGTGGGAAGTTAAAAAGCAGGCGAAAGAACGGATTCAAGCTCCTTTCTTGAAAACGTGATTTTCCAGATTGCGAATCCGCTCTTCGTGGTCACGGACTTGGTTCATATCCTGACGCATTGCTTTTAATTCTTCGGAAATTTCCGAAAGTTTTTCCAGCATGGCATCTCCGAAGGTATTGAAAACCCGGATAATCGTTTGCTGACCTTCATTTAAGGCTTTCACATCGTTACGAATGTCTTTCAGATCGCTTCTGATGTCTTTCACATCATTACGGATGTCTTTTACGTCTTCAGTAAGACGGTGGGTATCAATCAAAATGTCGGAAACTACTTCCTCTAATTTTTTAAGACGGTCGTCTGAATTCATTGTGCCAGAGTTTTGATTTCAAGGGAAATAAGTAAGCAAAAACGCTAGGAGGGTTGGATGAGCGTATTGGGCTAAACCCTCCAAGCGTTAAGGCCGGCGATTTACGGCTAGCCTTTCATGGCAGCGGCGTAGTTCTTATTCACCTGGTCCCAGTTCACCACGTTCCAGAAAGCCTTCACGTAGTCGGCCCGCTTGTTCTGGTATTTTAGGTAATACGCGTGTTCCCATACGTCGATACCCAGAATGGGCGTACCCTTCACTTCGGCCACGTCCATCAGCGGATTGTCCTGGTTGGGCGTAGAAGAGATCACCAGCTTTTTGTTTTTATCGACCAGTAGCCAGGCCCAGCCGGAGCCAAAACGACCAGTGGCAGCGTTGACGAATGCATCCCGGAAAGCCATTTCGGTATTGAACTGCTTATCGATGGCATCGGCTACGGGACCGGAAGCCCGATCCGTTCCTCCCGGACCGATGATACTCCAGAAGAAAGTGTGATTCCAGTGGCCTCCCCCGTTGTTGCGCACGGCCGCCGGGTGTTTGCTCACGTTTTTAAGTATCTGCTCAATGGTCAGTTTGGCCATCGGCGTACCTTCAACGGCTTTGTTCAGGTTGTCCACGTAGGCTTTGTGGTGCCGGTCGTGGTGAATTTCCATGGTCATTTTATCGATGTGGGGCTCCAGGGCATCGAAACCGTAAGCCAGCGGGGGCAGCGTAAAAGCCGGCGGGGCACTTACTTCCGGGCGGGCGTGACGTGCCAGGGCATCAGCACCAGTCAGGGCCAGGGCGGTTCCAAAGGCAGATTTCAGAAAGTCTTTTCGGTTCATACTTTTAGTATTAGGAAAGGTTGGGGTGATATTGCTGGGTTCAATTGGGTCAATTTACGTTTTTTACGGGAATGTCAAGAGCATAAGTGGCCTTTCTGAAAAAGGATTAATCCGGGAAACAACCGTACCGGAATTGTATCTTTTTACGGCAGATTAGGATGCGTAAGTGCCGAAACGGTCATTCCCCCGTCCAGACGGGCTTTCTTTTTTCCGTAAAAGCCGCAATGCCCTCCTTGGCATCTTCAGTCTGCAGCACCTTTTGAAGCATACCATGCAAATAAGCGTGCTGTGCGCCGGTACTCAGACTTTGCATAGCCTGATAAGCCTTCAACCCCATTCGGATAGCCGTAGGAGACATTTGCAGAATTTCATCTCTCAGTTGACTCACGGCCTCATCCAGCCGGTCAGCTTCCACCACCAACGATACCAGGCCGGTTTGCCGGGCTTCCGCCGCCGACAGGGTTCGCGCTCGGATGCACAGATCCAGCACCGTCCGGGCGGGCATCAGGGGGAGCAGACTGGCCATCACCTGAAATGGAAACAGGCCCCGCTTTACTTCGGGCAGGCTGAAAGTAGCATTTTCTGCTGCAACCACGTGCGTACAACCCCCGATCAGCAGGAAGCCACCTGCGTAGACCGGAGCGTGTACTTGGGCAATGCAGGGCTTGTGTAGTCCGGCAAAGGCGTCTCCCAGCCGCACGGGTTCGGCTGGTTCGGGAAGGGTAGATACGGTAGCTGATTGTTCACCGGCAAAAGCCTTCAGATCAGCACCGGCGCAGAAGATGTCCCCTTTGGCCGCCAGCACCACCACCCAGATGTCGGCCTGGTCGCGGGCGTAGGCCAGGGCAAAAGCCAGCTCATTCATCAGCGGCGTGTGCATCGCGTTTTTCTTCTCCGGTCGGTTGAGCGTGATGGTAAGCACGTGCCCAGCCTGTTCCAGTAGCAGGAAAGCGAAGCGGTGATTGGAAAATTCCCGGGTTTGTGAGGAAGTGTAAAACATAAAGCGGATAGGTTAATGTACTGATATGTTAATGGGTGGTATACGGCCAAAAATAAAGCTTACGCCCAAAGGAACGTAAGCTCAGTAAACAATACTGGAAGGAGAGAGGAAATTATTTTACCGCTTGTCGCTCAGGGCAGCTTCGGGTTTGGGAGTAGCTTCGTACTTTTTGGGCGCGTACAAAAAACCAAAGGCTTCGGCTCCTCCCTTGGTATGTACGGCATGATGAATATAATGGGCACGGATAATTCGTTTCAAGTAGGGGTTTCTGGCAATGAAGCGGATTTTTACCCGCCGATGGACAATCACATCGTGGAAGATGGCGTAGAAGATACCGTAGAGGGAAATGCCCAGGCCCACCCAGAACAGAAAGCCCCAGCCCGCTACGTTGTCGCCGACCATGATGCTGGCGGCGGCCAGTACGCTGAACACCACGGCAAAGAGGTCGTTTTTCTCCCAGGTACCCTTATGGTGGCGGTGGTGCGATTCGTGCCAGCTCCACATGAAGCCGTGCATTACGTATTTATGCGTAAACCAGGCCACGCCTTCCATCAGAAAGAAAGTGCCCAGCATAATCAGGATATTCAACAACATACAATAAACATCGAATAATCAGGTGGCATTCCGTGGGCCACCTGCGAATTATACCGTCAATAGTTGATCTCTCACTTCTTCCATCAACCACATAGGTGTAGAAGTGGCGCCGCAAATGCCAACCGTTTGTCCGGGCTCAAACCAGCTCATATTCAACTCATCTACTTTGGAAATGAAATGCGTATTGGCGTTGGTTTCCCGGCATACGTTGTACAGCACTTTGCCATTGGATGATTTAGAACCCGATACGAAGATAATGACGTCAAATTTGCGGGCAAAATCGCGCAGTTCCTTGTCCCGGTTCGATACCTGGCGGCAGATGGTATCGTTGGCGTCTACCTGGATGCCAGCGGCCTCCAGCTGGTCTTTGATGGCGTAAAACTTATCCGTGCTTTTGGTCGTCTGGCTATAGAGTGTGATGCGGGGTGGCAGTTCGCTGAGATTAAGTTCATTCAGGTCCTGAAACACCACGGCTTCCCGGTTGGTCTGCCCCAGCAAGCCCACTACTTCGGCGTGTCCGTGTTTGCCATAGATATAAATTTTGTCTGCCTTATCGTATGAGTTCTTAATCCGGTTTTGCAGTTTCAGTACCACCGGGCAGGAGGCGTCAATCAGTTCCAGGTTATTGCGAAGGGCAGTTTCGTAGGTAGAAGGTGGCTCACCGTGCGCCCGGATCAGTACTTTTTCCTCCGTCAGGCGCTGCAGATCTTCGTGGCTGATGATTTTTAATCCCTTCTTTTCCAGGCGCTTCACTTCTTCATCATTGTGCACGATATCGCCCAGGCAATACAGATGCCCCTGTTCGTCCAGAATCTCTTCGGCCATTTCGATGGCGTAAACGACCCCGAAACAGAATCCCGAATGATTGTCGATGGTTACTTGTAAGTGAAGCATACTCATACAACTTGGGTCTGACCTAAAATGTTTGCTGATGCAGGGCCATTTTGAAAAAATCAGGTATCTGTTAGCCTCATTTTCAACTGTTCAACCTGACTTTCTTCGCAACGACCACTTTCGATCATAAACCGGATGATTTCCGCTTTCATCTGAGCCGTTCCTTCAAAATGCGACAGATGCTGTACAATGACTTGCGCATCCCTTTCCAGATCGCGGCTCATGCCCAGGAAAGCCGGCAGGTGGTGTTGAATGGAGAACCGCAGGTAGCGGATTTCTACGTTTTCCGAATCCTGCGTAACTGCTTTCCGAAAAGCCTGCTCCGACTGCCGGACGTAATCCAGTTTTCGGAAAGGGTTGCCCGTGTGCTTTGCCATGACCGCCAGCACGGCGGCCCGATAGGCCATCAGCAGCGGATTCGGGTGGTTTTCCCGGTTTAAATCGGTCAGCAAACTTTCGGCTTGTTCGTGATGGATTAAAGCGGCCCGATAGCGGCTTCGTACCTCTTCCAGAACTAACAACATAACAATTCAAGCGCTTGATTGTTTCTGATCCATTTCACAAAATACCGGCGCACGTGGCCATTAGGTAATATACGACATTATTCGTAATAAGTCCCCGGAAGATTGCCTGGCGACGAATCTGATCGGGAAAAGTTTACAAAAACTTTATTTTTCGGGATAGCCTGACATTGGTTTTACGTTATATTCGCGTGGGGTACAAATCGTATTCAAGGATGCCCGACGCTTTATTGAAAGCTGAAAGATGGACTTGCAACAACTGAAAATGCTGGTGAGAAAGGGTGAAGGTGCCACCCTGGAATTCAAGCTGAAGGCCAATCATCCCGAAAAGATCGTGCGTGAAGTCGTCGCGTTTGCCAACTCAAACGGAGGCCTGCTGCTGATCGGGGTGGGCGACAATAAAACAATTCCGGGGTTGAAGTTTGTGGAGGAAGATGAGTATATTCTGGAACGGGCCATCGCGAAGTACTGCTTTCCGGCCATTCCCTACCGAATAGAGCGCGTGGCAGTCACCGACGAACGGGATGTATTGGTTTTTGAAGTGATGAAAAGCAGCAACGGCCCCCACTTCGTCATCCAGGATTTTGCCACCAATACCGGCAAGGTGTACGTACGGGTAGACGACAAAAGTGTGCAGGCCAGCAAAGAAATGCGCGAAGTACTCAAGGGCGTAGCTAAAAAACGCAGCATTCGCTTCCAGTATGGCGACAAAGAACGCATCCTGATGCAGTACTTGTCCGATCATCCCCGCATTACGGTAGACGAATTTTCCAAAGCCGCCAATATTCCCCGCAACATCGCTTCGCGTACCCTGGTACTGCTGGTGCTGGCCAACGTCATTCGCATCCAGCCGCACGAAGTGCAGGATTTTTTCGCAATGGCCGGATAAAGGCAAAAGCCTAAAGGCCTGCACCAGTGACATTTCCCCGCTCCTCAGTCGGGCTGGTCCTCAGACCGTGGAGCCATGATGCTTTCGGTCAGTAGGTTGTAAACGGCTTGCAGGTCGGGTTGATCCTGCAGGTAGGCCAGGTGTTTCCGGATGATTTCAGTATCGTGGCGCTGGGCGGGACCGGTCTGCACAAGGGCCGGGTCGTCGGCGGCCAAAGCTTTTCGCATCGTTTCCTGTATTAGCGGCTTAAGCAGCGAAAATTCCAGCCTTTCTGCATCGGTAATGCGTTTGGCCAAGGCCAGGAGGTGGTTGGTAAAGTTGCAGGCAAATACGGCCGCCACGTGCAGCACCCGCCGCTCTTCCGAACTCACCAGGTACACCGTCTGGCTGATGCACTGGGCTACTTCTACCAGCAATGCTTCGGTGCCTTGTTCGTCGGCTTCGATGCAAAAAGGAGTAGCAGACAGATCCGGTACCGTGTCCTTACTGAAGGTTTGTAAGGGATAAAACACGCCCGCCTGCACCGCTTCCGACCGGAGTGCGTATTTTAAATCATCCAGCGAATGCGTACCCGAAGTGTGCACAATCACCGAATCGGGCGGCAGGAGGAGTTCGGAAGCCACCTGCGCCATCGCGTTGTCATTCACCGCCAGAAAAAAAAGCCGGGCCCGACTATTGGAAAAATCAGGGGAGGTACGGACGGTGGCATCGTAGAGCTGCGTGGCCAGCTGATGGGCGTGGGCCGGGTGGCGGCTATAGACTTCAACGACCGGAAATCCAGCCTTTTCCAGTGCCCTTGACAGGTGCAAGGCCACTCTGCCCGATCCGATAAAAGCAATTTTAGGTGACATATTTACTTTCTTATAAAAAAATGGAACCGTAGGAATGTATGCGGGTAAAGGAGGGTGTAAAATACAATTCGGCTATTATTCGATCTGCCCATATTTTCAACTTTAACTTCTGGCTTTCAGCCCTTGAAAACGTTTATTTATGACATTCCCGTACGGAGAATGGCTTACCTAAATCCAAACTGCCTGAGTATATTTGTGTAGTCAATCTACAACCCAAACATTCGTTTATGATTATTGGCGTTCCGAAGGAAATAAAAAATAATGAGAACCGTGTGGCTCTTACCCCGGCCGGGGTGGCTGAGGTCCGTAAACACGGTCATACGGTATACGTACAAACCCAGGCGGGAGCCGGCAGCGGGTTCTCCGACGAAGACTACCGCCAGGCAGGAGCCCCGGTGCTTCCCAGCATCGAAGCCACGTATGAGATCGCGGAAATGATCATCAAGGTGAAGGAGCCGATTGCTTCCGAATACAACCTGATCAAAGAAGACCAGCTGCTGTTCACGTATTTCCACTTTGCCTCATCCGAAGCCCTTACGCACGCCATGATCAACCGAAAGGCGGTTTGCCTGGCTTACGAAACGGTAGAGAAAACCGATCGGAGCCTGCCGTTGCTGGTGCCGATGTCGGAGGTGGCCGGCCGGATGTCGATTCAGGAAGGAGCCAAATACCTGGAAAAGCCGATGGGCGGACGCGGCATCCTGCTGGGGGGCGTGCCCGGCGTAAAACCCGCGCAGGTGCTCATTCTGGGTGGCGGGGTAGTGGGTACGCAGGCTGCCAAAATGGCGGCGGGTTTAGGTGCCCACGTGACCATTATGGACATCAGCCTGACCCGTCTGCGCTACCTGGACGACATTATGCCCGTGAACGTGGATACGATGATGTCGAATGAGTACAACATTCGGGATATGGTGAAGGTGTCGGATCTGATTGTGGGTGCCGTGCTCATTCCGGGTGCCAAAGCGCCACACCTGATTACCCGCAGTATGCTTAAAACTATGCGCCCGGGCACCGTGCTGGTCGACGTAGCCGTAGACCAGGGAGGTTGCATCGAAACCTGTACGCCCACTACCCACGAAAACCCGACCTACGTGATCGATGAGGTGGTGCATTATTGCGTGGCCAACATGCCGGGCGCCGTTCCTTATACCTCTACTTTGGCGCTTACCAACGCTACGCTGCCCTACGCCATCCAACTGGCCAACAAAGGCTGGAAAAAAGCCTGCCGTGATAACAATGAACTCAAGCTGGGCCTCAACGTGGTGCAGGGAGAAGTCGTTTATAAAGGCGTAGCCGATGCCTGGGGACTAAACTACACGGATGTGCAGCAAGTACTTCAGGCAGAAACGGTGAGCTAAAGTGAAAGAGCGATACCCGATCCACTCAATCGGAAGTGCCTTTGTTGCAAATCTCTCATTATCTGCTAATTTCAACCCGCCGGATACCATCCGGCGGGTTTTTGTATGTAAGAGCCATTCTGCGGATGCAGGCTGGCTCATCAATCCTGACACTTCATCTATGAATAAAACCCATTATTACCTGCTTTTACAGCGGCTGGGATTGGTGTGGCTGCTTTACGTTCTTTGCAGAGTCATCTTTTGTCTGATCAACTGGGGCCAATACGGGGAAGCTACTTTGCCGGAACTGGCCGGTGCTTTTCTCCGGGGTTTTTTGTTCGATACGTCGGCCATTTTGCTGATCAACGCACCGGTGATCGTTTTATCCATCCTGCCTTTCCGATTCCTCAATAACCGTCATTATCAATCTTTCCTGGCACTGTTTTTTCAACTCATCAACATTCCATTTCTGGTGCTCAACGTGGTCAACGCGGGCTATTTTCGCATGGTAGGGAAACGCATCACGCCCGCCGAAGGACCGGAACTGGGTACTGCTACGGCCGATCAGGTGCGCCTGCTGGTGGCAGAATACTGGTACGTAAGCCTGTTGGGGCTGCTGATATCCCTGCTGCTGGTCTGGTACAATCCCGCGCATTACCGACTGGACACCCGGAAACGTTTTCCGGCGATGTGGGGATGGCTGGCCGTGTTTCTGTCCCTGGCCATCTCCTTCCTGGTTTTTGCCTTCACCCTCAAAACCCATCCGCTCAGCCCCGATACCGTAACGGCCACCCGCGAAAGCCACCTGGATAACCTGTCGCGGAACGCGGCCTTCAACCTCCTGTCCCGCTTCTTCGACCAGGCCATCAAAAAGATCGACTGAGTTCCGTGTCCAGTGAAAGCTTAAGGGGGGGGTTGTCAACACAAACGAAAAGGAGTAGAATACGGCTTGTTGATCCACCTCACTCCCGGATCAGCGATTTCCTCCTTACTGACAGATACGGGTGGGTTTGGCTGTTTCCGGCCTGCAGTGTAATATTGGATCGCTTCGTGCCGGAGTGTATCTGCGCTTGGGCAGGCACATCGGCAGATAAACAAGCCATGAACCCGCGATATACTTTCTTAGCCGCTTTTGTTTTTATCCTGTTTCTGGTCGCATACATCGGCTTTACCTTCAGCGGGTATTACTTTTATGACGATTATGGCTACGCAGAATATGCCCATCAGATGCTGGAAGGCACTTTTCAGGTTCAATACGATACCTTCAGCCACCGCCTGGCATTTATGTTGCCGGTGGCAGCCATCTACGCCCTGGCCGGGATAAACGATTGTACGACTGTTCTGTGGCCCTTCCTCTGCACCGTAGGCACGGTTGCATTGCTGTTGATTTACCTGCGTCCGGAACCGGTCTGGTGTCTTTTTGCGGTGCTGGCTACCGGACTTAATTCTTATTTCCTTTTTTTCGTCGATAAACTGTTTCCGGATACGCCTTTAACCTTTTTCCTGCTGGCGGCTGGTATAGTGGCTGAACGTTACCGGGATTCCTACCCCACTAGGGCGGGCGCAGGTACGGTATTGCTCTTATTCATCGCATTTATGACCAAGGAAACGGCTGTCTATGCCTTTCCTTTCTTTGCCATCTTCATACTGCGCGCATACCTGGCAGGAGCCAAAGTCGGGAGAAAATATGCAATGGCGGCCATCCTAACCGGCATATCATTAATGACGCTCTATTTTCTGGGATACTACGTTTACACGGGCAATCCGCTGTATCGTTTTACCAGTATCGTAGATAACCATTATATACATGCCGGCACCTACTTCGATAAGCCTTTGGCTGAGCTGGTGAAGCGGCTTACTTATTTGCCCTGGGTAATGTTCCTGGAATGCGGAATGTTGGTAGTGATGCTCCCTGGTTTCATCGTAGCGTTGGGGCTGATTTTTGGACGAAAAGCCGGTGTGCCACCGATGCTCCGTTTCTGGGCCTGGTACGGAGTGCTGATGCTGGTGGCATACTGGTTTGTCAGCACCAGTACCCGCTATTATACTCCGTTGCCTCTTTCACCGCGCATGTATTTCCCCTTGCTGCCGGTATTTGCCATCCTATCTGGCTGGTACTGGCGGCAAGCCGGCCATTCTCCGTACGTACGCGTTGTACTTTCGCTGCTGTATGGAATATCGGCGCTGGCGGGTATCATTCTGCATTCCAAATACACGCTTGTATACGTTGGGCTCAGCATCGTACCCTGGCTGTATTTTCTGAAGCGCAGTGAAAAAATGAAAAACGGGCTGACTGTAACGGCATTCGCGGGCGTGCTGCTCATTGTGCCGGTCTATCGGATGTGGCATCCGCAACAATGGGGATATCAGGCCGAAAAAAGGATCTTCTCAGAATACTTCCTACCGCATACCGCTGGTCGCTACCTGGTGATCACCGATGAGCGCCTGGCCGTTACCTATCACTGGTACAATCGGTTTCAATCGGGTAGCAAAGGTCAGTTTGTCGATTTTTCAGCCTTCACTCCTGCATTGAAAGCCAATTATCCGCAAACCTTTGTGTTGTTCAACCCGCACACTTTTGTCAACTCACCGCTTCCCCTGAAGCCTTGGGAAAACTGGGAGCAGCAGTACGGTTCGCAGTTAAAGCTGTTGACCGAACAGGATGGCGTAAGGCTATATGAATGGAAATGAAGTAGGCATAGCGCGGCGGCAAAGAAGCTGCTGCATTGTTTTATGTCTGTAAGGAGAGTTAGGTTCCAGTCATCCAACCACCGGAGTCAGGCGGCTGTTCACGACCATCTGCTTCTTAAATTCGCTTCTTCCGATGATTTTGATTCCACCATAACCCAGGGTTAACCAAACAATAATTAAAAAAAAATCACATCTGAAGAAAAAAGCGGCAGAGTTTATTTTTAACCCCTTCTCTGAAAAGGAGTCGGCCTTTTTTTGCAAACCAGGCTCTGAAAAAATGGGCTTTTCCGAAAAAGCAGGGTGTAATTTTGAAATAGTAATTAAAATAGAAGCCGGTATATGAAAAATTAAATGATAAATCATTAAAAAACAGTTGCTTACATTTGCAGCAGAAGAGAAAAAATCTAAGCAAAAGTTGATTAATTTTTGTCTTTTTCCGTAACTTTTAGTCAGGATTAACATATACATGAATCAACGAATTGAGTAAATGCTATGAAAACAACTGAAGACTTAAAACGCTACCCGATCGCGTCCGATACTTACGATATTCAACCCTTGTTTCAGGAGTGCCTGGTAAAAGTAGGCGATAAATGGTTTATGGAAATCCGTTGCGAAAACGACTTGTCCATTATTGAGCTGAGCCTGAGTGAAGTTTTCGCCTGGCTGGAATCCAGCCGGCACAGCCCGCAGTTCAAACGGTCTATTTTCGCCGACCACTACTTCTCACCCGATTGGGAACTGGAAAGAATCTGAAAATAAAAAGCCTGCACTGTAAAGTCAGGCTTTTTTATTGAACGACCATCACCCAAACTCCCACTCAAAATCAATAAGCAGCCCCACCCATTAACCCATCAGCTTATACACTCTTCTCCTGCCCGAAAAACTGCGGATGGAAATTGACCAGGAACAGTTCTTCAGTAGCGCGGGTCATGGCCGTATAGAGCCAGCGCACAAACTCCATGTTGACCGACTCCTGCGTGAGGTAACCCTGATCCACAAAAACCGCGTTCCACTGCCCGCCTTGCGATTTGTGGCAGGTGAGGGCGTACGCAAATTTGACCTGTAAGGCATTGAGGAACGGATCGCGGCGGATGGCTTCGTTGCGGTCGCGCTTGGTGCGGATTTGCAGGTAGTCGTTCATCACCCTTTCGTACAGTTGGCGGTTTTTGTCGCGCTCCAGCGTGGGCGAATCCGAATGCAGGGTATCCAGGATGACTTTGGCTTCGAATTCGGGCTGTTCGGGGTAGTCGAGCAGGCGGAGCATCAGCGTGGCAAACCGCAGGCCGTGGACTTCTTCGGTGCGCTTCACCTTCACGATCTCTACGAAGTCGCCGTTGGCCAGAAAACCCGCCGGTGCCTCTTCGCCCAGCCAGAAGTAGTTGTTGCGCACAATCATGAGCAGGTCGCCGGCGTCAATTTCGTTTTCGCTCCCGTTGATCACCTGCCGAATATAACGGTTATATTGTACGGCCGACTTGTTGGAGCGGCAGATAATGATGGTATTTTCTACCCCGAACTTATTGTAAGCGTAGCGCAGGCCATCTTCCAGCTTATCGCCGCCCATGCGGAATATATCCCGGAACGGTTTGGTGTTCAGTCGGATACTGATGGGTTCGTCGCTGCCGGAAAGGTCTACGTTCTGCCGGAGTGCCGTGGCATTGAGCAGAATCCCCGACTGATCGGCCTGTCGCATCACTTCAGTCAGCTCCAGGTCAATCACGGCCAGATCAAAACGTTCGCGCAGGTGCTGGCTGTCCAGGGCCGCGCTGATGACTTTGCCCACGGGTGGCAACTGCGCCGCGTCGCCTACCAGCAGCAGTTTGTTGGTTTCGCTCTCAAACACGTAGTCGATCAGGTCGGAGAGCAGGCCGTTGCCGCCCATTTCGGCATCGTCGCCAATCATCGACGATTCGTCGACGATAAACAGAGTACGGGTATAATAGTTTTTCTGCCGCTGAAACACCAGTGCACCGCTGTAGGCATCGGCTACCTGCCGGTATATTTTTTTGTGAATGGTATGCGCCGGCTTGGTAGAATAGGTCGACATCACCTTGGCCGCCCGTCCGGTAGGAGCCATCAGCACCACTTTATACCGAAACTTATCCACCACTTTTACCAGCGTGCTGATGAGCGTGGTTTTACCCGTACCGGCATAGCCCCGCAGCAGGAAGGTAGAACGAAACCTTTCTTCGTCGAGCAGAAACTCATCCATCCGGAAGAAGAATTCAGCCTGGCCCTCGGTGGGGTTAAAGGGAAACTTTTTGATCAGCAACTGGGATGGCGTCATCAGCAATCAGGAAATTAAAGGGTAGGGCCGGTCGTTGGGCGGCTGCTTTGAAACAAAGGGCTAATCTTTCTACTTTAGCGATGGATTAGCCGGTTTGCCATGGACGAAATTAACAAAGAAATTCTGAATACCTTCGGTCATCAGCTTCGTCTCCGGGTCTGTGGCTTTTGTCTGGTTGACGATCAGGTACTTTTGGTCAGGCACCGGGGACTGGGTTCCCAGGGTGAATTCTGGGCACCACCCGGCGGAGGGCTGCAGTTTGGCGAAACGGTGCCCCGGGCATTGGAGCGGGAGTTTCGGGAAGAAACCGGCCTGGAGGTAAGGGTGGGGCGCTTCTTGTGCGTAAACGAATTTCTGGGGCCACCGCTGCACGCCGTAGAGCTTTGTTTTGAAGTACACCCTACCGGAGGCCACCTGCGTACGGGCACCGATCCGGAGATGAGGGGTGAACAGACAATTGGCGAAGTCCGGCTGATGTCTTTTGAGGAAATCAACCGGAAAGACCGGCGAACGGTGCATCAGCTCCTGCGCCTGTGCCGCGATGTGCAGGATGTGCATTTATTGCAGGGATACTATGTTCATAACGAATAAGAGCGCAGTGGAAAATGATCTTTGAAAACCTGGCTTCTGAATTTTAAACCGTTGCGTGTTGATGGCTTATCTGCCCAAAAGTTTCTATACTTGCAGATACTGGATAAGCGTCCCAGGCTTCACGGCCAGCTTTTTTGATTCATCTTTCGGATGCAGCCATTCAGCAGCAATATTCATTTTGGGTAAAGGCAGAGAAAACCTTGGGAACAGCAACCAAAAAGTACCGACTCAACCAGAAGGTCAAAGACGAAAAGTTTGAGGTAGATGCCATTAGCCAGTACGAACTGGGCCTGGAACTGGGCATGGATGGCTTTCGGATCTGCATCGTGGATGTGGAAGAAAGCCGGTGTATGTGGCTGGAAGATTACCGTTTTTCTTCCATTTTTTTCACTGAGCAGCTACTCGATCAGCTTCAGCACATTTATGATGACCACCAAGTACTGAGAGCCGGATTTTGGAAGTCGGTACGGTTATCGGTTCGCAACCAGCCTTTCACGCTGGTGCCCGGCTCGCTATTCCGCAAGGAACAGGTGGAGAAGTACCTGGATCTGGTGAAGGATGATCCCACTACGGAAGATCAGACTGTACGTCATTACCGGCACCCGGGCAGCGATATGGTCAGCATTTTTGCCCTGGATATCAGGGTAGTGAATTGGTTTGAACAGATTTATCCTTCATTGAACGTAACTTTCCTGCATCAGACCAGTGCTTTGGTGGAAGGGATTGTTCAGAATGGAGAGTATTCCAATTTCAAGAGTCTGTATATCTACGTGGAAAGTTCCTACCTGACCATTGTGGTAAACAAGGAAAAGAGCCTGGAGTTTTGCAACACGTTTTTCTACGCCAGCGTGCAGGATTTTGTTTATTACGTCATGTTCGTAATGAACGAACTGAAGCTGAACCCCGAAATGGTCAAGGTCATTCTTTACGGTGCCATCGCCCACGATTCGGCCATATTTGAGCAACTCTACAAATACATCCGACACGTTTCATTCGGTACCAAGCCCAAGTCATTGCGATTTAGCTATACCTTCGACGAAATCATGGATCACCAGTACTTCAGCACGTACAACATTTACCTCTGCGAATAATGGGTAAGCGAATCGCCCTGTTTCCCGGTTCATTCGATCCTTTTACGAAAGGACACGAAGACATTGTGCTGCGTGGTCTGCAGTTGTTTGACGAAATTGTGATCGGAATCGGCCACAATGCCAATAAGAAGCGCTACTTTCCGCTGGAGAAAATGGTGGGCCACATTTCCGATACCTTCCGCGATTACCCCAGTGTCAGCATTAAAACCTACGACGACCTCACCGCCACCATCGCCCGGTCGGTAGGAGCCCGGTTTTTGCTGAGGGGTCTGCGCAACACCACCGATTTTGAGTACGAAAATGGCATTTCGCAGGTCAACCGCTATTTGTCAGGCGAACTGGAAACCGTCTTTTTGATTACCTCTCCCACGCTGGCCCCCATCAGCTCCACCGTCATCCGCGATGTGCACCGGTACGGCGGCAACGTGGATGCCTTCCTGCCTTATAAGATATAGGTCAGTCAGAGAGAACACGTTCGTAATTTCTCCCTGACCGGCATTGCGGCTTATTTTTCTATCTGGGATTTGCGATGGCGTTTGGCGTAAAAGCTGCTCAGCACGTGCCGGATGGAAGCGTAAGACGTGAAAAGCGCCACCCGGATTTCTTCGGGGCCCATCCAGATCAGTTCTTCAATGTCTTCTTCCAACTGAGGCTTCATTTTTGAGTCGTCCAGACAGGTCATAGCGTACCACTTGGTTTTTTTGAGCATCCGGCTTCCATTCTGGGAATAGGTATGCCAGGTGGAGCAGATCTTGTAGTCCAGCTGCACTTTGATGTTGCATTCCTCCTCCACTTCCCGAAGGGCACCTATTTTGGGCTTTTCGTTTTTTTCCAGCTTGCCTTTGGGCAGGTCCCACTTTTTCAGCCGGTACATCATCAGAATTTTATCGTCCTTCAAAACCAACCCACCAGCTGCTTCCACAATCTTGAAATGCGACTTGATGATCCGGATCACGGCTTTTCGGTTTTTTACCGCAAACGTGATGGATTGCAATCGCTTCAACTGAGAAGGTCCCCGCTTTTTGTCCCGGAAAAGGTCAAGCAATTTGGTGATCAGCGAAGTAGAGGCATTGATCACCAATACCCTCCCCAGCATCATATTGGCCTTCAGCGCACCCAGTTGGGCATTCAGGACCAGATCATAGGAATTACCTGCCAGCATCGAATCACGCAATTCTACAATTCGGATGGGCTTGTCATTGATAAAAAGATTCATATTCTTGGTAAAAAATGGGGCAGGGTGGAATGCTTTGCTTACAAAACTAAGAAAAAGCGATCGACTTTCGGGCGCTTCTGCTTCTAATTATCAAAGGGTTTTTGTGCATTCCCAGGCTTTTTGGAGCGGAATTTTTGAGACGAGCAAATGGTCGCAGGTAATCTGCCTTTTTACTCCCGTGGGCCATATATTTTATTATTTTTGCCGGATGGAAAACATCGTCACCCTCGAAAATACGGCCCGGCAAGTGGCCTCCATGCTCCTGAAAATCGGGGCCATCCGGCTGAACACCGAAAAGCCCTTCAAATGGAGCTCCGGCTGGAATTCACCCATTTACTGCGACAACCGCCTGTCGCTTTCTTTCCCCGATATCCGCACCTACATTAAAAATGCCCTGGCCGATACCGTACGCATGCATTTTCCGGGTGCCGAATCCGTAGCGGGCGTAGCGACGGCGGGCATTGCCCAGGGTGCCCTGCTGGCCGACACGCTTAATCTGCCTTATTTGTACGTGCGCGACAAGGCCAAAGGGCACGGCATGACCAATATGATCGAAGGGAAAATCACGCCCGGACAGAAAGTAGTAGTGGTAGAAGACCTGATTTCTACCGGTGGCAGTTCCCTGAAAGTAGTCGATGCGCTGCGGGAAGCCGGGTTTGAAGTACTGGGCATGGTCGCCATATTTACCTACGGTTTCGAAGTAGCCCGCCAGAACTTCGCCGACCGCAACGTGCCCCTCTACACCCTGAGTGATTACAATCGCATGCTGGACGAAGCCGTAAAGGAAAACTACGTAGCCGAAAAAGAACTGGATTCGCTGCAGCAATGGCGACTGGGTCCCGAAACCTGGGGCAACTGATCGGTCCGGACCTGCCAACTTCTGTTCCGGAACCCCGTAAGTATTCCGAATCTATGACGCAAGCTATTAACCCGTTTGGTCCCTACGTCGCACCCAATCCCCAGGGCCGGCGGCTGGTGATTGCCGATATCCACGGATGCGCCCGCACGTTCAATACCCTGTTGGGCACGGTGGGTCTGGTACCCGAAGACCAGCTCTTCCTGCTCGGCGACTACATTGACCGCGGGCCGGACAGCGGTGGTGTGCTGGCCAAAATCATTCAATTGATGGCCCGGGGCTACCAGATCTATCCGCTCCGGGGCAACCACGAACAGTACCTGCTGGAAGCCGCCGAATATTATACGCCGCCCGATTTCAAGCACTACGTACTGGAGCTGAATGAGTGTACCGGCGTCATCGACGATGAAGGAAAAATTATTCCGCTCTACCGCGAATTTCTGGAAAGCCTGCCTTTTTATTACGAACTGGACGACTACTACCTGGTGCACGCCGGGTTCAACTTCCGCAGTCACGCCCCCTTTCAGGACTATCGGAGCATGCTGGAAATGCGCAACTTCCGCGCGGAGCCAGCACAGACCGGAAACCGGAAAGTCATTCACGGGCATCAGGTCACCAGTCTGCAGGACATCCATACGAGCGTGCAACGGAAAAGTACCGTCATCCCGCTCGACAACGGCTGCGTCTTTGCCAAAATGGGAGACGAATTTATGCGTTTAAGCAACGTCATTGTGGGTCACCTCTGCTGCCTGGACCTGGATACGTTTCAGTTGACCATTCAGCCCAACGTAGATGATGTTTTGGAAAGGGGATAATTGAAGTCTTAGCTGGTATTGGTGAGAGCACAAATATTTTTTCTGTTTGTTAGGGCTCGTATTAAAATAGATTCAGCAAGCTGATTGTTGTAGGCTTCTGAAATGATAGATTGCATTCACTCCATTACCTATACTAAATCCTGTTTCTCTACCAATGAAAATCAAAGTCTATAAGAATTTCAATCCCTATCCGGAGGCGCTCATCGTGCCCATGATGCAAAACGAAGGGCTGGAAGGCTCTCTGACCAAAATGGCGGAATGGGCCGGCGTAGCTCCCGAACTGGCCCTGGCTGATTTTAAAGCCGACTGGAAGGAAATCATGACCCTGTATCCGGCTACCAAAAACGACCTGAAACGCATCTACCTGCTGGGTTTGGGCAAAGATGCCACGGCTCCCCGGGTGCTAGCCGCCTTTCGCAACCTAGCTTACCAGCTGAAAACCAAACTTCCCAAACGAACCGGCATCAGCTTCCTGCGCATGGAACAGGCCGATCTGGTAGAACAATTTATTGAGGCGGCGATCAACGGTCTGCTGCTTGGACAATACGAAATCGGCCGCTACAAGACTGACGCCAAAACAATTCCGGCCCTGTCGGCCGACGATGCCGAATTGGGCATTTATACTTCGGTGAATGCCACGGCGGCAGTGGAAAAAGGCAGGCTGACGGCCGCTACCCAAATCCGCGTACTGGACCTGGTGAATGACCCCGGCAACAAGACGACACCCCAAACGCTGGCCGACTGGGCCGTGGAATCGGGAAAGAAGTACGGCTATTCGGTAGAGGTGTTTGACCGGGCGAAAATAGAGGAGTTGGGTATGCAGGCCCTGCTGGCCGTGAACCAGGGAAGCGACCATCCACCGGCTTTTATAGTGATGGAATACCAGCCTTCGGCTGCGGAAACCGGCTTGCGCAAAGTGGGCCTGGTGGGCAAAGGCGTGACTTTCGATACGGGCGGCGTGTCCATCAAGAATTCCAAGGACCTGCACGAAATGAAGTGTGACATGGCGGGTGCGGCCGCCGTACTGGGCACGATGGAAATGGCGGCGCAACTGCAATTGCCGGTACACCTCATTGGGGTAATTCCGGCAACGGAAAACAGCGTGGATGCCAAAGCCCTCAAACCGGGTGATGTAATTGGCTCGTACCTGGGCAAGACCATCGAAGTTATTGATACCGACGCGGAAGGCCGCCTCATCCTGGCCGATGCCCTGACCTACCTGAACCGGCAGTACCAGCCCGAAGTCATCATTGATCTGGCTACACTCACCGGCAGTTGTATGGTGGCACTGGGTACGCACGCGGCGGGTTTGTTCTCTTCCAACGACGACCTGGCCCAGTCGCTCAGCCGGGCGGCCGACCAGACGGGCGAAAGGGTGTGGCGCTTGCCTTTGTGGGAAGTGTACGAAGAGGACCTGCATTCGGACGTGGCCGATCTGAGAAATTACGCCAACAAGCCGCTGGCCGGCGCCATCAGTGCGGCTAAGTTTCTGGAAGTGTTCACGGAGAAGCACCCGCAATGGGCACACCTGGACATTGCCGGCGTAGCCTTCACCGATTCAGACTTTGCCAAGATGCAGAGCGCTACGGCCTACGGAGTACGCCTGCTGACCGAATACCTTTCCAATTTGCCTCCGGCAGAGGCTGAATAGAGGAGGCAGGGAACGATGATTGTGTAGACGAAAGCCTTTCTGATTAGCGGAACAGAGCAAGCCCAGCCGTTTTGCCTTTTGTTCTTATAAAAGAATTGATCGCATATAACCGGCTGGGTTTTTGTAACTTTTGATCCGTTATCCATTGATTAATCCTATCAAGTCCTATGCGCTTCTTCAAGCGACTGCTGTATTTTGCGCTCTTTGTCTTCCTGCTGCTGAACGTGATGGCGGCTTTTCACGCCTATCAGTTTACGCACTTCTACGACGATGAAAGCCTGCGCCGGTTGAAGCCCGAAAACCTTTCGACGCTGGAAAAGGCGCAAATGGTTTTCACGGGGGCGCGTTTCCCCAAATCCAAAATCAAAAGTCAGCCAAGCCAGCCCTTCGAACGGGTGTTGCTGAAGACGGAAGAGGGATTGAACCTGGAAGGCTGGTACGTAAAGGCAAAGCCAGCCAAAGGAACGGTCATCCTGCACCACGGCCACGGAAGCAGCAAATCGGCGGTGCTACCGGAGGCTGCGTACTTCCATCAACTGGGCTACCATACCTTTTCACTGGACTTCCGGGCGCACGGAAACAGCGAAGGCAGCGCCTGTACCATTGGTTATAAAGAAACGGAAGAGGCGAAGCTGGCTTACGATTACGTCAGGAACCAGGGCGAAAAGAACATCATTCTCTGGGGTGTTTCGATGGGAGCCGCCACCATTCTGAAAGCCGTACCCGAACATCATTTGCAACCCAGCCGGATCATTCTGGAATGCCCTTTCGGCACTTTGCAGGACGCAGTGAAAGGCCGGGTAAAGATGATGCACCTGCCACCGAGCCCCATTGCCGAAATGCTCACTTTCTGGGGCGGAATAGAGCAGCAATTCTGGGCGTTTGATTACGAACCGGCCGAAGATGCCAAACGGATTGACTGCCCGGTGCTGATCAACTGGGGTCTCCACGACGCGCGGGTAAGCCGACAGGAAACGGATTTGATCTATACCAACCTGCCCACCACCCGTAAGCAACTGGTGGTATTCGAAAATTCCGGCCACCAATCCTACTGCCGTAACGAAGAAGCCCGATGGAAGAAAGCCATCAAAAGCTTTCTGGCCGAAACCCGCTGACCCAGTATGCCGGACCACCCTGAAAGGGAACCGGATGGATGAATATATACTGAAACAGAAAGGAGGACGCTTTTGTCAGTTGGTCAAACTTTCACTTACCCATCAAATCAATCCCTCAATCCTTCAGTCCCTCCATCTATTTGCACAAGTCTGCCAGTGCGTCTTCCGGAAAATCAACGCCCCGTTGTACCGCCTGACGCCAGTCACGGCAGGCACTGACCGTGTCCTTCAATTGAAGCAGGGTAAGGCAACGAAGGTAATAGGTCGTACCATTGCGTGAGTCCAATTGAATGGCCTGGTTGAAGTCTTCCAGGGCTTCAGGATATTGTCTCAACTGATAACTGCAAATGCCCCGATTGTAATACAAAGGAGCCTGTACCGTGTCGGCGTAGCGAATAGCGGAATTGAAGTCGCTGTAGGCGTGCTGATAATCGCTCAGGAGTTCCATACGCAGTTTGCCCCGCTGGTAGTACGCCTCCCAGTATTCCTGGTCGTACCCGATGGCCTCCGACAGTTTGAGCATGGCCGAATAGGTTTTGCCCTCCTGCATCGCCTCTTCGTAACGGTCTTCGGCATTCAGGCGATTCATAAACTGGGCAAAATAGATGATTGCAATCACAAAGGAAACCAGACACACGCCCACCAAAACGGCCATTTTACGTACCGCAGCCGGTTCATATTCCACGCGCGGGGCATAACGTGGCCGTCCGTACGCATACGGCCGACTTTGATAAGCACTTCGGTTTCTGGAGCGGCTTTCGTCCGCTTGCTGCGTTTCGTATTCGGGGTATTGGGGCAGGGGTGGTTGAGAAGCGTAATACAGCCGTAAGTCGTAAGAGGCCCGTTTCTGATGGTTGGAAAGAATCTGGTAGGCTTCATTTACCTGCTTGAACTGTTCTTCCGCCATTTCATCGCCCGGGTTTTTGTCCGGATGCAGCGCAAACGCCAGCTTTTTGAAAGCGGTTTTGATTTCTTCTCTATCGGCAGTTGGGCTTACACCCAGAATCTGGTAATACGTACGCATGAACGGGTCTTAAGACACCAAATGGAAGCGGGAGGTGATAATATTATTAACTATTCGAAGTTAATAATATTATAAAAAATAGGTTAGGAATGTGCCAGCACAGAAAAATTAATTTAACACAAATTTTTTTCCTGGTAAGGCTTTTACTACGCCCTGAAATTCCAGGTTGAGCAGAAGGGAGGCCATCCGGCTGACGGGGATCTGGGTCTGCCAGCTGATATCGTCCATCAGCATTTCATTGCGGGAGCGGAGCAGGGCAATCACCTGGCTTTCTTCATCAGTAAAAAGCAGCCCATCGGCCAGGAAGGTTTTGGTTGAAGGATGGGAGTGCGTCGCGGCTTTTTTCTCCTGACCCTGATCATCCGAAGAGGCGTTCTTTCTCTCGGGCTGGTCCCAGTTCAGCAGTTCTTCCAGGTCTTTGATGCCAGTGAAAATGGCGGCCTTGTTCTGGTAGATCAGCCGGTTGCAGCCCACCGAAGAAGCCCGGTGCACGTCTCCCGGCACGGCCAGTACTTCGCGGTGATAGTTGTTGGCGTATTCTGCCGTGATGAGTGCCCCGCCGGTGGCCGCTGCCTCTACCACGATCAGGACGTCGCTCAGGCCGGCGATGATGCGGTTTCGGGCGGGAAAACGCGGGGCATCGGGTTTGGAACCAAACCGGTTTTCCGTGAGCAGTCCGCCCGATTCCAGCATTGACTGGGCCGTTTTCTGGTGCATCGACGGATAGATGATGTCGGAGCCGGTCGCCATCACACCCACGGTGGCAATCTGATGTTTGAGGCAGGCACGGTGAGCAGCAATGTCGATGCCGTAAGCCAACCCGCTGATTACCAGCGGGGAAAATTTCTGCAAACCCTGCACAATTTCTTCGGTCGTTTCTTTTCCGTAGTCGCTGGCTCGCCGGGTGCCCACTATGCCCACTGTTCGGGGCGCATTGAGATCGGCATGGCCCTGATAATACAACAGTGCCGGGGCGTCGTACAGCCGCTTCAACCGGTCAGGAAAAGCCGGATCGGTATAGAACAGAATCTGAACCTGTTGTTCCTCTGCCCAGCGCAGTTCTTGCTCGGCCTCTTTCAGTACCTGACTGCGCTGGCTTACGATGCTCTGGGCCGTTACTTCGCCGATTCCGGTGATGCGCGTGAGCCGGGCAGTGTTGGTCTTGAAAACATCCGAAGCCGAACCACAATAACTAATGAGGTGCTTCACCATCACGCCCCCAACGCCGGAGGTGAGATTTAAGGCCAACTGGTAAAGTTTTTCATCCATAGAGAAGGGGACTGGGAAAAAGCAACAGAAAAAAGGAACAGAGACGCGTATCCTGCGTCTCTGTTTATGAGAATAAGCTGATTGAGGCCCGCGGTTATGATGTTTCGTTGCGCAGGTGGGACGTGGAAAAAGCGTTCGTGGTTATTTAAACACCCCTTGCGGGTCCTGTTTTTTGGCCATCAATTCAGCCAGATAGCCAAAGTCCAGGCCGTTGAGATTAAAGCTGCGGCCTTTGTGCAGGTATTCCCAGGCTTTGTCATAATCTTCCTGGTGAAAGTAGGCTACGGACATTTTGTTGTAAGCGGCGGCATTGGTGCTGTCGGTCTGAATGGCTTTTTCCAGTAGGGTCATACTGGTTTTCAGGCTCTTTTTGTCGGGTTTGGTCTTGTACTTGTTCAGGTGCAGCGAAGCCATATCGGTGAGCAAAGCCGAATTATTGGGCTCAAGGGCAGCAGCTTTTTCCAGCAGTCCCAGGGCTTCGTCGTCCTTTTCTTTCGCCGCCGAAATGGCTCCCAGGCCCCAGTACACATTGGCATTTTTATCGTTGAGTAGCCAGGCCAGGTTGAAGCGGTAGGTAGCGGTGTCGGCATTGCCTTCCTGCAAGTATTCCCAGGCCCGGTTTTCAAAAAATTTGCTGGCTTCTTCACGGCTGCTGAAACTCCGGTCGCATTCGGCCAGGAAGGCATCATCCTGCGCTTTTTGGGAGCCGGCTCTGCTTTGTCCCCCAAACAGTGGCAACAGATTCGGGTTAGTGGGAACTGCCTTTGCCACTGCCGCTTCTGATCGGGGCGAACGCAGGGTAGTAGGGGTTTCTAGCTGGGTATCTTCGTTTTTCTTCTTTTTCTCTTTCTTCTGTGCGTTCGCGCTCAGGGCGATCAGCATGACGAAAGGAATGATCCAGTACTTTTTCATTTTAATGGTAAATGGGTTATTTATTCAAATTAACGATTCCAGCCTCATTTTACCAAATGTCATACCAACCCCTGACTTACGTCATTCTTTGGGAGTGCCGCATCCGCCAAATTTGGACATTGACAAACATACAGTGTGATGAAAACCATCTTATTCCCCACCGACTTTTCCGATCAGGCACGTACTGCGCTGGAATACACCCTGATGCTGGCCAAAAAAATGCAGGCCAAAGTGATGATGCTGCACGTATTCTGGATTCCCACTCAGAATGACGCCCATCCGCAAGAAATTCGCAGCCGTGAGCAGCAATTTCACAATGAGGCGCACCGGAAGTTCGAAGCGCTGATGGAGTCCGTTCAGGCGGCACAAAGAGGTGTTTCCGTAGAGTATCACGTCAGAAACGGCTACTTGGTACAGGAAATTGCGGCCATGTCCAAAGTCTGCCGGGTTGATCTGATCGTAACGGCTACGAAAGGTGCCAGCGGACTGAATGAGGTAAGAGGCAGCAGCATCTCCGCTGAATTGATTGCCAAAACCAATTGCCCGGTTTGGGTCATTCCGACCAACGTTACGGCCAAACCTATTCAGCAAATAGCTGTGGCGATCGACTACCACGATAGCGATGTATATATGCTGGAAGAGCTGGTCCGGCTGGCTGCCTTGTTCGATGCCCAGTTGACCCTGTTGCACGTTTGCGAAACAGAAAAAGATCCGGAAATGGAAGCCGTCTATCTGCATCGCCTTCACAAGCAGGTGGTTTGCCAGACGGGCTACGCCAAAATCAGTCAGCAGGTGTTGCCAGGAAACGATTTACTTACTTCGCTGAAAGAATACCTGGAACTGCATCCGACTGATCTGCTGGTGATGGCCACCCGCGATAAACAATTGCTGGAGCAAACCTACAGCCGGAGCCAGACCAAACAGATGGCCTACCTGACGCAGACACCCCTGCTGGCCTACCACGCTTACGACTTCCCCGCCAAAAACCGCCCCGGGCAGGCGAACTCCGGGCAGGTAAGCCCCGGGCAGGCAAACGCAGTGATTCGGTAAAACAGGAAATAGATAGATGATTGACTCCATTCGCAGACCAGGCACAATCCGTAATCCGCTCAATGCCTGCGCTACGAATGGAGTCAGCTTTTTCGCTTACTTGTCTATTGGGTAGACCAATTTGCAGTTGGCAAATCAGCACATTCCCGCCGCTTGGCGAACCAACTCAACTACATATTCCGGCGGTACTGACCACCCACTTCGTACAGCGCGTGCGAAATCTGGCCCAGTGTACACACTTTGCCTGCTTGCATCAGCGCTGCGAACAGGTTGCCGTTTTCCACCGATACGCGCTGCAACTCTTTCAACGCCTGCGGAGCTAAGTCTTGATTGCGTTGCTGGAAGGCATCCCGGTTGGTAATGGCGTAGTCTTTTTCTTCGGGGGTAGAACGGATGACTTCTTCCGGAATGATAGTAGGCGAACCCTTGGGGTCCAGAAAGGTATTGACACCGATAATGGGCAGTTGGCCGTTGTGCTTCAGCGTTTCGTAATACAGCGACTCTTCCTGAATTTTGCTGCGCTGGTACATGCGCTCCATGGCTCCCAGTACGCCGCCACGTTCGGAAATGGATTTGAATTCGGCCAGTACGGCCTCCTCCACCAGATCGGTCAGTTCTTCGATAATAAAAGCGCCCTGCAGTGGATTCTCATTCCTGGCCAGCCCCAATTCTTTATTGATGATCAACTGAATGGCCATCGCCCGGCGCACGCTCTCTTCGGTAGGCGTGGTGATGGCTTCGTCGTACGCGTTGGTATGCAGGGAATTGCAATTGTCGTAAATGGCGTACAAAGCCTGAAGGGTGGTACGAATGTCGTTGAAGGCAATTTCCTGCGCGTGCAGACTCCGTCCGGAAGTCTGAATGTGGTATTTCAACTTCTGCGACCGATCGTTGCCGCCGTATTTGTTCTTCATCGCCTTTGCCCAGATGCGGCGGGCTACCCGGCCCATCACCGAATATTCCGGATCCATGCCATTAGAGAAGAAGAAGGAAAGATTGGGCGCAAAGTCATCGATGTGCATGCCCCGGCTCAGGTAATATTCCACGAAAGTAAAACCGTTGGAAAGCGTAAAGGCCAGTTGGGAAATGGGATTGGCACCCGCTTCGGCGATGTGGTAGCCGGAAATGGAAACGGAATAGAAATTCCGGATTTTGTGATCGATGAAGTACTGCTGGATGTCGCCCATCATGCGCAGGGCAAATTCGGTGGAGAAAATGCAGGTGTTCTGGGCCTGGTCTTCCTTCAATATGTCGGCCTGCACCGTGCCCCGCACGGCCGACAGCGTAAAGGCTTTGATCTTTTCGTAGGTTTCTTGGGGCAATACCTGATCACCGGTAACACCCAGCAGCAGCAAGCCCAGGCCATCGTTGGTATCGGGAAGCGTGCCCTGGTATTGAGGTCTTGGCAACTTCTTTTCCCGGTACATCTTTTCTATTTTCGCTTCTACCTGTTCAGTCAGACCCTCTTTCCGAATGTACAGTTCGCATTGCTGGTCAATGGCGGCGTTGAGAAAGAAGCTCAACAGCATAGGAGCCGGACCGTTGATGGTCATGGAAACGGAAGTGGACGGATCGCAGAGATTGAAGCCAGAATAGAGCTTCTTGGCATCGTCCAGGTTGGCAATGCTCACGCCGGAGTTGCCCACCTTGCCGTAAATGTCCGGTCGGTGGTCCGGATCTTCGCCGTAGAGCGTCACGGAGTCGAAGGCCGTAGACAGGCGCTTGGCGGGCAGGCCTTTGGATACGTAGTGGAAGCGCTTGTTGGTGCGCTCCGGTCCGCCTTCGCCGGCAAACATCCGGGCGGGATCTTCGCCTTCGCGTTTGAGTGGGAACACGCCGGCGGCGTAGGGAAATTCACCCGGCACGTTTTCGGTGAGCAGCCAGCGCAGCACGTCTCCCCAATCCTGGTATTTGGGCAGCGCTACTTTCGGAATGCGCAGGTGCGAAAGCGTTTCAGTGTACAAATCCTGTTCAATCACCTTGTCTCTCACTTTGTACTGGTACTTATCCGCCCGGTAGCGTTGCTTGGTTTCTTCCCAGCCTTCCAATAGCTTTTTGCATTCGTAATGCAGCTTCTCCTCCATCTCCCCGTACATCGCTTTTAGTGGCGGCACTGATTCCGGCGACTGTCTTTCCAGCATTTCCAGGGTGCCTTTCAACTGATAAAGCTGCCGGGCAAGCGTGCATTGTTCCTGCACGAAGCGATCGTAAGCCTGGCTGCTCTCCACGATTTCGGCCAGGTAGCGCACCCGGTCGGGCGGGATGATGTAGGTTTGATGGGGTGATTGAGTAGAGTTGTCAGAAGATTGGTGCGTGATTGACCATTGCTCATTGTTCGTCTTCTGCGCAATTTTCTCCATCACGGCGGCAAACAGCCGGTTGGTGCCGGGGTCGTTGAACTGCGAAGCAATGGTGCCGAAAATGGGCAGTGCTTCGTCAGGTGTTTCCCAGAGCTGGTGATTGCGTTTGTACTGTTTGCGCACGTCGCGCAAGGCATCGAGCGAACCCCGCTTGTCGAATTTATTGATGGCAATGAGGTCGGCAAAATCCAGCATGTCAATCTTTTCCAGTTGGGTAGCAGCGCCGTATTCGGAAGTCATCACGTAGAGCGACACGTCTGAATGCTCGGTGATTTCGGTATCCGACTGCCCGATGCCCGAAGTTTCTACGATGATAAGGTCGTAACCGGCCAGTTTGCAGATATCGATCGATTCCTGCACGTACTGGCTCAGCGCCAGGTTAGATTGCCGGGTAGCCAATGAACGCATGTAGACCCGCGGGTTGTGAATGCTGTTCATCCGGATGCGATCGCCCAGCAGTGCCCCGCCGGTTTTGCGCTTGGAAGGATCGACGGAAATGATGGCGATGGTTTTATCCGGAATTTGCAGCAGGTATCGCCTGACCAGTTCGTCTACCAACGACGACTTGCCCGAACCACCCGTACCCGTGATGCCCAGAACGGGAATGGCCGCCGGCTTTTGTTCGCTCAGCGCGGGTGTAGATTGCTTTATTTTTTTAAATTCTTCCGAAAAGTTTTCAGCTACGGAAATCAGTTGCCCAATGGCCTTGGGATCTTTTTTATCCAACGCTTTCCATTCTCCATTCAGGGGAGGTGTTTTGGTGGGGAAATCGCACTTCTCCAGCAGATCATTGATCATTCCCTGCAAACCCATTGCCCGTCCGTCGTCGGGCGAATAGATGCGGTCGATGCCGTAGGAGTGCAATTCTTCTATTTCCGAAGGCAGAATGGTGCCGCCACCACCACCGAAGATGCGAATGTTGGCACCACGCTCCTTGAGCAGGTCGTACATGTACTTGAAAAACTCCACGTGACCTCCCTGATAAGAGGTAATGGCAATACCCTGCACATCTTCCTGAATAGCGCAATCCACAATTTCCGCTACCGAACGGTTATGGCCCAGGTGGATCACTTCCGCTCCGGAAGACTGAAGAATCCGGCGCATAATGTTGATGGCCGCATCGTGTCCGTCGAACAGGGAGGCGGCGGTGACGATGCGGATTGGATGTTTGGGTTTATAAGGAGCAACGGCGGTAGCTTGCATACGAATTGGATTTGAGATGAAGTACCCTTTCAGTCAGAACGAAGTGTAAGCACGAAAGGTGAGGTTTTCTCCAAAAATAAAGAAAATTGCCAGAAGCGCCCGGCAAAACAAAACCCGCCGGAGAAGCAAATTCCGGCGGGCTATAATAAAATGTACCTTACAATGGGATTCAGTTCAAAGTGCTATTTCTGCATCCTGCGGCCCCCTTTACGTTCCTGCAGCATTTTGAGCAACTCCTTCCGGAAATCTTGTTCGGTATTATACAGTTCGGCCAGTTGGCGGGGTTTGATCACTTTCAGGAATTTGCTCATATACTCTTTTTCCAGGTCCACTTCTTTCTGACGCAGATCGATCATCTCTTTCATATCGGCCAGCAGTTTCTCGTCGGTGGCCGCTGAAGCGGCACTTTGGGACCTGAACTGGCGGAGTGATTTGCGAATTTCCTGCTTCTTCGCATTGTATTCATTGTACACCGGCCAGAATTTAGGTGCCTGCTCCGAAGTGAGGTTGAGCCGGTTGGTGATAAAACCGATCTTGGCCGTTTCTATTTTCTCGCGTGCTGCTTCGCCATCCTGGGCGGAAGCGAAAAGGGTGATTAATAGGCACAAGGTAATGATTCCAACTACTATTTTTTTCATGTCCGTCTATTCTGGTTGTTATTGAATCAGATCTTCTACTTCCTGGGTAGACAATTGTTCCAGCAATTCCCGATCGGAAAGCTCCAGCGTTTGGAACATACTTTCCGGCGTTGGGCTGGTCACAAAGGCTACCGTTTCCAATAGCTCCGACTGGCTTACGTCGCTATCCTGTAGGTAATTGGTTATTTCAGCGCTGCTTACCTGCGCCAGCAGTGCTTCCGATTGGCTGGCCGGATTCTGTTCGTAAAACCAGATGCTTACCAATAACACCAAAATCACGCTGGCAAAAGCCAACCGGGGAATCCATCCGAAGGCAAAACGGGTGCTCCGTTCGGGCTTGGTTATCCTGGATTGAATGATAGATGGCAGCGTGTCGAAATAGCGGTCGGGTACGGTGAAGATATTTTTCTTCTCCAGGTCTTCCAGCCGCTGGTTGGGCTGCTTCGATGGATTTGGGTTAGGTTGTTTCATGACTTTATGGGCTTTACTCACTTTCTTCTTCTCCTAATGCTCCTTCTGACTTTTCTACCCGTAGAAGGTTTAACTTTTGGTCATAAACTCCTCAATTTTTTTTACGGCCAGGTGATAGGAAGCTTTCAGGGCACCGACCGAAGTACCCAGAATTTCGGAGATTTCTTCGTATTTCAGTTCATCGTAATACTTCATATTGAAGACCAGCCGCTGTTTTTCCGGCAATTTCAGCAAGGCTTTCTGCAGTTTCAGCTGGATGGCGTCACCGTCGATCAAAGGGCTGCTGTCTAATTTTCCGGCCAGTTCCGCCTCTACGTCTCCGATGGGCAGAAAAAAACGCCGCTTTTTCTTGTTCAGAAAACTCAGGCATTCGTTGGTGGCAATCCGGTAAATCCAGGTATACAATTGCGACTCACTGCGAAAGTGGGCCAGCCCCTTCCAGACCTTAATAAAGGTGTCCTGCGTCAGGTCATTGGCATCGTCGTGGTCAATGACCATTTTTCGAATGTGCCAGTATACCCGCTGCTGGTATTTGCGTACCAATAAATTAAAGGCGTAGTTTTTACTTTCCGTAGTCCCGGCAGGATGCTGAATTTTTGCTAAAAGGTCATGGTCCTCCATGGATTCGCTTTGAGAAACGGAAAAGGCCGGACGTTGGCATTCAGGTACAGCAATCATATCTTTTCCTTTCTGTTGGTAATCAGTAATCATCCCTCGCCGGCAGCATAGCTGGGACAGATGATGGCTGAGACAAGCGAATCGGAAAAAGGTTTAACCGGAATACTGCATTTTTTGGTTTCAGCGTTACCTATCTGAAGTGGCTGGCTTTATTTCAGAATCTGGCTGGCGTGTTCCTTGGTGTCCACTTTCTCAATGATGTCCGCGATTTTTCCTTCTTCGTCGATGACAAAGGTGGTGCGCACGATTCCCATGTACGTGCGGCCGTACATCGATTTTTCCTTCCATACACCGTATTTTTCCACAATCGTGTGGTCGGTGTCGGCAATAAGCGGAAAGTTGAGGCCGTATTTTTTGATAAACTTCTGGTGGGAGGCTGAATCGTCTGCACTTACGCCAATGACTGCGTAGCCGGCCTTTTGCAGTTCGGGTTGGTGGTCGCGCAGGTTACAGGCCTGCGCCGTACAGCCGGGCGTGTCGTCTTTGGGGTAAAAGTAGAGCACAACTTTTTTGCCCCGGTAGTCCTGGAGCCGGATGGGATGGCCGTTCTGGTCGTTGCCGCTAAAGTCAGGTGCCTGATCTCCGATTTGCATAGTAGTAATGAGATTTAGCTGTCAGCTTGGCTATCAGCTTTGTAAGTAAAGCAAAATAAGATTCAATTATATAATTCCTCCATCCCTCTGTCCATCAATCCTTCAGTTCACCCACTTATATTGTCGTCGTATACACCTGCGTATTGCCGGCCAGATCTTTTACTTCCAGGCTGAAGGTGCCTTGCAGCGGTACGTCTTTGTCCGCCTTTTCCGACCAGATCAGGCTGCGTTTGTGGTCATAGTTCATCAAGAGCCATTTGCCGTCTACCTGCGCCCGGAAGCTGCTGATGCCCGAAAGGTCATCCCCGATCCGAAGCGAAATCTGGTCGGCATTTTTAGCCACCAGCACTACCTTCGGTGGAATGGTATCGGTAGCCAGCGTAAAGGTGCCTAATTCGCGGGTTTTGAAATTGATCTGACCGTTGACCCAGGTGCCTCCCAGGCACTGCAGGCGTTTCCCCCTGACGGCATAGGCCAGCGTTTTGCTCTGGTCCCAGTGGGTGCTGCGGGGTTTCATCCCAATTGCAATTCCCGATAGCAATGGGATATCCGGTGTATTGACGGTGATCTCATCACCAGTACGTTTTACTTCCAGGTACAGGGTGTCAAACAGGGAGGTTTTTTCAAATGTAAAACGCAGAGAGTCGTTACCGTATACCTGATCAGTTTGGGGAGACACAGCTCTGCGAAAGAAAAAAGGCAGACAGGTACTGGATACATTGACCGAATCCGGCAACCCTTTGCGCAGATCCCAGACAAAACCAGTTTCGCCGGCTTTCTGATAGGCCACGGGGAGAATAAACGGCTTTTGCTTTACGTAGAGATTGGCGGAGTTCGTACCCGGCTTCAGATTTTTAACTTTCACGATCAACGTATTTTCATCCACGTTATAGCGAATAGCAGGAGGGAGTTTGCTGGGCTTGGCAAGCGCGCCGGGGGTTTTAGGTTCCTGGCCCTGGATGGTAAAGTTCAGCTGAGATTGATTGCGGTACGCGTCCCAAAGGGTCACCGTCACCCGTTGCGTACTTTTGGCGGCGATATTCCATTTTCCCCGGTTTTCGGCCGTTCGATAAATGGGCAGGGCGTTGCCATCGGCCACGTAGCAACGCTGGAATTTCGCTCCACTGGCATAATCGGTATGTACGTTCAGGTGTCGGTTCAGGTCGAAGGAGAAGCTCTCCAGGTGGTGTGCATACACGGTTTTCCCGTCTACAGTTACCTCAATGGCACTCACGCCGTTTCGGTTGTCTACTCCGTTGCCCTTGTCGTGTACCAGCGCCTCCAGCCCAATCTGTCCGAAGGCCGTGATGGGCTGGTTGATTGTGTAGGTGTGCGGATTGATTTTCTGAGGAGTTATTTCTACGCGACCAAACTCTCCTTTCACTCTTGCTCCAACATCCAGGGTTCTCAAGGCAATTTTATCAAACGCCGGCGGAATGCGGTCGATGACTTCATCAAAACCGAAATTGAGGGGATTCAATACATTTTCTTTGGCGTCACGTATTTCAAAGTGCAGGTGTGGTCCGCCTGAACTGCCCGTATTGCCCGAAGCCGCGATGATTTCCCCTTTCAGCACGGGCAGTTCGTTGGGCTGAGGCAGCAGTTCAATCTCAAAAGTCTGGCGGGCGTATTGCTGCCGGCGCACGTAGTCGCCAATGGGACGGTTGAAGGTGCGCAGGTGCGCGTATACGGTTACCAGGCCATTGGGATGAGTAATGTACACCACGTTCCCGTAGCCGCTGGTTGAAGCCTTGACGCGGGAAACGTACCCTTCCGCGCAGGCGTATACCGGCAAACCTTCGCGCTGTAAAGTCTTAATGTCGAGGCCGGAGTGGAAATGGTTCGGCCGCAGTTCTCCCATATTGCCGACGATAAAATTCTGTTGCCCGGGCATAATCGGAAATTTGAAGTAGCCTTTCGGATACGATTGGGCACAGGCAGGGGAGTAGGGAAGGACAAGCAATCCTATTATAAAGAAGAAAAGGAGCGCCCACATTCCCCGACGCATCAAGAAACCCGTTTCCTCCTCTGTAAGTAGCTCAGAAGGATTTAAATAATCGGGAGTAGAAAGAGCAAGCAGGAGATTCTTCTTATTCAAATTCAATATCATTAGCACACGACCAGTCAGTAAGCTATTTTACTTCAAATTCCAGCATTTTTTTGTCTTCAATAAACGCTTCCAACCGATCGCCTATTTTTACCGGACCCACGCCTTTGGGCGTTCCGGTGAAGATGATATCACCCTTGCGCAAAGTAAAAAAACGGGACAAATACGCAACCATGTAATCAAAATCGAAAAGCATCATCGAGGTATTGCCCTGCTGGCGGTATTCACCATTTACTTTCAGGCTGAAATTCAGATTCTTCAGGTCCGGGTAGTCAGATAAGGGCACAAATTCGGAGATCGGCGCCGAGCCATTGAAGCCCTTGGCAATGTCCCAGGGCAGGCCCTTTTCCTTGGCTTTCTGCTGGAGATCGCGTGCCGTAAAATCGATACCGATGCCGATCTCCTTATAGTATTTGTGGGCAAATTTAGGATCAATATTTTTGCCTTCCTTCTCAATTTTCAGCAGAATCTCTACTTCGTGATGAATGTCTTTGGAAAAGTCCGGGTAGTAGAAAGGTTCGTTGTTGCGGAGAATGGCCGTGTCAGGCTTTGAAAAAATAACCGGTTCGTCCGGTCTTTCGTTATTGAGTTCCTTAATATGCTCTGCGTAATTTCTGCCGATGGCTAGTATTTTCATACGTGTATGTTTTTGATTTTAAAGTCCACATGGAATCGCCTGCCACATTCATTGTGTTGGGTATACTTAGTCAATGGCGATTTCATAAGAAGGTTTTGTCTGTATTTGTTGCTAAGTTTGGGCCGCTGAGCAGACCCGGCGAGATTGGCATAAAATTTAGTGAATACAAAATTAGGATATATTCGTATGAATCAGAACGCTATTCAAACAACATTTCTAAACAATTTAGCAGTATGAAAAAAGCAATGATGCTTGTCCTGTTATGGGTAATCGCTGCTTGCAGCACGGTACCCGTTACGGGCAGAAGGCAACTGAGTCTAATACCCGCTTCTCAGATGCAGCAAATGAGCTATTCCAGCTATAAGGAATTTCTGGATACCAGTAAGGTCGTTAGGAGCGGGGCCAATGCTGAGATGGTGAAAAGAGTCGGAACCCGGATCCAGAAGGCGGTAGAATCGTATATGTCGCAGAACAATATGAGCGCCCAACTGGAAGGCTTTCAATGGGAATTCAATACGGTGGACAACCCGCAGGTGAACGCCTGGTGCATGCCCGGAGGCAAAGTGGTAGTATACACGGGTATTTTGCCAATTACCCAAAACGAAACCGGGCTGGCCGTAGTAATGGGACACGAAGTGGCCCACGCCATTGCCAAGCACAGCGACGAGCGGGCCAGTGAAACGATGGTGGCCAGTGGCTTGCTACAGGCAGGCCAGATCGCTGCCGGGGCTAACCCAAAGATGGTCAGTCAGTTGGTTTTGCAGGCAGCCGGAGTAGGTACGCAACTGGGTTTGCTTTCGCATTCCCGGAATCAGGAGTCAGAAGCCGACCACCTGGGCCTGATCTTTATGGCGATGGCTGGGTATGATCCGGCTTCAGCGGTGAACTTCTGGGAGCGGATGGCGGCCCAGGGCGGCGGACAAAAACCACCTGAGTTCCTGTCTACCCACCCCTCCGATGATCGTCGGATCAATGACATCCAGAAACTTTTGCCCGAAGCACAGAAGTATTACAAGAAGTAAAAAGGCCCTTTGTAAGAAAAGCACGGTATCGGTTAGGATGCCGTGCTTTTTCCTTTTTAGTGAATTATCAATTGATAGAACGGGCTTTGCTTAGGAATAACTAATTTCACGCAACGGAAACAAGTATCCGATCCTGGAAAGAAAGTCAATCAGATTTCAATTGCAATGATAAAAAGAGTTTTGCTGAAGGTGTATCTGGTCTGGTGCGCAGTGGTGTTCACTGTATTTATGGTGCTTTTTCTGCCTTTTTTCATGCTGCCTTTATTCTTTGGAGAAAGAACCGGAGGAAAGATTGCCCTGGCGTTCATCCGGGCCTGGGCGGCGATATTCAGCTTTCTGACGCAGATCCGTTACAAGGTCGTCGACCGTCGAAAAATCAATCGGAAGCAGACCTACATTTACGTCTGCAACCACAATTCGTACCTGGACACACCCGGTATGATGCTGGCTATTCCCGGCCAGTTTAGGCCTTTAGGCAAAGTCGAGATGAAAAAAGCGCCTGTTTTCGGCTGGTTCTATCCCTATCTGGTGGTGATGGTAGATCGGAGCAGCCCCGAAAGCCGACGGAGAAGCATCATGGAGATGAAAGCGAAACTGAAGCGGGGCATTTCCATTTTCATTTTCCCGGAAGGTAAGATGAACCGTACCCCCCAGCCCCTCACCGACTTTTACGATGGTGCCTTCCGCATTGCCATCGAAACCCAGACGCCCGTGATGCCCATGGTGATGCTCAATTCCCGCCGTCTCATGCCCCGCGACCGCTTCGAAATGCGGCCAGGTACCATCACGACTATCTTCCTGGATGCTATTCCTACGCAGGGCCTCTCCATGGCCGACGTGCCCGCCTTGAAACAACAGGTGTATGAGATGATGAAAGCGAAACTGGTGGAGAAGAGGGGAGTAGCCGCTTATTGAGGGATATCAGAAGGCGTTCTTGTCGCCGTTTATCATACTGAATAAAGTCAGCGCAATGATTTTAAGGTCAAGAAGAATGGACCAGTTCTCAATGTAAAACATATCCACTTTGACCCGGTTTCTCATCAGCATGGGGTTGGTTGTATCGCCCCGGTAACCTTTGGCCTGAGCCAGGCCGGTAATCCCTGGCTTCACAAAATGCCGTACCATATACTTATTGATGCTCCTCGAATACTCTTCGGTATGCCGCAGCATATGCGGTCTTGGCCCAACCACCGACATATTGCCAATCAAGACGTTAAAGAACTGAGGCAGTTCGTCAATATTAGTTCTCCTTAAAAAACGGCCAATGGGCGTAATCCGTGAATCGCCGCGGGTTGCTTGGCGGATATGGCTATCCTCATTGACGTACATTGAGCGGAATTTCCAGCACCAGAAGGCCTCATTGTCCTTTCCTGAACGAAGCTGCTTAAAAAATACGGGTCCTTTGGAAGTGAGTTTGATTAGTATGGCCACAATGGGCAGTACCCAGGAGATGATAAAAACAATGACCAGCAGGGAAAAAACAATATCAAATACCCGCTTGGTGAATTTATTCAGTACATCATCCAGTGGTATTTCCCGGAAGCTCAGTACTGGATTGCTGCCGTATAAGTCTATTTTAATGTTTTTGTAAGCAATCTCCCGGAAGTTAGGCAGAATCTTGATGTGGATCAGATTATTATCTGCAAACTCTATTAGATTATTAATCTGCTGATTGGTTACTTCTGACATCGAGCAATAGATTTCATCAATCTGGTGCTCTACTACAAAATCTGGCACATCGGCAATGGTCCCCTTCACGTCCGGATGTGTCGCGAAATCACTGAAAAAGCCCATAAAAACATATCCGTGTTCCGGATGCGTGTCGAAAAACTCCCTCAGGTTTTGCCCAATGTCCCCCGTACCCAATACAATCACCCGTCGGTAGTTATATCCTTTGGTTCGATAATATTTAAAAAAATAAATGCAGGCAAACCGCCATAGAGTCACTGAACAAGCCAATATGGCATAAGTAAATAGCAATTGTTCCCGCGAATAATAATAGCCTTGCCGGATGACTATAAAGGCAGCTACCAGCAAAGCGTGCAGAAACAGGATGCGAAGCGTATTCTTGATCACTTCACTGTTCTGTTCTACCCGCTCAATGTGATAAATCTCCAGGAAAAAAGTCGAGGCGATCCAGGTAATGTTGAAGTAGAGAGCCAGAATGACGTAAAACGGCTGGCTGGCAAGTGACAGGTTCCCAAACTTCAGAAAGTAAGAAATGCCGAACGATAGGTTGACCAGCAACATATCGCCACTCAGATAAATAGCACGGGTGAATTTAGAGTAGCGGGTTGGCAAAGGAATGATATAATGCTATCGGAAAACCATTATGCAAATATACGTAGTTATTGCTTGACTTAAAGTATATTCAAACATCGGAGAGTAGAAAGGAGTGATGCTCCTGAGTTTTGTCCAAAAAATGCTACCAGCCATAGATAGTGAAAATGTAAAGTTCCACCTTTTTAGGACTAGTACTTGGGGTTATAAGTTACTCCCTTTCGGGTGATCGCTTTAAGTTTTCAAAACGATCTCCTGAATAGTCATGAAAAAAAAGCTTGCCTGATCACTCAATACCTTGCTAACGGGCCTGCTGTCCCACATTTCTATACGAGTCTGGGCATGTAAGTACAGAGTGGGTCCTAAATTAGATGGCACCGGCCACCCGGCATAGGCCGCTAACCTTGCCGAGCGATAGTGTATTATTCCCTATTTAGTGATCCAGTGGTTGCTGGAGTCTAGCCAGCTTTCTTGAACTCTGTTGGTGTTAAAAATCCTAATGCCTGATGGGGGCGAATAGTATTATATTCTACTACCCAAGTTTCCACTATCTGCTTTACTTGTCTAAGATTAGTGAATAAATAAGCATCTAGCACATCACGCCTAAAGGTTCCATTTAATCGCTCAATATAAGCGTTCTGAGTGGATTTGCCTGGCTGTATCCAACAGAGCTGAATGCCTTTTTGCTCGCACCACTCACTGAGAGCACTACTAATAAACCGCTCCGGCGGCCCGGTCTGAACCATTGTCGCAGCGAATTTTGTCAGGCTTACCGTGCTGTTAACAAGTTGTTGCAGGCAACGAATCACTCGACGAGTAGGCAGGAAAAGTCCACCTCGATACCCAACACTTCCCGCTTGTAATCCTCCATTACGTTCAAAGTACGGAAAGAGCGTCCATCAGTCAGCGCATCCAGCATAAAATCCATTGACTATACTTGATTAGCCATCATTGGAATTGCCAATGGTTGCTTAATGCACTCGGGCAACCGCTTCTTTTTCTTTCTAAGTAAATTCAGCCGTAGATGACAATAGATTCGCCATAACCGTTTGTGATTGATTATCAAGGCGTTCTTGCGCAAACGATGATAAATTTTCCAGAATCCCCAACTGAGATGCTTCTTAACAATCTCATTTATGGCCTGCTCGATTGACTCATCTTGCTTGCGTCGGGGCTGATAGGCGTACATCCGTCGAGATAAGCCTACCAGACGACAGGCTTGTCGCTGACTGAGCCCGTGATCAACAAAGTGAGCAGCTATCATTCGTTTATCAGCAGGCCGCACTACTTTTTTCGCAGCACTTCTTTTATAGCTTGATTTTCCAAACTCAAGTCGGCATACATTTGCTTTAAACGGCGATTCTCATCTTCCAACTCTTTGAGCCTTGTTAACTCCGAGCATTGCAGGCCACCATACTTGCTTTTCCACGTATAGAAAGTGGCTTCACTAATGCCATGCTCTCGGGCAATCTGAGCGACGGTCTGTCCAGACTCTTGTTGTTTGAGAATGGCTACAATTTGTAATTCGTTGGATCTTCCTTTTTTTATTTTCCCTGTGGTTTTGAGAGTGAAAGTAAAATTAAAAATCTCTACTTTTCACTGGACCACATTTGGGGAAGCTTACACGTGAATCGTGTTTTTTTTACTTGTTGCACGGGTGGAAATTCTTCAATAAATTGCCATTGAGGTCCGTCAACTCGCTAGACTTTGTCTGCATATCTTGTGGATTTGCCGGGCTGCTGGGCAGTCATCACCAAGTTGATGGCTGATTTCAACTTTTTTGCTTGATTGACCCCAAACACGTTCTACCCCTAAATTAAGGGCTAATGCCACTATCTTTTGTCCATTTCAAACACTCCCCTTATGGCTAATTTAACCATATTATTAAACAAGTTAAAAAAATGGCAACCTAAAATTCATTTTTATTTGTTAGCATTAATAGCATTGACTTTGCCTTTTTCAATTAGAATAAATAGTGTTTGCATAATATTGTTAATTTTAAATTGGATTAATCAAGAAAATTTTTTTACAAATAAAAAGATATTTTATAATTCATTCTTTTTATTATTAATAGGCTTCTACATTATGTACATTGTTGGCTTTTTTTATACAAAAAATATCACTAATGGGATCTTTGAATTAGAAAAAAAGTTAAGCCTTTTTATATTGCCTATTATTTTATTTACTTCTCCATCTTTGCGTGAGTCGAAACTAAGAAAAATCCTTACTTTTTTTGTAGTATCATCAGTTTCAGCTGTCTTATTGTGTTTATTCGTAGCTGTCAAAACATATTTTATTCAATATGATATTTCTGTATTTTATTATCGAAACTTATCTGAGGTTATTTCTATTCATCCAGTTTATTTATCTATGTACCTATGTTTTTCTATTTTTATAATATTAGATTACCTCTTTAATAACTGGCATTACATCAACTTATCGATTAGATGGTTATGCTTGTGTGGAATTGTTTTTTTACTAATATCTATTCTTTTACTTTCATCAAAAACTGTTATAGCTGCGCTCTTCATTTTTATGAATCTATTTTTCTTATTGATATTTCACAGAAGGAAAAAAATCATGCTTGGCGCATCCGTAATAATATTCACAAATACACTAATTTTGGGTATATTATCTGTTCTTCCATTTACAAAAAATAGATTTCGTGAAGTTATAGAATCTGATTTTTCTGTCATACATCAAAAAGACTACGCATTTGATACATTTTTTACTGGCGCAACTTTAAGGCTTACAGTATGGAAGTTTTCGGCAGAAATTCTTTCAGAGAATCACAACTGGATCTTTGGGTTAGGTACTGGAGATGTCCAAGATGCACTTAACAAAATTTATGCACAAAAAAATGTATATATGGGAAATGAAGATCATGGATACGAAAATAGCTTCCTAAATGTTAATGCACATAATCAATATATAGAAACATTATTGGCTCTAGGTGTAATCGGTTTAATTTATTTATTATATTTCTTTATAAAACTAATAGTTTGGTCCATAAAGTACAACAATTATCTTTACTTGGGCTTTCTAATTTTATTCATCACATGTTGCATAACCGAATCAATGATGAATACTCAAAAAGGAGTTGTCTTTTTTGCTTTTTTTAATTCGATTTTTGCATTTAATATAGTTTCTAATAACTGATGTTGGGCGCATGACAAATAAGCGGTTATATAAAATTAAGCGACGTTTTTGATTTATTGAAAAGGATCTCATATTGGTTGCCAAACTGGTCAAAAATGTTTCTTAATGCGTTGTGCAAGGTTTGGATGTTGGTAAGCGGATGGTTTAAAATAATCGACGTTTTCTTTAATTTTCCGGATGCGTTATATTTCTTTAACTGCCACAGAATTGCTGACCTTACAAGCAGGCCAGCGCAATCACGGAAATGCCGTTTTTCGCCAACGTTGTAGCTGCCTGTTACTCAGCTACCAAGGTTGTAGCATTATTCATCTGGCTAAGCTGTATCAGACCCGTACTCATACCATCCGTACGTGGTTTGATCGCTATGAGCAAATGGGCATTGTGGGCTTGCGGGTCTTACCTGGTCGAGGGCGAAAGCTGGTCTTGCAAGCCACTCACCAGCCCCTTGTAGAAGCGGCGTTGGCTAACCACCGCCAAAATCTCAAGCAAGTCAGCCTGGAAGTAAGCCAGCAAGTGGGCCAAGCCGTGAGCAAAGGTCAATTGAAGGCGTTTTTAAAAAGCTCGGCTGGCGCTGGCACCGCTTCCGCAAAAGTCTCAAGTACAAGCAAGACCCGGTCCAATATGCCCTCAAAGAAGCTCAATTAATGGAATGGTTACAACTAGCGGCCAAACAGCCGCTCTTCCAGGTCGTCTTTGCCGACGAGAGCGGCTTCTTTTTAACGCCCTGTGTGCCTTACGGATGGCAAGCACCTGGGGAACGATCTGTCTGCCCACTCAGCGTGGCCCTTCTCAATCTATCTTTGGCTTGTTAAGTCAGCATAATGAGTTGTGGACTTATTGGGCAGAGAAAACCGTCACTAGCGAGTTTGTCATTGACTGCCTCAATAACTTTGTCAGCCAAAGCCAGAAAATCACGTTGCTGATGATGGATAATGCCCGTATCCATACTTCCAAGGCCTTTCAGGCTTGCTTGCCCGGATGGGAAGAAAAGGGCCTACTCATCTTTTACCTGCCGGCTTACTCTCCACACCTGAACCGCATTGAACGACTCTGGCAGAAAGTCAAATATGAATGGTTAAAAGCACCCGATTATGCCAACACCCAAACCTTGCACTCGGCTCTCAAGCACATTTTCGACCAATTTGGATAACAGTACAACATTCGTTTCAAAGAACCAAAAACGTCGTTTAATTCAGAATAACCGCTTAATAAGCCACACCTTGCGACAATTAGAAATGCTCCCGGTTAAAATGCAACAAGTCTATTTGATTTATTATTGAATTGTATAAATAAAACAAATTATTTTTTTATTTATATACCACATTTTTCATAAGTAATTCGTAAGAGTCGCAAATTTCTTTCCAAGAATATAATGTTTTAATTTTACTTAAATTTGCTTGAACTTTTGTTAATCTTTCAGATTCATAGATTCTGGATTTTAAAATTTCTTTTATATCATCTGAACTCTGAAAATAAAAAGCATCTGGCCCTAAAATAGAACTATTGAATTGATTATTATGAGCACATATCAAAGCACTAGATGCCATTGCCTCTAAAAGTGATGGATTAGTACCTCCAACCGTATGACCGTGGAAGTACAGGTTGGAAAAATGTCGCAGATCATTGAGAATGTTGATATCATAAATTGAATTAAGAAAAACAATTTTAGGATGTAAGTATTTCTTTTTTAGAAACTGTCCATATTTGGTTTCGCAGTTTCCAACAACAAAAAAAACAAAAGATGATTTTGAATCTTTAACTGCATCCAATATAATAGAAATACTATTTTCGGGTTCAAGTCTAGCTATCAGTAAATTATATTCAAAAGGATTGACATTAAATTCTTTTAAAGTATTTAATGAATAAGATTTTGGGATATGAGCACCGTAAGGTATATAAGTTGAATGTTTCTTATACTTATTTAATAAGTAATTCTGAATTCCAATCGAATCGGAAACAAGATAATCACTAAAAATAACTCCTAAATGTTCAGCGTGTTTTAAAAAGAATTGCACATACGCAGTATATTTTGAACGTTTCCACTCTAAACCATCCATATTGGTAATTATGACAGATTTCTTTGGCATTAACCATCCCCATATAGAACTACTTGTATAGCCAAGTTGAAGAATTACATCAAAGTTCTTATTTCTTGCGTTGGTAATGCAATTGAAATCATAAATGAATTGGCCCAAGGTACCTATTTTTTTTTCAGGATCTTGTTGGTGAATAATGTTTACTTTGTTCCAGGATCCCTTTTTATAAGGATGATAATGAGGGCTGTACACATAAACATCGTGCCCTCTTTCTGCAAGCTCGTAAGAAAGGTATTCTGCAAATTGCTCAAAACCTCCATAATTGTTTGGAATCCCTCGTGTTCCTAATATGGCTATTTTCAATTTAATTTAGAGAATTTGATATAGAATAATTTATACTTTTTACTAAATAATCTGTCTTATATTTCCAAGTAAATTCTTCAGGAACAATATAGGGCTCCCAAAAATCTTGCAAAGCTTGGTCAATTAAAATTGAAAATTCATTATGATTGTTTGCTAAATATACATTAGAGTTCGCTTGGAATACACCATTTCCATTAGTAGACACTATTTTTTTCTTAGCGGCTAAGTATTCATAAAACTTTAATGCATCTCCACCGTGAGTTTTTAATCCGGTCACGTATGGGATTATGCAAATGTCAAAATGAGATATGTAGGCAGGGTAAGTATCATAGTGTTTATCACCAAGATAAATGAAATTTGGGTAGTTATTTATCTCTCTAAATATCTTTTTGTTCAATATTTGGCCAATAAATACGAAATTTTTATTTGGATGATTTTTTAAAATAAAGTTTATTAACTCAACATCAATCAAATGTGATATAGATCCTCCAAAACCGATTATTGGTTTTTCAATAGGAGTTAAATCTAATGGGAGTGGATATGATTTTTGAAATCGGTCTATATCAACACCGTTTTTTATAACATCACACTTATCAAGAGAAAACTGCTCAGAAAAATAAACTTTATTCTCGCTTGAGTTTGTTATCCACCAATCAGCAGCACTGGCAAATGCTTGATAAGCATCTTTAATTCGTTGATGCATATAAAGATAAGTGGGGAACCTTAACCAGTTATCATCAGCATCAAATATAGTATACTGTGGAGATAACTTGTTCAGAACAGATGACGAATATGGACATTGGAATAGGCAGATATACTGTTCTATTTTTAATAGACTTAAAGTTTTTTTTATTGATTCAATAAATTCGCCACTCCCATAGGACTTCCAGTACCAAGCCTTTTTTCGCAAAAGATTACCAATAAAGTCTAATGATAAATAATCTAATACATAGGTATTGGGATGAGTTTTTACCAATCTCACACGAGATGTCTGATATATGACTTGACCAATTGTCCTCCACGTAGTGCGTTTATAAATCATTTCTGCAATGGTAATCGGACGATTTATAATCAATACTTTTTCTACATTTTTATTGTACGAGAACTGTTCTATAAAATGACTGTCTCGATTTCGATATCCTTCCCGCTGATTTTTTCTCATATCGTGGAAGGGAAAAATAATAATATTCATTCCGATTTACTTAATAGATACTCAGAGTTGCTTTTAGCAGTAGCTTCCATATCTTGGCGTGGAATTAAAAAACTACTTGTCAGAATATGAAAAGTCATTAGTATACTTCCATCAATAAATATTTCTACTGTCGTAAAGAATGTACATAATACTAAGAAATATAAAATGACAAACTTAGAAAATGGTTTAGAATGGAGGAAGGAAAAAGCTACAAGATACCCTGAAATTAGACCTATAATTCCAAGATTTATATAAAAGTTAATTAAATGCCCCGAATCTCCTCCTCGATGATATATTTTAGTAAAAGGGTCTAAGGAGAAATAAGGACCATTTCCTATAAAACTAATAGGTTGAGACATTAGGTAAACTAAGGAATAAACACGGTTCCCAAGTCCCTCTTTGTAATGCTTTTCAGCAGTAGTTAAATCAATTTGTGTTGATTGAACCAAATTTATAAGTCCGTTTACATTTTCATATAATTGAGGGTTATAGGTAATTAATTTCCATAAAATAATAATGAGTGAGCATATGCTCACTCCTGTAATTATTATAGTCTTAATTCGAATATCCTTGAGAAAATAATAAATAAATATAAGTGTTAATATAATTAACGAGAGCTTCGAGTTCAATACAAGTATAGTAGCAACTAACCAAGTAATAAGTAACTTCCGCCTTCTAATAAAATAATTATGTTCTTGGTCAAATAATAAGAATAATATTAAGCCAAATATAAAGAAGGCTAATGAGGGATCATTTGAAGTATAAAATGTGCCAAACCCAAAATCTTCTTTCAATACATATCTACTTCCATATTTTGAAATTATATCATAAAAATTTCTTTGCAATAACACAATTGGTAGTTGAATACATCCAATAAATATGCACCAATTAAAAACTCTATATACGTTTCTTCTGTTTATATAATGAACAGTTAAATAATAAATTAAATAGGGGGTAACTGCGTTCTGTAAATATAAAATTGTTAATTCAAAACGAGTATGATTGATTATTCCTGATAGAATAATTATGATACCAAAAAAGATACTAGACCATAGAATAAGGTTATTTTTAAGATTAAAAAACGGCAGCATTATAAATGGCAGGAACGAGACATAGGCCATTTTGAAAGGTAAAATTCCAAAATAATTAATAAAGCCGCCAATTAAATAAAATAGTAAAAAGGCAGTAATAAATATTGCTTTTTTCAATATAAAACATTTTTTGAATAAATTATATTATTTATTAAGTCGTCTATACATTTTTAATATAAAAGAGTCTTCTATTTGCTGAAAAAAGGAATATTTGTAGCGGAGGTTAATGTTTAAATAGGATACGATTTCAGATAGTAATGTATTTTTATGCATGTGCCTTCGGAAATTGATCTTTTCTTTTGCGAATCTTATCTGATTAATATCACTGAAACCTCCTCGATAATAATTGCAGATTTTTTTTTCGATGAAAAGTGTATTTTGAAGCCCATATTGATTTATTAAATGATAGGTAGCTATCCGATCAGCAATTATAGAGTAGGATGTATCATAACCAGGGAATGACTCTTTTTTATAGAAGATAGCTTGATGGCAAGTGGGCATTCTTTTGAAAAAAACTTCATGATTTTTAATTTCCTCTCCCTTGACTTCTTCGACTCTGCGTGTCTCTGCATTTACAATATTGGCTTTGCCATAGATGATGTAATAACTTTTGTGAAAACAGTATGAAATCGTATTAATTGGTATAATTAATTCATCTTGTGCATTTAAAAATAAAAGATACTGACCATTAGCTAGACTAATTGCCTTATTCATTGCATCATATATCCCATTATCAGGTTCGCTAACCCAATAGTCAATTTGTTCATCGTATTCCTTTATTATTTCAATAGTATTATCTTTGGAATTACCATCAATAATAATATATTCAGTCTCAGTACTTTTGTTGTTTAATACACTATGGATTGTCTGCCGGATATAATTGCTTCCATTGAAAACTACTGTAATTATGGTCAAATCAAAGGAATTTTTTGAATTTTCTTTGTGCTTTACGCGTCTTCCACCTTCAACTTTTAAATTTTTATTTATATCATCTCGATTTGCATTTGTTAGCATATCAATATTTATATTTAATCCTGCCTTTGCGCAATTGCATCGTTAATAAAAATCGCATCAGCCTGCAACAACCGACCAGAAATAGGATCTCTAAATTCAGGTATAAGAGTAAACAAGCTGAATCCTAGATCAGACATTTTGCTTATTACCTCAGTATATAAGGGTGATTGCTCATATAGTGAGACAAATGATAACTCCATCTGAATTATTTTGATATACGGTAGAAGCGCAATAGCGCCGCTAATAACTTCCATTTCAAACCCTTGTACGTCAATTTTAAGCATTATAGACGAGTGTTTTTGTAAAATAGAAGAATCTATTAATGTTTCTAGCCGAGATAGTCTTACTTTCTCTTGCCGGATATACTTTGAATTCGATTCTGCAGCAATATGACTTGGCTGCATTTCTAAAATAGAACTACTAAATGAATTGCTCGAGATATTAATATATACTTGATCTTCGTGATTACCAATGGCATAGTTATATGCCTTCCAGTTACCATCTCTTTGAGCTGTTATATTCAAAATGCGATAAGAGTCACCAATTGGTTCAAATGACAATAAAGCACCTTTATATCCCATTTCCCTCATTTCATTACCAAACGTTCCTGTGTGGGCACCAACATCAATAATTAAATCAATTTGATTATCAAACAGTATTTGCTTTAGTAAAGCATGGTCAGATCCATGTAGATTATATTTTTTCAATTCAAAACCTAGCTTTCGAATAAGCTGTCTTATTATCTCTTTCAAAACCTTAGAATTTAAAATGTCGATTCAACGCATGAGAGACATAAAGTCATCTATACTCTCAAATTTTTTATAATATCGTTTCATCCATTCAATGTCTTTATCCCACCATTTAAAAAGGAGCAATTGAGCAATTAGATTTTGATCAAATCGATATCGAATTAGTTTCGCCGGGATACCTCCAACTACTGCATATGCTGGAACATCCTTCGTTACTACTGCGCCAGCAGCTACAATGGCCCCGTCTCCAATACGAATACCATCGATTACAATAACATTTGATCCAAGCCAAACATCATTGCCAATATATGTAGTATCAAATTCTTTAAATGTACTTTCAGAGACGAAACTAATTTGTGCTTGGCCTAAGTTTGAATAAAATACTGGACTAGTAGAAACATATTGTTCGCTTGGATGCTTACCTAGTCCAATTCTACAGTCAGGGCCTATAGAACAAAACTTTCCAATGATACAATTTGATATTATTGAATTACGGCCTACATATGTAAAGTCCCCAATTATGCTATTAAATGTTTGAGAGTACTCATAGAATACGTTATAAAAGCCAATTTCACTTTTTATGATTTTACTCATATACCTTATAGATGGCTTATACTTAAAATATTTTACCTTTAAGGTTAGAGAAGTTATCCACCATACAAACCAAATAGTAAGAGGATTCTTAAATACAGATAAATCGTTTTTATATTTACGATTTACCTTCTCTTCTTTCAAATGCATCAATATAAGTGATTGAACTGAGGTTGTATATTTTTGACTGAAGAGAGCAAGCATATTGCTCAATCATTTCATACCCCTTGAACATCAAAGCCATTGCAGAGAACAACTCTCTCATCGTGAAAGTGCTATTGTCTGCCGTCCCTTTATAAACTGGAATAAGTGTTGCTTCTTCTTTGTCATAAAAATGATGGTCTATGAAACAGACAGTATTTTTTGCATCTAGTTCTAAGTTCTTATGCCAAGAGTGGTCAGCCCCTAATAGAAATAATTTCTTGTATCCTAAATTTAAAGCAATGTACAAAGCTGCTACCATAACGTTTTGAGCAGGGGGCATTCCTAGGTTACGTTTATAAAAAAAAACTCTCACTGCTTGGAAACCAGTTACTGGCACAGCATTTACATAAATTATCTGAATCATTGAATTATTGAGTAATTTAAGCCGCTTTGCCCCTTTAGCTTGATACGGAAAGAATATTGTTAACGGCCAATCGGTTTTATCCGTAATTTGTTTGAAAGTTGCTTCAACTTGCTGCCTCATATCTTCTAGTATTGCATTTTCCCAGTAGACACTGTCCATAAATACATAAATGGAGGGCTTTATCAATACATAAAGTTCGGAGGCAGCAAAATTATTAACGCATAAAGTATCACAATTTTCAAAAGATACTCTATTCTCTTGCAAGTCTTTTTTTAAGGATGGCCCGTTACCTAATACTATTATTTCTTGATACCTTTTTTTAATCTTTTTAATTTCAATTTTAAAATTAGATAGTTTTAAAATAAAGTAAAATGATAATATTGTTTCTGCCAAAGACTTAACAAAATTTAACATGCTGCTGGATTTTTTCTGCGGAAACTGAACCAAGGCATGGGATAACTCCTATTACTAGCAACCCAAGTAAAAAGAAAAAAAAGTCCATATACAATAGTGGTAGCTTGGGCAGCACCCACAGGTCCATTAATCTTAATTAAATAGTAGGATAATAAAATATTTATCAATGCAGATACCAGTGTAATCCAAATCAATAGATGCGTCTTCTGTGCAAAATAAATATAGTTACTTATCATTTTATACATTGCATTGAATGAAAATCCAATTGCTATCCAACTTATATAAACAGTTGCTCCAATGAAATCTTTGCCAACAAAAAAATAGAAAAAAAGCGGAGCTACAATTGATAAGGTTATTGCGGAAATAATTACTAACAAGAAATAAAGATAAGATATTTTTACTAGCTTAATTTTCGTTTTAATGTTAGCATCCTTTAGTTGACCTAATAGCCAAGGACCCCAAGCATTATTGAACGAGTCTGATAAAAGATTTATAATCATTCCTATTTGATATCCTAAAGCATACTCTCCTGTGCTTGCAACACCGACCATATTTGTAATTAAAATACGGTCGGTCATAGTAATAAGAAATATACTTAGAGATGAAAATATCAATGGGACGCCAAACCTAAAAGCATGAGATATATCACTCCTGCTATACATAATTGCAATACGTTTGTTTCGCCATAATATATAAAGTGCAATCAAGCCAAAAACAATTGAAGAAGTTACCATACCCAGTACCCTTCCTCGCCAGTCAAGATCCCATTTAACTATAAGTAAAACAGAAACTAAAAAATTTACTACAGTACTTGAAATTTGAAAGGTTCCATAGGAAATAGGTTTTCTTTCATTGATCCAGACCGTTAATAATACTTGGTTAATGAACTGAGAAAAGCAATATATACAGATAACCCAAATCCAATTTGGTGGGAACTGAGTAATGCTATTAATATAAAACCGCAAGTTATTGGAAATGAATCCGAATATGATTGTAGTAGCTATTAGAATTAGAAAGCAATTAAATATATATCTTGATAAAGACTTATGATCAAGATGAAAGTAGCTTATACTTATTGCACTTACTGTATTTAAACCAATAAATGGGAAAAAAAAACTTGTAATGACTGTAAACATAGCGATAGTACCATAATCTTCAAGACTGATATATCGAGTTAAAATTGGTATCAATATAAAAGGTATGGAGCTATTAATTATATTGGAAAACGTGTATATCCCAGTTGTGCGTAATAGTGTAGAGTGAAATACCTTTTTTATCACTTATTATAATTTTTCGATTATTGTTTTAAAGGATCAGTTAGAAAAATATTTTTGCTCTGATATTTGAATGAACTTTATTTTCTATATCAATTTGTTGACTTTTCAAAGTCATTTTTTTGAATTTAATTATAGACTTTTCGCTCAAATTAAAGTCATCATAGTATGCTACTAAAAGATCATTTTTTAGCTTAGCAATGCTTGGATAAGCTCCATTTACGTTATCTATTATTCTTGGGTAGCTCCAAGATTGACATTTATCAGTTGAAAGCCTTATACATGTATACGGAAATCGGCTGGCTAGTAATATCACTCCTTCCTCTCGGTCCCGGTAAAGATAAGGACAATGACCTGTAAAACCAATGTCACTACTTATCTCCCAATTCTTGCCACTATCGTATGAAAAAGAATAATACATATTTCTACTCACATCATTTGCCCGCAAAACAGCATATAAGGTATCATTTCCAACTTCAACTACGTCCGTTTCTGCATCGAATGATAAATTATGTGAATTTTCAATTCTTGATAAGTTAGTCCAAGTTTGGCCTTGATCTTCGGAAATTGCCGTAGCCGCACTAACATCATCATATGTATAATGGTATAATCCTATAATCAAGTTGCCATCGGATAATTCTCTAATTGGAGAAGATGTATTATGGTTTAACGAAATAATTTGTTGGGAGGACCAGCTCTTTCCATTATCCTTAGAGCGAATAAGCCAGGTTCCTTGCGGATCAAAATCGTCGTTTGTGTTATAAGAAAAAAAACTGATTAGAATGTCTCCATTTGACAGTTGAGCTATTGAAGGATCTCGGTCATCAAGTGGGGTATCTACTAAAACTTTTGGGGAGGTCCAAGTATATCCTTCATCGCTGGAATAGCAAATCATTATTTTGCCACCATTATGTCCAAAAGTGTTGTTTACTGGAGGGGAAATATGTGAGTAACCAGCATAAAATACACATGCAATTCTGTTATCCTGAAGCCTACAGATATCAGGAAAGGCATAATAATCAAATGTATAGTCTTGTTGTGTTTTATTACAACTGAATACGATAAATATCAGGCATATTATGTTTATCGTATTGATTTTCATAAAGACAAACAGCTAAAAGAGTAGGTATTTCAAAATTAATAAAACTTAAGTCCAATGAGTAGTGACAAATTAAAAAGTGATGCATTAAATTAGTGATTTGGCCCAACTACCACCTGTTTGCCCTAAATGTGGTAGCAATCAATTACGCCAGAACGGCCACTCGCAAGGCTGTGCTCAATTTCACTGTAATGCCTGCAATTATCGAGGCCGTTTCAACCAGAAAGCTGTCGAGCGTGCCCATAAGTATGAGCAGGTTGAACAGTTACTGTTAGAACATAATTCCCCAAGGAGTATCCATCGGTTGACAGGTGTATCTCGTCCAACCATTGCCAAACTCACGAAAAAAGCCTCTCGAAGTAACTATGCCCGCCACTCACTGCCCGCCCTGCTATTCAAGTCGATGAGTTATGGAGTTATGTGGGCAATAAACTCCAAATAAACTCCATATCGTCTGAATTTGGGTAGCGTTAGAGACTAAATCCAGACGAATCAATGGCTGCGTATTTGGTGACCTAAGTCAAAAAACGGCGCAACAATTGTTTCATTCCTGACCGCCTTACTATCAACAAAACGGCTGTTCTTCACTGATTCTTGACCAGCCTACAACGTACTTCCCTAAGACCAGCACTTTGTGATTGATAACGCAACTAATCGTGTCGAACGATTCAACTGTACACTCCGACAACGCTGTAGTAATTTGGTGCGAAAGACATTATCTTTTTCCAAATCATTTTTGATGCATCAACATCGGATTTATAACTTCATCATCACTACAATCAGACTCTGTCACTCTGAAATTTGACACTACCAGTTCAATGTTAATTAAAACATTGACCAGTTGAGTGGAGTGCCTGACGGAATGTTATAAGAAGCAACTTTTCCAATAACTTTGTCAAAATGCTTCGGGGCCAACCCATCTCCAGGGCGAATGATTCGAATATTTTGCTTGCTAAATAGCTCTCCAGGCTTGATGTCTTTCACTGCGTAAATGGAGCGTTTGAAAAAACGGCTTTTCTCTTCACTTTTTTGAACGCCGTATTGCACGTTGCCCAAAGCAAGAAATGCCCTTTCTGATTCCACCACTAAACTTTTCAGCTCCGCAGGCTCCAGCGAAAAAGCGGCATCTACTCCACCATCTGCCCTGCGTAAGGTGAAATGTTTTTCGATCACTCTTGCGCCCAAAGCCACAGCAGCCACGGCTGCTCCGATTCCCATTGTATGATCAGAAAGCCCAACTGTACAATCAAATAGTTGTGCCATGTGTGGTATAGTGAGCAAATGGGTATTCTCGGGAGAAGCAGGATAAGTGCTGGTACATTTAAGTAAAATAAGCTCCCGGCAACCAGCCTCACGGATAACTCTCACCGACTCATCCAAATCCGATAAGTTTGATACGCCCGTAGACATAATGACTGGTTTGCCAGTAGAAGCTACCTTCCTCAGCAAAGGCCAGTCCGTATTTTCAAAAGAAGCGATTTTATAAGCGGGTACATTCAATGATTCCAGAAAATCGACCGCTGTTTCATCAAAAGGAGAACTAAAGGCAAGCAGGCCTTTTTCTTTAGCCCTTTCAAAAATTGTGGCATGCCATTCCCAGGGGGTATAGGCTTGTTGATACAGTTCATATAGTTCACGACCCCTCCATAATGATGATTCATCTGTAATCGTGTAAGCTCCCTGCACTGTCATGGTATCAGCTGTATAAGTCTGCAACTTGATCGCGTGAGCTCCTACTTCTGCTGCTGCGTCTACTATAGCCAACGCTTTTTCTAAGGACTGGTTGTGATTGCCTGACATTTCTGCAATCACAAATGGTTTGTGGCCGGCACCAATGATTGTTCCGGCAATTTGAATATCTTTCATTAAAAGTTTGAAATCAATGGTATTACAACTCATAGGTAAAGACCCACGCTAGAGCATTGTTAACCGTTTCTTCGCCCGTGCGATGGAAACCGAGACTTTGAAAAATCTGAACAGAAGGTGTATTTTCTGGTCTTACTTTCGCTATCAGTATTTTATATCTATCCGCAAAGGTAGTTAATAATGCCTCAATTGTCTGTCTAATTAATATTTTACCAATGCCTTTACCTCGGTGGCTTTTATCAACGGAGTAACTTATTATCCCATTTTGATTTTCTAAGTCAATTCTCACTTGGCCAACTGGTACTCCTTTACGTTCGCATACATATAATATCGCGTTTGGATCTGAAAGCTTTTTCGCAAACCACTTACGATGCTGTTCTAAGCTAATCATATCTTGATGAAATGCATTTTTCCGAACTTCCGAATCATTAGTCCATTGAAAATAAAGTGCAAGGTCAGCTGGTGTAGCCCTTCGTAGCTGAACCTGTTCAATAGAAATGCTTACCTGTTCTATTATGGAGTTACAGTTCTGTTCAATCTGAGCACATAGATAGGTTAACTGGTTCCTGATAACATCGTTTATGTATTGGTTGGCGGAATCTAATACTTGATATATCTTTTCAAAAGGAAAAGCTAAGCCACGAGAGGTTAAATAATTGAACATGTTCATTTGATTGGCGGCAGTTTGCTTCAGAAAGCACAATCCTTTCACTGAGCAATATTCATAGGAGACAGTACTGGGCGGACAAATAGCTATCCCGCAATCCTCCATCAATTTACACATAGCTTCGGCAGTCAGATTGTAATGCAATTGGATATAGGGATAATTTTGACAAAAGGCCTTTAATTCATTAGTAGATGAATATGCACTTCCTAGCACAATGTGAATTTCCTGAATGGAAGGAATAGACATTACCTGTTTCAGAATTGCTAAAGTATGATTGCTCGAATCAGCTCCACCCATGTTAATAAAGGCATTGTTCAGATTTACCTTTCTTGGAGTACGTTTAGCGGCTTCAAGAAAAGGTTTTCTTAATAAAGCAAAAGAAGGTCCCAGGTATAGCTTTGTATAAGCTTCAACAGAATAATCGGAAGCATTAATTCCGCCCGCGTGATTAATTACCGCATCTGCTACAAAATGATGTGCGTGAAGGTCATCGATACAGATTAAGCCATTTCCATTCTTCTTGATGATCCGTTGGTAGTCAGTAGTGAAATGATAGCCGTCCAGTATAACGATGTCATTTGGCTGAATTACCTCTTGCACTAACCAATGTGCCTCTGCTAAGATGTCGTTTTCTGAAGTTGAAGGTAGCTCAATGAGTGGATCGCACGCTTTACTTATCTGCAATTTCAATGCTTCAGATGGTGTCCGGATAGCAAAGGCGCATTCATAATCATCTGTAGATAGTAGATCGGCCAATGCCAACGAACGAATGACGTGCCCCAATCCAATCTGGTTATTCCCGTCAGCTCTAAAAATAAGTTTTCTTTTTTTATCGGGCATCATTGATTAGGTTCTTACTCCACGTACCGAACGAACTAAAGTAATTACTCTATAGCATATCATTCCATACTTGGTTTGTATGCTAAGCAGATTTAGAGGCCTCTGGGAAAGGTAGATAAATGAATAGGAGTGCTATTTACTTTCCTATTAAAGTTTCCTCTTTATGATGAATTTTTCCAGCAAGATTAGTTAATTGTATTTAGATAAGACCCTCCAATCCTGAAATATTAATTAAAAACTCCCTGAATTTTTATTGGGAAATAAATTGATGTGAGCTGTTAAAGTTTTTAGGGGATCGCTAATTTTGAAAAAATAGACTTCTGAGTAGTAAGACGTGCATCCATTCTGATCAATAATCCGAACCCAATAATCACGCTCTATTATTTGAATAGTTTGTGTAGTATAATACAACCCAATGCTATCCTATAACCATTCATATTTATCGATTTTTATCGCAATGCAAAGTGTCAATCCCAGGCAGTTCTGTACTAACAATTAGTATATCCTTTTCAGGCAACTGAATTCTGTGCGCGTGTTCACAAATGCTGTCTTTGGGGAAAGCTCTATAGTATTCGTTGTTGATACTGGGATTGTATGTAGAATATCCATAAGTAGAAAATTGTTTAGGATTCACGCCTTTTGGCAGCCCTCCTATTGATACAATGCCGCTCAATGCAGGTAATATAAATGGTGTGGCGTAAATATTCTCTAGTGACTGTTGCCAGAACCATTCATTGGTATGTGGAACGTAAATAGATAGTTGGCTTTTTTTACTTCTATCTAAATTATTTAATAGGCTGATTTGTTTCAAAAAGATATACCTAGGATGAGTGCGAAGACCTTCTGGCGGGATGTTTTTCAGTTGTCTTAATTTTAAATATATGTCGCTTGTTTTACCTGATGTGTAAAGTAAAATGTTAGCACTAGCTCCTTGTAAATAACCTCGGTCACCTTCGTATAAATTTGAAAACTGGATTCTACTGGAAATATTGGCGTTTACAGAGTCTTCAAATTTTGAAAAAACATTACTTAATAATAAGACAATAATCAAAGGGATTATTAAAGCGTACTTTTTTAGTAATGAGCTAAGGCCTCTTAATTCATTATTAGACGTATTAGCTATTAAAGAATCATATAGTACAAAAGCCATTATGAATGAGCTTGCAACTCTAGCTTGAATATCTGTAAAATAATAAGCACTTCCTCCGTCAATCCTGAACAAAGAGGCTGGTAAAAGCCCGGCCAAAGATATAATTATAAGTACTTCAATATCAACCAGTTTGTTACTGAAAAAACTTTTTTTCAGCTCTTTTAACTCTACATGTTGCAATCTCAAAACGATATAGAATATAGTCCAGAAATAATGAATATAATAAAAAGCACCTTTCCAGTTAGGTAAAGTATATGATTTAAAAAAATGGAAAAGATAAAAATTGTTGTTCTCTTCCGTTTCAAAAGCGGAGGTCGTAATATACTTTATATAGTAACTGAGGCAAAGTGTAATAATTAATAAAAAATTATTTATTGGATGAAGAAATAATTTTAACTTGAAAAATAAATATATAACTATTGCAATAGCAATAATTAATGTTGATATTTTTAGCAATCCTAGTAATGGAAGGAGTAATACCGTAAGAATTAAAAATATGTAAGATTTATAATTTTTTGTAGTGGATACTTTATTATACGCAAGTAAAATTATAGAAGAGAAAATATAAAAAAATACTAAAGAAATTAGATATGATTCTGACTCAATCCAAGAATCCCAAACAGCCCAGTTTGATAAAAAAGAATAAGGTAAAAAACCTATTTGAGTGATCATAAAGAACAACCAAAATTTAATTCCATTTTTAGTAACAGGCTCTGTATCTTGTGAAAACTGACGAAAAACATCGTATGCAAAGGCAAGGGATGCTTTAAAATAAAGACAAATAAATAACGCAGGATAAACCAAGTTGTAAGTAGAAATAGCCGAAGTATTTAAAAGAATAGAAAACCTGGATAATAACCAGTGGCTGCCCCAATGATAAGACAAATAAGGTAGCCCATCTAATCCGGTACTTGGAACCCCATACGTTTTAATCATCTGCATAATACTTGAATGAAAAAGCGTGTCCAGGTTAGTTACACCAATAGCAAGATTTTCTAAAAACAGTGGATTATGATATCCAACGCTAAAGACTCTGCCTACTAGCCAGATGAGTACAAGAAAAGAAGCGACAACAAGAATTGCCCACTGAGTATGTTTAAAAGACCTCGCGAATAAATAAACAGATATTACGAGACAGATATACCCTAAAACTGCTAAAACACTTAGCAGCCAATAGCCTAATCCAGATATTATATAAGAACAAGCAATTAGGAAAAGAATTATTAAAAAAGTAATTAATGAGTTAAATCCAATGTAATGACTTCTGCTTTTATTTAGATATACTATCTCGAATGCGCTTAGTACGCTAGGAAATAGAAGTACAAGAAGGCTTATTCCAGTTACATTATTTATGTCAGCGTAGGAAACATCAAAGCCAGTACGTGCATATAAGTAGAACCTTATTATGCCTACTGAAAGAATCGAAAAAAACAATGAAATGCTTAATTCATAGAGATTGGTATCCTTGGTCCTATATGCTTTTAGGTTTGGCATTCGTTTTTTTATAGCAAATTAAGAGATCATCACATAAAATATATGTGATGATCTCTTATGTAGTAAGAAAATGTTTTTATTTAGTTTTAATGTGCTCCTTTTTACATAATAAAGTTTAAATTTTTTTCTGCTCAATGTGAGCATTGATAGCCTGCAATTCTGGGTGCTGTGTCAATACTTCAATAATTGCGGAGGTCGGGAGGATGGCAGCTTGATAGTCCTCTATAAGTATTTTAATAAGTTGATAATCTTCTATTGTATCTAAGGTAATACGGAATTGGCTATTGTCTTGCTGATTCGTAATGTGCTTTAAAATAGTATTGGCAGATTTATTCTGGTATAAATAAGGAGTGACGTGTTCTTTTTGGCTTGGTAAAGAAGCTTTTTTATTAGCCTCCTCTAGCAAAGTCATAGAAAAGACCTCAAAATCTAGACCTCTAGGATAAGTTCTGACCAAACAATTGGATGCATATATTTGCAAGTTGCCTGCAAGCAGATAAGCATCAATGGCATTTTTTATCAAAGTTCCATCAATCAGCGGACAGTCGGACGTAACTCTCACAATCACACTCAGACCGAAATGTAAAGCGCACTCGTAAAAACGGCTGAGTACGTTCTGTTCATCTCCTCGGAAGTAGGGAAGTCGATGCTGTTCACAGAATTCAACGATAATATCGTCTGATTTTTCCGTTGTAGTTGCTACTATAACCGGATAGCCGCTCCATTGTAAGCGTTCTATATGGTAAGCCAGTAATGCCTTGCCGCCGGCATTCAGTAGTACCTTGCCAGGCAAACGGGTACTCCCCATTCGGGCCTGGGTGATGATTCCTGCTTTGGTAGTGAGCAAACTCATCTCAAACTATTCTTACGGGTTTACCAATGCTGTTCAACTCTTTCTTAATGTCGTTGGGAGTGTATTGAGTGAAGTGAAAGATACTCGCCGATGCCACTGCTTCGATGGGGGTTTGCTGGAATAGCTCCGAATAATGCTTGAGATTGCCACCACCTCCGCAGGCTACAAGAGGCAAGGAGGTAAGCTTTTCTGCTTCTAGGACCAGTTTGATATCGAAGCCCTGCATCATTCCGTCATTATCTACTGAATTTACAATTAATTCACCTGCTCCAAAGTCTTCACAGCGCCTGATAAAATCAGCCAACGAGATTTGAACACCTAATTTATTGTAAATCTGGTATCCATCACTCTCTCTCTTGGCATCAACGGCAATAGTGACGCATTGACTCCCATATACGCGGGCGGCTTGTTGAATAAAATCAGGATTGGTGAGAGCTGTATTTTTAATGATTACTTTATCCGCACCAATTTTCAACAAGTTATTAATGTCCTCAAGGGTAGAAATACCGCCTCCAATTCCGATGGGCATGAGACACTCTTTGATAATATCGCGAACAATATGGAGATTAAGTTTGCGATTTTGCTCTGTGGCATAGATATCCACAAAAACCAGTTCGTCAACCCCACGGCTATTGTATACTCTCGCCGCTTGTACGGCATTGCCTACCATCCGGGGATTACTAAATTGCTTGGTTTTCACCAGAGCAAACCCATTGAAAGTAAGAATCGGGATGACCCTTATTTTAAGCATGCCGATCCAAGAAGTTTTTTAGCACAGTAAGGCCAGCGTGCTGGCTTTTTTCCGGATGAAATTGAGTGGCAAAAATATTGTCCTTTTCTACACTGGAAACTAAAGTCTCTCCATATTCGACAGTTGAAGAAACAACTCCAGGTTCTTTAACCTCGAAATGATAACTGTGAATAAAGTAAAAATCAGGATTATATAAGTTTTTGAAATAAGTATCTTTTAAGATAATCGGGTTATTCCACCCCAAGTGGGGAATTCTCTTGCCATTATTGTTAATTTTGACTACTTCTCCCTTGATCCATCCCAGGCCGGGGTGTTGAACCGGTTCATTACCAGTCATGGCTATCAATTGCATACCCAGACAAGCACCGAAGAACGGTTTTTTGCGGAGCAGCACTTCTTCGGTCAGCACTTCAATCAGCCCTAGTTTTTCCAGGTTCAACATGCCCTGCTGAAACGATCCTACGCCAGGAAGGATAATACAATTCGCTTTCCGGATTTCATTAAAGTCATTGGTAATAATATTGGAAATTCGGAGGTAATTCAGTGCTTTCTGAACAGAAGCGACATTCCCCATTAAGTAGTCAATAATTGCTACCTTCATCTAGGTAATTTCAAAGTTACGAACCAAATTACCCCAATCATCTCTTACAAATTTTCCTTCATCATCAGTCTTAAAAAGAATGGGATTCGTGTAAGAGTCTATTACTTCATCAATTTCCTCTTTGGAAAGGCCAGAATACTTGATAAATTCCGAAACAGCGTAGTTAGGATATTTACCATCGTATCGCAATACTAATTTTTTTGCTTCTTCCCGGGTGAGACGCTTGTTACGAATATCAATGCAGGCGTGGTCAGTAGCTCGTCCAAAGCCGTACTTCACGAATTTGAGGTAGTCGTGCAGGCCTACTAATTTCTCGTCCAGGTTTTCATAATTGGTGTAGGTTCCTTCGGTTGGGCCGTCTTCCTTCACTGCGAACCCGTGTTTCTTCACAATTTCCAATTGCTTCCGGGCATCCCAGAAGAAATAGTGCCCCAAAAAGATACCGTGAACTCCGACGCGTTCGATATCTTCGTCGGAGGGGTAATAATAAGGTGTCAAATCTTTTTCGGTAATACCCTCAACCCCTACCATATCCTGAATTCGGTTACCAAGTAAGCCGCCAAATTCTTCTAGCCATCGCCGATTGAGCACTTTGTTATGAATTGATTCCAGAGGGCCGCCGTATTCTTGTTGTGAATTTTCACCCCAAACGATAAGTTGAATTCCAAACTTAACGGCGATCATCACGGGAATGGTAAATATACCAATGTGATTGGGCCACATTTCATCGCCTACACGTCGGAAGCTTTCGACGACCATTTTTTTATAGACCTCATGATTCTTTTTAAAGTGGATTACATCAATCCCCATTTTAGAAATGTTGTCCAGGTTCCTTTGGCCTAATTCCGTGACGGCAGTAGTCTCGAAGCAGACGCACAGCGGATTCAAACCACATACCTCCTTCATAAAATAAGCCTGATAGGTGCTGTCTTTACCTCCGCTAACGGGCACCAGGCAGTCGTAACCTATTTCACCAGGCTTTTTCCGATAGTGCGAGATAATTTCAAAAAAATCTTTTTCTCTTTGTTCCCAATCAATTTCTTTGTCCTTCTGTTCGGCCGCGATGCAGGCACTACATACATTCTGTTCATTAAAGAAAAGATCAGGTTTAGTTTCCGGAAATACGCATCGGCTGCAGTAACGGATATTCATAACATTTAGTGTTTTTTTTCCAGTAGATACATAGTATCTACGTTATCATCTTTCACGTATTTATAAAACTCCTTTTTAACCAAAGATAACTGCGGAAATTGTTCTTGGAATAGCTGACTATAATCCGCTTTCCATAAGAACCCGTCATGGCCCCGATAGTTGATACTACGGGTAGTTTCAGAATAATACTCAAATCCCAGAACGTATCGGCGACTGCACCTCACCATTTCAGCCATTATAACGGGAAGGTTTTCGGGAGCAATGTGGATCAATACACCGGAGGTGAAAACCAAATCGAAATAGTTGTCTTTAAAGGGAATATCGAATCCAGACCCGGAGATGATGTTGACGTGATCCAGGTATTTTTTTGAAAGCTCCACCGCATCCGGTTGAATCTCCACACCATATAATTGCGTGAAGCCCATTCTTTGCAACCCAGCCAACTGCATACCTGTATTAGACCCTACTTCTAAAATGCGGCTATTTTTTGGCAGGTGAGAAATAAACTGCTCATACATTGCAATTTTAGTTAACCCCCAGGTATCGCGATGAAACTGATCCCATTCCTCTTGATTTCGGGAATTTCTAAAAGTATATGCTTTGCCAAAATCTCCTTGCCAGAAATCAATTTGTTCGTTGGTTGCCATGCGATCAATTATTAGTAAATAGTTTAACTTGTTCTATTACATAGAGCTGATCTTCCTCAGTCAATGTCGGATACATGGGTAAGCTAAGGCAATGTTCATAGTAGTCCTCAGCCACTGGAAAATCACCTTTTTGATGACCCAGATGCTGATAGTAAGGTTGTAAATGCACCGGAATATAATGCACCTGGGTGAAAATATTTTTCTCCCGTAAATAATCGTAAAGCCCCTTTCTGTCGGCTATCTTAATTATATAGAGATGATAAGCGTGACCTTCCATCTGGACGGGTCGATGGATAGGAAAGGAGCGGAATGCATCGTCATACTGTTGGGCGATCTGCTTTCTACGGAGTAAACCTGAGTCTGCCCTCTGTAATTGGGAAATGCCTAAAGCAGCCTGAAAGTCAGTGAGGCGATAATTATAGCCAAGCTCTTGCATTTCATAATACCATCCACCGTGGTTTTCAAGTAACTGTTCGCTTTTCTTAGTAATTCCGTGGGTTCTTAGCAGTAGCAAACGTTCATAAAGAGCCAGATTATTGGTCGTAATCATTCCACCTTCACCCGTAGCTATGTGCTTGACCGGATGAAAAGAAAAAATGGCTAAATCAGCAAAGTTACCGTTCCCACATTTCTGAGCCTGTCCTCTGCTATCCAGAAAATAGCCGCCTGGGGCATGACAAGCATCCTCAATGATCCATAAATCGTTTTCTTGAGCTAGTATTCTAAATTCCTCCAGATTTGCTGGGTAGCCAGCAAAGTCTACTGGAATGATCCCTGAGAAATAGCCCTTTGGATAAGATTGAATTAAAGTTCTTACTTTTTGTACATCAAGTATATATGTAGTAGGGTCAATGTCAGCAAAAAATATCTCTCCCCCACAATATTGGATGCAGTTGGCACTGGCTACAAAAGTAATAGGACTAGTGATTACTCTGCATCCAGGTTTTACGTGCAAGGCCAATGCGCATAAGTGAAGGGCCGCAGTGCCATTACTGACTGCTACGGCATACTGAGCACCAATGTAGTTGGCAAATTTCTTTTCAAATTGCTCAATGCAAGGACCTTGGGTAAGAAAGTCGGATTGCAACGCCGATACTACTGCAGAAATATCTTCTTCAGTGATCAATTGCCGACCGTAAGGAATGGGTTTCATGAAAGAGATGGAGTATTCTGCAATGGAACCTGAAAATTGGGATCTACGTGCTTACGAATCTGCTCGCGTAACTCTGCGACAGTAAGCCATTGATCATTTGTGCCCGAACTGTATTTAAATCCGGCGGGTACTTTTTTACCGTTATAGGTTGTCAGGTATTGATCAACGTCCCAAAGGGGAGTAGACGGGCAAATCACATAACAACTCTCCAACTCAATAGTGTTGAGTGAGTCAGTTTCGGTGATCATCTCTTCGTGCAATTTTTCCCCAGGTCTAATACCAACTATTTCCTGCTCACAATCTGGCCCGATTGCTTCCGCAACTTCAGTGATCTTGTAGGAGGGAATCTTAGGGACGAAAATTTCCCCACCCCAAGCGTTTTCCAATGCATAAAGGACTAGGTTCACCCCTTCCTCCAGCGAAATATTGAAGCGGGTCATATCAGGGTGGGTGATGGGAAGGACGCCCTCTTTGCGCTTATTGAGAAAGAAAGGAACTACTGATCCGCGTGATCCGATGACATTCCCGTAGCGTACTACTGAAAATTTCAAATCCCGTTTACCCTTCATATTGTTAGCAGCTACAAAGAGTTTATCGGAGCAAAGTTTGGTTGCTCCATAAAGATTGATTGGAGCAGCAGCTTTGTCGGTGGAGAGCGCCACTACGTTCTTAACCCCGCTATCTAAGGCAGCGTTAATGACATTTTCTGCCCCCAGTATATTAGTCTTGATGCATTCCATCGGATTGTACTCAGCGGCGGGTACTTGTTTGAGAGCAGCAGCATGAATGATAATATCAATTCCCTCGCAGGCTCTTTTGAATCGGTCGCCATCCCGCACATCACCAATAAAATAACGAATGCACTCGTATTTCGTGGAAGAGTAGATTTGTGACATTTCAAATTGCTTCAATTCATCCCTTGAATAAATTACGAGGCGCTTGATTTGCGGAAATTTACTTAAAACTATTTTGATGAATTCTTTGCCAAAAGAACCCGTACCGCCTGTTACTAAGATTGATTTACCATTAAGATCTAAAGCCATTGGGACGCGATTTGTAAATAATGCGCAAAGGTATTAAAGTTTCACAGAAATGACATTGGGCGGTTCAATTAATAAGTATCCTCTTCTTGCGCAGGTTTTGCAGCCAACGGGGCTTTGTTGTACGAATAGGTTTGGAGGGAGTTTGAAGAAGAGAATGAGCCAGAAGCGGGTAACTTTGGGATTACCACATCTCAAAAATCACCCACCTCAGACTCACTCATGTCAAAGATAGATGCT